>Ga0233451_10000215_pt1 | contig 61072 bp, 57 predicted proteins | sample 011ome_29_FD_183052 | JGI IMG/M metagenome (GOLD analysis project Ga0233451, IMG submission 183052) | Coastal salt marsh microbial communities from the Groves Creek Marsh, Skidaway Island, Georgia - 011504CT (spades assembly) | ecosystem: Environmental > Aquatic > Marine > Intertidal zone >... | reverse complement strand
TTATTAAATATATGGGTAACCAAATTGGAAAATCCTTAAAAGAAGAAAACTGTGACCCTATTATAAAAGAAATTATTTCACTTTCAGAAACAGAAAACTGTAAAATAATTTATCCTCAAGATGCTGTGGTAGGAAAAAACTTAAATGGAATCCCACAAACTAAAGAGTTGAGTGAAATTTTATCCGATGAAATGATTTTAGATATTGGTCCAAAAACTATTGGAATTATTAAAGATATCATTGATAAAAGTAATACCATTTTGTGGAATGGACCTGCTGGATATTTTGAAAATCCTAGTTTCGCTCATGGAAGTATTGAAATAGCAAAAAAGATTATTGAAAATAATAAATCCAATAGAACATATTCAGTTGTTGGAGGGGGAGATACAGTTTCATTATTGAATGGTTTAAATTCAATAAATGATTTCAATTTTGTTTCAACTGCTGGTGGAGCCTTCTTAGAATACCTTGAAGGTAAGGAACTTCCTGGTATAAAAGCACTTAAATAAAATGTCAGAACTTAATAAAATAGCTCTTAAAATACTTTCTAACGGTAAAGGAATACTTGCGGCAGATGAAAGTAATGGGACAATGACTAAAAGGTTAGAGTCGGTAAATGTTCAATCATCTGCAGAAAACAGGCTTCTCTTTAGAGAAATACTTTTTTCATCGGATGGAATGAAAGATTGCATAGGTGGTGTTATTCTTTATGATGAAACCATAAATCAAATTTCGAGTAAAGGAAAATCAATACCTGAATTAATATCTAGATCGGGTGCAGTTCCTGGAATTAAAGTTGATACTGGTACAAAAGATTTAGCAAATTCCCCTAAAGAAAAAATTACAGAAGGATTAGATGGCCTTAGAGATAGATTAAAAAAATATTATGCTCTTGGAGCAAGATTTACAAAATGGAGAGGTGTCTATTCTATTGGTGAAAAATATCCAAGCAAACTAGCAATTAACAGTAATGCTCATGCACTTGCAAGATACTCTGCTCTTGTTCAAGAAAGTGGAATGGTTCCAATAGTTGAACCTGAGGTATTAATGGATGGGAGTCACTCTGCAGATATTTGTTTAAGTAAAACCTCAGAAGTAATTAAAAAATGCTTTGAAGAATTAATTTTACACAAAGTTGATCTGTCAGGAATTATTTTAAAACCCAACATGATTTTAGCAGGAAACCTATCAAAAGATAAAATCTCTAATGAAGAGGTTTCACTAAAAACATTAGAGTGTCTTAAAAATTCAGTACCTAATGAAGTACCAGGAATTGCTTTTTTATCTGGAGGTCAAACTGAAATGGATGCTACTGAGAATTTAAATTTAATAAATAAAAATAATGATACTGATTTTATAATCACTTTTTCCTATGGTAGAGCTCTGCAGCAGGAAGCTCTGAAATTTTGGGCTTTAGATATAAACAATATTGAAGGAACGCAAAAAATTTTTAATCACAGAGCTAAAATGTGTTATTTAGCCTCTAAAGGAAAATGGAGCAGCAAACTAGAAATACAATAAGTAAATCTTAATTATTGTTATTATTTCTTACCAGTATTGATGTAAAGCTTGAGGTTCTATATCCTGTAAATTCAAATAATTCTAAGAATCTATAATAATAATAATCTAAAAAAATTGACTTACTTTCCTCATCTATTTCAAAATTAATAGATCTTTCATTATTATCATAAGTCCATTTAAAGTTTTTTAAATTATACTCATAGTTTTTAATCATATTTAGAGTAGGTATTGGAGGTTCACCATCATGAAAAAAGTTTGAAATATTTACATCATCATCAAAAATTATATATCTGAAATTTTTTTGTTTAATTAAATTAATTCTATTAATATGTGGAACATGGTCATCAAAAAAAACCAAAGTATTGCTATTTTCTTTTAGCTCAATTTGACTTATATCCTTATCATAATATTTTGCCTTGCTTGATTTGTATTGTATACGATTAATATTAGGCTCTATACATATAATTTCAGTATTTTCTAATACAGCATTATCAATTATATAAGTTGTAAAACCTTTAAAAACTCCACTCTCAATAATTCTTGATGGTTTAAATATTTTTATAAAAATATAAAGATACAATGCGTTATTATATCCAAATCCACCTTCAAGATTTCTAAATTTAAATTTTCTAAAAATATAATCAAATTCCTCTATTAAAGAAATTAACTCTTTCAGATCCAACTTTATTTTTAAATTATTAAAAAATTCACTACTTAATTTTTTTGATAATATTTGATATCTAATTTCATTCAAATTCTTATTTGGACTGTACCTTCTAAATTCTTTTGAAACAAATTCCTCATCTCTTACAATTTTTAATCCTATTTTTCTAAGTATTTTATTTGGTGAAAAAAATTTATATAATCTAGACATTTAATTATTAAAAAGTAATTTATTTTTTTCTAATAGCATTTTAAATTCCTTTGGATAATCTTCTTCAGTAAATCAGTATTTTTGTTTTTGATTGGGTTTTTTTATTCTAATTTTTTAGAAACTCCAACTGATTTAGAGAATGTTGATTTCTTACTCCATATGTAAAGAAAATTCCAATTTTTAGCAAGTTAAAATCAATTACCCCTCCTTGATGATATAATATAGAAATTTAGAATTGAATCTTTAATTGTTGACCTGCTGGCCAAAGATATTCCAAATGATGAAAAATCACTTGAATTTTCTAAATTAGATTTATTTTTCATAATAATAGAGTTATAAAATATCATACCACAATTATGAATCCAAAAAAATTTATTTACCTAATTTCACCCAATAAAATAAATAATAGATTTTATAAATTATTAAATGAAGTTTTAGCTAGCAAAAAGATTAGTTTTTTTCAATTACGACTAAAAAAATACTCATTTAAACAAAAAAGTTTAATAGGAAAAAAAGTTAAAAAAATTTGTAAAAAAAATAATGTAAAACTTTTGATAAATGATGATCCAATATTAACAAAAAAAATTGATGCTGACGGATGTCATTTAGGACAAAAAGATACAAACATAAAGGATGCCAGAAAAATTATTGGAAATAAAATTATTGGAATAACCTGTCATAACTCAATTAAACTAGCCAAAAATGCTATAAATAATCAAGCCAGCTATATTGCATTTGGAGCCTTTTTTCCCACTAAAACAAAAAAAACTAAATTTAAAGCTACGACTAAAATTTTAAATAGAGCAAATAAGTTAACTAAAACTCCTATAGTTGCTATTGGAGGGATTAATTCAACAAATTACAAGAATCTGTTATTGAACAATGCTAATTTTTTAGCTATTTCAAGTTACGTTTGGAATAATAAAAAATATAAACCACTAGAAGCTATAGAAAAATTTAAATGAAAATTAATGCTGGAGAAATTAGAGTTGGAATGCTTTTAGAACATAAAAAAGACTTATGGCAAGTTCTCAAAACTCAACATGTAAAACCAGGTAAAGGTGGAGCATTCGCTCAGGTAGAGATGAAAAGTGTGGGAAAAAATACAAAATTAAATGAAAGATTTAGATCTAGTGAAACTGTTGAAAAAGCATCTCTAGATGAAATAGATTTTAATTATTTATATGAAGATGAGAGTAACTATATTTTTATGAATCCTAAAACATATGACCAAATTGAAATTAAAAAAGAAATTGTTGGAGAAAGAGGAAAGTTAATGACTGAAAATCTTGAAGTTTCAGTAAGTTTTTATAACGACAATCCAATTTCAGTTGAACTACCAAACCAGGTTACATGTAAAATTGAAACAACAGATGTGGCACTTAAGGGTCAAACTGTTTCATCATCATATAAACCAGCTACTCTAGAAAATGGTTTAAATATTCAAGTCCCCCCTTTTATAGAGTCTGGTGATGAAGTTATCATTGATACAAGAACCTTTGAATATATAAAAAAAATATAATCTCAATGATTTCTATATCTGCAAATCTTAATATAATGATCAAGGCTGCAGAAAAAGCATCTAAGTCTGTTATTAGAGATTTTGGTGAAGTAGAGAAATTACAAGTATCCAAAAAAGGACCTTATGATTTTGTAACAAAAACAGATAAATATGTAGAAAAAGTTTTGATTGAGGAATTATCAAAAATTAAAAAAAACTACTCATTTATAACTGAAGAAACTGGAATAATTAAAAATAAAGATAATGAAAATATTTGGATTATTGACCCAATAGATGGAACTACAAACTTTCTACATGGCATACCTCACTTTGCGATTTGTATTGCTCTTCAATACAAAAATGAAATTATAAGTGGTTTAATTTTTGATCCTATCAAAGATGAAATGTTTTTTGCAGAAAAAGACAAAGGGGCTTTTTTAAATAATCAAAGACTAAGAGTCTCAAAAAAGAACTCAATTGATGACTGTCTATTTTCAAGTAATCATGAAGGTGTAAAATTTAGTAACCTTAATATGAGATATAGTGGATGTGCTGCTTTAGATTTAGCTTATGTTGCATCTGGTAGACTTGATGGATTTTTTCATAATAATATAAACCTTTGGGACGTAGCTGCTGGAGAGATATTAGTCAAAGAGGCAGGAGGAATAGTAAACAACATTCATGAATTTGATGTTAATAAGATTAATATTAGGGCTTCAAGTGCTGCAATTAATGATAAAATGATGGAAAAAGTAGTTAACTTTTAATTGTGTTATAAAAATCTTTTGCTATAAGTCTCGATATGAAAAAAGACATACACCCAAACTACCATAAAATTAAAGTCGAAATGACAGATGGAACTCAATTTGAAACAAAATCAACTTGGGGTGCTGAGGGTGATTTACTTAAACTAGAAATTGATCCAAAATCTCATGCTGCATGGACCGGAGGAAAACAAAAGTTAATGGATAAAGGTAGAATAAGTAAATTTAATAAAAAATTTCAAAACTTTAAATCAGATAAAAAAAATTAGATGTCAAAAGCACCTTTGATGCCAATGGCTACAGCTGTTTGGCTAGTTGAAAATACGACACTTACTTTTAAACAAATTGCAAATTTTTGCAATTTACATGAAGTTGAAATTCAAGGAATTGCTGATGGTGAGGTTGCAAAGGGAATTAAGGCTTATAACCCAATAATTTCAGGTCAACTATCTAGAGAAGAAATTGAATTATCATCAAAAGATGAAAATAGACCTCTTCTTATAAAAAGTATTGATATAGAAATATCTAACTCTGAAAAAAAAACTAAAAAATATATACCTTTATCTAAGAGACAAGACAAGCCAGACTCAGCTTTGTGGTTAATTAGACAACACAACATGTTAAAGGACTCCCAGATTGCAAAACTGGTCGGAATAACAAAAAATTCTGTCACTTCAATCAGAAATAAAAGCTATTGGAATTATAACAATCTTAATCCAAAAGATCCTGTTGCCCTAAACTTATTTACACAAAAAGATTTGGTTGAAGCTTTGGAAAAAGCTGAGAGAAGAATTAAAAGAGAAAAAAAAGAAAGAGAGAAATCAAAAAAAGTGAGAGAAATCTCAAACAATGAATAAATTTAATAGACATCAAAATCTTATAGTGATAGTCAATCATCTTTATTAATATTTATGAAAATAGAAGTTAAAGATAACAATATCGAACAAGCTTTGAGGGTTTTAAAAAGAAAACTCCAAAGAGATGGTTTTTTTAAAGTGATCAAGCTTAAAAACACTTACGAAAAACCGTCTGAAAAAAAAAAAAGAATTCTTCAAGAAAACATTAAGAGAGTTAAAAAGTTAAATAAGTTAAAAAATAGAATTTAAGATTATCGCGGGGTGGAGCAGTCTGGTAGCTCGTCAGGCTCATAACCTGAAGGTCGGCGGTTCAAATCCGTCCCCCGCAACCAAAAAATGTAATTATTTTTCTAAATGTATTTATAAAATATAAAATTTTTATAATCTAGTAACTTGATGAAAAATAACCACATCCCTTTAATAGTAGATTTAGATGGAACGCTGATTAAAAATGATACCCTTATAGAGTCTATAGTAAAATCTATTAACAAAAAATTTGTAAATTTATTCCTAATAATCATTTTTTTTTTCAACAAAAAAAAACTAAAAATTTTTTTAAATGATTATAAACTTGATATTAATGAAATATATTACAACAAAAAGGTAATAGATATAATTGACCAAAACTTTGGTGAAAGAGAAATTATCCTTTGTACAGGATCCTCAAATGCACAGAGTCAGGTAGTATTTAATAGTTTTAAAAAATTTGATAAATTTTATTCTTCTTCTAAAAAAATAAATTTAGTAGGAAAAAGTAAGAGTAATTTTTTAATTGAAAAATTTGGAAAAAATAACTTTGATTATATAGGGAATAGTTTTGCAGATATTCATGTATGGAAAAACTCGAGAATAATTTACTATGCTGGACAATCAGACATATTACTAAAATTAATAAATTTATTTTTTAGCAAAAAAAAAATCGTAAATTTAAATTTAACTAGAAGTTATAGAGATTTTTTTAAGCAAATTAGTAAGCTTATCAGAGTTAATAATTGGATTAAAAATATGTTGATATTTTGCCCAATTTTTTTAGCTAATCAAATTAATTTCAACAATATAATAACCTGCATACAAGGTTTTATAATTTTTAGCTTATTCAGTTCATTAACTTATATTGTAAATGACACTATGGATTTACACTCAGACAGAATAGATAAATTAAAAAAAAAAAGACCTTTATCCGCTTTTAAGCTAGATATTAATATTATTAAATTTTTAATTCCTATATTAATTTTTTTCATAGTTTTTCTTTTATCTTTTTTTTCATATGAAAATAATTTAATTTTTATCCTTCTTGGGTATTTCTTTTTAACGATTAGCTATACCTTTTTGTTAAAAAATTTATTTATGGTTGATATTATTGCATTATCTATTTTTTATTTTCTAAGAATTTATTTTGGATCTGAAATTACTGATACTGAAATTTCAAAAAATTTGATATATTTTAGTTTTCCATTTTTTATTTTCTTAGCTAGTGTCAAAAGAAATATAGAGATTGATAATTTTGATAACCAAGAAATAAATGTGAACTTAGTATCAAAAAAAAGATTATATTCTGAAAAAAATAAAAAATTACTAAATTTTATTATGATCTTTACTTTTGTTGTTAGCCAATTTTATATAGTAAATTTTATATTTTCAGACTCCATTACAATTTACTATAAAAATCAAATAATACCTTTTATTTTGATCTTCATATTTATATTTTGGTGTATTAGAATCATCTATTTAACTTTATTGAAAAAAATTAATCTTGATCCAATAGAATTTGCCATTAAAGATAAAATAAGTATTACGGTAGGAATACTGATGATATTATTATTTTCATTTAATTTGATATGAAGAATATTAATCTCAATGGCTGGGGCTCTAACTCAAAATACTCTTGTAAAGTATTCACTCCTTCAAGTATAGATGATTTAAAAACTATTAAAGAAAATTTTTTAATAGCTAGGGGCATGGGCAGATCTTATGGGGACAGTTCGTACTTGACAAATGCAACCGTTTCAATGAAAAAATTTAATAAAATTTTATTTTTTGATAAAATCAAGGGAATTATTAAATGTCAATCAGGATGTACTATAAATCAAATTCTTGAATTAATTATTCCTAATGGTTGGTTTTTTCCAGTTACACCAGGAACAAAATTTGTATCAGTTGGGGGGATGGTAGCTTCAAATGTGCATGGAAAAAATCATCATGAAGTGGGCTCTTTTAACAATTTTGTGAATAATTTTAAAATTTTTATATCAAAAAAAGTTGAATTGTATTGTGATAAAAATACTAACAGCGAAATATTTTATGAGACTTTTGGTGCCATGGGATTAACAGGAATTATAACAGAAGTTGAATTTTCGTTAAAAAGAATATATTCAGATAAAATTATTCAAAGAAAATATTTCTCTAGAAATATTGAAGAACTTATCAAGTTACATTTAAATTTATCTGATAATGAGTATCTTGTTTCATGGATAAATTGTGCACAAAATAAAATAAATAAAAAATCAATAACATTTGTGGGAAATCACTATAAGCCAGATAAAATATCAAAAATTAATTTTAAAAAAAAATATAGAATAAGTCTTCCATTTTTTGGTGTGAATTTTTTAACCAAATCTACAATTAAAATTCTTAATTATTTATATTTTAAAATTAATAAGATTTTTAAAAATGAAATAAAAATAGATATTTTAGATTATTTTTACCCTTTAGATAAATTTCATAATTGGAATAACATTTATGGGAAAAGTGGTTTTTTTCAAATTCAATTTGTAACTCCATTAAAATATTCTTCGAAAGTGCTAAATGAAGCTTTAGACATATTGATACAAAAATCAGATGGCTCATTCATAACAGTAATAAAAAAAATGAAAGATGAAAAAATTAATCGAAATAGTTTTACTTTTTTAGATGATGGTTTTACTTTTGCTGTAGATTTGAGTTATAATAAAAAAAATTTGAAAATTTATAAGGAAATCGAAGATTTGATATTAAAATATCATGGAAAAATGAATTTAACAAAAGACTCTCTAATGAATAAAGATTCTTTTAACAAAATGTACAAAAAAGATGATTTATCATTAATTGAAAAAAAATATTCATCTAATGATTTAAAATTTTTATCAGAACAATTTAAAAGATTAAAAAAATAATGAAAAACGTCCTAATTATTGGTGCATCATCAGATTTAGCAATTGAACTAGCAAAGATTTTTGCATCAAATGGTCATAATATAGTTTTAGCCTCAAGGAATATTGAAAAATTAAAAAAAACCTCAATCGATATAATTAACAAGTTTTCAGTTGAGTGTAATTTTTATGAATTTGATATAAATATAAATGAGCCACATAGTTTATTGAATAAACTTGAAAAATTTCCAGATATTTTAATAAGTACAATAGGTTTAAATCAAAAAAACCAATTCACTGTTTCAGATTTTGAATTAATTTTATCTACAAATTTTTTAAGATTAGCTTTATTTATTGAATACTTCATATCTCAAAGTGAAAAAAATAAATTATATTCATCAATATTAATTACTTCATCTATAGCTGGCATAAGAGGTAGGGCTGTAAATTATATTTATGGTTCTGCAAAATCAGCCTTAACTGAATATCTTTCAGGTTTAAGACAAAAATATAACGAAAGACTCCACATCATGACTATTATACCAGGATATATAAAAACTCAATCTCTACCCAAAGATATTTCAAGCAAATTTTTATGTATTTCATCAAAAAAAATGGCAAATAAAATTTTTAAAGCATTTAAATATAAAAGAGAAATTGTTTACAGTCCATATTGGTTTATAATTTCAATTATTCTAAAAATGATCCCTGAACAAATTTTTAAAAAGCTAAAATTCTAACCAACACATATTTTTAAAAAATTACTAAATTTTTCTGCTCTTATTAATCCAACAATAGAGTCTAAATTTTTATTAATCTGATATTTGCTATTAATTTCAAAGAAATTTTCGCAATTATTTTTTATAAATTGTTGATTGTAAGATGAATAATAAATGACAAAATCAATGTTACTTTTTGTTAAGTATACGTTTAAATTTCCAATATTAAGTGGATCGTGTAAATGACCGTTCATTTTTAAATTTTTTAAAAAATTTATATACTCAGGAGTTCCTGCTAAACCTTTAGAATGATAAGTGGGCATATTAGAAAAAAATGCAAATGCACCATCACCTGTATCTAAGATTTTTAATTTTTTATCTTCAAAGTATAATTTGTTTTCTTGGTAAAATTTAAAATAATGAAATGGTTGTTTTGACTGATAATCAAAATTTAATCTTTTAAAAGTTAACATATATATAGTTAAAAATATTACAAATATTACAAATGAATAATTTACAAATTTGATTGAATTCAGAAAGTTAACAATCCTATGCGAAAAAGTTTGAGCATTTTCTTCGATAAAATTAAATAAAAACATTACATTGATAATTAGAATTAAATATGAAGATGAAAAATACCATGAGCCAATTTCAGGACTTGAGGTAAATGTGTAATGATACGATACAAATATAATAAAACCTAAATTTACATTTATCAAGAAAAGATAATTTTTGGTAAAAATTTTTAAATTATGAAAAATTTTTTCAAAAATAAGCAAAATATTTATCATAAGAATTGCAAAAAAAATTATAATTCCATCATTTTTAGAATTTATAATCACATCAAAATTTGTTTTCTCAAAAAAATTTGGAAAAGAAGATTTAACTATTCCAGATAAAGGAAAATAATATCCTGTAGTTGATTTTAAAATTATTAAATATGTTCCAACAAATATGATTGGAATTATTGATAATATAATAGAATAAAAATATTTTTTTAGATGGATGGTTTTAGCAAAAATCAAGAAATGAATTGGAGCTAAAATCAAAAAATTATCCAATCTTGATAAAATAATTAATGATGCAAAAATTGATATTAAAATAAAATTTTTAACCGAATAGCTAGATGAGTGATTAAATATCAAAAAAAAATAGCTTAGCAAACATGTGCATAATAATGCACTTTCCATAAACCAAAAATAGTATTTATGTAATAAAATAGTTATGAAAAATAAATAAAAAAAAAATGAAGTCAAATTTTTATTGTTAAAAAATCTGTAAGAATAATTAACAGTGATTAAGGTTAGAATTAATAGTAATAAATTTATCATTATTACAACTGAAACTAAATTATCTGAAATAAAAAAGATAATGCTCAAAAGTAAAGTCCAAAGAGGATGAAATCCTGTTGAAGGAAATAAACCATTCCATGAAAAAAAATTTCCCATAGATAGTTCTCTTGAATAGATTAAATAGTAGAATATGTCCTGCGGCCCTGAATTTAATTGTTGATGATAGCTAGTTTTAAAACTTAAATATAAAAAAATAAAAAATAAATTAAGAACAAATGCTGAAAGATATAAGTTTTGTTTTCTCATCTACTTTAAATTTTTTTATTAAAATTTTAAAATTTAGTGTCAAATATATAATAAGTTAATAAAAAATTTTTACTTATTCATTAATATTGATATCTTTAATGTTTTAGTTATATACCATAATCTAATAATAATTATAAATATATGGAAAAAATTCTAGAGAGAATAATAAAAAATATTAAATTTAAACATGTTAACAATGACGAGATTGCTAATAATAATCTTTATTATAATTTTAGAAAATATATTTTTTATCTTTTTGGATTAATCCAATATCAAGAAATTAGACATTTTACCTTTTTTCAAAATACAGAGACTCTTATTAAAAAAGAAGAATTAGATTTTTTGAAAAAAAAATTGAAATCAATTGAGGGAATGTCGACTATAGCCAATGCGTGGATCATAAATCAAATTTCACAAAATCTTAAACCAAATCAAAATTATTTGAATATTGGATGCTGGAAAGGATTTAGTTTAATTGCGGGAATGATAAATACAAATTGTAATGTATACGGTGTAGATAATTTTGCTTGGAAAGATTATGGAAAAAAAAATTTTTATAATAATTTCGATAAATTTAAAGATTCTAATAAACATTTTTTTCATGAAGGTGATTACGTTGAGTATTTAAAAAAGTGGGAAAAAAAAAAAGAATATATTGATTTTTATTTTTATGACGGTCCTCATACTTTTAAAGATCAATATCAGTCTCTAGAATTGGGTTCTCAATTTTTTAAAAGTGGAACACTAATATTAGTAGACGATACAAATTGGAAAGAACCAAGGGAAGCTACAATGGAATTTATTAAAAAAAATTCCAACAAGTATAGAGTTCTGCAAGATTTAAAATGCAAACATGCAAGACACCCAACTTATTGGAATGGTTTAATAATATTTGAAAAAACTTAACTCTAATAAATATTTTATAAATTTTTTGTTATTTCTTCTGTCATTTTTTTAGCATCTGCAAACAACATTAAAGTATTTTCTTTATAAAAAAGATCATTATCAATTCCTGCATAGCCTGGGGATAAACTTCTTTTAACAAATAACACAGATTTACATTTCTCTACATCTAAAACAGGCATTCCATAAATTGGACTTTGAGGATCAGTTTTTGCAACTGGATTTGTTACATCGTTTGCACCAATTACAAACGCAACATCAGCATTAGCAAAATCATTATTTATTTCCTCTAATTCAAATACTTCATCATATGGAACATTTGCTTCAGCTAATAATACATTCATATGTCCAGGCATTCTTCCAGCAACAGGATGAATTGCATAAGAGACTTTTATGTCATTTTTTTTTAATGTATCAACCATCTCTCTTAAAGCGTGTTGTGCTTGTGCAACGGCCATTCCATAGCCTGGTACAATTATTACTGATGAAGCATTCTTCATTAAAAATGCAGCATCATCTGCATTTCCACTTTTAACTGGTCTTTGTTCTTTATTTTGTGACGATAAAGATTGTTCAGTTGCACCAAATCCACCTAAAATAACATTAAAGAATGATCTATTCATTCCTTTGCACATTATGTAAGATAAAATTGCGCCAGACGATCCAACTAATGCACCTGTAATTATTAAAGCAGTATTTTCTAATGTAAATCCAATTCCAGCTGCAGCCCAACCAGAATATGAGTTTAACATTGAAATCACTACAGGCATATCTGCTCCCCCAATTGGAATTATCAATAAAAAACCAATCAAAAATGATACTGCTAATAATATCCAAAATAAATTGGAAGATTGGGTAGAGCAAAGTAGATAAGTTAATATTATTATTGAAATTAATATTAAAGCATTTAGCAGATGTTGACCTTTAAAAGTTAAAGGTGAACCTGACATTATTCCTTGAAGTTTTAAAAAAGCAATAATTGATCCTGAAAAAGTTATTGCACCAACTGCTGCACCAATTGACATCTCAATTAAGCTTCCAAGTTTAATATTTCCTGGAGATCCTAAATTAAAGGCTCCTGGATTTAAGAAAGCAGCTATTGCAACAAATACTGCTGCAAGACCAACCAAACTATGAAAACCAGCTACTAGTTCTGGCATTGCTGTCATGGGAATTTTATAAGCGATAAAAGCACCAATTAATCCACCAATTAAAAGAAAGATTAAAACAACTACAAATCCGGTTGAAAAATTTCCAATCGATAAAAATGTAACAGTAATTGCAATAATCATTCCTAAAATACCAAAGAAATTTCCTTGCCTAGATGACTCTGGTGAAGAAAGTCCTCTTAAAGCTAAAATAAATAAAACTCCAGAAATTAGATAAAAAATCGCTGATAAATTTGCTGATATCATCATTTATCCTTTTTCTTTTTTTTGTACATGGCGAGCATTCTTTGTGTTACTAAAAATCCCCCAAAAATGTTAATTGCTGCAAGTGATATTGCAAAAAAACCAAATATGCTTGATGTGTTAAATATACTGTCAGCATCCCCAGCTAATCCAGCAATAATTGCACCAACAATAATTACTGATGAAATAGCGTTAGTAACAGACATTAATGGAGTATGAAGTGACGGTGTTACGCTCCAAACAACATAATATCCTATAAAAATAGACAGGATGAAAATACTTAATCTAAAAATAAAAGGGTCTATTTCCATAATTTTATTTAATTAAAGTTTTTTCAATTATTTCGTCTTTTAAATTTATATTTATTTTTTTATTTTCTTTATCATATAAATTTGAGACAAAATTAAATACATTTTTTGCATATAAATTTGATGCTGAAGTTGGGAGTTTGTTTAAAATGTTACTTTCCCCCATTATTTTAACTCCATTTTTATCAACAATTTCATTAACTTTAGTGTGTGCAGTATTTCCACCTTGAATAGCTGCTAAATCATAAATTATTGAGCCAGAATGCATATTATTAATCATGTCTTCTTTAATTATCACTGGTGCTTTTTTTCCAGGAATTAAAGCTGTACAAATTACAATATCAATTTTCTTTAATGTCTCTGACAACAGTTCTTCTTGTTTTTTTTTAAAATCATCTGATGATTCTTTAGCATAACCTCCCTCGGTCTCTAAATTCTCTGCTCCTTCAACTGTTAAAAATTTTCCTCCTAAACTTTCAACTTGTTCTTTTGAAGCCATTCTTACATCTGTTGCGAATACAATTGCACCCATTCTTTTTGCTGTTGCGATTGCTTGTAGTCCAGCAACTCCTGCACCAACTACCAACACTTTTGCTGCAGGAATAGTTCCTGCTGCCGTCATCATCATTGGAATTGCTTTTTCAAAGTTAGCAAATGACTCTACTACTGCTTTATAACCTGCAAGATTTGCCTGAGAAGATAATATATCCATAGATTGTGCTCTTGTTATTCTTGGAAGTAGTTCAAGTGAAAAGGTATTAATATTTTTTTTAACTAAATCATTTATTTTATCTTTATTTTCGTATGGATTTAAAATACCAATAAGTGTTTGATTTTCTTTTAATATAGAACTTTTATCATCACCTAGTAAACGTAGTTGAACAATAATATCTGCACTATTTATTATTTCTTTTTGATCTTTTGATATTAAAACTCCCAATTCTTTGTATGCTTCATCTCTAATTCCAAGATGACTTGCATAATTTTCAGATAAAGAAACCTCAATACCAAGTGATATATATTTTTTTGCAGTCTCAGGGGTGATTGCTATTCTTTTTTCAATTTCTTGATTTTCAGATATGGAAGCAATTCTCATGCATTGATCTTATAGTAAGAATATTGCCATTAAAACTAAAACTCCAATAACTGCGACAGTCCCCCACAATACAAATTTTGTAAAATTGTTCCACGTACTTTTATGGTTTTCGTTATCCATAAAGGTTATTTCTGTCTTGCTTTAAATTTGGGGTTTGTTTTATTTATTACATAAACTCTACCTCTTCTTCTTACCAGCTTAGAGTTTAGGTCTCTTTTTTTTATTGATTTTAATGAGCTTTTAATTTTCATAAGATATTAATTTTAGCCTGGCAATGTCCTACTCTTCCGTGTCTTAAGACAAAGTACCATTGGCGCAGAAAGGCTTGACTTCCGAGTTCGGAATGGGATCGGGTATTACCCTTTCGCAATAATCACCAGGCATGTCCTTATACCTAATACTTAAAATTTGTAAAATTATTTTTTTATAAAAAAACAATTATTTTAATGATTTTTTGCTTAATTTTGCATTAAATGATCTGTGCCACAAGAACATTCCAACTGGATAATAGTAAATAACAGACATCCAATTATGGAAAAAACTTCCCGTAGGAATAAAAGGCCATACGCTTATTAGAAACGCACTTAAGAGACAAAGCTCAAAATCACTAAAATTGTATTTTTTTGAACCAAGTAAGCTAAAAAGAAAATGCAAAAATGAAAAAACAACAATTAATAAAAATATTCCAAAAATAATCAAAAAACCAAAAAAACCAACCTCAGATAAAAGCTCGATATAAGTATTGTGAGGATGTGATTGACAAGAAAATTCTGATATTGGATAATCTTTACACGCATTTCTATATTGTCTAGGTCCAACACCAAAAAATTTGTTATCATAAAACATTTTCAGACCTGTATAATACATGTCAGTATGAGCTTTGGAGAAGATATAAATTTTTTTAGAATTAAAATTTATCTTTAAATTATCTAAGCTACTAGTCTCTACTTTCTCATTTGTAAAGTTGCTGATTGTTTTATCAATTATTCTTGTTTTTGCATTTGGGTAAAATACAAGTATACAAATAATCAATATCAGCGATCCAATGTAGGTCCATATACGATAAACTTTATAATCTTTTATTGTTAAAATAATATAAATTGCAGACAAATTCATAAAAAAAAGAGCTGCTCTTTCTCCACTCACGAGTATTAAACCTTCAGAGAGTATAAAAATTATACTTACTAATGTTAAATTTATTTTTTTTATTTTATTTTCCTTATTAATAATTATAAATAATCCAAATAATATTGGAAATAATCGGCACAAATAACTTCCGAGTATTAATTCAGAGCCAAAAAAACTACTTACTCTATAACTGTCTGATAATTCTATACCAAAAATGTTCTTTCCGTTAAAAAATTGTATATATCCATCCAAAATTAAACATGCAAAACAAATGGCAATAGAATAAAAAATATAATCAAGGATTTTTTTATTTTTATCAATTAGATACCAAAAACAAATAGAAAAAATTCCAAATCGAAAATAAAAAAAAGAAGTTTTTAAAGAATTCAGAATATTATCAGATAGAAAAGAACTCACTACGAGTATAACCCAAAAAATTAAAAATACTTTAAAATAAATATTATTATAATACTGAAATAAATTATTCTTAACTGAGTTAATTAAAAACAATAAGGCAGCTATTGAAACACCTAGGTCTGAGAGAAATGGCCCTGATATCAAAAATGCTGGTATAAGAATTATTATTACAGTGGGTATTTGTTCGAAAAAAAATTTTTGATTAATCATATAAAATTTTTAAAAACATTTAGAGTTTTTTAAATTATTTTTTTATTTCAAAGGGTTTTTTTTGATAAAGTCATTTATGTAATTTTTAATATCAATCTTTCCCATTCTTTTATGAACTTTATTTGATAAATTCATTCGAGTAAGTGAGGATGCAAACCTCTCTCCTTTTCTTTCTGATAAAAATTTAACCTTAGAATTAAACATTTTTGCTAAATCTATAATGGAATAACTTTTAGAGTTAGATATTGAATAATGTCTATTTTTACTAGTTTTCCACGCTTCATAACATACTTTAATAGTATCATTTATATGCGTAAATCTTCTAGTTTGGGTTCCAGGTTTAACAATAGGTAATTTTTTATTTTCTAAATAATGTTTTTCAAATATTCCAACTACGGTGGCCATATGACCATCACAGATTTGTCTTGGTCCATAAACATTATAAAAATAAATTATTTCATTTTTAAAATTAAACCAATTTTTCAAATTTTGAAGTAATTCTAAATTTTGGGATTTAGTAAATGCATAGGGAGAAATATTTTTATCATTTCCATTATTTCCAAGAGTTGCTGAAGTTGCTGAATAAATTAACCGTATGTTGTTATCTAAACAAAATTTAAAGACAGCCATACTTCCAATTGTATTCGATTGATAGCATTCATCAAAATGTTTAAAACTTTGAAATATTCTAGAAAACTCTCCAAAATGAAATAGAGCGTTAATATTTCTTTTATGTTTAAATAAAACTTTTTTTATTTCAGCAGAATTTGCTTTTATATATTTAACTCTTTTGTTTTTAATTTCATTTTTACGGCTTCCAGTGGAATAATTATCCAAACTTAAAATTTTTTTTTTTGTTTTTATTAATAAATATTCTATCAGATTTGATCCAACAAATCCTGCTCCGCCTACTACAACTATAAGATTTTTCATATAAATCAGATTTTAGTATTTACCTACTCTATATATATACTAAGTCAATCTACATTAAAGCTAGATTTCTAAAGTTTATTTAAATAACTAATTAATATTATTAAAAAACAAACAATTTCAAAATATAAATATTTTATTAAGTACTTGTTTAATTCTTACTAATTCAGTTTCATGCTGCGAATAGCTTAAGGTATGATTAACATCTAATGCCAAACTAGTTTTTCCCAAAATTTTACAATTTTCTAATCTTTTAACTTTTAAGTTATTTAATTTTTTAAAAGATTTTTCAAGGTAAATTTCAGGGCAAGCTCCTGTAAAACATCTAATATTTTTTTTTTTCAAATTTTTTATTATCTCAAATCTTATTTTATGAATATTTTTCATATTTAATCTTAAAAAAAAATAAAACCTATACCATGCACTTTTAGTATTTTGTGGAGGCATATAGCAATTTATATATTTTCTATATTTCTTTATTAAATTAAAATAATTGAGTGACATTTTTTCCCTTTTTTTTTGAATTTTGTTTAACATTCTCAATTGTTCTATTCCTGCTACCGATTGAATTTCTGTAATTCTTAAATTAGTTCCAAATGTATCTTTATTATATATAAACATCTCATTCTTTTTATTTTTTCGAACTTCAGAACCGTGATTGATATATCTTTTACAAAATTTATATATATTATTTTTGCTTGTAGAAATAATTCCTCCTTCACCAAGTGTAGAAATTATTTTATCATTACAAAAAGACCAAGTAGCGACTTCTCCAAATGAGCCAACTTGTTTATTATTGATTGATGCCCCATGTGCTTGTGAACAATCTTCAATAATTTTTATACCCTTTTTTTTTGTAATTCTTTTAATTTCCAACATATTACATGGCAAACCTGCTAAATGTACGCAAATAATTGCCTTTGTATTTTTATTTATTTTTTTTTTTAAATCGTTTAGTGAAATATTTTGTGTTTTAAGATCTACATCAACAAAAACTGGTAAATATCCCGTATTGACAATACTTGCCGCAGAAGAAAAAAAACTTCTTGCTGGGACTAATATTTCTGAGTTTTTTGGCAAATTTAATGATTTAATTGCTACCTCTAGTGCTGCCGTTCCGTTACAAATAGCTACTGAGTATTTATTTCCAACAAAACTTGAAAATTTTTTTTCAAATATTTTACCATAGGGTCCTGTGGTATAGTTTATCTTTCCAGAACTGATTACTTTATTTACTTTATTAATTAGACTTTTATTAAAATTAGGCCAAACTTTTCTTTTCATATTTTGCAGGTATTCCTTTGACCATTGAATTTGATTTTATATTTCTTGTAACTACTGCACCCGCAGCAACAAATACGTTATCACCTATGATGCAATTTTGAATTATTTTTGATCCAAGACCAATCCAGCAATTTTTTCCAATTGTAACGTTACCGGCAATTGTAACACCTGGGCAGATATGAGTATGATCATTTACAACACAATCATGATCAATAGAAGCGTTTGTATTAATAATACAATTATTTCCAATAATCGTATCAGTATTGATCAGACTTCCTTGCAATATTACAGTTCCCTCACCTACTTTTGATCCATAAGCACTATAAGATTTAGGGTGTATTAAAGTCATAAAATTAAATTTATTTTTTTTTAATTTATTGTAATTCTTTTTTCTAATTTCATTATTGCCTATAGCAACAATTACATTTAATAAATCTTTCTTATTATAATTTACTAATTCTTCACTGCTCCTGACTACAAATTTTTTTTCATTAAAATTTAAAATTTTTTTCTTTTTATCAAAGAAATAAATTTTTTTTCTATTTTTAACTATATCATAAATTGATTTGGCATGACCTCCAGTACCCAATATTGCTAATGTCATAATTATTCTAATATTTTTTCAACCTTAAAAGCTTCTGCATAATTCATAAAAACTTTACTTCCTCTATATCTTGACAAATTTAAGATAGCCTCTTTAGATCTTGGATGAGGAAATTTTTTGACTTGTGACTTATATTTTAAAAAAGCTTTAATTTTTTTAGATATATCGGATTTATCTAATTCAACAAAATAATTTGGACTAAAAGACTTTTCATTTTCATTCCATTCTGTTTCAGATAATACTTCATAAGATAATATTTTCTTCAAATTATTTTTTTTATTTGTTCTTAAAACTATTTTAGATGCATTAAAAATTATTTTATGATCTTCATGTAAGTCCATTGAATTTGGAATAAAAACATAGTCTGGATTAATTGTGGAAAAATACTTATCGATTATTTTTGTTATTTTATAAATCGGCAATTTTCTTAAATTTAAAGCTGGCAAGTCTTCAAAAAATAATTTTTTTGTCCCGATTAGATTGTTGGCTTTTTTTGACTCTTTTCTTATTAAATCAATTTTTTTTTCTGAATAAAGCTCAGGTGCACCTTTGTGAGCATTAGTTAAAATTAGTACATTGACTATGTGGCCTTGTTTAGAATATTTTGAAATTATACCTCCACACCCCAAAATTTCATCATCTGCATGAGGTGATAAGATTAATATTTTTTTTTTCATTTATTTTTTATTTTAAATATCTATAATATTTTTTAATCATATCAAATTAATTAAATTTTATTATTTAAGATTATAGATGAATAAATTTATAAAAAAAAAAATTACCTACTTTTACTTAGCTTCATTTATCTCAATTTTTTTAATCTTTTTTCTAGTAGATTTTTTTTATAAAAAATACATTGTAAACTTATCTTTAAATAATCAATATCGTGTTTCAGCATCACAAGTTTCAGATTTTAAGCAAAATTCACTAAATCAAGTTCTTGAAGCTGTTTTTAAAACAAAAGAGTTTGAAGGCAATTCATATCGAATTGAAAAATTACATATTGAAAATGAAAGACCAACAATAGACTCAATTCATTCAAAATTAGAATTTAACCTTATTTTAGAAAATTATGCTGATGCTAAAGAATTAGAAAAAATTTTAAATAAAATATATTCAGATCTAATTAATGAAATAATCTATGATTTTAAAAAAAATAATCTTCAATTTAATTACTATGATTTAAAAAAAGAGTATTTAGCCTCAAGAGAAGCTGAAATTGAAAAAAAATATAATAGACTGATAGACTCTAAATTCTTTAAAAATTATCCACCTAAGAAATGCTTTGAAGGAGCATTGATATGTTTAGAAGTATATTCAAATTATTATAATTTTATATTAAACAATTTAAATAATATTTTTTTTAATTCTACTTTAAATGTTGAAAATTGGATAAATCTCATTTCTAATGAAAAGAAATCAATTAATGAAATTTTTCAGGATTTTAATCTAAATAAATATTTATTTAGTAATAATAAATTTTTTTTATATGATGAAAGAAGAAGATTAGAAAATGAATATTTTTCAATTAAATATTATAAATTCTTAAAAACAAAATTTTATTCAAATTATATTGGCAATTTAACAAATTTTTGCTTAGTATATAAAGAAACATGCTTTAAAGAAATATCAAATAAATTGAGCTCGTATCTTTATTTAAACGAGCTTGAAATTAATAATAAATTTAAAATAATTGAAATCAAAAATGTGAATAAAAAATTTAATATTTTTATAGATATTCCAATTATTTTAGCAATAGCAATTACATTAACTTACTTTCTTTTTAGCTTGACGAATAAATCCTTACTTAAAAAAATTAAATAAATTAAAAAAGGAATAATCATCCATTTCTGACGCACATTCAATCCATAATTAAAAAATATTTGTGGTAAAAGCATTAAATAAATTGAACAGCATATTGTTAAAAAAGTAAAATTTTTTTTATCAAATTTAAAACTTTTTTTTTGTTTTTTAACTAAAAATATAAAAAAAATTAAAGTTAATAATTCAACTAAAATTGAAAAATTTACTAATAAAGAATTATTTTTAATGAAAGATTGAATTGGGAATAAAAGATAATTAAATATATTAAAAACTATATTTAGATTTTCGTAATATGTTGATGAAGATTGATATTTACCTGAAAAATCATGAAGTTTATGAATCATTAAGATAAGCATATTACTTGTATCTGGAATTTCACTCATAAGAAATGATTGCACACCTTCAGTGCTAAATATTAAAGTTAAAGTTAATGTGGTAAATAAAAATATGAATATCTTTTTTTTATATTGTTGTATGAAAATAAATTCAGTAATTGCAATTGTTAGAATAAAAATTATTCCAATGTGAGGTCTCACTAAAAATACAAAAAATAAAAAAAAGAGAGAAATAAGAATTTTCCTATCTAAATATAAATAAAAAAAAAATGATAATAAAAATAATATAATGCTATCTTTTCCAGGGACACTTGTCCAAAAATGAATTCCTGGTAAAAAAAGTAAAAGGTATGTAATTTTTTTTTCTATTCCCAATTTTTGTAAATTTTTTATAAAAATCACAATTCCGAAAAAAGAAAATAATGAAAAAATTAAAATGATATTTAGATCATTTAAAAGAAACTTTAGCTTTAAAATGGCTACTATAAGCGTGATAAGTTGAGAAGAAAAGAGAGAGTGAATATGAAAACCTTCATAATTAGTTAATGCAAGATAAGTTTTATAATCTGCAGCTTGATCGTTAAACAAGTACACATAAATTATTGTTATACTAAGGTGATAAGCTAAATTTAATGTAAATATTTCTTTTTCAATTTTAAAAAAATTTTTATTAAGGTTATAAGTTAAAAGTAATAAAAAAGAATTTATAATTAAGTAATTATAAATAAAACTAAGCATTATCTCTCAAAAATCTTAAAATTTTCTTAATATAGTTTTTATTATATAAATTTTTTAATTTTCTTAATACTAAAGAATATTCAACTGGATTTTGAAATTTTTCGTTTGCTATTAATATATTTTTAATTTTAGATTTTACTAAATTTTTTCCTAAAACTAATTCTTCATGGATTTTTTCACCATCATGTAAACCAATAAAAATTATTTTAGGTCTAGTTAAAATCTTTTTCTTTTCTAGATAAAAATCGATCATTGATTTAGCGATATTTAAAATTTTATACGGTTTACCCATATTTAAAATAAAAATTCCAATTCTTTTATTAATTCCGATAGTATGAAGAACTAATTGACATGCATTTCTAATACTCATGAAATATCTTGTTGCATCTTTATTGGTAACTGTGACAGGGCCGTTACTTAAAATTTGTTTTTCAAAAATTGGTAAAACCGAGCCATCTGAATTTATTACATTGCCAAATCGAACAATTTTGAAAATATTATCCAAATCATATTTATCATTTAAATAAATTAATATTTTCTCACAAATACTTTTGGTGTAACCCATAACACTTTTTGGGTTGACTGCTTTATCAGTGCTAATAAATATAAATTTCTTTACTTTATTTTTTATTGAAATTTCAGCTAAGTTTTGAGTTACAAAAATATTATTTTTGATAAAGCTTAAAATATTTTCTTCTCCAAATCCAACATGTTTATATGCTGCTGCATGTAACACACAATCAATTTTTTTATTTTCAAAAAATATATTTTTTACAAAATACTCATTAGATAAATTTCCAAGCCTAAAGGATACTTCTAATTTTTTTAAACTTTTTAAATTGAAATTTTCGTATGTTTTCCTCAAATTAAATAATTTTAATTCATCTTGATCAACAAGAATAATTTTTTTTGTGTTATAATTTAATAACTCTATAAATAAGTTTTTTCCAATACTTCCACCAGCTCCTGTTATTAGGATTGTTTTATTTTGGTAATATTTTAAGTCTTTGTTATTTATCTTATTTGATGTGTCAAAATATTTATCTACAAACTCTTGTTTTGTATCTTTTATATCAGATCTAAATAATCCATTAGTATCAAAAATATTAATTGAATATTTTATGAATTTTTTTTTTTCAAAAATTTTATAATGTTTATTAGCGTAAATATTTTTGATTTTGTGCTCTTTACAAATTTTAGCTAAATTTTTAATATTCTCTATTTTGTAGTCTCTATATTTTGTGAAATCAATTTTTTTAATGTCTTCTATTAAGATAGCTTTAATTAAAATTTTTTGATTTAGTTTTAAATATTCATAAATTCTATGTAAATTTTCGGAGTCAGAAATTATTAATGAGTTATCTTTAAACTTACCATGAAAATTAAAGTAAATTTTTGAAATCAATTTTCTTGATAAAATAATCAACGCACAAATTAAAATAATATTGATTATCAGAGCTCCATAAGAAAAAAAGCTATTTAAAATAATGTTTAAAAAGAGTATTAGAATACCCAATAAAAAAAACGCATAATAAGTATTTTGTCCTAAATTAAAATATCTAAAGGATATACGATAAAATTTAAATATTACTGCTATAAAATAATAAGAGACTACTGGAATTAAAAAATACTCTATGCTTATTAAATATGCTTGATCTGTAACTTGAAACAAATTGTATTCATCCAACCTAATTAACAATGATAAATATGAAGATGAAACCAATATAGATAAATCTAAAAAAAAAATAATTAACAACTTGTAAAATCTAGTTAATAAATAAAATTTAGAAATAGTGTATTTGTACATTTTTTTACTTAATAATTGATGTTTTGTTTTTTAACAATCTAATTAGCAAAACAATAGGTGTTTTTATAATGATTTTTGAATAAATGATAAAACTATAATTTTCTACGAATTTTACATCTAATTTAACTTTATCATTTAAAGTTCTTTTTTTGCCTTTATAATTTATTTGTGATAACCCTGTTAATCCTGGTAAGACTTGCCTTCTTTTTTTTCTAAAAGATTTAATAATTTTTCTTTCGTATTTACTAGGCAATGGTCTTGGACCAACTACAGACATTTCATTTTTTAATATATTTATAAATTGTGGTATTTCATCAAAACTTAATTTTCTTAAAATAATTCCTACTTTAGTAAGTCTTACAATTTCATTTTTTTTTTTTACATTTTTCATAGTCCTAAATTTTAAAATTTTAAAATTTTTTCCGTACTGTCCAACCCTATTTTGTTTGAAAATAATTGGTTTACCATCAAATGCAAAAATTAAGAAAGATACCAAAATTATGAACGGTAATGAAATTAGCAATGTTAGTATAGAAATTAGAATATCAAAAATTCTAATTAAATTACTTCTCATTGATAAATTTTTTATACCAATTTACAAAAGTGCTTATTCCCTTACTTATATTTATTTTTTCTAATTTACCAGTAAAGCTATCTAATTTTTTTGTTGATGCAGCTGTTTTTAAAACATCGCCTATCTGAAGTTTAATGTAATTTTTTTTTGCTTTTTTACCAAAAGACTTTTCTAATTCATTAATATATTTTTTTAATCTTTCAGGTTTTGAACTAGCTAAATTATAAACTTCATAAAGTTTTTTTCTTTTTTTTGTAAGTATTTTAATAAGTGGGTTAACAATATTTGATATATAAGTGAAGTCTCTTATGTGATTACCATTATTATATATATCAATTTTTTTATTTTTATTTATTAATTCTGTAAACTTAAACATTGCCATATCTGGTCTGCCGAATGGGCCATAAACTGTGAAAAATCTTAAAGAAGTAATTTTCATAGAATATGTTTTGCTGTAATAACTAGACATCATTTCACCCATTTTTTTTGACAACCCATAAAAGGATATCTGATTATTAGTATCATTGGTTTCTTTAATTGGAAATTTTTTTTGATTACCATAGACAGAGCTAGATGAAGCATACATTGTATGTTGAACTTTATTAATTCGTGATAAATTTAAAATATTAAAATATCCTCTAATATTTGAGTCAAAATAAATATTAGGTTTAGTGATTGATAGCCTTACACCAGGTTGAGCGGCTAAGTGAACAATACTATGAAACTTATATTTTTTAAATAATTTTTCTAAACTTTTGTTATCTTCTAAATTAATATTATAAAATTTAATTTTTTTTTTAATTAAATCTAATCTCTTAGTTTTAAGTTTTAAATCACCACTGATATTATTTAAATTATCTATACCTATTATTTTATATTTTTTATTTTTGATAAGTTCTCGCACGAGCGAAAAACCTATAAACCCTGCACAACCTGTAATTAATATATTCATTTTATTCTATACTCAAGAAACTATCAGTATCTCCCATCGCAAATTCTTTTTTAATCAAATTGTTTACTTTTAAAGAATTTATTTTTTTTATTAGCCCTATTTTAATATTTATATGATTAATAAATTTGTAGTTCAATTTATTAATTTTTCTTTTGGACAAAAAAATTAAATTAGTTTTTTCATTTTTTAATTGATTAAAATGCTTAGATTTGATTTTCAATGAACCAAAGTGATCTAGTATAACATTATCATATCCTAATTTTTTTTTATTTTTTTTGATTAAATAAACACTAAACATGTTTTTAAATTTAAAAAAATTTAAATAATAATCGTCTTTTTTATAAGAAATATACCTTTTTTTAAAATAATCATAATCTTTAAAAAAAAAATCATTATTTTGAACTATTAAGTTTTTAAAATTACCCAGTGACTCAATATTAAAGTTTTCTGTTTTGCTATATATTTTTTTTTTATTTATAATTTTGTATAAATAATATTTTCTATGTTTTATTAAATTTTTTTTGATGCCAAATGAACCATAATTATTTTTATTAGGCCACATTATTAAGATTTTCACTTTATTTGAGATTTTGTTTCTCACAATATTTAATAATTTCGAATAAATACCAAGACCCCTATATCTACTTTTAACCATGCTTGAATGTCTTGAAAAAGTCATTTGACTCATTCCATTATTCAAATACATCGATTTCATACCTACATTCGCAATCAATTGTGAAGATACAAACACGCCATAGCAGAAAGAATGCCTGTCATTAAAATATCTCCATTTAAAAAATTCATAACTAATTTTTTTTTTAAAACATGAATAAAATAGTGAGCTAAAACTTTTATAATCTGAAAGTTTTAGTTTTCTAATAATTAGATTTAAATTTTGATACCTATATCTCATTAAAATTATTTAAAATTTTTTTTGATTATTCTATAAATTTTTTGGTTCACTTGTTTTTTAGAAAAACTTTTTGTAATTGATTTAATTGCATTTATTTGAATTTTATTTAATAACTTTTCTTTAAAGTTAAGTTTATTAATTAATTTGGGAACTTCTAGATAGCTTTTGATAAAATAGCCATTCCAGTTATTTTTTATTAAATCAACGTTTCCTCTTATTTTATAACATATTACCGGAATACCTTTTGAAAGACACTCCATAACAGATACTGGCAATCCTTCTCTCTCACTTAAATGAAGTAAAATATGATATTTTTTTATTTTTTTTTTTAAATTAGTGTCAAATTTATAAAAAGAAATATTTTTTAATTTTTTTAAAATCTTTATAGATTTATAATCAGAATAATCTCCATATCCATAACAATCTATTTTTATTTTTTCTTTTTTTAAAATTTCTGCAACCTTTAGTATTTCCAAGTAGCCTTTAGATTTTTTATACGCTGCAATTACTATAATCTTATTTATTTTATTATTATGATTTTTATTTATTTTACTTTTTTGTAAATCTAGTCCCACTCCATTGATTTTGTAAGTTGGAACTTTATTGAAAAGATTGTTTTTTGCATAATTATAATCTTCATTATTAATTGTTAAAAAAATTTTTGTTTTAAATGATAGTAATTTTTCAATGAATTTATAAAAAAAAGCAGTAATTAATTTTGTTTTGGATGTAAATCTAAAACCGTGGACAAAATATATAATTTTAAGATTGTAAAAAAATGTAAAAAATCTAAATATATAAGCTGCTACTGGGGTATGTAAATAAAATATACTTGACTGGTTTTTTTTAACAAGATTTTGAATTTGGAAAAATATTTTAACATATCTATATAAATTTAAAAAATGGATATATTTAGTTGGAAAATCAATTCTATAATTGAAACGATTTGAAAATTTAAGTTTTTCAATATCTGAGCATGCTACTTTAACATTAATTTTTTTTTTTTTAAAAAAATTAACTTGTGAGATTAAAAATGTATTAAACGTTATAGATCTTGTGCAAATAAATATTATTTTCATTAATAATCTAGTTTTTTAAACAATTTTTATTTAAATAAAATTCCAATGAATTTTTTTTCTAATTTTATAATATAGTATTTTGCTTTATTTGAATTTACAAATTCATAAAAAGCTGAATTATCAGATATATCATCAGAAATAAAACAACCTTTTTTTTTTAAAATTTTCCAAATTAAATTATAATTTTTTTTCCTTCCATCATAACTTTTGTCACTATCATAATGTATAAAATCAAAATATTTTTTTTCTTCACTAAAGTTCTTTAAGAATTTGTAATCAACTCCCTTAAGTAATTTAAATTTAGTCCTTAAATTTGAAGGTAATGCCCTACCTACAAATTTATGCGACGACATTGATGGATAATCTAAGTCCAAACTTGTAAGTTTTGAAAAATTTCTTTTTGATAGCACAAAAACTAATGTTGACCAACCAAAGGCTACACCAGTTTCTAAAATATTTTTTGGCTTTAAATGTATTGTAAGATTATAAATCAAATTTAAATGAGCCATTCCTCCCATTTTAAATCCTATTTTTTTTTGTTTATTTATAGCGGAATTATAAAATGCCTTTTTTTCATGAAAAAAATTTTTGTGATTTTTAATTCCTATTTTTCTATAAAAATTTTCCTCAGATATTTTTTTACTTTCACACCAGCTATTTATATATTTATTTTTAATTTTATCGTTTTTATTTATATCTAATAATCTTAAAAATTTTCTCTTAATTAAAATAAAAAAAAAATCTCTTGTATTTTTATTTAAATAATAAACAAAATATACTTGAAATTTATTAAATATTTTTTTGAAAAAATAAGTCATGATATTTTTTTGCAACTACTTTTACATTATTTTGTTTTAATTTTATTTTTGGAATTGGTTTAATTAATTTCAAATTTGATAACATTATTTCACATAATTTATTATAATCACCTACTTTAAATAATTTTCCATATTTACCATTTTCTAAAATTTCTGATGGACCAAAATTACAATTTGACGATATAATTGGTGTATTTGTATTTGCTGCATCTAATAAAACATTTGGATAACCTTCATACTTTGATGTAGATACAAAAATTTTAGATTGTATTAAATACTTTCCTACATTTTTTTTATTTTTAAAAATTGTTACATTTTTTTTTAAATTATTTTTCAAAATAAAATTATAAATAATTTTTTTTAGATTTCCCTCTCCTATTATGAGTAACTTTGATTTTTTTTTGTAATTTAAAATTTTAAATGCTTTTAATAAAGTAATTTGATCCTTTTGATATGTCAAAGATCCTATATTAATAAAATCATACTTCTTTATAGATTTTAATTTATTTGAACTATCGATGATTGGATTAACAATAGAATATACTTTTCTTTTAATTCTAAATTTTTTTTTTATCTCATTTGAAAGTTTTTTTGAAGGTGTAATTAAATTTGCTTTTCTATATAAATATTTGACTATATTTAAATAAAAAATTCTGTAAAAAAAATTACTATTTTTAATACTTTCAAATATATTATTACTTTCTCTTAAGAAAATTCTACAAGAATGTTTGGACAGTTTGGAAGCTATATACAAAGCTATATTGGTGTGTGATATGGTAGATAAACATACATCAGGCTTTAACACTTCTATTATATCCTTAAGTTTAAATATAGATTTAAATACTTGATTAGCATTTAAATAAATTACTCTTACTTTATTATTGAGAATTAATTTTGTAGATTTTGTCAATATAATTACAAATACCTCAAGATTAAAATTTATTAATTCATCAGATAATTTAATTATAACTCTTTCTGCACCACCAACTTTATATTTTGGTATTATTAAAAAAATTTTTTTTTTTTTTCTCATGAAATTAAGTTATTAATAATATTTCTTTTCCTTTCAAAAGGAATAGTTAAAGTCGTTTTTATCACAAAGTTTTATTTATAAATTTTTCTAACATTAATAATCTGAAAGCAATTTTATCATAATTTTTAACTTCAATTTTTTGATTTATTTCGTCTATATAAGAATTAGGCAAGTTATTGTTATACTTGACTTTTTTATTTTTTAAAAATCTTTTGAGCGGAAAATTAAATCCAATTTTTTTTTTGTTTATGTATTCTCCTGGCAAATATTCTTTTAATAAATTTTTTATAAATAATTTTTTATTATTTTTAAAAATATTTGGATGAAATTTATTTGAAAAATTTAATAATTCAATTGACAGAAAGGGTGTTCTAAGCTCTAAACTTTTACTCATTGAGCCTCTATCTGCTGACGTAAGGTAACTAGAAAATAATGCATGATTAAAATCAAACTCTCTAATATAATTTATTATTTTATTTTCTCTAATTTTTGGATCACTATTAAGTGTAAGATGTTTGTTATAAATCAACTTGCCAATTTGTCTATTTTTTGATGCAATATAATTGTGATAATTATTTTCAAAGATTAAATTATTAAAATTCAAAATTTTTTTAATCTTAATAAACTTGATTAGTTTATCTACTAATTTGTTTATTATTTTTGAATGAGAGTATAAAAATTTATATTTATTTACAAAATCATAATTATTATAACCATAAAACAATTCATCCCCTCCTATTCCAGTTAAACCAACTTTAATGTATTTTTTTGCTTCATTACATATTTGACTTGTATAAACCCCAGAAATGTTATCATTGAGAACTGTGTATAAATCTAATGTTCTTTGATCCATTTGTTTCCATGTGTTGTCAATAGAACTGCTAATTTTAATATTATCTAGACCAAGAAAATCTGTGAGTTTTTTCACTACAGGTGCCTCATCAACACCATCTTCGAAGGAGGCTGTAAATGTTAATGGTTTTAGATTAAATTCTTTAACCATTGACGTAACGACTAAAGTAGAGTCTAGACCAGATGACAATAATAATCCAAGAGGAACATCTGATATTAATCTTCTCTTTAAACTTCTCAAAAAAATATCTTTGAAATCTTTATAATCTTGATTAGTGAGACTAGTTTTTTTATCTTCATCTAAAACTTCACTAATATGAAAAATTTTTGATCTTTCGATTTTATTATTTTGATCAATCTTTATTAAAGTATTTTGCTCTAAAACTTTTAGTTTTTTAAACCCAGTGCCAGGAGACATAATAAAACCCAAAGATATGAATTCCTCAAATTCATTTTGATTTAAAGATATATCAATATTTAAAAACTTTACTAAAACTTTTGGTTCTGAACTAAAGTAAAAACCTTGATCATTTTTTAAATAATAAATTGGTTTCTCTCCAAAATAATCAGTACCAATAAATAATTCTTTATTTTCATAAATTGCAAATGCAAACATTCCGTCAATTTTTCTTAATCCATCTAACTTATTTTTCTGCCATAAACTGAGTAAAACCTCTGTATCTGAGTTGGTAAGAAAATTATTAAAATCTAATTCTTCTTTAAGTTCTTTGTAGTTATACACTTCTCCATTGTAGACAATTACAGAATTACCCTTAATAAATGGTTGATTGCTTTCTTCACTTAAATCAATAATTGATAATCTTGTATGACCTAAAAATACCCCATTTTCTTTGTCAATATAATATCCTTGATTATCAGGGCCTCGATTGCTTAGAAGACTTAAATGTTTTAATGATTTACTTATATCACTTTCATTAAGAGTTCTATTTAATTTATATCCAAAAATACCACACATGAAAAATATTTATTTTGTAATTTGAAGAAACTTACTTAATGAAACTAAACAAATAATAAAAATTGCATCAAAATCTTCTCCTTTTTTCCATCTATCAATTTTTTTTTCTAAGTATTCCCAATCTATTACCTCTAAGGTTTTTTTTAACTCCTGATTTTTAAGAGACTCATCTATTTCATTTAAATAAAATTTACTAGATCTTAAATAATCATCAAGGTTTGGCCAAGTACGCTCCTTTAATGCTGGCTGAGAATGAGCTATATTACCAGTTATTAACCTCTTAATTTTTCTAAATATTTGAAAAATTGTTTTTTTAATATGACTATAACCTGCAGGAAAACCATGGTTAGCAGTTGGTATTTTTCCTAATTTTGAATTTTTTATATTATTTAATGCATAAATTCTTATTTCATCTGTGATTCTCTGATTGTTTGGAATTGATAAATAAAAATTAAATATATCATTATCATAAGCTGGGGTTCTAACAATTCCATTCGTAATTTTGCTAGTAATGTTAATATTAGTAAAATGTCTTCCAAAAGCACAAATTAAAAAATGCTCCCAATAATCATAATTATTTTTACAAATTGTTTTTCCTCGTTCTATTTCTTTTCTTATTCCTGATAAAATTAATTCTTTACCTTTATCTAAATATTCTTTTTTAAATAGTTTGTTAAATTCCATACCTTTACCGTGCCATGTAAGTCTTAGTGGATTCATTGATAAATAATCTTCTTCTAGATTTTTTAATTCTAATATTTTTCTAATATGTGTTTTATTATTAAAAATTCTTAAAAATTTTGTTGGTAAATAATTTCCAAAATGCCAAAAATCTAAAGCGTGACCATGAAATATTACATTACCTATGTTTTTTACAGTAGAGTAAAGTCCAGTAAAAAGGGCATCATGAGTTGCGTAAAGACCTCCACAAATCTCTACATTTGGTAAAAAATTTTTTTCTAAATGGTCTTTTTCTAATTTTAAAAATTTATGTTTTGATCCTGCGCACAATGCTGCTTGTTTAGCATACTTTACCTCTAAATTATCAGAAAATGCAACAGTCATTGCAGTCGACTCATGACCATTATTATTAATAGCAGAAGATACTGTTCTACTATCTAATCCACTTGAAAAAAAATAACAATAATTTTTTTTTTCAATATCACTAGTTTGTCTTTTAATCGATTGTGACAACAATCTGATATACTCTTCACCTGCTTCTTTTTTAGTTCTTTTTGTTTTTACGAAATTTGGTAAAAAATACTTTTCTATTTCAATATCATCACGATTTATAAATAATATGGATGCTGGCATAAGGTATTTTGAAAAATTATCATGAGTTGCATCATCCATAACGCGAGACATCCATAAATATTGTAATAAAGAGTCTTGATTTAGTTCAAATTTTTTTTCTGACCTTAATTTTTTAAATAAATCAAAATATAAAAAACTACCGTAAAAAGAATTTTTTAAGTTTGCCCAATAAAAATGTATTCCATTAAATCTATCGTTTATAAACTTAAAGCTAAGATCTTTTTTATTTATTAATAAAATTAAAAAAGCACCATTTAATTTTTTTGAAAACTTATTAATTGAATCTTTATTTTTAATAATTTCATTACAAGTTAATTCTAAATTTATTTTATCATTATAGATTGGGTAACCTACTACAAAACAAAAAAAATCCTCAGAGTCTATATATTGATAATTTTGTGTTTTAGGATTAATAAAAATTGTTAAATTTTTATCTTGATTTGTAATATTTGGTTTTTCACTTTCTGTTTTAATTATCTCGAAAGAGAAATTTTTTATTTCTTTATTTATTGAAAAAAACAATGTTGGTCGTAAGTAATTCATATCAAGAAATTAATTCTTTTATTTTTTTTGCAAAATTTATCCCTGGGTTAATACCTTCAGTGTGTGACTTATAGATTTTTTGACCTTCACTTGCAATATTTACTAATAATGAATAATTATTTTTATAGTAATCTAAATTTTTTTTTAAGTCTGATAGACTCCATTCAATAGGTATATACGTTGAATTTGGAATATAAAAATTTGGCCAACTAACTATATGACCCATATCAGGTTTAATCAAAATACATCCATTAACAAATGACTCAAAATCTCTAATAGCTACCTCGCCCCAACCAAATGGTGATAAGCAATACTTCGAATTTTTCATTAAGTTAAAATAATCAAATTTATTAAATTTTTTTGCGTTATTGATATTAAATATTTCTAATATCTTTTTTCTTTGCCAGCCTATTGTTGGGTAATAGTTTTTATCACTAAATTTAATAAAAAAATCATTTATTCTTTTTTTATAAGGATCTGAGTAAAATAATTTATTAACTATTATATTTTTTTTTAAAAACTTAATCATAAAATAATTTAAAGATGACAAATAGTTATGGTTTGAAAAAAAAATATTCCATGACAAATCTAGTTTATTAATTTCATTATCATTTAGTTCATCAGACCAAATTTCTTGATTATCGTTTATGTTAATATTTCTATGATAAAAATCTGAATTTATTTTTTTTCCATACATTTTTGTTTTATATAGATTTTTGTCTTTTAATAATTGGCATTTCAAATACTTATCAACTAATGGAAATATTTTTTTTTCTATCCAACATGAAGAGTCTCCTGTGTCACAATAAAAAATATATTTTGTTTTTTTTTTAAAAAGATCAAAATCATTTGAAACTTTTTCAAAATCATTATCAAGAATATCTCTATGTACTTTGCTGTCTATAAAAATAAAGTCAGAGTAATCTAATTTTAGATTCTCATAAAATTTGATATCAAAAAATATATTTTCATTATTTAAAAAATCTCTCCAAACCATTAATGGTGTAAGAAAAAAAATAGAATTTTGAAATAATTTTTTTGATGTAATGAATGTTATTTTAGTCATTAAGTAAAAGTTTTCTATATTCTAGAATTATATTTGATAACGCAAAGTCTTTAATTCTGTTTTTTGATTTTAATTTATATCTTAACTTTGTTTTTTTATTCCTAATTTCGATCATTTTGGAAACAAGTTCTTTTGTATTATTTTTTTTAAAAATCATGCCAAATTTTCCCTTATTTATAACATCTACACATCCGTCAGCATCACTTGTGATAATTGGCAAATTACACGCCATTGCTTCAATTAAAACAATTCCAAAAGTTTCTAAATTAGAGGGAAAAACAAATGCATCAGATAATTTAAAATGTGAAATTAATTTTTTATTTGGAAAGTTATAATTTTCATCCATGTAAGACACTTCATTATTTATAATAAAGTATTTTTCTAAATTATTTTTTTTTATGAGTGGTAATAATGTATCTGTATTTTTACCAGTAATCATAATTACAAAATCTTTATATTTTTTTTTTAACTCAATTGCAGCAGGAATAAATATTTTAAAATTTTTCTTTGGATGATTTCTTCCACAACAAAAATATACAAATTTATTATTAGGAATATTTAAATCTTTTCTAATTTTTTTTTTTGATTTTTTAATTAAGTAAATTTTTTCATCTATTCCATAATTTATTTCTTTAATTTTTTTTTGTGAAATACCAATTTTTGTAAATTCTTTTTTAATTCCTTTCGTCAATGCAATCAAATAATCTGAATACCTTAAGTATTTTTTAACTAAATTATCTATTTGGACATTCAATCTCAGACCATAATTAATTTGTTTTTTTTTTTGAATATCTTCTCCCGGGCAAATAATCATATATGGATTTTTTTGATATTTGACTGAAAATTTTGAGAACATAACTCCAGCTGGATATGCTAAATTTACAATTGTAAAGTCAAATTTGTATTTTGAAAAATAAAATAAAAAATAAATTTCGAATATAAAAAAGGCTATGTTTTTATTAAATTTAAGTAACCACCACAGTTTTGGTGGCATTGAATGGATCTTAAAATTAAATTTCGATTTATTTAATTTAATATAATTTGAATATGGTACGAATAGATGAACTTTAAAATCTTTTTTAAAATCAGCTAATTTTTTAGCTATATTAAAAATACCTATCTGTGAACCACCAGTTTTAGGAAGAAAAGTTGGGGTTATTATACAAATTTTTTTTTTCACAAAGTGGTCATTTCTTTAAAAATTTTATAATATTTTTTATCAATTGATATTTCATTAGCTAAACTAAATATTTTTTTTGAATTAATTCTAACCTTTTCTGTATTCAATTTATTTATATTCTTTATTATTGATTTAGCCCATTCTTCTTGTTTCATTTTTACTAGAAAACCATTTTGATTATCTTTAATAATTTCTTTAAAAGATGGTTCTGATGAATTAGCCATGACCGAAACTCCTGATGCTAAACTTTCAATTATGGTATTTCCTAACCCTTCATCGTAGCTAGGCATCAAATACAAATCTGTCTTTTTAAAATATTTTTTAGGATCAACATATCTTGGTATTAAAGTAATTCTTTTTGTTAATTTTTGGTCTTTGATAATTTTTTTTATTTCATTGAAATATTTAAGATCACGTTGTTTCTTTGACCCCATAGTTACTAAAGGCCCACACAAAAAAAGTTCAAAGTTATGTGGCAAGTATTTCATTACTTCGACTAAAAATTTTTGATTTTTTCTAGGTATAAACTGACCAATATTAAGTAGTATTTTTTTGTTTGTTTTTATTTTTTTTATTTTCTTGAAACTATTTATGTTGATTGGATTAGGTCTATACCAAATATTTTTGTAACCCATAAATAAACATTTTCTCTTCAGAAATTTTGAAATAACAATTATTTTTGTATTGTAATTTAAATTTGGCCTCCAAAAATGTTTTAAAATTGGTAAATTTTGATTTGGTTTAGATGTGCTATTAACGAGTTCAACGCATAGGGGTATATTTTTTATTCTAGAGATAATTATGGCAGAAGCAGTGAGCATATTAGAGCCTATAACATGAATTAAATCTGGTTTAAAAAAGTTAATTTCTCTTCGTATACAAAAAAAATTTCTGTAATAATTGTAATAGTCGCTTATCTGATTGGTGCTATATGTATTTTTAAATCTTTTTACTTTAAAATTTTTTATATAATAAGTTTTATTTTCATTGAACTCTTCACCTCCTGCAAGAAATAAAATATTTTTATTTTTAAGAAAGTTTTTTTTAGCAAGTCTCTCATACAAATTCTTAATTCGTATACTTGGTCCTGAATATTCGGGTAAAAATTTAGATATAACTACCAAAATTTTCATTTAAAGATAAATATTATATAAATTAATAATTATTTTATACACTCTTAAATTAATTTTTTTTTTTTAAAATTTTTAATAAAATTTTATCTAAACTTGTATCTGGAATATATTTTATTAATTTTTTTAATTTTTTTACACTTGGAATTCTTGTTTTACAATCTTCAAAACTTTTTCCGTAAACCTTTTGAAGACTAATAAATTTAACTTTTGATTTAGATTTTGTAAGTAACTTAATTTTTTTTGCTAATGATAAAATAGTAATTCTGTTTGCACCACCCACATTAACAACTTCTCCATATGATTTTTTTACTTCGATTAATTTTACTAGAGATTTAACTACATCTTCAACATATGTAAACGTTCTACTTTGTTTTCCGGTACCATAAACTGTAATTGATCTGTTTTCTTTAGCCTGTGCGAAAAATCGAGGTATTACCATACCATATTGATCTGACTGACCTTCTCCAACTGTATTAAACAATCTGACTATAGTAACTTTCATTTTTTTTTCTATGAAATATGACATTGCTAAAAATTCATCACATAACTTTGTGCTAGCATAATTCCATCTAATTAATTTAGGATTTCCTAAATTAGGTCTATCACTTTCCTCTAATAAACGATTACTTAATCCATAAACCTCAGAACTGGATGTAAAAATAATTCTCTTATGATATTTTGATGCAAGTTCAAATATTATCTTAGATGAATTTAGATTATTTAGGATCGATAATGTTGGATTTTTCATAATATTTTTTACACCAACGCTTGCAGCTAAATGAAAAATGATATCTACTTTTTTAATTAATAAATCAATTTTCTTATAATTTTCAATATTTGATTTTATAAAAAAAATTTTATTTTTAAATTTAGTTGAAAATTTTAAATTTTGTTTTGAACCAGTAGTTAAATTATCGATTATATAAACTACATTTCCTTGACTCAATAAATATTTTGTCAAATGTGAACCAATAAATCCAGCTCCTCCTGTTATTAAAATGTTCTTGTTTTTTATCATTAAGTTATTAGTTTAAATATCAGTTTAATTATGAAAAAAAAATATATAAATAAAATCAGATAATAATTATATATGATCAATTCATCAAATGAATTAAATTATCTTCTAACTAATTCAAGAGCATACTTAAGTTTTAAAATCAAGTGTATAATTGCATTTATATTTAACGGTCATTTTTTTAGAAAAAAAAATATTAAAAAATATCTTGAAAAACATAAAAATATTAAATTACATCTTGGTGCTACTGATGAATTAGAGGGCTTTTTAAACTCTCAAATTACAGGAAAAAATCCCATCGATCTAAGTAGACGATTACCTTTTAAAAATTCAGTTGTAGATCTTATCTTTAGTACCCATGTGATAGAACACTTACATAAAATTCAAATAATAAATTTTTTAAATGAAAGTTATAGAATATTAAAACCTGGTGGAAGAAATATTATTTTAACGCCATCAATTTGTAAAATTGTTGAAATTTTATATCTTAAAGAAAATGATGAAAAAAAAGAAAAACTTATAACAAGACAAAAAAAATGGACAAAAGAGATGCCTAATACTGCTTTATATATTAATGGAGTATTCAGAAATTATGGGCATAGATTTATTTTAGATAAGTCATTTGTTAAAGATAAAAGTAAAGAAATTGGGTTTAAAAATGTAGAAATAATAGATAAAAACTCGATTCCAGATTTGACAATAAAAAATTATATAAATAATTTTAAAAATGACGAGTCATGGTTATTGGAAACTGAAATGTTTATTCTTACAAAATAAGTTTTTTTACTGCTTCTAAATTAACTAATTTTTTAGATTCAATAACTTTTTTTTTTAGTAATTTTTCATTAAATGCGAGATTGTTTTTATAAATTTCACAATTTATAAAAGAAATTCTTTTTTTAAATAATTGATAAGTTTTTTTTTCTAAATCTAATGTCTTGTAAGTTAAAAGTGAAATAGGTATTTTTTTTGATAAAGCATATCCTAGTGTTGTTGAACGATGGTAAGTGAATATCAAATAATCAAATTCTTCACAAATATCCTCAAATCTTTCAGTTAAAAAATTTCTTTTTTCAATTATTTTTTTTTTCATTTCTTTATTCGTATCTGGATGAGATTTATAAAAAACTTGAAAACTACTTTTTTTCAAACTTTTAATGAGTTTGTTTTCAATTATGAACATTTTAGATGGATAAATATGGTTAGCTGTTAAATCAAATTTATTTGAAATTGGATATCCAACAATTAAAACTTTATTTCTAGCTTTTTTGTCAAAATTTTTACTATATTCATTAGTCAAACTTTTTAGGTTAAAGTTATTTTTGTGTCTATAAGAAAAAAATTTTGGGATATCTAAATGGTATTTTTTTAATAAAAATTTTTTTAATTTAATATTATATTTTATTGTTTTTGAAATTTGCAAATTACATAGAGTAACACCATCTGCAACAATATCTGGCTCTTGATTTAACACTTCTACATCTCCATGAGTCAAATTGATAATTTTTGACTTTTTATTAAATTGAATTGCGCCCATAAATAACCTTATAAAAAAAATACCTGAATAACTTGTTATAAATAATTTTTTTAAATTCTTTGTTTCATTGACATATAACAAGTATATCTTATAGAATTTATGAAAATATTGTTCTAATTCAGTAAATTTGTAGAATTTTTTGGAATTTGGAAAAAAAACTTCGTTTATTTTAATTAAATATTTTCTAAAGAATTTATCAAAAGTATGATCAATATAATATTTTGATATTTCATTAGCATCTAATGACTCTAGAGGATTATATTTAATTTTAAATAAATTTTGATTCTTGCAATAACTATTTGTATAAGTGTTTGTTGAATAGATTACTGTAACTTTTTTTTTAAAAAAAAATAAAAAACTAATTATTTTATAAACAAAGTTTTTTACTTTAATATTATTAATCATTCTTTGAAAATAATTTATAGACAAATGTCTTTTTGTATAATCATTTATATTTATTAGTTTTTTATTTTTCTTATTAAGCTTGATAAAAATAAAAGCTGTTGTTAATGTCACTAACGGAAGTGAAGCAATACCAAACCAATAAATTTTTTTATTTTTTTTTTTTAAAAAAATCTCAAAATATATTTTTAATGTCTTTTTGTAAGTCTTATTAAATTCAAAAGGAGGATAATTTTTAACCATTTTTTATTATAATTTTATAAATTACTAATTACTTTTTTTATAGCTCAAAATAATTATTTAATTATTTAGACAATTTAATACTTGAAATTAAATCGTAATACATCATACCATATACGTAAATGTCTAAAAAAATTAAAATAATTACATATTTATTTACTTTAGTTATAATATTTTTTTTAATCTCAGTCTTTTTAATTGGAAACGAAAAAATGAGATCTATCAAAAATATGATTCCATCTAATATAAAATTTTTTTTAAAGGAGACAATTTTCGTCATCCCAAATCTAAAAAGTAAAAATGAGATACTTAAAAAAGAAAATAACGAGTTAACTGATAGAATTGAGAAATTTAATTCTTCTTATCCTTATCTTCCTCTAAATAAAAAAATTAAAATAAAATCTCAAAATTCTGAGTCAATTATAAGTGCTTCCTTTTATTTGCTACCTAAAAAAAATTATAAAAAATATGGATCAAAACCAAGTGGATATATTAAAAAATATAATGATTTAAACATTTTAATTACAGGTAAAGGTGATTTTTATTATATTAATGACGATAGTAATTATGTTTCCTTAAATAAAATTGAAAATAATTTTCTTAATTATATGAAGGAAAAAAAATCAAATGAAATATTTGATTTTAATTCTGCAGCTGGAATTAGAGGCTTTGATATTCATAATAATAAAATTTATGTATCTTATAATAACAATATCAAAAATTGTTATAATACACAAATAGCTAGTTCAAATTTTAATTTAAATTATCTTAATTTTGATGATTTTTTTATTTATGAAGATTGTATTACTAAAAAAGAAAAAACTAAAAATAAAGTCAATGAATTTGAGATTCAGCAAAGTGGTGGTGCAATTAAAGTAATTGAGGGAAATAAGATATTATTTTCAATTGGCGAATATAGAAAACGTGAATTGGCTCAAGATCCAGATTCTTTATTTGGAAAAATAATAGAAATAGATATTAACAATCCAAAAATATACACATCAAAATCAATGGGGCATAGAAATCCTCAAAGCTTAGAATATATAAACGATAATAATAATAACTTTATAATTTCTACCGAACATGGTCCTGACGGGGGAGATGAAATAAATATAAATAATTTGTTAGGTAAAGAAAATATAACAAACTTTGGATGGCCAATTTCATCATATGGATACCATTATGATAGAAAAGAGAGAGAGAAAGCTCCACTACATAAATCTCATACTAAGTTTGGATTTACAGAACCACTATTAAGCTTTGGACCCCCCTCAATTGGAATATCAGAAATATTGAATATTGAGTCTCAAGAAAATTATGTTTTTTTAATTGGAGGTATGAGAGAAAAATCAATCCATGTGATTGAAATAAAAAATAATTTAAAGGATATAGTTAATAGTGATCACTATAATTTTGGAGAAAGAATTAGAAGTATTACATACGATAATAATTCAAAGACATTTTGGGCGATCTCTGATGATGGTCCATCTATAATAAAATTTAATATATTGAAAAATAATTAATATCAAATTCAACTTTTAAGAATTTTTAAAAATATCAATTAAATTTTCTCCACTTTTTTCAATATCATATTTTTGTTTAAACTCTATAAAAGAGTTTTTGACTAGTTCTTGACGTAAATTTTTGTCATTTAACAAAAGTTTAATTTTGTTTTCTAGATCTAAAAAATCTCCAAACTTGCATAAAAAGCCATTTTTTTTATTTTCCACAATCTCATCAATACCAAATATTTTCCAAGAAATTATTGGTAAACTAAAATTTAAAGACTCCATCAAAACTTGTCCAGCAGACTCTCTATGTGATAAAAATAAAAAAAGATCTGAGGACTTGTAAAATCTGGAAACATCACTACGCATGCCCACAAATGTTACATATTCAGAATATTGTTCAAATAAATATTCATGATAATTTTTATCTCTATAACCTCCTAAAAATAAAAATTTAAATTGTGGATTGTTGATTTTTTTTGCTATTCTACAAAAATCTTCAACTCCTTTATCTTTTGTTTCTCTAGCCACTGAAAGAATTATTTTTTGATCATTTTTAATATCAAATTCATTACGAATATTTTCATAATCATCAGGATTTTTTACGGTTAATCCATATCTATTAAGAATAATCTTTTTTTCAGGTATATTGTATGTTTTTATTGAACTTATCATAGATGCTTTGCTCACCGAAATTACTTTATCAGCTTTAGTAAAATCAAAGATAAAAAATTTATTATAAAAATTTAAAATTAGTTTTTTAAAATTTATACTATCAATTAATTTTAGCTTATAATCTTTTTTAAAAGCACCATGCTGATGACAAAATATTTTTATATTTTGTTTTTTTGTCAAAATATTTAATAATCCAGGAAATTGAACTGAAATAGTTGTAAATTTTCTTTTATAAATTAGTCTATCTATAACTTTTTTAAATTTCTTAAATAAAAAAAAATTTTTAGGTGAATTTACTTTAAATCCTAAGTATTTTATTTTTAATTTTTTTTCAATCATCATGTCATAGAATAAGTCTTTTGAATTATATAAAACCAAATAATCAATTTTTTTTTTTTCTAAAAATTGACACAAACAAAACAAATAATTCGATACACCCTCTATACCAGACTCAGACCTTTTATCTTTTAAAAATAATATTTTCACATTAAAACTTTAATATACCAATATCAGATGCGTGTGTATCTCCATGAAATGTTTCAACATGTTTGATTCTATTGAAAATATCCTTTTGAAAGGGGTGATTTAAGATATTTGAATCAAACATTTTTTTTTCATTTATAAATTTAAATAAATTTGAAATATTTATCTCATTTGGTAAATCCATTTTTTCATCCCATATTTCAGGTTGTCTAAAATCTTCTATAACATATGAACCATCTTTTTTTAAAGTTGGTAAAAAATTATATAAATTTTCAATAATACAACTTTGATAATGTGAAGCATCATCAATTATAAGATCAAAATTTAACTTATATTTATTTACAAAATCTGAAACTTTTTTTTTATTTCTAAGGTCTAATTCAAAGTTTTTAATTCTTTTTGAAGTATATGTTATTTTTCGATACTCTATATCCACACAATAAAGATTACTATTTGGAAAATAGGTATGGAAACTAGCTGACGAATAACCTCTTTGAACTCCTAATTCTAAAATATTTAAATTATGTTTTTTAATATTTTCAAAAAATTTTTCATAAAACCTATGATATCCATGATCATATTTGTCAGTTTTAAAATATTTAAAAATTTCCCCAAGACTTTTATTCTCAAGGTTATTTTTAAAATTATCTAAATTCTTTTTTTTATACTCTGAGAGTAAGATATATTTCAAACCTCTGGCAAATGAGTAAGCAACACCCTTTGATTTATAAACTTCTACAAAACGGTTTAAGTATGATCTTTTCATATTAATAAGTAATACTATATTTCAATAACTTCATCACATATACTAAAAACTTCTGGGTCGTGTGAGATAAAAATTATTGTTTTATCATTTCTCAATTTTTTAATTTCCTCCAATATTTCATTTTGTGTATTTTTATCTAAAGAACTAGTTGATTCATCTAAAACTATAATTTGTGAATTATTATAAAATGCTCTAGCAATTGCTACTCTCTGTCTTTGACCTCCTGACAGTCTTATTCCTTTTTCTCCAATAATTGTATTTTGTTTATTTGGTAAACCTTTCACAACATCAGCTAAATAAGATTTTGCTATCGCTTCTAACAATTTTTTTTCATTAATTTCATCCTCTTTTAATCCTAAGGCAATGTTATTTCTGATGGTGTCATCAATCAAAAAAATATCCTGAGGTAAATATGCAAAAAAGTTATGTGAAAGAAGGTTGTTATAATTAAATGAATTTTCATTAAATAGTATTTTACCTTCTGTAGGTTGAAGCAAACCTAAAAAAAGATTTGCTAATGTTGTTTTGCCTTTTCCAGATTTTCCATATATTCCGTATATTTTCCCTGGATGAATATCTAAATTTATATTTTTAATAATATAATCAAAACTTCCAGGATATTTAAAACTGACATTTTGGAATTGAATTTTTTTAAATTCTGGTACTTTATCAAAGTTTTCTTTGTGATTATCAAAAATTTCCTTTTGAATATTTAAATTTGATACAAAATTATCTTTTTTAAGAGTTTGTATTGCAGCTCGTCCGTATCTTAAATGTTGAAGACTTGTCATAAGTTTATTGAAGCCAGGTAATATTCTTATTGCTGCAAAAGCGTACATTGACAATATTGGTAAAACAAAATTTAAATTATCGAAATAAAAATTAGACATAAGTATTATAGATATTACAAAAAGTATTAAGATTAATTCTAATGCAAGTCTCGGTATCATATTAATCAAAGTTAAAAAAATTTTTAATCTTGTAAATATGGATGAATTTTTAACGAATCTGTTGTGAAAGAAATCTGATTTGTTTAGAATTTTTAAATCTTTAAAGCCTGCTATTGCCTCATTTATATTTTTTAACATTTCAGCTTGATGAAAATTAGATTTTAATCCCAAATTAAATAATTTTTTTTTAAAAACAAAATCAAATATTAAAATAAATAAAATAATTATAGCAAGTAAAACAAAAAATAACTTACCTGTAGTGAGTGCTAAAAAAATAATTATAAAAGAAATTATAAATATTTCTGATAACATAGTTAAGAAAGCTTGGGAAACAGTTTGATATTGGCCAACTAAAACATTAATGGTATTCAAAAAATGAGAGCTGTTATAATTTAAGAAGTCTATATAATTTAAATGTTGATAGTTTTTTAATAGTTTAATTCTTAATTTCAAAGCATTGTTGAATGCAAATGTCAAAATGTATTTGTATAGCAAAATATTTATTAAAAATTTAAATATGAACAGAAGCCCAAGTATAATACTTAAAAAAAATACTAATTGATTAAAATCTATTCTTATTTTTGTTAATAATAAGTCAAAAAAAGTTATTTTCATCAATTGATTAGGATCTATTAAAATTCCAATATAAGGAAAAATTAGAGCAATACTGAATAAATCTATTAGAGAAGATAAAATTATAAAAAAAAATAATAACGGCAATTTTTTTTTATCTTTGCCAATTAAATGTATTATATCTTCTAGCTCAAGAAAAAAACTATTTTTCTTAATCATAATTTAAATATCATATTATTTTTTTCAAAGCTATTTTTGACATCAAAAATTATTGGATTATCTTTCTTGCAAAATCTTTTTATCTTATTAACACCTAATTTCAAAAAGTAAGAATGTTTGACAAGTATAATTGCTGCATCATAAAAATTGGTGGATGGCTTGTCTATAAAATGTTTCTTAACTAATTTAGGTAAATTATTTTTATCTACAAGGGGATCAAAAATATGAACTTTTTTTATTTTCTTTTTTAAAAAATTAAATATGTTTTCAACTTGCGTATTTCTAACATCAGAAACATTTTCTTTGAAAGAGTAACCCATTAATAATACTTTTTTATTTTTTATATTTTTATATTTTGCTTTCAAAATTTTTAAAAATTTATTTCCTACGAATTTATACATATTATCATTAGTGTATCTTCCTGCCAAAATTAGCTTTGGATAATGGCCCTTTTTTTTTGAAAGATAGGTGAGATAGTATGGATCTACTCCAATACAATGACCCCCAACTAATCCTGGATAAGCCTTAAAAAAATTCCATTTAGAGGATGCACATTTGATAATTTCGTTGGTATCTAAATTAATTTTATCAAATATAACTGAAAGTTCATTCATCAGTGAAATATTCAAATCTCTCTGGACATTTTCAATTACTTTTGCAGCTTCTGCAATTTTAATAGATGAAGCTTTAACTGTACCCACTTTTATTATTGATCTATAAATTTTATCTATATGACTAAGTGCACGATTGTTACTGCCTGATGTTATTTTTTTTATGTTTTCTAAGGTGTTTTTTTTATCTCCAGGGTTAGCCCTTTCTGGGCTATAACCTAAATAAAAATCCTTATTTAGTTTTAACAAACTTTTTTTTTCAATAATTGGCAAACAAATATTTTCTGTAACCCCTGGATAAACTGTGGATTCAAATACAACCGTAGAATTTTTTGTCAAAACCTTAGCTACTATTTCAGATGCTTTTTTTACATAACTAAGATCTGGTATTTTATTTTTTAAAATTGGACTCGGCACTGTAACAATAAAGAAATTACACTTTTTTAAATCTTTAATATCATATGTGAATTCTAGATTTTTTGATTTTAAAAAATCTAGTTTAGAGATTTCGTTGTTTATATCTATTCTATTTTTAAGAGTTTTAATTCTATGTTTATTAATATCAAAACCAACTGTAGTAAATTTTTTACCAAATGCTATCGACAATGGCAATCCAACATACCCCTGGCCAATTACTCCTATAATTACATTTTTCATTATTTGATTTTATTTTTTTTTAAAATTTTCAAGAAACTCTTATGTACTTCTTTGTTTGATGCCAAAATAATTGCACCTTTTGATGTATTGTTCGTCCCATTCCAATCTGTTAGGTAAGCGCCAGACTCAATAATCAGTTTTTTCAATGGCAAGATATCCACTTGTTTTAATCCACACTCAAATAATAAATCAATTTTACCCTCACACAATAAACAAAAATTATAAGCATCAGATCCAGATATTTTAAAGAAATATTTATAATTTTTAAAAAAAATATAAATTTTTTTATTAATAAATGTATGAATTGAGTTTGTTACCATTTTAGATCTTTTAATATCTTTAATTTTACTACTTCTAATTTTTTTAATTTTATCTTTATTAATCACATAAGCACCAGATGAATCTGCAATATAACATTTATTTAAAATTGGAAAGTTAGCCATTGAAAGTATGGGAATATTTTTATGATAAAGACCTATTAAATTACTCCATGTTGGCTGACCCATTATTAAAGCCTTAGTTCCATCAATAGGATCAATTACCCAACTATAATCAGAATTTTTTACAATTTCATCGTCATACTCTTCGCCTATAATAGAGTGTTTTGGAAATTTTTTTTTTATTATACTTCTAATTTTTTTTTCAATTAAGAGATCATATCTTGTAACTGGATCTATATTCTTTTTTTTTTTAGAAACATAGTTATGATTGTTCTTAATCTGTAAATTAAGTTTATTTACTTCAGGTAACATTTCTTGTAAAATAAATCTTTTCATCATACAAAGTTCTGATAACACATGTTTTAAATGAATAAACAAAAAAATTTAGTAATTATACCTGCAAGAGGAGACTCCAAAGGTATAAAGAATAAAAATTTAATTTATTTTGCTGGCAAACCTCTTCTTTATTGGACAATAACACAAGCTCTAAGTTCAAAAAATGTAGACAAAGTAATTGTTACGTCTGACTCAAAAAAAATTCTTACATACTCAAAACGATTGGGAGCAGATATAATTTTAAGACCAAAATCACTAGCAACAGATACTTCAAAATCTGAGGAAGCATTAATTCATGTGTTAATAAATATAAATAAGAGTTTTCAAAATATAATTTTTCTTCAAGCCACTTCTCCTCTAAGATTAAAAGATGATATAAATAATGCTGTTAAATATTTTTTATCAAAAAAATATGACTCTCTTTTTTCTTGCTCAACCTCATCTGACTGGTTTGATGTATGGAAAACTAATAAAAAAAATATAGTTCCATTAACTATTGATTATAAAAATAAACCTCCAAGACAAAAGGTAAAAAATAAGTACTATCTTCAAAATGGATCGATTTATATTTTTAAAAAAAATAAATTTTTAAAATATAAGAATAGACTTTTTGGTAAAATAGGTGTTTATATAATGAAAGAGTGGCAAAGTTTTCAAATTGATGAAATAAACCAAATTAACTTTATGGAAATTTTACATAAAAAGCTGGTAGTAAATGAGAAAATTAAATAATTATACAAGTATATTAATTAAGTCTTTAAAATTTTTAGAAAAAGATGAAAAAAAAATAAATTCTATCTCAGATTATATTAAACATTGTAGTAAAAAAAAATTCAAAGTTTTGGTAGCAGGCAATGGTGGCTCATGTGCTGATGCAGAACATTTTGTGGGAGAGCTAGTCTGCACATTTAGTAAGAAAAATAGAAAACCAATTTCAGCAATAAACTTAGCTGCAGGTAATTCTGCTTTAACAGCTTGGGCAAATGATTTTGGTTTTGACACTTTTTTTGAAAGGTTAACAATGGCTCACGGAAAAAAGGGTGACTGTATTATATTTATTTCAACTGGTGGAGGGAATATTAAAAATAAAGCCTCAATAAACTTAATTAGTGCAGCAAAAATAGCAAAAAAAAAAGGAATGAAAGTTTTTTCATTAGTTGGAAAAGATGGTGGCTATCTTTACAAAAATTCTGATATTTCAATTAAGATTAAAAGTGACATAACCTCCATAATTCAAGAATGCCATATGACAATACTCCACTACATATGCTATAAACTAGAGGAATTGATTTAATATTATGTCAAAAATATTCTTAGATGGTGGTAATTTTGAGGAAATTAAAAGAGTTAAAGCTGATGGTTATACTTTTAATCCTTCTTTATACAGAAAGTTGGGTGCAAAAAACTATATAAATTTTTCAAAACAGATTCTTAAAAAAATAAAATATAAACATGTTTCATTAGAAGTTATTGCAGATGATGAAAAAAATTGTTTCAGACAAGCAAAAATTTTATCTAATCTTGGAAAAAATGTATATGTCAAGATTCCGATAATTTACACAAATGGTAAATCAACTAGAAAATTAATAAGAAAACTTGTTAATGAAAAAATTAAATTGAATATAACGGCAATTTTTACTTTGAGGCAAATTAAAAAAATTTTACCCTATTTAAAAAATTCAGAAACAATTCTCTCAATTTTTAGTGGAAGAATATATGACATCGGCAAAAATGCAGAGGTAGAATTTACAAAAATGAATAAATACGTAAAAAAAAATAGTAAATGCAAAACACTCTGGGCAAGCTGTAGAATGCCATATGATTACTTTACGGCTAGACGCTCAGGCGCAAATATTATAACAATGTCCGGATCTATGATAGAAAAATTTAAAAAATTTGGAACCAATCCAGAAAAATACTCAAAAGAAACTGTAATTGGATTTTTTAATGATGCAAAAAAATCAAAATTTAAATTTTAATGAACTTTAAAAGTAAATATTTATCTAAAAAAGATACTCCATATTTTATTTCAGAGATTGGCATTAATCACAATGGACTTCTTGGGATGGCGATAAAGATGATACGGGAGTCTAAAAAATCTGGATTTGATGCGGTAAAATTCCAAAAAAGAGATGCTGAGGATTTGTTAAATTTTAATATTAAACCACCTAGTGCAATTGGATACTTAAGTAAAACTATTAATGATATTCCAAAATCTAAAACAAAATTTGGGGGATGGACTTACCCAGATATAAGGTTGGAACTTAACAAGACCGATTATATTAAAATAAAAAAATTTTGTAAAAAAATTAAAATAGATTTAATTGTGACACCATGGGATGAGAAAAGTGTAGATTTTTTAAAAAAATTAGGAATTAAATGTTTTAAAGTCGCAAGTATTGATGCTAATAATTTTCATTTTTGTGAATACGTAGCAAAACAAAAAGTTCCTACGATTGTGAGCACAGGGATGTGTACCATGGAAGAAATTAAAAAAACGAAAAAAATTTTTAATAACAACAAATGCCCTGTTATGTTTATGCACTGTACATCTGCATACCCATCTAGGGACGAGGACAAAAATCTTTCAGCAATTCCTTTCATGAAAAAAGTTCTCAAAACAGATATTGGATTTTCAGGACATGGGACTGGTTTCACAGGCACTGTGGGAGCGATAGCCTTGGGTTCACCTGTTATTGAAAAACATTCTACACTGTCCACAAAAATGTCTGGTCCTGATCATGCTGCATCTCTTGAGTTTGAAAAATTAAAAGAATTAATAGATATAGGAAGAGGAGTAAAAAGAGCATTGGGCAATCCAATCAAGAAAAAACATAAATCTGAGGAAATTTTACATAGTATTTTGTGTAGAAAATTTGTTGTAAGGAAAAATATCAAAAAAGGCAGCAAGCTATCTAAAACAAATATTAAGACTGCTATCACTTATAAAAAAGGTGGAATAACTCCAAATCAATATTATCGAATATTAAACAAAAAAGTTTTTAAAGACCTTAAAAAGGGACATATTTTATCTTTAAAAGACTTCAGGTAGTAAAATTGATAGTCAAAAAATATGTTTATCAGCAAAACACCTTTTAGAGTACCTCTTGCGGGTGGTGGCACCGATCTAAGCTTTTATTATAAAAAAAGAGGAGGGGAATTTCTTACATGTAGTTTTAATCAGTTTGTTTATGTTTACGCTTCTCTAAGAAAATTTAACAAAAACTCGCTTATTCAAACAACAAATGTTGAATTTGTAAAAAGTAATGAAAAAATAAAACATGATTTAATAAGAGAAACTCTAAAAGAATTTAAAATTAAACAAAAAATTCATATCGGATCATTTTCAACAATTCCCACTAAAACAGGTTTAGGATCTTCTTCAAGCTTTGTAGTTGGTCTAATTACTGTTTTGCTCAAATTATTAAATCAAAAAATGACAAAAAACCAAATTTATAAAAAAGCTTATAAAATAGAGAGAGAAATTTTGAATAATGCTGGAGGATGGCAAGATCAAATTATTGCTACATATGGAGGTATTCAGAAGGTTAAAATTAATAAAAAAGGTCAAATTAAAATAAATGAATTAAAGCTAAAAAAACAATCAATTACTGCGCTAGAAAAAAAAGCATTATTAGTTTTCACTGATGAAACAAGGGACTCTGCAAAAATTATAAATGAACAAATTAAAAACCAAAAAAAAATATTTAACATTTATGATAAAATAAAATCTAAAGTAAACGATTTTGAAAATTTACTTAAAGAGAAAAAAATAGAAAAAATTGGAGAATTATTACATGATCATTGGTTTTTAAAAAGAAAGCTAACAAAGAATATTAGTAATTCCTACTTGGACAATTTTTATTTTAAACTAATAAATACAAACTTATTTTATGGTGGCAAACTTATTGGTGCTGGTGGAGGTGGATTTTTTTTACTAATCTCAAAAAATAAAAAAAAGGCACAAAAATATCTTAAATTAAATAAAATAGATTATACAGATTTTAAAATTGAAAAAAAGGGTTCTAAGATAATAGAAGGTTTTTAATTATTTTACCCAATCATAGATTGATAAATTGAAACATATTTATCCCTGGCTGTTTGCATTGAAAAATATTTTACGACCCTTTCTCTAGCTTTATTACCTCTGTACTTAAGTTCCTCATCTGAACAACTTAAAGCATCATCCAAAGATTTAGCCAAACACTCAAAGTCCCTTGGAGGAGCAACCCATCCAGTATCACCTACTATTTCTTTTGCATCACCTACATCGGTAGTCACACATGGCACACCACATGCCATCGCTTCTCCTATTACATTTGGAAATCCCTCCGCTCTTGATGATAAACATAAAATATCAAAACTAAGCATTAATTCACTGATATCTGAGCGTTCACCTAAAAACTTAATTCTATCATCTGAAAAACCATATTTATTTAAATTTCTACCTATAGCTAATAGAATTGTATCAGGATGTTTTTTTGAAATTTGTTTAAATGCATTAAAAAGATTTGGAAGATCTTTTTGTGCATCACCTCTTCCCACATATCCGATAACCCTAGTTTCTTCTGTTATTAATAATTGATCACGAATTTGATTTCTCTTTTTTTCATTAGGAGCCCATTTTTCTATTAAAAATCCGTTAGGAACAAAATAGTCATTTTTTTTACTAAATCCAAAATCACGATGCTGTAACCTTGAACGACCAGAATTATATATTATTGTTTTTGGACTTCGCGATAACCATGCCCCTAATTTAATTGTAATTTTTGATTTAATTTTCATTTCTTTAAGAATCTCTAAACTCAAACGTACGTTCCAGGCTAATTTTGTTTTTTTCAGACTAAAAAGAGCTCCATAAAATGCTGCTAAATTACCGGGATGCATCCAACCCTGAATTATATCTGGAGGATTTTTTTTTAACTCTAATCTCAAATTCCACAAAGATTTAGGGCTTATAAGTCCACGTGACATCTTTAGAGATGTCAAGGGTATACCTTTTTTTCTTAATAATGGACCATAATATCCATCTGTCATTAAAGAAATTACCCTATTCTTGAATGGACCCTCTAAACCATTTATCAGAAGATTGTATAATGACCTTTCTGCACCACCTCTGTCAAGACCTGTAATTATATGAGTAATGGATGGTGTATTTTTTCTTAAATAAGTTGATATATTTTTTTGTACTATTGATGATGATATCTTTTCATTTAATAAATCATTAAGCATATCAAAATATTGATTTGCAATTTTTTCACGAGAATACTTTATAACTTCATCAAATTTTGGATTATATTTATTCAAAAGGCCATTACCTCTAATTGTTTCTATCAGAGACTTCTCTATTCTATCCTGTTCATGTTTTTCAAACACAGTTCCAGTTCCTGTTTTTAAAAGAGTTTGGCCAATTTCAAAATCTAAACGACTACCTATACAAATAATTGGGCGACCTGCAGCTATATACTCAAAAATTTTTCCTGTAAGAACTCCTCGTGACTCCTCATAAGAGCTTTCAAGCAATAATAGTAAGTCTGCATTCTGCTGAGCCTCTAAAGCTTTTTTACGATTTACATGCCCCATGATTCTAATAAAAGGTGAGTATTTTGAAATTTCAGATAATTCTTTTATATAATCTAAACGTGAACCGTAAAAATCAACTGTAATAGAGTTTGAAGAAATCTCTCCATTTTTTGATAATTTTACAATAGCTTCTAAAAGAGGTTTGGGGTCTCTAACATTTTGATAGATTGTACCAGTATAAACTATTCTAAAAATTCCTTTAGGTTTTTTAATATTTTTTTTAAAACGTTCATTAACCAAATCTTCATCAATATCAAAACCATTTGTAAACTTGACAACATTCTTATTTGTAAGTTTTTTTAATTTTTTAACCATATCATCTGAAACTACTGTGATACAATCAGCATAATCCCCCACTGTTGAAATTTCATCTCTACGTATTTTATTTCTTAGTCCAGAACGTGATCCTATTAAATTTGGGCTATCACTCCATAAATCACGATAGTCTGCTACCCAACAAAGTGATGGATTTATTTTTTTCATCTCACAAGCAATAATGTGAGCTGAGGAAGGTCCAAAAGTACTCACCACAACATCATTTTGACTCGCAAGTCTGGCAGCTATAGGAGCAGCAGCCACAGACCAAGCTTTTCTTGGATCCCAGCTACTTCCTGTGTTTCGAATTTGCCATAATTTTATTTTCTTAGCGATATTTAATATAAATGGAAATTTTACTAACTTATTTGGTAACAAACTAAAAATATCAACATAAGGTACTTGAATAACACTCACTCCTTCTAAGTCAGGTAAAGTCATATCCAGCGGCTCATCAAAAGTTTGTTTTTCAGCTGTGAGAACTGTAACTTTTGCTCCCTTTTTGCTCCAGTATGAAGCCCAAGAATATGGTCTATGTGTACTTATAGAGTTACGAGGTGGCCAATTATAAGTAACAATCACAATTCGCAATTTGCTCATTAAAATAGATTTTAACTACATGCTTTTAAAATGCAAACGTATCTCAGATAAAATTTTTTCAGCAGCATATCCATCTCCAAAAATTTTTTTTTCAAAGTTAGGGTTCAAAGTAGGTATTTCATGGATTTTAGCCTCTATTTTATCAACTTCCGGGGGTGCGTTTATTGAAGCTCCTAAAAAATTAATTTCAGGCCAAACAACTTTTTCAACTGATATTGTCAAACTTAACTTTTTTGAAAAATAAGCCTCACGAACTAAACCTCCAGAGTCTGTAATTACAAACTTGCAATTTCTAATTAATTTCAAAGAGTCTAAATATGAAACTGGATCAATAACGCAACAATTTAATTCTAAATTAAACTGTTTTAATCTATCTCGTGTTCTATGATGAAGTGGAAATAACACTGGAATACTTCTATTAATATTATTTAAGGCTTTGACAATATTTTTTAAAGCATTCTCATTGTCAACGTTACTTTGCCTATGTATAGTGCATAAAATATAATCATCTATTTTAAGATTATTAAAACTTAAAATTTCTGAAAGATCGTTTGAAACTCTTGGATCAAAAAATTTAAAACAATCAAACATCAAATCACCACTCAATGACAACCTGCTTGATATTTCCTTTGTAGCAAAGGCCTCTAGACGCAAATTCTCATAGGTATGTTTGGTTGCACAAATATTTATGTCACTTATTCTATCGACTGTAAGTCTATTAAATTCCTCTGGCATATTTAGATCATAATTTCTTACACCAGACTCAACATGTATTAGAGGGATCTTTTTTATTTTTGTAGCCAATGCAGCAGCAAGCGTTGAGGTTGTATCACCATATACCAAAACATAATTTGGATTTATTTTTTCAAATAAATTTTTCATTTTTTCCATTATATGAGTAATCATAGATATCTCATCTTTTCCTCCGGAATTTAAAAAAAAATTAGGTTTTTTATTAAATATTTGAGAAATTATTGAAGATGACATAGCTTCATCATAATGTTGTCCTGTATGCACTAATACTTCCTCAAAATCTTCAGCTTTATCAATTGCTTTAGAAAGCATTGTAGCTTTCATTAATTGTGGTCTAGCACCAACTACTGAAAGTAGTTTAATTTTACTATCAGACATTAGAAAACTTACCAATTTGAAAATTTAATTTAATTTTAAAAAGATTCATTTTTTAACTGTCATGAATTCATTATTTAACTTTTAATAACCTAGCACTTAACATGTCACAAAGTGTTGTTGTGCTCACTATCTCCTCAGCATCAATTGTTGCTTTTGCAGATTTGCATATTCCGCCAGCATTAAGATCAAATGACCACGAATGTCGTGGACATATTAAGTTACCTTCTGAATCGATCTTTGCATGTTTTAAATCAGCACCGTTATGTGGACAATACCTGCTAATCTCATAATTTTTACCATTATAAGAGTTTACAACCACAACTCTCTCATCATTTATATTAAGTGTGGTATCAAAACTAGCACGTATGTTGCTTACGTCTGAAAAAATAAAAATATTTATAAATGTATTGAATACATCTGGTTTACGATGGATAAAAGCGCGAAGACTAAGATATATATCTTGCCATCTATATCGCGGATTAGCCATCAGGCTAAAATATATTTCAGATGCATTTATAATTGTATAATTTTTTTTATGTTTATAATTCATATTACTTAAATCTTTTATAGTGCCTTCATTTAAATTTATCTCCATTCCACCTGTTTCCCAGTTAAATATTAATATTGGACATTTATCAAATTTAAGATTTTCTATTTGCTTTAAACGAAGTAAGACTTGATTTCTGAGTGATTCAACATCTAATTTTTGAATTTTAACTTGATTAAAAATACAATTTAAATTTTTTTTTATATCTTGAAGCTGTACAGGTGAAGGAGGGCTGATTGGAGTTGTAATTTTATTCTTAATAAACTCTTCTCCAGGTCTCAAACAAACTACTTTAGTATTTAATTTTTCTAAAAATTTTACTAATTCTGGCTGGTGTATAAAAATATTATTTTTACCTAAAGATAAATCTTTATCTAAAAAAGGAAATATAGCAGGTCCTGCTGATGGAAAATAATATTCTGGTTTTAAAATTTTAATTGCATTGCGAATTGAGGCTAATTTAGTTAATACTTTTTTTTTTGAAATTAATTCTTTTTCTTTTTTACTCAAATTAAAGCATACAGGGTGACCTGTAGCTCCACTAAATTGTACTGAATAATAATCAATTTTTTTATTTACAAAATAATGTAGTCTATCAAAAATTTTACAATCGTTTTGATTTACGAACATTTTATTATCTAAATTAACAATTGCAGTACTATCATGATTGACGCCCGTATCTACTATCATTGTTTCAATAAAATTATTTTCTGAAATGAAATACTTTTGTAAATCATTCAACTCTTCAACATTATATCCAATTTTTTTTAATTCATTTTTTAAATATTTATCGTAATAATTTGGAACAAGACATTTGTTAATATAAGGCAATATTAATTCAAGGGTCTCCTCATCAAAATGGTCCTGATGCTCATGAGAGATATACAAAAATACATTTTTTTGTTTTTTTAAAGCACTTATCAAATCTGATTTACAATGATGATTTAATGGCCATTGATACCAACTACCAAAGAAAGCACCTTTATCAGTGAGCCAAGGATCGATCAAAATTGATTGCGTTTTGCCTTGTAGAAAAAAACAATTATGTCCAAAAAATTTTATTTTCATCTTTATCTATTTATTTTATGACAATATAACTTTTTAAATTCACTTTATGGTTAATATTTATTTTAATTATTAAAGTGTTTTTATGCTTCTTCATCATTTGCACTATAATTTGAGAGTTTTTTGATAAATTTAGCAGGATTTCCTCCTATAATTTGATCCTTATCCTCAAATGATTTGGTAACTACTGAGCCAGCCGCAACAATTATATGATCACCCAAACTGACTCCTGGTAAAATAATTGCACCTGCACCAATCCAACAATTATCGCCAATGATAATAGATTTATTTTTAATATATTTTGAATAATTATTTACATCATGGTTCATGGAAATAATTTTTACACTTGGTCCAACCCAAATATTTTTACCAAAAGAAATACCATTTCTGCCATCAATATGGCAATATTTGGAGATGCCTGGTGATCTCGAATCTAAAGAAATATTTTCAGGCATATTCACCGTTGTAGTTCTATGAACAGGCCAAGGAACATGGCGATTAAAACCTAAAATTTTTTGAAAAATTGCTAATTTCAAAATATTATAAAATTCATTAAGTTTATATTCTTCAATATATTTTTTTTTATAAAAAAATTTACTTAAAAATCTAAAAATTTTAAAAATATTTTTTTTCATCTAATTACTCTACATGCTAGTTGCCTATAATAAATTAAAAAAGATAAATATTCTAAACTAAGCAAAATTGAAAAATAATACAAAAATTTTTCAAATTCAAAACCTAAAAAATGAGAGTATAGCAATAGTCCTGTTGAACTAATAAGAAGAATTAGATTTATATAAAGCCCAATTTTTTGCTTTTCAAAAATTACATTTGTTGAACTCAAAGATGAGCTAACAAATCTTATAAAAAAAAATGGTAATAATATTTTTGCATATTTTCCTGCTATTCTCCAATTTTCCCCAAAAATAATTGCAAAAAGATCTTCTGCAAAAAAAAATAAAAATCCAAAAGAAGGAACGCCAATTATTAATAGTTTTTTTAAAACATCGTTAAATGTTTTTATAGCTTTTCCTGTTTTCTGTTTCTCTTTTGCAGCTTGCTGAAAATAAACTTGACCAATGGACTGGCCAATAAGAGAACTGGGCATACCTAATAATCTTTGAACTAGTGAGAAAAATCCTAAGGTAGTCAAACTATAAAACGTAGATATTAGAATACTGATTAAATTGTAAGACAGTGCATTAGCAAGCACTCCCCAAACTAAAAATTTTGGGAAATTAATATATCTCTTTCCGAGGGATATCATTTTAATTTTTGATATCTTTGATACAAAAGTTTTATCTTTCAAAATTATTAAAATTAATTTTATATTCACAAATGCATTAGATATTAACTGACCACTTATAAGTCCAGTTACCCCACTTTTAAAATACCCAATACATAATTGAAAACTTGCTAATAAAATTGATTTTAAAATTGTAGCATTTGCTAAAATTTTATATTTTTTTTTTCTATTATTAAAATGACTAAGCATATTCCAAATACCTGTTAAAAAAATAGTTAGCGGTAAAAAATAAAGCCATATTTCAATTTCTTTGTTTCCCAAATAATGAACAAGATTTTCATTTAAAATTAATATCAAAATAAAAATACAAAAAGATATAATTGTTGTGATAACAAAACCTAAGGCAAATAAATTAATTGCATCCTCATTCTTTTCAGGAAGCATTATTGCTAAATCATATCTAGCATTAGCAATTGGTCCAAATATGGCTGTTATTGCAATAAAAATTGCGTATAAACCAAAATCTTCTGGAGTATATATTCTTGTAAGAATTGGGCTGATAGCAACTGGTATGGCCTGAGCAACTGTAGTGCCCGTTAAAAGGGTCAGAACATTTTTATTGAATTCAAAATTTTTTTTTTGTGTACTCATCATCAAAATTTTAAATTTGTTTTAAATTTCATAAACTGCTTATTTTATTGATAACTAAAAATATTATATTTAAGAAATTTTTTCCTTAATCTTAGATGTAACATAGTCAATTTGATGATTGGTTAAAAATGGATTCATTGGTAAGCTTAACACTTCTTTTGAAGCTTTTTCAGAAATAGGAAAATCGCCTTGTTTATATCTTAAATACTGGAAACATTCTTGCATGTATAAAGGTATTGGATAATATATTGCTGTTGGAATACCGCTATCCTTTAAAATTGATTGAAGATTATCTCTATTTTTTACTCTTACAGTATATTGTGCCCAAGAGCTAAATCTATTAGATTTTATTTTTGGTGTTTGTAAATAATTAGATAATGTATGTGTATATCGATGTGCAACTTTTTCACGCGCTAATAGTTCGTGATTAAAATACGGTAATTTAGCTAAAAGTATCGCTGCTTGAATCGTATCTAAACGTGCTCCTATTCCAATATATTTATGTTGATATTTTTTGTTTTGACCATGTAAGCGCATCATTTTTATTTTAGCAGCAAATTCATCATTATTAGTAAATATTGCACCACCATCACCATAACAGCCTAGAGGTTTTGAAGGAAAAAAACTAGTTATTGATATATCTCCAAGATTACTATCTTTTTCTTCAAAATATTTTGAACCAAAACTTTGTGCACCATCTATTATAACTTTTAAATTATATTTATTAGCAATTTCTTGAATCAAATTTAAATCTGAAGGTTGTCCAAAAAGACTAACAGGAATAATAGCCTTGGTCTTATTTGAAATTTCTTTTTCAATTAAATTTGCATCAATATTAAATGTATCTGGTTCAATATCTACAAATACAGGTTTGGCCTTCAATAGTGCAATGGTTTCTGCCGTTGAAATGAATGAATATGGTGTAGTGATTACTTCATCTCCAGGCTTAATATCAATTGCCATTAATGCAAGCAGAAGTGCATCGGTTCCAGAAGAACAAGTAATTGAATTGTTTGAACCTGTAAAATTTTTTAATTCATTCTCGAGTTCATCTATTTTTTCACCCATTATATAATTTGATTTGTCTAATACTGATCTTATACTATCATCAATATCATCTTTATACTTTTGATATTGTAATTGCAGATTTGCAAAATCAATATCCATAATCAAACTACCAAAAGTTTTGTATTTTTTAATTCGTATTGTTTGCCAGTATGTTTACATATTGCTTTCGCATTACCCTTGGTTGGTAAATCTAATCTTTCTCCATACTCACTAACCCAACCAATATGTTTGGCTGGAACTCCAACCATTAATGCGTATGCAGGCACATCTTTATTGACTACCGCTCCTGCCCCTATAAAAGCATATTTGCCAATTGTTATGCCACAAATAATTGTTGAATTTGCCCCTAAGGTCACACCTTTATTAACATAAGTATCTTGATACTCATCTTTACGCTCAATTAATGATCGTGGATTGTAAACATTTGTAAAAACCATGCTTGGCCCACAAAACACACCTTCATCTAAATACACGTTATCATATATAGAAACATTATTTTGAATTTTACAATTATTTCCAATTATCACTTTATTTCCAACAAAAACATTTTGACCAAGCGATACATCAGAACCAATTTTAGCTCCTCCACAGATATGAACCCAGTGCCATATCCTAGACCTTGAGCCAATTTCAGCACCTTTATCTATAATTGCTGTTTCATGTGCTTCATATTTCATATTAATACTCTAAAGGTAAAGAAACAGCTTTCGATTCTCTAACTGAAAGATAAGCTGCAATTAAGATCTCTAAGGATTTTAAACCTTCTCTCCCATCTGTTTCTGGTTCAACTTTACCACGCAAAACTTCAATAGCATTTTGATAATAAAGCTTATGACCAAATCCATAAACAGATTTAGTCTGGTAATTTGCATCTTTAACTTTTTTGTCATACTCTTTGACTTTATCAAACTCCCAATGTTTAATCTCGTTAACAGCTAATCCGCCCACTTTAACTGTGCCTTTTTCACCTAGTATTGTTATGCTGCCTTCGAAATTTTTTGGATAAGTAAGCATAGTAACACACATTGAGCCCAATGCTCCATTTCTCCATTTTACATTTAAAACTCCAGTATCTTCAACTTCTATTTTTCGGGAAGTACTCATCATTAATTGTACTTTTTCTACAGGTCCAATTAGCCAGTCTAATAAATCAACATAATGTGAGGCTTGGTTCATAAATGCTCCTCCATCGTATTCCCATGTGCCTCTCCAATCTGCTTGATCGTAATATTCTTGGTTTCTTGTCCAAAACACATTTAAATTTACCATATGAATTTTACCAAATCTGTTTTCATTTATTGCTCTTTTTAAAATTTGTAATGTTGGATTTCTTCGGTTTTGCTTTACAACTAACAATCTCACACCAGCTTTATCACACTCTTTGACCATACTCACGCCATCATCCCATCGTGTAGCCATAGGTTTTTCAGTAATTACATTAATTTTATGTTTGGCACATATTTTGGTTTGCTCAGCATGCATGCCACTTGGAGAACAGAGTACCACCAAATCTAAATCTTCATTTGAGAGCATTTTATTTAAATCTGAATAACCTTTTACTTTATACTTTGATTGATGTTTTGAAATTACACTTCTTTCAGTGTCACAAATTGAAATTAATTCAATATTATCTTGATGTTCTTTGATTGCTTCAAAGTGTTTTTTTGAAATTCTTCCACAGCCGACTACGGCTGTTCTTATTTTTCTGTCTTTGATAATTGTGAAATTTTTCATTATCTAAAGATATATAATATAGACTAATATACAATCTGTAATTGATTAACGATAGTTACATATCTTGATATATTTGGATTATGATAATTTAAGTAATATCTATATAAAATTTTTTTCAGTGCATAAATCAAGCCAATTGAGCTATTAGTACTGGTCAGCTGCACGCATTACTGCGCTTCCACATCCAGCCTATCAACGTGGTAGTCTACCACGGCTCTATAGGAAGAACTAGTTTTGAGGTGAGTTTCCCGCTTAGATGCTTTCAGCAGTTATCTCTTCCATACTTAGCTACCCGGCACTGCAGCTGGCGCTACAACCGGTCCACCAGT
>Ga0233451_10000211_pt1 | contig 62160 bp, 58 predicted proteins | sample 011ome_29_FD_183052 | JGI IMG/M metagenome (GOLD analysis project Ga0233451, IMG submission 183052) | Coastal salt marsh microbial communities from the Groves Creek Marsh, Skidaway Island, Georgia - 011504CT (spades assembly) | ecosystem: Environmental > Aquatic > Marine > Intertidal zone >... | reverse complement strand
TTTTGGTGACTACAGCTACTAAACGCGAACAATTTTATCTGTTAACCTCTGCTTACCCTTTGCCCGCTAAACCTAAGTTTGGGTGAAATAAAGGGGTGGTGAATTATGTCGACGGATACGCCGATTGATATTCGATTTGATATGCCAGCGCAGGCAACACAGGGCATTTTATCCATTTATGATGCACAGGGGCAAACTGTGGCACAATTCCCTGTCGCAACATCTGATAAATCAGTGACCTGGAACGGCGAAATGTCAGATGGACGCATGGCACCCGCAGGCCCATATCAGGCACGTTTACAGCCCTATTACAACGATACGGAATTGGCAGTCCAGCCGGGATACACGTTCCAACCGGTGACACAGGTGCGGCTGGACAAGGGTGCAGCACATCTGGTTACAGCATCGGGACAGACCTATGTTCCATCACAGGTTACAGCCCTGCGTGCGCCCAATATGTCATAATCACATACATCGCCCCCATGCCAACCACGGCCGCGATACCTGACCACAAAACTGTGCGCCAGACCGATGGGCGGGGTGGCGCGGGTTGGGGCAAGGCCTGTTCAATCAAAGCACGTTCAACGATCCCTGGCAGGCGGGGACCAAAACGGGTTAAAACCTGAACTGTGTTCGCCAAATCACGCAAAACGGCGCGTGGGCCGATGCTGTCGCGGATATAATTTTCGACCACCGGCTTGGCCACCTGCCAAATATTGATATTGGGGTTCAGCGACCGTGCCACGCCTTCGACGACGACCATCGTCCGTTGTAGCAGGATCAATTCGGTACGTGTTTCCATGCCAAAACGCTCGGTCACTTCAAACAGATGATTTAACAAACGCCCCATGGAAATATGCGTGGCATTCATTCCAAAAATCGGTTCGCCCACCGCACGCAATGCGCGGGCAAATTCATCAACATCTTGCGAGGCGGGGACATAGCCTGCCTCAAAATGTACTTCGGCCACGCGTTTATAATCACGCTGAATAAAGCCAAACAGGATTTCAGCATAGACACGTCGTGTATATTCGTCGATATGCCCCATAATCCCAAAGTCAAAGGCAACCACATCACCGTCTGGCCCGACCTTCAGATTACCTTGGTGCATATCGGCATGGAAAAATCCGTCACGCAGCGCATGATTTAGGAAAAGTTGCAGGACACGTTCGCCCAATTCAGTGCGATCAACCCCGACAACGTCCAGCGCATCGTTATCGCCAAGCGGCGTGCCATCCACCCAATCCATCGTCATGACGCGACGCGCGGAATAGGGCCATTTCACATGAGGCACACGAAAGCCCGCATCTGCATCTGTATTGGCTGCGAATTCAGAGGCAGACGAACTCTCAAGGCGCAAATCCAACTCGCCCAAAACCACGCCTTCGAAATGGCGGATGACATCCATAGGACGCAAGCGGCGCGCAAAGGGGGCCAGTATTTCGACCATCCGCGCCGCCAGATAAAACGCATCCACATCCTGGATAAATGCACGTTCAATCCCTGGGCGCAGCACCTTGACCGCGACGTATTCGCCCGTATCCGCCAACCGCGCGCGATGAACCTGCGCAATCGATGCCGCGGCCACAGGTTCTGAAAATTCGGTAAAGACCTGATCAGGATCCATGCCCGTTTCTTCTAAAAACGTGGCCTTGGCCTCTTCGATCGAAAAGGGAGGAAGTTTATCCTGCAAAACCCGCATTTGCTGGGCCAGTTCGGGCCCAACGACATCGGGTCGTGTTGATAGAATTTGCCCAAATTTGATATACGCCGGACCAAGCGCTGTCAGCGCACGCGGCACGGGCGGCATAGCCATATCCCCGCGATATCCAAACAGTTTGAACGGCCACCCCAAAACCCGCGCAGCAATGCGTAAGCTAGGCGGCACATCCATTGCATCCAACACAACACGCATTGCGCCCGTGCGTTCAAAGGTTGCGCCCGTCCGGATCAGCCGCCAAATATTGTGTGGTCCGCGCATTGCCTAAATTTTCCATCCCGAATGCAAACAGGCGACGCCCATTGTTAGGTTTCTATATTTTGCGTTTTCAAACCCAGCCTGTTTCACCATCGACAAAAACGTATCTTGGTCAGGGAATTTACGAATGGATTCGACCAAATATTGATAACTGTCCCAATCATTTGCAATAATTTTGCCCATGCGGGGGATCATGTTGAACGAATAGCGGTCATAAATCCATTGCAACATATCGTTTGGAATTTGCGAAAACTCTAACACCACCAAACGACCGCCGGGTTTTAGAACGCGGTATGCTTCGTTCAGGGCGATCTGCGGCTTGGTGACATTTCGGATACCAAAGCTGATGGTATAGACGTCAAATGTGTTGTCCTCAAACGGCAGGGCCATGGCATCACCGACGACCCAATCCAATTGGTCTGCCATTTGGTCAGCCTCGGCGCGCTTGCGCCCCGCGACCAACATGGGTTCTGTTAAATCCAATACCGTTGAATGTGCGTGTCCGGCCCGTTTTAGGAACCGAAACGAAATATCGCCTGTGCCACCTGCAACATCCAAAAGACGCTGCCCCGGACGTGGCACCAACCAATCCATCATCGCATCTTTCCAAACGCGATGGATGCCCATCGACATCACATCATTCATGATGTCATATTTTGACGCAACGGATCCAAACACACCTTGAACACGCGATGCTTTTTCGGCTTCGGGTACGGTTTGAAATCCAAAATGGGTTGTATTTTCCGGATCGGTCATCTTGCCTTGTCCTATCGTTTCCCTACCTTGTTATAGAAAGATAGGGCCATGTTGCAATGCGTCCTTTACGACAATAGACACGAATCCAAACGAATTCACATGCCAATGCCTTTGTTTTTGGCGAAACCAAACATATTGCAAGCAGGACACAATGCCCGAATTACCCGAAGTTGAAACGGTTATGCGCGGACTGGAACCGGTTATGACCGGTCAGCGCATCACGCATGCTGCCGTCAACAGACCCGATCTGCGCTGGCCGTTTCCCGAAAACATGGCAAAACGCCTGACAGGGGCACGTGTTGAACGCATGTGGCGCCGATCAAAATATATTTTGGCTGAATTGGACCGGGATGAAACGCTGTTAATCCATCTGGGAATGTCGGGGCGCATGCTGATATCAGGCGATCCTATGGGAACCTTTGTCCACGACCACCCCGCCCAGCAAAAACATGACCACGTCGTGTTAGATTTGGAAAACAACGCGCGGATCACCTTTAATGATCCACGCAGATTTGGGGCAATGGATTTAATCAATACGCAAAACATCGATAACCACCCTTTGATCCGCGTTCTGGGTCCAGAACCGTTGTCCAATGCGTTTCATGAACGCTATCTGATCGACAAGGTATCGCACCGAAAATCCCCAATAAAATCTGTCTTGCTGGATCAATCCGTGTTGGCTGGACTGGGCAATATTTATGTGTGTGAAACACTTTATCGCGCTGGGATTTCACCACAGCGGCACGCCGTGAACATTTCAGCAAAACGATTGGCAGGATTGATTCCCATAATACGTGACGTCCTATCCCAAGCAATCCAAGCGGGCGGATCATCTTTGCGCGATTTTCGCCAAACGGACGGCGAATTGGGGTATTTTCAACACAGTTTTGATGTCTATGGCCGCGAAGGAAAACAGTGCCAAACACCTGATTGTAATGACACAATACGCCGCATCACACAGTCTGGGCGCTCTAGTTTTTACTGCCCCTCATGTCAAAGATAGCTTGATCAAAATAGCAATCGTGGTAATGACAGGGACTGAGGAAAACAACTGAAAGACTGTTTCATGGCTTATGAGACGATTATCGTCGAAATCGAAGACCACGTTGCTTTGATGAAACTGAACCGTCCAGATGCGCTGAATGCATTGAACGATCAGCTGATGTCGGAACTATGCGACGCATTGGAATGCGCGCAAAAAAATGAAAAAGTACGCTGCATTGTGATCACCGGATCCGAGAAAGCTTTTGCAGCCGGCGCTGACATCAAAATGATGAGCACGCAGAGTTTTGTTGATGTCTTTACGGGCGATTTATTCGCAGAAGAAGCCAACAGAATTATCCGTATCCGCAAGCCAATTATTGCCGCCGTGTCTGGATATGCCTTGGGTGGTGGATGTGAATTGGCAATGATGTGCGATTTTATCATCGCATCTGATACAGCTAAATTTGGTCAGCCAGAAATTAACCTGGGCGTAATCGCAGGTATGGGCGGCACACAACGCCTGACACGGTCGATCGGAAAATCCAAAGCGATGGACATGAACCTAACCGGCCGCTTTATGGAAGCTGACGAAGCGGAACGATGCGGATTGGTAAGCCGCGTTGTTCCTGCGAAAAAATTGATGGAAGAAACGCTGGCGGCAGCGGCCAAAATCGCGGAAAAATCTATGATTTCCGTGATGGCTGCGAAAGAAGCCGTTAACAAATCTTACGAGACAACCCTTGCAGAGGGCCTGATGATTGAACGACGCTTGTTCCATTCAATGTTCGCCACCGAAGACCAGAAAGAAGGCATGAATGCCTTTATCGATAAACGCGAAGCACAGTTTCGCGACAAATGAACCCTTGGGGCGCGTTTTTTAGGGAATTTTGGGGAAACCCTGTTGACTCAGAACCGAGTCGGGCCTAAAGACGCGGCTTGAGATTATATGTAACCCAAGCAATGGGATGAAGACACATGGCAAACACGCCTCAATCAAAAAAGCGCGCACGCCAAACGGTGCGCCGTACTGACGTAAACAAAGCTCGCCGTTCGCGTATCCGTACGTTCCTGCGCAAGGTCGAAGAGGCCATCGTAAGCGGTGACAAATCAGCAGCAGCCGAAGCGCTGCGTGCAGCACAGCCAGAAGTAATGCGCGGTGTGACAAAAGGTGTTTTCCACAAAAACACAGCGTCTCGCAAGATTTCGCGTTTGTCAGCGCGCGTCAAAGCAATCGCGTAACCACGCGTTTGTTGCAAGATTTAGAAAGCGCACTGCATTTTGCGGCGCGCTTTTCTGCGTCTGGATCCCTTTAATTTAGACGTCAGAGATTCTTTTCAGAAAAACTCGAGTCAAGCTCATAGTTCTGTTGCCCCGTTTCACTAGTTCTTGCTAACGTGTGACTGCGAGTGAATCGCACTTGGGGGACATTTTTAGAACGGTGGGTTTTTGGGACGCGCCCGCACTGTTGAAGAACAGCACGTTTTATTTTGTCCATTCATAAAATTTGGAAATAACGCGCAAACATGTTTTTGCGTGTGGGATATGTTTGTCTGTTCGCAGGCAGATGATCAAAACGTATTTGGGACGTAAAATAATGACGCATGAACAGTGGGGACAGCTTAAGCAATCTATGCTAAGGACTGTAGGCGAAAACAGTTACAAAAACTGGATCGACCCACTGCAATTTCACGAAATGCAAGATGGCGTCGCTGTAATTTCCGTCCCCACCAATTTTTTGGGCAATTATGTGTCGCAAAATTTTTCCGACATGATTCTGCATCAGTTCAGCCAAATGGATTCGTCCGTCCGGCGCTTGCGGTTCGAAGTTCTGTCCAAAGATCAGCATCACCGCCCTGCGCAAACAACACCAAAATCAGCGTCCCCAATGGCCGAACCACAGACAGACGGAGACCTGCCTGGCGCGCCTTTGGATCCGCGCTTTACCTTTGATACGTTTATTGTCGGCAAACCGAACGAATTGGCCCACGCCGCAGCGCGTCGCGTCGGCAAAGGCGAAACGGTCAGCTTTAACCCGTTGTTTTTATATGGCGGCGTTGGCTTGGGTAAAACCCACCTGATGCATGCGATCGCATGGGATTTGCACATCAATCGCCCTGATTTGAATGTGGTTTATCTGTCAGCAGAACAGTTCATGTACCGCTTTGTTCAGGCATTGCGTGATCGCAAAATGATGGATTTCAAACAACTGTTTCGCTCGGTCGATGTGTTAATGGTCGATGACGTTCAATTCATCGCCGGCAAAGACAGCACGCAAGAAGAGTTTTTCCACACCTTTAACGCGCTTGTTAATCAGAACAAACAAATCATCATTTCGGCGGACCGCGCCCCCGGCGAAATCAAAGATTTAGAAGATCGGATCAAAAGCCGCATGCAATGTGGATTGGTCGTGGATCTGCATCCAACCGACTATGAACTGCGGCTCGGGATTTTACAGTCCAAGGTGGACCAACATCGCAAGTCTTATCCAGAACTGACAATTGATCCGCATGTGCTGGAATTTTTGGCCCATCGCATTTCGACCAATGTGCGTGTGCTTGAGGGTGCATTGACACGGCTCTTTGCCTTTGCATCCTTGATTGGACGCGATATCACGCTTGAGGTGGCGCAGGATTGTTTGGCCGATATATTGCGCGCTTCGGAACGCAAAATCACGGTTGAGGAAATCCAACGTAAGGTGGCAGAACATTACAACATTCGCCTGTCCGATATGATCGGACCAAAACGGTTACGATCCTATGCACGCCCACGCCAAATCGCTATGTACTTGGCCAAACAGTTGACCAGCCGCAGCTTGCCAGAAATTGGGCGCCGGTTCGGAGGACGCGATCACACAACGGTTTTGCACGGTGTAAAACGCGTCGAAGAATTAAAAATTCAAGATGGTCAAATCGCAGAAGATTTGGAAATGCTGCGTCGCGCACTAGAGGCGTAGACTTTGCATCTGCCCCAAACAACCTGCGACCTTTGCATTCAGTAAAAACTGCGTTTATTTCATGCTTTGGCAAAGAAAACGCTTGAGCCTGCCAACAGATCGGATACCTTAAGGATCCGAAATCAAAGGAGCAGGGATCATGAAGCTGAGTATTGAACGCGCCACATTATTAAAGGCTGTGTCTCAGGCGCAATCAGTTGTAGAACGTCGCAATACGATCCCAATTCTTGCCAACGTTCTGATCGAAGCCGAAGGCGACACCGCAATGTTTCGCGCGACTGATTTGGATATCGAAGTCGTAGATAAAGCGAATGCACACATCGAACGCGCTGGCGCGACAACGGTGTCTGCGGTTATGCTGCATGAAATTGTGCGCAAACTGCCCGACGGCGCGCTGGTCACATTGACCGATGACAGCGCAACAGGTCGTTTAACAGTCGAAGCGGGCCGTTCGAATTTTTCACTGGCCACCCTACCCAAAGAAGATTTCCCCGTCATGGCGACGTCGGAATATTCGGCGAATTTTTCGGCCCCTGCGCCTGTTCTGCGCCGCCTGTTTGACAAGTCTAAATTCGCAATCTCGACCGAGGAAACACGCTATTACCTAAACGGCGTTTATATGCATGTGGCCGATGCTGATGGGGGTCAGGTGCTGCGCTGCGTTGCAACTGATGGCCATCGTTTGGCCCGCATTGATGCGGATTTGCCCGATGGGGCCGCTGGAACACCGGGCGTTATTGTGCCCCGCAAAACCGTTGCGGAACTGCGTAAATTGCTGGATGACGATGATATGCAAATCGCCGTGTCCGTATCAGAAACCAAAGTACGGTTTGCCACACCGTCAATCACCCTGACATCCAAGGTCATTGATGGCACATTCCCAGACTACACCCGCGTCATTCCAACAGGAAATACCCGCCGCCTAGAAGTTGACGCCAACGATTTTGCCAAGGCGGTTGATCGTGTAGCCACTGTTTCATCTGAGCGCTCGCGCGCAGTCAAGCTATCGCTTGACGAAGACAGATTGGTTTTGTCGGTCAATTCCCCTGACAGCGGCGCCGCCGAAGAAGAGCTGGCCGTTGCATACGCAGACGAACCATTGGAAATTGGCTTTAACGCCAAATACCTGCTGGAAATTGCCAGCCAAGTTGATCGCGAAAATGCGGTATTCATGTTCAATTCATCAGGTGATCCAGCGTTGATGCGCGAGGGCAATGATACAACGGCCGTCTACCTCGTCATGCCGATGCGCGTATAACTTGGCCTAAATGACCAAGATCCACGATCTATCAAATTGGCTTTAGGGTCATGTTATATTTAAGCGAATTGACCCTATCGCATTTTCGGTCGCACAAAATCAGCCAGTTACAATTAGATGGCCGGCCCGTTGCGATTTACGGGACAAATGGATCGGGAAAGACCAATATCCTAGAAGCTGTATCGCTGTTTTCCCCTGGTCGGGGCATGCGACGTGCCAGTGCCTCGGATATGACGCGCCGCCCAGAGGAATTGGGCTGGAAATTGTCAGGCACACTTAACCGCGGCCACCGCAGTTTCAGCATTGATATAAAATCTGAAAACGGGTCAGCGCGGCGGGTTCACCTGGATGAACAACCGGCCCCACAAACCGCACTGGCCGAGTTGTCGCAGGTCATCTGGTTGGTGCCGAATATGGATCGACTGTGGACAGAGGGCGCCGATAATCGACGCCGTTTTTTGGATCGTATGGCGCTAAGTTTTGATCCACGCCATGCCGAGGCTAGCCTGAATTATGAAAAAGCCATGCGCGAAAGAAACAGACTGCTGAAAGACAACGTGCGCGACCCACATTGGTATCGCGCCTTAGAACGTCAAATGGCTGAAAGCGGCTGCCAGATCCATTCCGCGCGCGTTCACACACTTGAACTGGTAATCGCAGCACAAAACACTGCAAATACCGCCTTTCCCGTGGCCGAGTTATCACTGGATCAAAGCCACGGCGAAATGCCCGAAACCGCCGCCGATTTCATTGATGCCTTAGAAAATGGCCGCGGACGCGACTTGGCAGCTGGCCGAACACTGATCGGCCCGCATAGAACCGATTTACTGGCGCGATACGCAACCAAGGATATCGACGCCAGAGATTGTTCGACTGGCGAACAAAAGGCATTGCTAGTATCCATGATCCTTGCAAATGCACGCGCCTTAGCGCAGCGCACACAAACCCCACCAATGATATTATTGGACGAAGTTTCTGCCCACTTGGATGCCGGCCGACGTGCTGATTTATACGATGAGATATGCACGCTTGGGGCCCAAGCATGGCTGACCGGAACCGAACCAGATCTGTTTGCAGAACTAGGACAGCGCGCACAATATATAGCTGTGACGGACAATGCTGGTGTGTCTGCAGTGCGCCAGCATGAGGCTGTGATAACATGACAATTACATTTGTGGAACTTGGGCTTTATGCCTTGGGGTTGCTGATTTTATTTCTAACACCTGGTCCAGTTTGGGTGGCACTGATGGCGCGCGCGGTATCCGGTGGATTTGCTGCGGCCTTTCCATTGGCGCTGGGTGTTGTGATCGGCGATGTCCTATGGCCGTTTCTGGCGATATTAGGGGTCAGCTGGTTGGTCCAAGAAATCGATGGCTTTATGATGATATTGCGGTGGGCTGCTGTCGTGATTTTTGTGGGGATGGGGGTCAAATTGATCCGCTCTGCTGATCAGCAGTTGGGACAGAATTCAAAATTAACGGCACCGGGGGCATGGGCCGGGTTTGCAGCCGGCTTGGCCGTTATTTTGGGAAACCCCAAGGCGATTTTATTCTATATGGGCGTGCTGCCCGGATTTTTTGATTTAACCAAATTAAATTCATGGGATATCGCCGCAATCTGCGCATTATCAGCACTGATCCCGCTGTTGGGAAATGTGGGAATTGCCCTGTTGGTTCATCGTGCACGTGCCATCGTGAAATCGCCAGACTCCATTCGGAAACTGAACATGACATCGGGCATATTACTGATCCTTGTTGGGATTGTTATCGGCCTGACTTAATCCACAAAATATGGGGATTGGGCGTGACATTTGTCGCTAGAAATCGTATAAATTGACAAAAATGCGAAAGGTGGCAGGAATGTCCGAGAGTGAAAATCAACCTCAGGAATATGGCGCAGACTCTATCAAGGTTCTCAAGGGGTTAGAGGCTGTTCGTAAACGGCCTGGCATGTACATCGGTGACACCGATGATGGATCCGGTTTGCACCACATGGTCTATGAAGTTGTCGATAACGGTATCGACGAAGCCTTGGCCAAACATGCCGATTACGTACACGTCAAAATCCACGCAGACAACAGCGTTTCTGTGCGCGATAACGGCCGCGGGATCCCTGTCGACATCCACGAAGAAGAAGGCGTATCAGCAGCCGAGGTCATCATGACCCAACTGCACGCAGGCGGTAAATTCGACAGCAATTCATACAAAGTGTCGGGCGGTTTGCACGGCGTTGGTGTATCAGTTGTGAACGCCCTGTCAGTTTGGCTGGAACTGCGCGTTTGGCGCAATGGCAAAGAACACTATGCCCGTTTTGAACACGGTGATACGGCCGAACACTTGCGCGTGGTCGGCGATGCGAACGGCGAAAAAGGGACAGAAGTCCGTTTCCTTGCATCCACGGATACGTTTTCAAATTTGGAATATTCTTTTGAGACCTTGGAAAAACGCCTGCGCGAACTGGCCTTTTTGAATTCAGGCGTACGCATCATCCTTGAGGATGAGCGCCCCGCCGAAGCATTGCGCAGTGAATTGTTTTACGAAGGCGGCGTCAAAGAATTTGTGAAATATTTGGACCGATCCAAATCAGCCGCGATGCCGGAACCGATTTTCATGTTGGGCGAACGCGACGATATCGGTGTTGAGGTCGCAATGTGGTGGAATGACAGCTACCATGAAAATGTATTGCCCTTTACCAACAACATCCCCCAGCGGGATGGCGGCACCCATTTGGCGGGCCTGCGCGCCGCATTGACGCGCACGATCAACAACTATGCCCAATCCAGCGGCATCGCCAAGAAAGAAAAAATCAGCTTTACCGGTGATGATGCCCGCGAAGGATTAACATGTGTGTTATCCGTCAAGGTTCCCGACCCCAAGTTTTCCAGCCAAACCAAAGACAAATTGGTCAGTTCCGAAGTCCGCCCAGCCGTCGAAAGTTTGGTAAACGAAAAACTGTCCGAATGGTTCGAGGAAAACCCCAACGAAGCGAAAATCATCGTTGGTAAAATTATCGAGGCAGCTCTAGCCCGCGAAGCCGCACGCAAGGCCCGCGAATTGACCCGCCGTAAAACAGCGATGGATATCAATTTCTTGGCCTCCAAGCTAAAGGATTGTTCAGAAAAAGACCCATCCAAAACCGAAGTTTTCTTGGTCGAGGGTGACAGCGCGGGCGGATCCGCGCAAACAGGTCGCGACCGACGGACCCAAGCCATTTTGCCATTGCGCGGTAAAATCCTAAACGTCGAACGCGCGCGATTTGATCGCATGTTGGCCAGCCAAGAAATTGGTAATCTGGTTATGGCATTGGGTACGGGCATCGGGCGTGACGAATTTAACCTGTCGAAACTGCGCTATCATAAAATCGTTATTATGACCGACGCCGACGTGGACGGCGCACACATTCGAACATTGTTGCTGACATTTTTCTATCGTCAAATGCCCCAATTGATCGAGGCCGGGCACCTGTTCATCGCCCAACCCCCATTGTACAAAGTCAGCCGCGGCAAGTCCGAGGTTTATCTGAAAGACCAAGCCTCGCTTGAGGATTATTTGGTACAACAGGGCGTGGATGGCGCGGTATTGCGTCTGGGATCGGGCGCAGAAATCGCCGGCCAAGATTTGGTGCGTGTCGTTGACGAAGCGCGTCAGTTAAAACGTGTCCTTGACGCATTTCCAACACATTACCCACGACATATTTTGGAACAGGCCGCTATTGCTGGGGCGTTCGTACCGGGTGCCGTTGACGCCAATTTGCAAGGAATTGCAGATAAGGTTGCAGAACGGCTGAACTTGATTGCACTGGAATATGAACGTGGCTGGTCAGGTCGTATCACACAAGATCATGGCATTCGTTTGTCGCGTATTTTACGCGGTGTAGAAGAAATGCGGACGCTTGATGGCCCGATGCTAAGATCCGGCGAAGCCCGCAGAACAGGTACGCTGACCGAAAGCCTGCAAGAGGTCTATGGCAGCCCAGCGTCACTCGGTCGTAAAGACCGCACTCAAATGATATTCGGTCCACTTGATCTGCTTGATGCAATTCTCCGCGAAGGTGAAAAGGGCTTGTCCCTGCAACGCTATAAAGGTTTGGGCGAAATGAACCCAAGTCAGCTATGGGAAACCACATTGGACCCTGATGCGCGCACATTGTTGCAGGTCTCAATTGACGATGCAGCAGAGGCGGACGATATGTTTACCAAATTGATGGGGGATGTCGTCGAACCGCGGCGCGAATTCATTCAATCAAACGCGCTTAGCGTCGAAAACCTAGATTTCTAAAAATTAAAGGCCGGCTTGTCCGGCCTTTAACTTATGCAATTGCGGCCAAGAATTGATCGATCTGCGCCCGCTCTAGGGACCAATCACAGACAAACCGACATTTCACCATATCTGCACTTTGCGCTGTTTCCAGATCATCCCAAAGATAATATTCAGCCCCCGCGGCAAACGCGCGTTCATGCAGATGCTTGGGCAAATATACAAACATTAGATTTGCGGCCGGATAATGCAGAAACGATGCCTCAGACACAGCCTGTAAGCCAGCCGCCAAATAAGCCGCATTCGCGTTCGCACGTCGTGCCAGATCCAACCACAAATCATCTGTCAGATAGGCCAGCATCTGCGCCGACAAATACCGATGCTTGGAAAATAAATGTCCGCCACGTTTACGGCGCAGCTCGAATTCCCATGCTTTGGACGGATCAAAAAATATGACCGCCTCAACCCCCATCAGGCCATTTTTGGTTCCACCAAAACTGACCACATCCACGCCGGCCTTCCATGTCATTTCAGCGGCGGTACACCCCAATGAAACCAATGCGTTCGTAAATCGCGCACCATCCATATGCACCGGCAGTTTATATGACCGCGCCACATCACATAGGGCAGAAATTTCATCCAAGGAATATACGCGCCCCTGTTCGGTCACTTGGGTGATCGACACAGGCCCACGCTGTGGCCCATGCACACCGCGCGTTTGCTCTGCCTCGATTGCAGTGCGCAACTGATCAGGTGTGATTTTATCGCCATCACCGACCAAGGTTAGCTTGGCCCCACCCATGTAAAATTCCGGCGCATTGCATTCATCTTCGTGGATATGGGCCACTGGGGAACAAAAAACTGTATCCCACGGATGGGCCAAGGTCGCCAAGGCCAGCGAATTGGCCGCTGTCCCAGTCGCCACCAAATACACCGCCGCATCAGGGGCTTCGAAAATATCGCGAATTTTGGCCTGAACGGCTTGGTTAATGCTATCGGCACCATATCCTGATTGGTAACCCTTATTTGCGTCAGCCAATGCCTCTAAAACCTGCGATGGGATGGGCCCAGTATTGTCAGATGCAAAAAACATTTATCGCGGTTCCTCTATCAAATGATTTTCCCAATCGTCTTCGTCCACTTCAAACTCGGGCACCGTGCGCCCACGCATCGATATCCCGGCATCATGGACCGTTTCCGGATCCCCAGATATCAACGGGTGCCAGGTTGGCAATGGCTTACCTTGCCAGACCAGCCGATAGGCGCAGGTCCGCGGCATCCAATAGGCGTGTTCGTCGATGTTATCGGGACGCAACACAATGCATTCTGGCACGAACTGGTGTCGAATATCATACTGACCACACTTGCAGGTGGCATCATCAAACAACCGACAGGCCACGCGGGTCAAATATACGCGCCCCGTTTCTTCATCTTCAATCTTGTTCAAGCAACATTTGCCACAACCATCACATAACGCTTCCCATTCACGCTTGGACAGCTTGGCCATCGGCTTTTTTTCCCAAAACCGATCAGACAGCCCCACCCGATTGATTGGATCTTTCGTCATAATGCGACCAAGATATCGCGGGCCTTGCGGCAATCTTGCTCCATCTGATCAATCAAGGCCTGCAGCCCGTCAAACTTTAATTCGGGGCGCAAAAACTCTACCAACCCAACCGACAGCTTCGCGCCATACAAATCGCCCGAAAAATCAAAGATAAAAGTTTCTAAGTTTGGCGTATTTTCTCCAAACATCGGACGCACACCCAAGGACGCGGCTCCATGATAACTGCCCTGAAATGGCCCATCTAACACCTCAACCAACACTGCATAAACGCCCAATTTGGGTAAATGCAGACCGTCGACTGACATATTCGCTGTTGGATAACCCAATTCCCGACCACGCTGTTCACCACCAATGACAGGCCCCTCGATACGATGCCAATGACCCAGTTGTTCAGCGGCATCACGTGGGCGGCCATCACTTAACGACTGTCGGATAGATGTCGATGATACCTGCCCCTGACCCGCCTCTAGCAATGGCGCAACAGTGACACCAAATCCCATTTCTTGGCCAAATCCCTGTAAATCCTCGACCGTCCCGGCGCGACCCTGGCCAAAGCAAAAATCAGCCCCCACAACAATGTGCCGTAATCCTAGACCATCACAAATTACGTTTTGCGCGAACTCACGTGGGGACAATGCCGCCATTGACGCGTTAAAATTCAACTCATACAGACGTTCAACACCCAGCTTTTGCAGCCGCGTCGCACGTGCCTGCGACCCCATCAGCCGAAAACTTGGGGCATCGGGCTGAAAATATTCTCGGGGATGTGGTTGGAACGTCAAAACACCCAATGGGGCGCCAATTTCAGCGCCCGCCTTACGTGCCAGACCGATAACTGCCTGATGTCCCAGATGGACACCATCAAAGTTACCAACTGCAACACTTGCACCACGATCGTTTGGTGCGACAAAGTGGTAATCACGAATAACTCTCATATCACTTGCGTAGCCTCAACTCCGCCGACGCGCAAGCAGACATTATACAAATTATTCTTTCAGTTTTGCAAAAATACTCGCGGGGGAACTTGGGCCTTGGCCCAAGTGGGGGCGGCAGCCCCCGATCGATTGCACCTAGTCGAATTTCCGGCTCGGTGCCAACACCATAGCCTCGCCCACTAACACCTTTTTTCCCTCGACTTCACATTTACATTCCAACGTGACACGGCGCTTGTCGATTTGAATTCCAGTAACCTTTACCTCTGCATAAACCAAATCACCTGGACGCACGGGTGCCAAAAACTTTAGGTTCTGGCTCATATAAATGGTCCCATGCCCGGGCAATTGTTCACCGATGACTGCGGAAATTAAACCCGCGGTTAACATTCCATGCGCAATCCGACCTTCAAATATCGTATCCTGCGCATAACGATCATCCAAATGCACAGGGTTGTGATCTGTCGATACTTCGGCAAACAACTCAATATCACGGTCTGTTACCTGCTTTCGCAGATAACGGGTCATTCCCATTTCAATATCTTCTATACAAATTGTGCCGCGTGGTAGGTTGTCCAACATAGTGCCCTCTGCAGTCTGCGCGAAATAAATGGATGATTTTTGAACACCCAGTGAAACAATATTACTTTGCAGATGCAGAAAAAATCAAGCCCTTATCGCAAAAAACCAATGGAATATTTTGGATCATAGCCCGCTTGGTTCAAATAAACCTGCAATGCTGCACCATCAGGCTGGCTGTGTGTTTGGGTTTCTTGGGCAGCAAGCCCGCCAGTAATAAATAACGAATCGATCCCTTCGCCCATAGCACCTTGAATATCCGTGGTTATCCCGTCGCCAATCGCCAAAATCCGATCATCAGAAATATCAACACCCAACGCAGCCAATCTGCGACGTGCCAGATCGTAAATGGGGGGATGTGGCTTGCCAAAATACAAGGATGTACCACCCATATCAGTATAATCACGCGCAATGGCCCCTGCGCACCATTCACGCGTTTCGCCACGGTCTACGACAATATCGGGGTTTGCACACAACAGCTTTAGCCCCATTTGTTTGGCAAACAATAAAGGACCACGATAATCTTGCGGTGTCTCGCCTTCATATAGGCCGGCACAAACAATACCCTCGGCCTGCTCTAATTCAACGCGATTGATCTCAACAGGGTTTTCCAACAAATTTAATGGCTCAAAGAAACTCAATTCGCCTTCAGTACCGATAAAGTAAACATTTTGACCAACGGCCCCCTGAAACATGGCCGATCGTGCGCTGTCGCCCGATGATGCGATACAGTCCCAAGCGTCGCGATCCACCCCAAATCGATCCACCTGACGTTCAACCGAAGCCCGCGGGCGCGGAGAATTTGTGACCAATACCACCTTGCCCCCACCGCGGCGATATTCGGCCAGTGCTGCATTTGCCGCATCAAAGGCGCGGATGCCATTGTGCACACAGCCCCATAGGTCCACGAACAATGCATCATAATTGCCCGAGATTTCTGAAAGTGCGTTGATAATCTGTGTCATAATTTGGGCCTTGTTCTCAGTCCTTGGGATGCCTAATGTATGACGGCTTTGCCCCTGTGCCACAAGGGGCGGAATTGAATTAGACCAACGATGGGAAAGGGCGCGACACCATGACAATCGCGATTTATGTGGCACTGTTCTTGTCATTTGGGGTGCTGACTTTTGCACGCTTTACCAAGTCACCGTTGTGGATAGCGACATTGACGCCCCTTGCATCGATCATTGGCAGCGGGTTTTTAATTATCGGCCCAATCCTAGGTGCAGAATTTAGCGCGGCCGCCCCGATTGCGATGCTGGCGTTGTGCGCTTTGGCCTATCTGTTTGGGCATGCGATACGGTCAAACATCGCAACCGCAGAAAACGCAGTGCCGGGCGACATCGTACATCGCATGGATCATTTGGCGTCTTGGGCCTTGGGCTTGGCCTATATTATTTCGGTGACATATTATCTGAATCTGTTTGGCGCGTTTTTTATGGATTTGATGCCCGACACGGATCCATTTTTGCCCAAGGTGGTCACATCAGTGGTGTTTTTTGGTCTTATGATCCTAGGATGGGTCCAAGGGTTTCATGCCCTAGAGCGACTTGAAAAAGCTACCGTTACAATCAAGCTGGCAATCATATTTGCCCTGTTTGTGGCGTTGTTAATCTGGGCGACCCAGACCCAGCCGAACGTACCCTTGTCGGGTGGTGATGTTCAGCTGGGCAGCACATCGCAACTGTTTTTGATTTTCGGGCTGTTGGTGACCGTTCAAGGGTTTGAAACATCCCGCTATATGGGTGCCGATTATCCTGCGCAAACGCGTATCCGCGCGATGCGTCACGCCCAGATCATCGCAAGCGTGATTTACATACTCTATATTTCATTGCTGGTGTATTTTGTTCCATTACCGTCCACTGTCACCTCCGAAACCGAAATTATTGACGTAATGTCCCAAGTGTCCGGCGCATTACCGTTGTTGTTAATCACTGGGGCATTGGCCGCACAATTCAGTGCAGCCGTTGCCGACATCGCGGGTGGCGGTGGACTATTCAGCCAACTGACCCGCGGTCATCTGTCTGCGAAAGGTGCCTATGCCTTAATCGCAGGGATTGGGTTGGTGCTGACTTGGCAATTTGATGTGTTTGCAATCATCGGGTTGGCCAGTCGCGCATTTGCATTTTATTATACAATGCAATCCGCAATTGCGGCGTGGGTCGCGTATAAAAATCGCGCCCATTTGGGCGCGGCTGGTTACACCATTCTGGCGGTGCTAGGCATTTGTATTGTTGTTTTCGGTGCACCCATCGAAGGATAGATGCACCAAAAAATCAGACCGTCAAATTTGGAATGATCTGTTTTTTACGGCTCATAATGCCGGGCAATACAACAGTGTCCCCTGTCACGGTTGCGCCGAATGATTTTTCGGCAACCGTTTTGACCAAATCGTTGGGGACCATTAATGTCGCCTCTTCGTTCAGGATATCGACAACAAACAATAACACTTGGTCTGCGCCGTCTTCTTGGGCAACATCAACCATGGATGCCATTAGGCTGTCTTTGCGATCCAGAACCAATTTTGGGGCTGTTGTTTCCAAAACAGAGACGCGGAATTGCTTGCCGCCAACTTCGTATTCTTTGCTGTCCATGCGCAACAATTCGGCATCAGAAAATGCAGAAATGTCTGATTTCGCCTCAAACAATTCGGCGGCATAGGATGCAATATCAACGCCCAAATCCGCTGCCAGTTTTTCCGCAACGGCACGATCATGATCGGTTGTTGTCGGGCTGCGGAATTCCAAGGTATCGGACAAGATACACGACAATGCGGCGCCTTTGATCGCCTCAGGCATTTTGGACGCGTCATCGCCCATCAGATCAACCATAATCGTCGCGGTGCAGGCCAAGGGGCGGATTGTGATGTCAATCGGGCCTTTGGTTTCCAGACCACCCACCAATTTGTGGTGATCGATGATGGCTGTGATATCGGCATCATTGATGCCATCGGGCAATTCGGCAGGGTTGTTTGTATCCACAATCACAACAGGCGCGCCCGCATCCACACCCGCGATAATTTCGGGTTTGTCCAGATTCCAGCGTTTCAGCACAAAGGCGGCTTCGGTATTGGGTTCGCCCAACAGTTTCGGCGCGGCTGCAATGCCTTTGACAGTGTTCAAATACCACGCCCAAATGATGGGGGATCCGGTGGAATCGGTATCGGGGGATTTATGGCCAAAAACCTGTACGCTCATGTGATCTGTCCTTGAAATAAAACGGTTTCGCGGGCGTTATAATCGGTCCGTAATACTTTGTCACCTAGGCTGTTGGCCGCAGGAAAACGGGACGGTCGGGCGTTGATTGATCAGGCTGATACTGATAACCGCCCGTATCAAATTCGGCCAAGGCCGCGGGATCGGTCAAACGGTTTTCCACCACAAATCGCGCCATGGCCCCGCGGGCCCGTTTCGCATAGAAACTGACGATTTTCGGGCCTTTGGGGCCGTCTTCGTAAAATGAGGGGGTAATCACGCGCAGCGCCAGCGCATCCAAATCGACAGCCCCAAAATATTCCTGACTGGCGCAATTGACCAAAACATCCGTGTCCATTTCAGCCGCCTGCTGATTAAGCTGCTTGGAAATACGATCACCCCAGTAGGCATATAGGGATTTTTTATCATCGACCTTTAATTTGCTGCCCATTTCCAAACGATAGGGTTCGATTTCATCCAACGGACGCAACACACCATAAAGCCCCGACAAAATCCGCAACCGATCCTGCGCCCAGCGCACCGCATCATCATCCAAGCTGGCCGCATCTAGGCCCTGATAGGTATCACCGGAAAACAAATACATCGCCGCCTTGCGCGATTGATTACCGAACTGGTCAAAGCGATCTTTGTTCAGCTTGGCCAGCGGTTCCGATATATGCATCAGCTTGCGCAAACCTTCGACATTCAAATCACCTGCGACCTGCGCCAATTGCATAGCCTCATTCACAAACACGGGCTGCGTTGGCTCGATATCCAGTGGTGTTTCATCCAGTTTTTTGGCGGGCGACACGACAATCAGCATTGCACTCTCCTTTTTTAGGGTACCTAGTACGGACAGGCGCAGGCTTCAACCAAATCGGGGCGTTTACGCTATATTTCGGCCAGAATATCCAAAAACGCAGGGCCAAACCGTTCAGCACGTTTATCGCCCAACACACGGACCATTGCGCCCATATCCCGTGGTTTCATTTGCGCGACTTTGGCCAATTGTGCCGCACTGCAGCTGATCGGTTTTTCCGTACCATCCAGTCCGCGGGTCAATTGCGCCTGAATCTCAAGCAAATTATCATATAAATCCGCTGACGGTTTACCCGCCATTTTGCGGCGTGCTGGATGCACTGGCGCCGTCACCGCACCGGTAATAACGCCCAAAAATTCAGCGCCATAGGTTTGTAATTTTTTGGCCCCCACACCGCTGATGCCAGCCATGTCATCCAATGTTTGCGGACGTTTTTGCGCCATTTCGACCAAGGTGCGATCGTTAAACACGATATAGGCCGGCACATCTGCCGCCTCGGCCAAGGCGCGGCGTTTGGCTTTCAACGCGGATAGCAGCGGCGCATCCTCGTCCGAAACCAGTGTTTTGACGACCGGACTCGAACGTGCCTGTTTTACCGTATCCAACCGCAGCGTGATGGTGTCTTGGTCGCGCAACAACGGCAATGCCCGGTCCGTCATGCGCAATGCGCCGTGGCGTTCCGCATCAGGGCGGATCAGATCGTGGCCCATCATCTGACGAAACACCGCCTGCCATTGTACCCGTTTCAAATCCTTACCCACGGCAAAGGTGGGCAGGTCTTGGTGACCATTGGCACGAATTTTATCAGTCGCATTGCCGATCAACACATCAATCAAATACGCCGCGCCAAAGCGCTCTTGGGTTCGCAATATTGCCGACAATGCTTTGCGAACCGCTTCGGTCCCATCAAATGTTTCAGGTGGTCGATCACATAGATCGCATTTTCCGCAGGGCTGGGATGTTTCGCCGAAATACCCCAACAGCGTTTGCCTGCGACACACCAAAGCCTCGGCCAGACCCAAAAGTGCGTTCAATCGCCCATGGTCTGCATCACGGCGTTCATGTGGAGCCAAACTTTCATCAATTTGACCGCGCCGCAGGCGGATATCCTCGGGACCATAAAGGGTCATGGTTTCGGCAGGTCCACCGTCACGCCCCGCGCGACCGATTTCTTGGTAATAGGCCTCGATCGATTTGGGCAAATCCGCATGGGCCACCCAGCGGATATCGGGTTTATCCACCCCCATCCCAAAGGCAACAGTGGCGACAACGATTAACCCATCCTCTTTGGCGAACCGTTCCTCGACAACGGCGCGATCGGGGGGATCCATACCACCGTGGTAAAAACAGGCATTGTGCCCCCCCTCGCGCAGGGCGGCTGCCAGATGTTCCGTTTTGTTTCGGGTGGCACAATATACGATGCCCGACTGCCCCTGACGCGCGGCTGCAAAATCCAAAATCTGGCGGCGTGGTGTATCCTTGGCCACGAAAGCCAAGTGGATATTGGGCCGATCAAACCCACGCAAAAATGTGACCGGATCCACGCCCCCAAACAACCGTTCCACAATTTCAGCACGCGTTTCCGCATCCGCCGTCGCGGTGAACGCTGCAAGCGGTACGTCCAATGTGCGGCGCAGGTCGCCAATGCGCAGGTAATCAGGGCGGAAATCGTGCCCCCATTGGCTGACGCAATGCGCCTCATCCACAGCGATTTGACGAATGGGATAGCGGCGCAACATGTTCATGGTCGATGCCATGCCCAAGCGTTCGGGTGCCAGATACAACAGCTTTAGCGTCCCAGCATCTAGGGCCGCCATGACCTCTTGGGTTTGTTCAGGGGTATTGGCCGATGTCAATGCGCCCGCCACAACCCCTTGGGATTGCAGACCACGCACCTGATCGCGCATTAACGCAATCAACGGCGAAATCACCAATGTCACACCATCGCGCGTCAAAGCAGGCAGTTGATAGCACAGGGATTTACCACCACCCGTGGGCATTATGGCCAAAACATCCGATCCATTTAGAACGGCATCCACAATTTCGCCCTGACCCGAACGGAATCCGTCGAATCCAAAAACATCCCGCAAAATATCGGTGATTTGGGTCATATTTGCCAATGTGGTTGCCTGCTCTGTTGCAGTTGGTTTTTTCACAGTTGCCCGTTTGAAACAACCCGCAAATCAGAAATCGGCTAGTACAGCAGCAAACTGGGCAAAATATAGTCGCGCAGGGAAATCACTGCGATAAATGCCACCAATGGGGCCAAATCTAGTGGACGTGTGTCGGGCAAAATGCGCCGCAGCGGCCCATAGATCGGTTCCAAAATACGGTTTAGCCCAGTCCAAATCTGCGCAACAATTGGCTGATATAGGTTCAACACTTGGAAATTGATCAACCAGCTCATGATGACATGTGCGACCATGAAATAAAACGCGATGCTTAGGATCAGATGCAGCGGTCCATATATTGCCATCATGACGAACTCTCCTTTGTTTGATGCTAGATGTATGCGCCACGCCTAGAATAAACAAGGCCCCTTGCACAGGAAACCGCTTTGTCATATTTTCGCGTCCGAGCCGCTGTAGCTCAGTCGGTAGAGCAACGCATTCGTAATGCGTGGGTCGTAGGTTCAAGTCCTATCAGCGGCACCATTTACGGCTTGTACAACAGAGCCAAATCCATTCAAGTATCTGACAACACTCAGTAATTCTAATTGCTATTGCTTATAGCTAAGCTGGGGTGTTGACCAAAATGCAGACCAAAAGAGTGCGTTATACTTTTAACCGTGGTGGCTATTATTACTTTACCAGACGAGTCCCAACTGATTTGCAGCAACATTACCTATGTCCAAGAATAGTGCAGGGACTGAATACTAGCTGCGCATCGACAGCTAAAACACGTGCGTTAGTCGCAGCTGCAAAGCTGGACGAGTATTGGTCACATTTGCGTATGACGGACCCTAAGCTCATCGGGCAGCACATGTTAAAGTCAAATTCTGTTGGTCATGGCAGTGTAACTACTACCAGCCCAACGCAAAGCATTTCCCTGTCCGAAGCTTTAAAGACCTATCTGACCGTAAAGGGTAAAGGTAGGGGTAAGACCTTTCATACGGCAGCGCAGAGAGCTTGTAAGTATCTCATTGAAGCTACTGGTCACAAAGATTTACATGCGTATACACGTCAAGATGCACTGGCTTTTCGAGATTACCTAATCGGAAGAGGCTTAGCTGGTTCAAGCATCTCTCGTGTATACAATGCGCTCAACTCTACACTTAACTTCGCTATCCATGAGCATGCATTGGAGTTGTCTAACCCGTTTTCACGTGTGTACTTTGATAGAACCGACAAGGTTAAGAAACGTCTACCAATCCCAAATGATGTTATCATGGAAATACAGAATGAATGTTACAAGATTGACGATGATATGCGATGGTTGTTGGCTTTGATCAGCGACACAGGCATGCGTTTGTCTGAGGCTGCTGGGCTAAGTCTGAGTGACCTTGTGTTGGATCATGAGATACCCCATGTGATAGTACAAACACATCGCTGGCGCACGCTGAAGACACAGGCGAGTGAGCGTAAAATACCGCTTGTGGGAGCTGCTCTGTGGGCTGCCCAGCGCATTAAAGATCAAACTGGAAAACATACCTTTGCTTTCCCAAGATATAATAGATCAGAGCTGACCAACGGAAATTCCGCTAGTGCGGCACTGAATAAGTGGTTGAATAGCCGTATACCTGACGGCTGTAGTGTCCATAGTTTTAGGCATTCTATCCGTGACAGGCTGAGGGCCGTGAATTGCCCATTGGAGATGGTCGATCAAATCGGGGGATGGTCAAGAGAGACGGTTGGACAGGGTTATGGACTAGGATACGATTTAGAAAAAGTTCAGCAGGTAATGAAAGCCATTACATAAAGCCTTGCGGTCAACCATAAGATATCGGGTTTGAAAGGACCAATACCTCTTTCGAGCCAATCGTTTTAACTTCGTATGTTGACTGTTTCAGCATCATCCCCATGAGGTTATCACGGTTATTGGCAAGATGGCTTATGGACTCAGTCAACTGCATTAGGGACGTCTCCAACCGATCAGAGCGGGCTTCGGATTTCGCTAGAGTGGTCTCTAAAAGGATAACTTTTTCTTTCAAAGCTTTGCGTTCAGATTTAAGAAATTCAACCGCAAGCTCTTGTACCTCTTTTTCAAATGCAAGATTCTCATTGTCATCACGGAGCTTGACTATTTCCGCAGTTTCTTCGGCCGTCTCTTTTCTTGATAGAGTTTGCGTAATGATGAGGGCGTGTTCAGCAGGTACAGAATCGCCAGAGTGATCCACCATCATCTGTTTGAGGAGTAGCCGAATATATGACTGCTTTCTATCCAAAACTTCAGCAATCAGAGATATCGGAATTCGTTGATCATTCTGCATTTTGGTCAACACTCCAGCTTAGCTATAAGCAATAGCAATTAGAATTACTGAGTGTTATCAGGTGCTTGTATGTTTACAGCTCGCTTGTATGAGCCATCTATGGTGCCGCTGATAGGATGTCTGTTTCCCTACAAAGGCACAATGTATCTGCTAACACTCTGATTTTATTACAACCACGTATGCTGAGTTCATGTCAATACGGCACTAAATGGTCAGTAATTTGGTCAGCACTGTTCTAGCATTGATAACCGTTACTAGTATAGGGGAGCTGGTGGTGGGTGGGCTAAGAGTTGTAACTCTTTAATAGTCTAACCATCTCTTAGTTTATCCTAACCTCTAGTATTTCTCTTCATACCAGCACTTACTGAATACAATGCATGTGACAGCACCCCTTACCTTGTCAGAACTGATAAGAGTTAGACTTTTCCTATGTCCAGATCTGGGTATAAGCAGTGTGTCTGTGTGCCATGGCCAGAGGTGCACTGTGCGAATCGGTGATTAGCACAATCTGTATTAGCTACCCCTAGACTCATGAGGATTAACCTGGGGTGCATACGATGAAAATATTCGACTTGAACAAGAATGGCAAAGCTGAGTTTTGGGAGTTCTGGGTTGTTGGTTGTGTAGGTTACACAGTTATTGACTTAGTTGCGATGCTATACACGGCATTGTTTTAATTGTTGCTTTTAGCGAGTAACCGCTTTGATTTCACTATAGCCATCACTTTATCAGCGTACTCAGGGTCAGTCGCATAGCCAGAATTGCCCAAGAGCTTCTACTTGTTCCTGTAGTGTAGGGAAACAGACATCCTATCAGCGGCACCATGACGAAATGTTATCCCCTTTCGCAGGGGTTTCGTTTTTCTGATGAATATGCGACATGGGGCGGTGATCTGTTTCGTTCTAGGGGTTCGCCATGTCAGATAGTTGGCTATTGGTTCAATATAAACCGAATTCCCATCGCTTGGCGGTAACCAACTTGGAACGGCAGGGGTTTGACGTATTCCTGCCAATGACCGAGGTGACCAAACGCCAAGGCGCGCGGTTTTTGACGCGGATGACGCCGTTGTTTCCCGGATATTTGTTTGTTGCAGCGGATGTGGATACGTCAGGTTGGCGCAAAATCAACAACACACTTGGGGTCAGCCGCATCGTCACGACACGCGACACCCCCAGCAAGGTACCCAATACATTGGTCCAGTCCCTGAAATCGCGTTGCGACGCGACGGGAAAAATTGTGCCCAACACCGATTTCGCGCCCGGTGATAACGTCAAAATTGTTCATGGGCCGTTGTCAGAATTTGTGGGCACGGTCGAAAAAATCGACCCCCAACAACGTGTTTGGATCCTGTTAGAGATTATGGGACAAACCTCGCGTGTACGTCTTGACCGTGATCATCTGAGCAAAGATTAAATCCCCCAGACTTGTTTTCCGCGCCCCCTGCTCTACCCTGATAAGGGTAAGGAGAGCGCCATGTCGTACCAAGATTTCTATGATCCCTTTAACGGTTGGGGTGATGTTGCATCCAAATTTTGCATTGCCTTTGCGCTGATTGCGCCAAATCTGTTGTTGATGAAAGTGGCACTGGGGTGGTTTTGACCCGTGGCCCAGCATCAAGCGGATCTAGGTGAATATAAACTGCGGCTGGTCATCGCTTGCATGATCTTGGCTGGGGTCGTCTATGCGTTTTTGCGCCACACCCCGACGGGGCCTGCATTTTTTGAAATTATCATTTTTGGCGGGACATTCGCGGTGGGAACGATTGTCCATTCCGTTATCAAACTGCGCCAAGCGCGTATTTCACGCAATGACAGACCAGATGGAACCTAGGCCAAAATCATCTCTAGATGCTGGGTCATATATATGCGAAACCACGGCGTAAATTTTTCAGGGGCAGCATCCATCTGGCGTAAAATTTCAGCAATGCTGAGCCATTGGGTTGCATGGACCTCTTGCGGGTTTGCGGTGATGTCGACCGGCGTTGATAGATTGGCATGGAACACGGCGACAACCTCGTGTTCGATTAGACCGTTACCCACATCCGCGCGATATTCGATTTCACCCGCATATGTCACAGAGGGCACCTCTAGGTTTAATTCATCACGCAGACGGCGCAGGGCGCAGATATCGTCTGCCTCTTGCCACATTGGGTGGGTGCAACAGGTATTCGCCCATAATCCGGGTGTGTGATATTTGTCCAAGGCGCGCTGCTGAATCAAAATGCGATCGCCTGATGTGACGAAAACGGACACCGCCTTGTGGCGCAATCCCAGTTGATGCACCTTAAGTTTTTCGACAGGGGTTAATTCGCCATCCTGTCCCCACGCTGGAATATAAACCGTCATGTATAATTCACCGACACCAACCCCGTTAAATGGGCCAGATTTTTGAACGAAATTTTCGCATGCGCCAAAGCCCGCGTGCGCACCAGCTTTTTATTCATGTATGCCTCGAACGTCAAACTTTGGACATCGCGGTCGTGACACAGGGATACAAACCGTTCGCGGCGGGTGTCAGATTTGTAATAGGCGCTTTGCATTGCGCCCAGAACACGAAACACCATACCATGGTCTTTGACAAACATCTTGCGCGCCAGTCGCAGGTGTTTTGGGTTGGCGGTCTGCAGTGTTTTCAGCGCAGCCTGTGCCGCGGCGCGGCCACCATACATCGCATAAAAAATACCTTCGCCGGAACTGGGGGCCACCACACCGGCCGCATCGCCCGCCAAAACCAAATCGCGATCATTGTCCCATTTATCCAAGGGTTTTAATGGAATGGGCGCGCCCTCTTTGCGCAATGTTGTGCAGTGTTCCAAACCAAATCGTTTGCGCAATTCGGCCGTGGCCTGTTTCAAATTCACGGATGTCACTTCGGTTCCCATGCCAACCGAAACTGTGTTGCCATGTGGGAAAATCCAGCCGTAAAAATCGGGCGAAATCGCACCATCATAGATCACGTCACATCGCAACGGATGATAATCGGCGGTCCCGTGTTCTGGCGTTTCAATGATTTCATGATAGGCCATCACATAGGGCGTCACGCCACCACCTGTAATTTCGGCCTGCGCCACACTGGATCGTGCGCCATCCGCGCCAATAATCAATTTGGTAGGAAGCCGCTCTTGTTTGCCACTTTGGCGATCTTTGTAAATGACGACGGGGCTGGAACCGGACCGGTCCACCCTTAGAAACGTGCCAGTGATACGCGTTGCGCCTGACTGCGCGGCACGTTCGCGCAAAAATTCATCAAAATACTTTCGATCGACCATGCCCACAAAACCATTTTCAATCGGAATATCAACGCGCCGATCCGTGGGTGAAACCATGCGCGCCGTTTTGATTTTCGCCAACAACTGGCTGTCAGGAATGTCAAAATCCGCAATCAGTTTGGGCGGTATCGCACCGCCACATGGTTTGATACGTTCACAGCGATCAATTAGGGCAACATTGATCCCTTGGGCCGACAGGTCATGCGCAGCCGTCGCGCCGCTGGGGCCACCACCAATTACAACAACATCAAACATATTACTCTCCTGCAACCAGCGCGGCTTGGATGGCGGGCTGTTTAACACAGGCACGCGCCATCAAAGCGGCATAAACAAACAAAGATGCTTCAAACAAAAATACAATTCCAAAGGCATGCGAGACATCAACACCAGTGGCGCGCAAAATATCCACAAAAATTGCGCCCGACAGGCCGCCAACCGCAGCCGCGATGGCCTGTGCCGCACCCCAAAGGCCCATGCGGGTTCCAACGCGATCACGCTGCCCCTGATCGGCCAAGGCCATCATGGACCCAATGGCAGATACGGCAAATACACCATTAAAAAACCCAAGCGTCACAACCGCGACATTCAAAGAGATCATCGCAGGAACAAATGCACAGGCCACAATCAAGCCCAGTGATACAGCCGATCCCAAGCAGCCCAAAACGACCCAAGACCGCAACGCGCCCCAGCGCAATCCGGTGGCCAATATTCCGACGCTTAGCATCCCGACGAACACGCCCCCGTTTTGCAATCCTGAAAGTGACGTGGACTGGCCCGGTGTGTATTCAAAGACCAAGCCTGAATAGGGCTCTAGGATCAGCTCTTGCATAAAATATGCAGTCATGGACAAAAAAACGAAAATGGTAAAATTCCGTGCGGGCGCTTCGGACCACACCTCTTTTACGCCCGCGATTATGCCGGCCGAGGTTTCAGGCGCGCGCTGTGGCGTCAAACCTTCCTCTAATCCCCAGACGGCAGCTAGGACGACCACCATGACAATACCACCAAGGCAAGCAACGATTATCATCAGCTTGCTATGTGAATAGGGATCGATCAGCGATCCAACGATGCCAGCCGTCGCCGCAATGCCAAAAATCATCATCAGCCACGTTATTGTTGCCGCAGCGGCACGTCTATGTGGCGCAGTAAAACTGCCCAGCAATGCCAAAACCGATGTCCCCGCAGCGCCGACACCAAACCCGATCAAGATGTAGGCAATGACCGACAATACCATGCCAAAAACATAGGACGCCGGAAATATACCGATGGCAAATGATGCCAACACGGCACCTGTGACCAACAATGCCATACCAGAGTTGACCCAAAATGACCGCTTGCCCCCGACATCCGACAAATACCCCCAATTCGGACGCGACAATTGTACACCATAGTGCAATGCCACCAGAAACCCGGGGATTAATGCGGGCAATGATAATTCAACCACCATCAAGCGGTTCAGCGTCGAGGTCATAAGAACAACAATCGCCCCAAGGCACATTTGGATTAAACCAAGCCGTACGATTGAAAACCAACTTAGTGTCATGTCTTTCCCCTTACAGCCAGCGTAATCCAATGGCACAGATCATCATGCCACTGACAAACATTGAAACCCCAGTTGCATTATACCAAGGTGCATACCGTTTTGGATCACGCAGCAATCGGGCCATGGCCCACCACTGCCCAATCACCAACGCAGCAATTGCGCCAGAAACGTAAAACAGGCCCCAGTACGCAAACAGACCAATCACCACCAACTGCGGCGCGGTCATGATATAGCACGCAACCCGCGCGGCCCGTTTGGGCCCCAATGTGACGGGCAGCGACTTGATCCCCATGGTGCGATCACCATCTAACGCTTTGAAATCATTTAGGGTCATGATGCCATGTGCACCGATTGCATATAACATCGCAATGGTGACAATTTCCCATTGCGGGAACCCTTGGGCCATGACGGCGGCACCGGTGAACCATGGCAGGCCTTCGTAACACAGGCCAACCAGCCCTGGCCCCCACCAACCCGATTTCTTTAATCGAAACGGTTCCACGGAATAGGCCCAAGCCGCCAACACACCGATCACGGTTGCATAAAATCCCCATGCCCCCAACGCTGCGCCAACGCATAAGGAGAAAATCGACATAGCCAACGCAATCCACAACCCCCACCGACCAGGCATCCGCCCGGATGGAATGGGGCGGTGGGGTTCGTTGATGGCATCAACATGGCGATCACACCAGTCATTGGCTGCCTGGCTCATCCCGCAAACAATCGGTCCGCTTAGCAAAACACCTAATACGACATATCCCAAGTGTGGCAAAACAGATTCGCCCGACGATACAACGCCACAGGCATAGGCCCACATCGGCGGAAACCATGTGACAGGCTTGATAAGCTCAAGCATAACCTTGGGCTGAGGCACCATCGGGGTGTGTAATTTTTCCGTTACGCTCATGCGTCAATTATTATTGACATCCATGCGTAAAGCAAGAAAAAAGCAGGCGCTATTCGTCGCTTGCGTTGATCATTCCAAGTTTTCGCAATTTCACATACAAACTTTGACGTGAAAGCCCCAACATTTCCGCTGCAGCTGCGCGGTTGTTTCCGGTCAGATCAATCGCGGTTTCAATACAGATTTTTTCGATGATATCGGTGGTTTCAGACACGATCTCTTTCAGGGTGGCGCTGCCAACCAGCTCGGACACTTTGGCGCCACTTTGCACTTCGTTCGGCGTATCGGATGAATTGCGGCTTGCTTCTGTTCGAATTGAATCGCGGATGACAAAGGCAACATACCCATTATCAACCCCATCGGGACGCGAAATTGAAACCTCGACACCGGTTTGGCGCCCGAAATCATTTTTCAGTTTCGTCGAATAAACACGCATCTGGCCAGACCGACGAACATTTTCCAGCATCACTGCCAAATCGATCTGTCCACGCGCCAGGTAGTCAACCAAACTACGGCCACGGATGATGGAAAAATCTGGAACATTGATTAATTCCAGAAAGCTTTCGTTTGCGTATTGGATGACACCATCGCTGTTGGTGAACACAATCGCATCAGCGCCATGACTGTAAAGCGACATCAATCCAGTCATCAGCGCGTTTTCGGATGTCTCGGCTTTGTGTGCGACGCTTATGCGACACAAAATAATCCGGCGCCCTGAAGCACGATAAATAAAGGGACGCAGCATCGCTTTGGCAGAACGGGCATCTGGACCCAGCGTCACATCTATCGGTGTTTTGCTGACCGCAGCTGCCGTCAGCGATTCCAAAAAATCACTGCTGCTGCCGGCATGGCTGATCAAATCGTAAAAGTTTTTTGATCGCAGATCACCATCGCTGACACCGAACAAAGCGTGTGCTGCGGGGTTTGCATCATCAATGCGCCCATCAAAGGCTGAGACAAAGAATACGGGATCAACACCCGTTGCAAACAGCATTTTATAATGCACATCCTGTTCGCGGCGCTGTTCATAACTGCGTTCAATCGTTAGCTGCGCTTCGACCAATTGTTGCTGAATCTCAGAAACGGACCGCAAATCCCTGCCCAACAACAGGACATGACCATCGTCACCCAACCGGTGAACGCTGTAGCGTACTGGGAACTGCCACTTGGCCTGATCTTGGTGATTGATTTCAATCGAGTGCATGATTGTTGCACCGCTTTTAATCAAATCCAGCGCGCTGCGTAACTTGGGCACACTGTCGACAGTCAAAAAATCCCAAATTGGTTTTCCTTGCCAGTGCGATAAATTACCAAAGTTTTGTTCAGACTCGTTCAACAAAATACTATGGACGATTTCAGTGTCGGATACCACCAACGCGATGTCTGATGCAGTTGCAAGTATGCTGCCCAAAAACTCTGGCTGAATCATCGGGATCGATCCTAGATCCCATTGCTTCGAATCTCTGGTCTGCATATGCGCCTCTAACTCTCTGTTTGGAGGTTATCTTTTGTTGTATTGTCTAGTAATTCAAGCACTGATAGTACAATGTCTATATCATTGGAAACCAAGTCGACTGATAAGTTCGACAACTTCGACGGATCGATCTGAACCATTTGACCGCCGACTACGATTGGTACGCCAGCACCAAACGTCTGTCTAACTTTGTTTACACACTTATTCAGCTCAGGTAAAGCATGTATCCCAGCGCAAGAAAACAATAAGGCGGAAAAGTCCCCAGTTTGATACAATTTTGTCACGTCTTCCCAGGTGGCGTCGATAATCAATTTTACCGGCTGCTTCGCACGACACAGCTGGTCAGCCAAAACCTGCGCCCCCAAAATGTGCTGCTCGCCACGGCATGCAATCACCAATAAGGCGTCTTCATCATTACTCAGGCAGGTTTGCCCAACATCGCTCATCTCTTTCAAGATTTCACCAAGCCGCGCCGAACCCAGTGTGACCTCAGCAAAGCTGCGTAAATCAGACGCCCAATCATCGCCCAGAATGCGTGCGGCCATCGGTATGCAATATCCAATAACCATTTCGCTAGAACATCCGCGGCGCACCAAAGTTTCGACAACACCCAGATGATCATAGTTTCGCGATACGACCTGATTGGCCAACCATTGACCTGTTTGGCGAACACGACTGCGGCTTTCAGATGGTACTTTGTGCAATAAATCAGACAAGACGAGCTGGGCAAAATTATTCATTTGCCTTTGAACGCCACCCGTCCTAGGTGCTTTTATCTTGTCGGATACCATTACATCACTCTCGGACAACGCAGTTTGCATGGGGCTTCTATGCTTATGGCGGCTGTCACTTTCCCGTGAGTTAATTGTCCCAGAGCTGCGATTGCGTGTCAAATATAATACGCGGTCAATCAAAGGTAATCTTTCATCCATTTCCGTAATTCCAAACAAAGCATCAGTAAAATCGCAGACCAGATGAATAGCTAGCGATATAGATTTGTAATTTTATTTTTACACATATTTTGCGCCTTGTGTAAGTTTTATTTGACACAAGCAGGAATCAAGCCATACTAAAAACATAGCTAGATAGGAGACTTTAATGTCTCGAACCAACGGGGACATAACCAATCGGGGTGCACTGTACACCCCAGATCAACGCCAGAGGCGTGATGAATCGGTCTGGACAATTGTTCAGGGCATATTGGCCCCTATGCAATTTCTGGTCTTTATCATTTCATCTGTCTTGGTGATCCGTTACCTGTTGTCTGGCGACGGCTATCAAATCGCAACCGCATCTATCGTCATCAAAACAGGATTTCTGTATACGATCATGATCACCGGCGCGATCTGGGAAAAGGTCGTCTTTGGCCAATATCTCTTAGCACCTGCATTTTTTTGGGAAGACGTCGTCAGCTTTTTCGTCATCGCCCTGCACACTGCGTATCTCATTGCGCTGTATTATGAATTGCTATCGCCAACCCAGCTGATGTTTCTAACACTGGCGGCCTACCTGACCTATGCGGCCAATGCGATCCAATTCCTGTTAAAGCTCCGCGCAGCACGTCTGCAATCCCAGCAAGAGGTGCAGTATGTCTGATTTCCCAATTCTAAAGCAGCGCGGCCAACACGAAGTGTTTTGCGGATTGACTGCAATTTTGTGGCTACACCGCAAAATGCAAGATGCGTTTTTCTTGGTTGTTGGGTCGCGGACCTGTGCGCATTTGCTGCAAAGCGCGGCTGGCGTGATGATCTTTGCCGAACCGCGTTTCGGCACCATTATCCTAGAGGAAAGCGATTTGGCCGGCATGGCCGATATGCACACCGAACTGGATCGGGAAATTGAACGCCTACTGTCAAGAAGAACTGACATCAAGCGATTGTTCCTTGTCGGGTCATGTCCATCCGAAGTCATCAAATTGGACCTAGATGTCGCCGCAAAACGGCTTGCAAAAAAATTTAATAATTCGATCCAAATCGCCAATTTTTCCGGTTCTGGGATCGAAACGACCTTCACTCAGGGCGAAGATGCCTGCCTAGAAACAGTGATTCGCGACCTACCAGCGGATGATTCGCAGCAATTAATTGTGCTGGGCACCATGCCAGACGCCGTCGAAGATCAGATGAAATCGCTGCTCTCTGATCTGGGTATTGGTCCTGTCAAAGTGATCCCAACCGCGGATCAACGTCAAAAATTTGGCGTGGGTCGCGGTACACATTTTGCCTGTGTCCAACCATTCTTGGGCGCCACACATGATGCGATGATCCAGCGCGGCGCCAAGCATATTTCAGCACCCTTTCCATTTGGCGCAAACGGCACAACTGATTGGCTGTGGGCGATTGCAGATACCTATGGGGTGTCGCGCGATCATTTTGACCAGGTGATTGCCGCGCCGCTGGCGCGCGCGAAAAAGGCCGTCGCACATTCGAAATCCGTATTACAAGGCAAGTCAGTTTTCTTTTTCCCAGACAGCCAACTTGAACTGCCCCTAGCTCGGTTCTTGGCCCAAGAATGCGGTATGACACTGACAGAGGTGGGCACACCCTATCTGCACAGTGCGTTATTGCGCCATGAACTGGATGCCATCGGCCCAATCGCGTCGATCAGCGAAGGGCAGGATGTCGATTTGCAACTGGACCGCCATGCCACCGTAAACCCCGATCTTACCGTTTGCGGGCTTGGCTTGGCTAATCCGCTAGAAGGTCAGGGCAAATCCACAAAGTGGTCTATCGAATTGGTCTTTAGCCCCGTCCATTTTTATGAACAAGCTGGCGATTTGGCCGCCCTCTTTGCCCGCCCGCTGATCCGCAAAGGTTTGCTGACCAAAGAGGCTGCAGAATGAAACTGGCTGTCTGGACATACGAAGGCCCACCACATGTCGGCGCGATGCGCACCGTCACGGGGATGCAAAAAACCCATTTGGTACTGCATGCACCGCAGGGTGATACCTATGCCGATTTGTTGTTCACAATGATTGAACGGCGCAACCATCGCCCGCCGGTGACATTTACCACCTTTCAAGCGCGCGACTTGGGGTCAGATACGGCCAATCTGTTCAAACAGGCGTGTTTGGCCGCCTATGAGCGTTATAAACCCGAATTGCTGCTGGTTGGCGCATCTTGCACAGCTGAACTGATCCAGGACGATCCCGGCGGTTTGGCCGAGGCACTGGGCCTGCCCATTCCGGTCGTGGCGCTAGAACTGCCCAGTTATCAGCGCAAAGAAAACTTTGGCGCGGATGAGACATTTTTTCAGATTGTCAAGGCATTGGCCACCGAATGCCCCAAAACAGAAAACATCACATGCAACCTAATCGGGCCAACCGCATTGGGATTTCGGCACCGTGATGATATCCGCGAATTGACCCATTTGCTGTCCCAAATGGGTATTGCGATCAATGCAATTGCCCCGATGCACGCATCACCCGATGATATAAAACGACTGGGCGCTGCGCATTTCAACGTGCTGATGTATCCAGAAACTGGCGAAACAGCCTGCCGCTGGATGGAAAAAAACCTAAACCTGCCCTTTACCAAAACCATTCCAATTGGCCTGCATGGGGTTTCAGATTTCATTCAGGAAATTCAGGGCTTGGTCGATTGCAACACCCCCGATGTGGCGGCGGACATGCGTTCAGATTGGTACAGCGCATCCGTTGACAGCAACTATCTGACGAAAAAACGCGTTTTCATTTTTGGCGATGGCACCCATGCCATGGCCGCTGCCCGCTTGGCGCAAGATGAAATGGGTTTCCAAGTTGTCGGATTGGGATGTTATAACCGCGAACAGGCCCGCCCGTTGCGCGCAATGGCCAAAACGCTGGATGTCCCCGCGTTAATTTCGGACGATTACCTAGAAATCGAAGATCACATTAAGGAATTGGCGCCTGAACTGATTTTGGGCACACAAATGGAACGCCATATTGCCAAACGCCTTGGGATTCCCTGCGCGGTGATTTCTGCGCCTGTCCATGTTCAGGATTTTCCAGCACGCTATTCGCCCCAAATGGGCATCGAAGGTGCAAATGTCATTTTTGACACTTGGGTACATCCGCTGGTCATGGGGCTTGAGGAACATTTGCTACATATGTTCCGTGACGATTTCGAATTTAACGACACCGCCGGACCCAGCCACCATAGCGGATCACATCAGCCGGCACCGCAACCGGAAATTCCCGCAGACGACCAAATTATCTGGCTGGATTCTGCTGAGAAAGAATTAAGAAAGATACCATTTTTTGTCCGCGGCAAAGCCCGTCGGAACACGGAAAAATTCGCGTCAGCCAAGGGGCTGTATGAAATTTCCATCGACACCTTATACGAAGCCAAGGCCCATTATGCCCAATGATATGTCCCATATCACGTCGCAAACGCGGTATTCCATCGTAATTATCACGCTGGATTCCCATTCTGTTCAGCCGTGTCATGCGGCGTCGCAACGTATGCTGGCTGATTTTCCTGGACTGTCGATCGAAATTTTCGCGGCGGCGGAATGGGGCGAACAACCCCACAAATTACACGCCGCAATCCAAGCGATTGAAACCGCAGATATCGTCATCGCCAATCTTTTGTTCCTAGAGGATCATGTAAAACCCATTTTGCCCGCAATGGAAAAACGGCGCGATCACTGTGATGCCATGATTGGGGTGATCTGCGATGCCGCATTGGTCAAACTGACCAAGATGGGCGCATTGGACATGAACAGCCCACAAAGCGGCGCGTTGAAGCTGTTGAAAAAACTGCGTGGATCATCAAAACCCAAAAGCGAAACGGGCGAAAGCAAAATGCGCATGCTGCGCCGTTTGCCCAAAATTTTGAAATTCATTCCCGGCAAGGCGCAGGATTTGCGGTCGTGGTTTTTGATCATGCAATATTGGCTGGGCGGCACCGACGACAACGTCGAGGGTATGTTACGCATGCTGCTGTCGCGCTATTGTTCCTTGCCTGATTGGCGCGGTGGCGTGATAACCGACCCCAAAATGTATGCGGATGTTGGGCTGTATCATCCAGATTTACCAAACCGAATTACCACCGAATTGGCAGATCTGCCGAATCAAAAACCGGACCAGCCCACAATCGGGCTATTGCTGATGCGGTCCTATGTCCTAAGCGGGGATAGCGCGCATTACGATGCGGTGATCCGCCGTTTCGAAGACATGGGCATGAATGTTATTCCCGCTTTTGCAGGCGGTTTGGATGGCCGCCCCGCAATCACCAAATTTTTCCAAAACGACGCAGGCACCAGTATCGATACATTGGTTTCTCTGACTGGGTTTTCGTTGGTGGGTGGACCCGCATACAATGACAGCGCTGCGGCGACCGAAACGCTAAAGTTCTTGGATCGCCCCTATATTGCGGCACATCCGCTGGAATTTCAGACACTTGCACAATGGACAGCCTCCCCACAGGGACTTGGCCCGATTGAAAATACCATGCTGGTTGCGCTGCCTGAATTGGACGGTGCAACATTACCAACCGTTTTTGCGGGCCGTCATGGTGACGATGCCTGCGACGGATGCGCCAAGGCATGCCATTCCCCAAATGATCGGTCGATGCATCCATGCTATGAACGCATAAACACTTTGGTTGCACGGGTCGAAAAAATCGCGGCCTTGCGGCACCGGACCAATGCAACGCGGCGTGTTGCGATTGTTCTGTTTGGGTTCCCCCCAAATGCAGGTGCGGCAGGTACGGCCGCCTATCTGGACGTATTTCAATCCCTCTTTAACACCCTGTCTGTGATGAAGGCCCAAGGTTATGACATTGATCTGCCACAAACGGTGGATGACCTGCGCGATATCGTTTTGGGTGGCAATGCAAAAACCTATGGCCAAGAGGCAAATGTTGCCGCCAAGGTCGACGCAAATACCATTGTATCCACCACACCGTGGCTAGAGGACATTGAAAAACAATGGGGCCCTGCACCCGGACGCGAACAATCCGATGGGCGCAATGTTTTTATTTTGGGCCACGACTTTGGCAATGTCTTTGTCGGGTTGCAACCGAAATTCGGCTATGAAGGCGACCCAATGCGGTTGCTGTTCGAAGGGGGATTTGCACCCACCCATGCCTTTAGCGCATTCTACCGCTGGATCAGCAACAGTTACCAAGCGGACGCTGTTTTGCACTTTGGCATGCATGGCGCATTGGAATTTATGCCCGGCAAACAAGCAGGACCCAGCGCGCAGGATTGGCCTGATCGGCTGATCGGAACATTGCCCAATGTCTATCTGTATGCGGGAAATAATCCATCCGAGGCAAGCCTTGCCAAACGCCGCAGCAACGCCACGATTATCACCCACCTGACACCGCCGGTTGTGCATGCAGGCCTGTACAAAGGGTTGGCAGATCTGAAAGACAGCCTAACCCAATGGCGCGGACTGCCCGAACACGACGACCGCCGTGATGATTTGGCGCACCTCATCCGCGACCAAGCACATAGCGTAGATTTAGATGCCAGCGACATGGACACATTATGGCACCGCGTTCTGGAAACAGAAAACACCCTGATCCCTGAGGGGCTGCACATTGTCGGAAAAAACAAATCCACCGAACAAATTGACAGCTATCTGGACATGATGGATGTATCACAAGATACACAGCGCGATAACATTCGCGATATCCTGTCAAACGATCACGAAATTCCCGCCATTCTGCGGGCTTTGGCGGGGCATTATATCGAACCTGTCGTCGGCGGTGATCTGATCCGGACCCAAGATATTTTGCCAACCGGCCGGAATATCCACGCCTTTGACCCGTTCCGCATGCCATCAGAATTTGCCTGCCGTCAGGGGGCCGCGCAGGCGCAGGCCCTGCTGGATCGGCATCAATCCATTCCGCGCACAGTCGCGTTGGTCCTATGGGGATCGGATAACATCAAATCAGACGGCAGCCCCATCGCCCAAGCCTTGGCATTGATCGGGGCAAAACCACGCTTTGACAGCTTTGGCCGTTTATCGGGCGCGGACCTGATCCCATTGTCCGAATTGGGCCGGCCACGGGTTGATGTGATCATGACCCTATCGGGTATTTTCCGCGATCTGTTGCCATTGCAAACAAAAATGCTGGCCCAAGCCGCGCTGAGCGCGGCACAGGCAGACGAACCATTAGAGATGAATTTCATCCGCGCCCATGCCCTGAACTATGCGCAGGATATGGGTGTCGATTTGGAAACCGCCGCACTGCGCGTTTTTTCCAATGCCGAGGGCGCCTATGGATCAAATGTAAATCAATTGGTCGACAGCTCGGCCTTTGGCTCCGAGGACGATTTGGCCGATGCCTATCAAGCCCGCAAAAGTTTTGCCTATGGCGTGAATGGCAAGGCACAGCAAAATTCTGGCCTGCTGACCAAGGCGCTGGCAGATGTTGATGTCGCCTATCAAAATTTAGAGAGTGTGGAACTGGGGATTACAACAGTCGATCACTACTTTGACACCTTGGGCGGGATTTCACGGGCGGTAAAACGCGCGCGCGGTGGCGATGACCCCGCGGTCTACATTTCTGATCATACCCGCGGCACAGGCAAGGTGCGCACATTGTCTGAGCAGCTGGAACTGGAAACCCGATCACGCGCCTTGAACCCCAAGTTTTACGAAGCCTTACTGTCCCACGGATCCGAAGGCGTCCGCCAGATCGAAGCGCAGCTGACAAACACCGTCGGCTGGTCCGCTACCACTGGCCAAGTGGAACCTTGGGTGTACCAAAAAATCAGCGAAACATTTGTTTTGGATGACGCCATGCTGGAACGCATTGCAGCACTGAACCCCGTTGCCAGTTCACGCATGGCAAACCGTCTGATTGAGGCCAGTGAACGCGATTATTGGTCACCCGACCCCGAAACGATCGAACGGCTGCAGCGCGCAGCCGACAGACTAGAAGACCAAATCGAAGGGATTGCCGCACAATGAAAAACCCTTTGCAACAACAAGGATACACACCATGACGCCACTTGATAAATCCCCCCCCGCCTTGCGGGGCTTGGACGGCGACGGTTCTGTCCAAATCCACCAAGATCCCCAAGATCAGATCGTCGGTGCCAAAGTGTTCGCCGTCTATGGCAAAGGCGGCATCGGCAAATCGACAACCAGCTCTAACTTGTCCGCTGCTTTTTCAAAATTGGGCAAACGTGTTTTGCAAATTGGATGCGATCCAAAACATGACAGCACATTTACCCTGACCGGATCCTTGGTACCAACCGTTATCGATATTCTGAAAGAGGTGGATTTTCACCCCGAAGAACTGCGCGCCGAAGATTTCGTTTTCGAAGGCTACAACGGCGTCAAATGTGTCGAGGCCGGTGGCCCCCCTGCGGGAACAGGCTGCGGCGGCTATGTCGTTGGACAAACGGTCAAATTGCTAAAACAGCATCACCTTCTGGATGACACAGATGTCGTCATCTTTGACGTGTTGGGGGATGTTGTCTGCGGTGGCTTTGCCGCACCTTTGCAACATGCCGATCGCGCCTTGATCGTCACAGCCAACGATTTTGACAGTATCTATGCCATGAACCGCATTATCGCCGCTGTTCAGGCGAAATCCAATAATTACAAAGTACGTCTGGCCGGCTGTGTCGCGAACCGATCGCACCAAACGGACGAGGTCGACAGATACTGCGCGACCGTTGGATTTAACCGCTTGGCGCATTTGCCTGATCTGGATGCAATCCGCAGATCACGCCTGAAAAAACGCACCCTGTTTGAAATGGACTTGGACGACGATATCGCAGCCGTTCAAACAGAATATATCCGTTTGGCGCAACTCTTGTGGGATGGCACCGAACCCATGGCCCCCGCCCCATTAGAGGACCGCGACATCTTTGAATTACTAGGATTTGATTGATGCAATACGAACAGACCTTGGCCCGCGTCGAAACCTATTTCGACCAGACAGCAACCAAAACTTGGGAACGGCTGACATCGGACGCGCCCGTGTCGCGCATCCGTCAGACCGTGCGCGAAGGGCGTGACCAAATGCGCGCGCGCCTGTTGTCACGTCTGCCAAGCGATGTTGCAGGTTTGCGGATTTTGGACGCGGGGTGCGGTGCAGGTCAGTTGACATTGGAATTGGCGCAGCGCGATGCACAGGTGACCGCCGTTGATATCAGCCCCGCCTTGGTCGACATTGCGCGCAAGCGCATTCCAACACAAATGCACAAAAACATCACATTTCAGGCCGGTGATTTGCTGAACCCTGATCTGGGTGTGTTTGATTACATCATCGGTATGGACAGCCTGATTTATTACAAAACACCGGTTTTGGCCCAGACGCTGAACCAATTGAAACAGCGTTGCACAGGCAGTATTTTGTTCACCGTTGCCCCGAAAACCCCCCTGTTAATGGCGATGTGGTATGCGGGCAAATTGGCCCCACGCGGTGACAAATCCCCAGTCATGGTGCCGCAATCGGCGGCAAAACTATCCCGCGACCTGACCGCAGGGTACCAGCTGAACGACATCGGCCGCGTTCATCGCGGATTTTACATTTCCCAAGCGCTTGAGGTGACCGGATGACCCAACCGCCCAAAGCACCTAGGATCAAGGCGTTGACTCTGAACATGCTGCCATTTGCGGATGCGGCAAGTCAGGGGCTGCCACTGGCGCAGCTGTTGCGGCTGTCGCTGTTTCAGGTGTCCGTGGGCATGGCATCGGTGATGTTATTGGGTACACTAAACCGCGTGATGATTGTCGAACTTAGTGTTCCGGCGATGATTGTGGCGTTTATGATTGCGCTGCCGGTGCTCAGCGCCCCGTTGCGGGCAGTGTTGGGATTTCGGTCAGACACATATCGTTCGGCCATTGGCTGGAAACGCATTCCCTATCTGTGGTTTGGGTCGCTTTGGCAAATGGGTGGACTGGCGATTATGCCGTTCAGCTTGATCGTGCTATCGGGTGATCAAACACTTGGTCCTGACTGGGCTGGCGAAGTATTGGCGGCCTTAGCGTTTTTGATGACCGGATTTGGCATCCACATGACGCAAACGGCGGGACTGGCATTGGCCAGCGATCGCGCAGATGATGAAACACGGCCCCGCGTGGTGGCATTGTTATATGTCATGTTCCTGGTTGGGATGGGCATATCATCGCTGTTGATCGGTTGGCTGCTGTCTGATTTCAGCAATCTTTGGCTGATCCGCGTGGTCCAAGGCGCGGCACTGGTCGGCATTTGTCTAAACGTCATTGCCCTGTGGAAACAGGAAAAAATGAACCCAATGTCCGCCGCAGAACGCCAATCTCCACGACCAAAATTCCGTGAAGCTTGGCGCGATTTTGCAGCTGGCGGATCTGCAGGACGTTTGTTGGTTGTCGTATTTTTGGGAACCATGGCGTTCAACATGCAAGACGTTTTACTGGAACCCTACGGCGGCGAAGTTCTAGGCCTGAGTGTTTCCGCAACCACATTATTGACAGCAATGTGGGTGGTCGGTGCGCTGGCTGGGTTATTTTTTGCCGCCCGAAAATTGCGCGAATTTGGCAACCCTATGGCATTGGCAGCATGGGGTCTGATCGCGGGATTAATCGCCTTTCCAACGGTGATTTTTGCAGGGCCTATGGCATCAACCAGCCTGTTTTTTGCCGGCACATTCTTGATCGGATTCGGGTCAGGTTTATTCGCAGTCGCCACAATGACCAGCGCAATGACCCTGCCCGTGGATGGAACCGCAGGACGCGGTTTAGCACTGGGCGCGTGGGGCGCGGCCCAAGCAACGGCGGCGGGGCTGTCGATTGCATTGGGTGGCACATTGCGCGACTGGGTAAACACACAAGCACTACAAGGGAATTTGGGACAGGCGCTGGCCACGCCTTCTACGGGATATTCGTTCGTTTATCACAGCGAAATCATCTTGCTGTTCGTGACACTTGCGGTGCTGGGACCAATGGTCAAACGAACAGGCACATCGGTTCGTGAATCATCACAAAGCAGCAAGATTGGTCTTGCTGATTTTCCAACATGATTCATACGCACAGGAAAGGACACTGACATGACCGAACCATTTTTTGGAAACTTTGATCTGGCCAGCCTATCACTTTGGTTGTTCTGGATATTTTTTGCACTGCTCATTTTTTACATCCAACGTGAAAACATGCGCGAAGGATACCCAATGGAAAATGACGATGGGACCGAGGCCGCAAACCAAGGCCCATTCCCATTACCTGAGCCAAAAACATTCAAACTGCCCCACGGCCGTGGCGAAGTCACGTTTCCCAATGGTGAACGTGAAAACCGTGATGTGGCCCTGCGCCAGACATCGAAATCAAACGGCTATCCGCTGGAACCAACTGGCGACCCGATGAAGGACGGCGTTGGCCCCGCATCATGGGCACCGCGTCGCGATGCGCCAGAATTGGATGCACGCGGTCATCCGAAAATTGTCCCCCTTAGCGGGCTGGATCAGTTCCACGTCGGCTTTGGCCGCGACCCACGCGAATTGCCTGTTGTCGCCGGTGACGGTGCGATTGTTGGCAAAGTGACAGACATGTGGGTGGATGAACCCGAACAACTGGTTCGGTATTTGGAATTCGTACTGGCGCCCGAATTTGGCGAAGGCACCCGTTTGGTCCCAATGACACTTGCACGGATCCACGCAAACCGTGTCGCAGTCAAAAGTATTTTTGGAAAACACTTTAATGACGTGCCACGCCACCGCAATGCGAACCAAGTCACCCTGCTCGAAGAGGACAAGATCTCTGCCTACTACGGCGGGGGGACGCTTTATGCCTCGGCAGAGCGGCAAGAGCCACAGCTATAAGGAAAAGACCCCATGTCACACGACGATTTTCAGTTCGAACCGATCCCCGGTCTGCCAGAAAACTTACCACAAGGTGAGGAAATATTATGGCAAGGGCGCCCCAATATTTGGGCGCTGACCAAGGATTCTCTGAATTTTTGGTGGGTCATGGGGTACTTTGCTTTGCTGGCGGGATGGCGGTTTATTTCTGCCATCGATCTAATGCCAACCACGCGTGCTGCATCAATATCGACCCCATTTTTGATCCTAGGCGCAATCGTAGGCGGATTGTTGATTATCACCGCGCTCATTCAGGCGCGGTGTACCGTCTATACGATCACAAACAAACGTGTTGCGATGCGGATCGGCGCGGCACTGACTGTGACGTTAAATATCCCATTTAGCCAATTGGAAAACGCGGCACTTGGATTGACAAAGAATGGACAAGGCAACATCGCCCTGATCACCAAAGGCGAGACACGGTTTTCATTCCTTGTGTTATGGCCCCATGCGCGGCCCTGGCATTTTGCGAAAACCCAGCCCTGTTTACGCGCGATCGACGACGCACAAAACGTGGCCGGCATTTTGGCCAAAGCGGCACATTCGAACATCAAACAACATAACGCGCAAACGCAGTTCGATGCTGATTTTGCACACCTAAACCCCCAAGCCAGCTGATCGGACAAACACATGACACATATATCCCAAACCGACCAAGCCTCTGAATTAATTCCCAAAGCTGCCCTGCGCGCTTTGGTTGGATTGGTTGTCGCGGTTTTGGGGATTGTGTGTATTGCCGTGTGGTCCGGACGGGCCCCATCGGCGCAACCAACAGACGCGCCAATATCGGCGCAAATCCGCATTTTTCTGTCCGCTGATATGAGCGGATCAGTCCGCGTGTTGGACACAAATGGCAGCGTGATCGCCGATTTAGCCCCAGAACAGGGCGGATTTATTTCCGGTGTTGGACGCGTTTTGGACCGTGAACGCGGCAAACGCGGTGTGGATTTGAACGGGCCAGTCGATGTGATCTGGCGCGAAAATGGACGACTTTCAGTCAGTGATCCCAGCACAGGTTGGTCCGCTGATTTAATGGGCTTTGGCGCGGATAATGCCCGTGCCTTTGCCAAACTTGTAGCCACTGGAACCAAAGGAGCCTTAAATGGGAATATTAACGCGCTCGATTGAACATGCCCCCTGCACGGTAGAGATCAGTCACAAATTCGAAAGCCTGCATGCCCATGTTCGATTTAACAATGGGGCCGTCATCTATCCAGGTGACGAAGTCAAGGTAGAGGGCCCCGAAATCATGGCCCCCTTTGGTGAAATCGTGACGGCCGATCGCGATGCCACGATCATACGCGCCAGCGCACTTGAACGGCTTTGGACCCGCCTGACCGGCGATTTCGAAGTGATGGAGCTGTGCGAATTTTCATTTTCAGAGGAGGTCACGTTATGAACATGCATTCTGCTGACGCCGCCACCGCCGAAGAGGCCCTAAGTATCCAAGAGAAATTTGACAGCGACACAGCCACCGCTGTTGCCATGCAGGATACATTGCTGACCCCGCGGTTTTACACCACGAATTTTGACGAACTGGACGCAATCAACGTCGAACATATTCGCGATGAATGGGATCCGCTGATTGCCCAGATGCTATCTGACCCGAACAAAGGGCATTTCAAGAAAAATGCCGATTGGGATAAGGTGGACTGGGACGGAATGGACCCCGAACTGCGCAAGGAATTTATCGATTTCCTAATCAGTTCCTGTACCGCCGAATTTTCCGGCTGTGTGTTGTACAAAGAAATGAAACGACGTGGGTCAAACCATGAAATCACCCAGCTGTTTCAATTAATGGCCCGCGACGAAGCGCGCCATGCCGGGTTCATCAACGACGCCCTGCGCGAAGCTGGCGTGGCCGTAAACCTAGGGTTTTTGACGCAAAAGAAAAAATACACCTATTTCCGGCCCAAATTCATTTATTACGCCACATATCTGTCGGAAAAAATTGGCTACGCACGCTACATCACCATTTTCCGGCATCTTGAAAAACATCCAGAACATCGGTTCCACCCGATATTCAAGTGGTTCCAAGAATGGTGCAATGATGAATTTTCGCACGGCGAAGCCTTTGCCCTGCTGATGAAAACGGATCCGAAATTGACCCGCGGCCATAATGTGTGGTGGATCAAATTTTTCCTAACGGCCGTCTATGCCACGATGTATATTCGCGATCATCAGCGTCCAGCATTTCATCAGGCATTGGGTGTCGATACCGATTGGTATGCCCATGAGGTGTTCACAAAAACATCCGAGCTGAGCAAGCAAATTTTCCCAATCACATTGGATATTGATAGCCCGAAATGGTTACCAACCCTGAAAAAATTGCAGGCGGCGAATGTTGATTTGGCAACGGCTGAAAAATCAGGTGCAAAAATTGCTGCGATGTCGGCGCGATTGCGCGCGGCCAAGGCGTTTGTCACATTATTCTTGATCCCGACTAAACGCCACGATGTCCCATCCGTAACCCGGCTTGAGCCCTGTTACTGATGCTGGAAAACTGGGGCATAGCAGCAACGATTGCGACCTTTGGCTGGTGGTTTTTCACCGGTGCCATTTTGGTCATGATCCGTCTGTTTGACCCCGCGCCATTGGCACGACGGGTTGGCCTGTGTTTGGCCAGCCTGCCTGCCGTATTTGTGGCGGGATTATTTTACAACGCGGCAATTGTCGAAAACACAACAGCGCAGGTCTATGTTGCGTTTTTTTGCGTCTTGGTATTCTGGGGCTGGATCGAAATCAGCTTTCTAAGTGGTGTGATCACAGGACCAGTCGGATCCGAATGTCCAACGGGTATTTCAGAATGGGAACGGTTCATACGCGCGTGGGGCACCGTTGCCTATCACGAAATGCTACTGCTTGCAGCAGGGATTGCGCTGACTTGGGTGACATGGGGCGCAGAAAACCGGTTTGGCCTGTGGATTTACTATATCCTGTATTTCGCACGCATCAGTGCCAAACTGAACCTGTTTTTCGGGGTACCGCGCATCAACATCGAATTTGTCCCCCAAGCCATGCGCCATTTGACCAGCCATTTTCGTATTTCGTCAATCAACTGGTTTTTCCCCGTGTCAACATCAGGCTTGGCCTTTGCCTTGGCCTGTTGGTTGGAACGCCTTTATGCGGTGGACGCGATTGGCGATCAAATCGGGTTTACGCTGTTGTCAGCTATGACAGCATTGGCCTTGCTAGAACACTGGGTCATGGTTTTGCCCGTGCCAGATGCAAAACTGTGGCGGTGGATGCTGCCCACACCCAAACAATCAAAAAACAAATCATTCAAGAGGGAGGATTTCCATGGATTTTGACGCTATTTTTCAAAACCAACTTGACCAATTAAAACAGGATGGGAATTATCGTGTTTTTGCAGAATTAGAGCGTGAGTGCGGGAAATACCCCAAAGCGCAAAGTTACTGCGATACCTCGCCTGATAATGTCACAGTCTGGTGTTCCAATGACTATCTGGGCATGGGCCAACACCCCACGGTGATCAATGCTATGACCGAAACACTGCAACGCACCGGCTGCGGCGCAGGTGGCACACGCAACATTTCGGGCAATACCCATGAACACCGCCTGCTGGAACGTGAATTGGCCGATTTGCATGGCAAAGAGGCCGCGTTGCTGTTTACCTCGGGCTATGTATCAAATTGGGCGGCGCTGGGAACCTTGGGTGCCAAAATTCCGGGACTGGTGATTTTTTCAGATGCGTTGAACCATGCCAGCATGATCGAAGGCATCCGCCATTCCCGCGCCGAGAAAGTCATATGGAACCACAATGATCCCGAAGATTTGGATCGCAAATTATCGCAATATGGACCAGATGTCCCCAAATTGGTGGCCTTTGAATCGGTCTATTCGATGGATGGCGATATGTGCCCCATGGAACGCATCCTAGATGTCGCTGATAAACACGGCGCAATGACCTATCTGGACGAAGTGCATGCCGTTGGCCTTTATGGTCCGCGCGGCGGTGGACTGTCCGAGCAATTAGGATTGGCCCATCGGATCACATTGATCGAGGGCACCTTGGGCAAAGCATTTGGCGTGATGGGCGGTTATATCACCGGCTCGACGGCATTGTGTGACTTTATCAGATCGTTTTCCAGCGGCTTTATTTTCACAACCGCGCTGCCCCCGGCCGTTGCGGCCGGTGCGCGGGCCAGTGTCCGCCACCTGAAAACATCGCAAGCCGAACGTGACCAGCACAAACGCCAAGTTGCGAAATTGCGCCAAGGCTTGGATCGTGCAGGCATTCCCCACCTGATGAATGACAGCCATATTATCCCAGTGATGATCAAAGACCCTGTCAAATGTCGTGAACTGGCCGATATTTTGATGTGTGACTATGGAATTTACGTGCAGCCCATCAATTACCCCACCGTTCCCAAAGGGACCGAACGCTTACGCTTTACCCCGTCGCCGGTGCATACGGATCAAGATATCGAACACCTGATCTTTGCGATGACGGTTTTGTGGAAAAAATGCGCGATTGCGCAGGCAGTGGCCTAGAATTGATCTAGCTGCAATCGCCAAAGGCTGCATGCCATATTAAATCGGGGGCCTCTTCTTGGATCAAGTGGCCCCCGCTTGGTATCTGGGTCAGGCGCGCATGGGGTAATCGATCGAACCATACCTTTGATACCTGCGGTGACACCGTCAGATCATTAGCAGCCGTGATAAAATGTACGTTTTGCCCCAAACTGGGCAGCTGTGTGATAAAGTCGCCAACAGACCAATCCGCCATCAGCTGTAATGTGCCCTGAATATGATCACGCGTTTCAAACAACCTATGATAATAATCCAACTGTTGCTGCGGAATAATTGATCCTGTTTGCTGTAATATGCGTTTTATTGCGCTGGGATCACGGCCCAAATGTGCCAATAACCTGCTGACAAACGGGGCCACCAACATAGTGCGTGCCACCATTGGGAACAGTGACGCAAATATTCCTGAAAATTCAGAAAATGCCGCATTCAGCGTGATCGTATTCCCAATCTGCATCCGATGTCCCAAAGTCACCGCAATCACGGCACCTGCAGAATGACCCATAACATAGTCTGGCTGAAAACCTTCTTGCGCAAGCAGTTGTTCAAGCCCGTTTGTTATGGCCGAAATCGACGATTGTCCCAATCTGGGTCGGTCTGTATATCCATGACCCGGCAAATCGATCAACATATAGTCGGCCCAATCTGGCGCATAGTCGATCAATGGTTTCCAACTGTGTGTCGCAGCACCTGTGCCGTGGATCAGCAACACCTTGGGCCCCTGACCAAACCGCTGAACATGCCAATTATGATGCCGCGTGCGCATATGTTTGGAATGCGCGGCAAAGGGCCAGTTTGTTGGCACAACACGCATGCTAATCTACCATTGAATCACGAATAACATTGGAAACCGCGCGTGCGTCTGCCAGTGGTAACGGTAAATATTGCAATCCTGATGTTGCCGCCACCTGCTGCAATTTGGCATTTGGTCGCCGTCCAACATCAATAAAAATCGATTGCACGCCCAAATGATTGGTCATGCCTGCCAATTGATGAACATCCGTCATAGCGGCATCGCGATTGGCCGATCCATCCAGTGCGATATTTGCCTTGCCATCCGTCAAAAAGGCCAAAGTCGGCGTACGCCCATCACGTTTGGATTTCTGCGCCATGTCTAGGGCGCATTTCATACCCATGGCCAAGGGCGTTCCACCCCCACCAGCAAAGGCTGCCAGCGTTTTTTTGGCCATCACCAAGGAACGTGTGGGCTGCAATAATACCTCGGCTGTTTGTCCGCGAAACCCGACCAGTGCCACATAATCACGTTTGGCATAGGCATCGGCCAACATGATTTCGATGGCGCCTTTGGCCTCGGCAAATCGCGCAAGCGCCGCGGACCCCGATGCATCAACACCAAAAATGACAACCCGCTCGGATGGGACTTCGTACTGTTTCACATGGATATCACTTGGATAAATGATGAATTTCGCAGTCGCATCAGGGCGCGCAGACCGGCGTATTTTTTGCCATGGGGCCGCTGCACGCAGGGTTGCCAGAACATCGATACGCTTGCCGTATCCCGGCTTGCCAACCCTTGATGGTTTGGGTCGGCCTAGGGTATTCGACCGTTGTCGTTTACCTGCACCTGCATTGGCGCGCCCAGATCCGGTGCGGCCCAAACTTTGCTCTAACAGGTTCTTGGGCAGGTTTGCCTGAACCGCTGCAATCATCATGTCCAATAATGGGGCCAAATCGTCAGATGCTGTATCGTCGCCATCGTCATTGGCAGCATCATCTTGTGGCTGTGGCTGTTCCGATGGGGCGGCGTCACGATCCGGCATGGGAATTTCGACCATGCGGGGCGCAAGGATTGTCAGAACAGCCGTTTCAATGTCAGTGTCACATGTCACGGATCGCCCATCCACAAGCGCAAGTAACTTGGCAAACCGAACAGCAAACTGCGGCAGGCGCAAACTGGTTATTCCACCGCGACTGGCAACAGCAACCAATGCCGTGATTTGGTCGTCTGAAATTTGAACCCTGTGCAGCGGCAGATCATTTGGCAAATCATGCAGACACAATTCACCGTCTAGGCGAACTTGATCAGTCAGATCAAAATAAAACGCACATCTATCGGCCAAACTGGCACTCACGGCCTCTTCATCGATGCCTTCGTCCCAGAGGATTACGGCGGGACAACGGTTTGCATCGATATGGCTGGTCAAACTATGTACCAAAGCGGTGGGCGCACGTTCAGCCATAGGAATATTCAACCATGCCGCCCTGCGCAAAATACCCAAGGTTCGCACCAAAACCCCCTGTTGCAGGGTGGCGATCGGATCAATCCCACCCACCAAAGCAGTGCGATCCATTGCCCCATGCACCCGCGCGGCACGATGAAAGTTTTGGGACAAATGCGATCGCAAGCGATCCATCATCGGTCCAGCGCGCGCACGCAATATGACACCACCAAACTGATCAGGACATCGGATGGCAATTTGTAGCGCTAAGGCAAGGTTATCAAATGCCGTTTTGTTCATTACTGTAAAACAGCATCCAATGCGCGTTTTACCCGCGCGCTGCTGCCTGCTTCGTCCAATGGATCGCGCCGCAATCGGTGGCTAAGCGCCATTGGCGCAACATTGTGAATGTGCGCCACAGTGACGGCATTGTCACGATGATATGCCGCAGATGCCCGCCCAGCGCGCAACAATGCCAATTCGCCGCGCAATCCGTCACTGCCAAGATGCATGCAAAGCTTGGCGCAGAACTCTAAAACATCGTCTGAAACCTCGATGCCAGCAATCCGTTCCCGAGCAGAAATAATCGCCCCTTGGATGATTTGTTCTTGGGCGCGCCAAGTTTTGCAAAACGCATCTGGGTCTGTGTCAAATTCGTCCCGACGGCGGATCACGCTGACCCGATCTTGGATCGTATTTGGGGATCCGACGTCAACGGATAGCCCAAAGCGATCCAACAGTTGCGGGCGTAATTCGCCCTCTTCTGGATTGCCGGATCCGATCAACACAAATCGCGCAGGGTGTTTGATTGACATGCCTTCGCGTTCCACGACATTTTCGCCAGATTGCGCAACGTCTAGCAACAAATCCACTATGTGATCTTCGAGCAGGTTGATTTCATCGATATATAAATATCCACGATTGGCCGCGGCCAGCAAACCAGGCTGAAAGGCTTTCACGCCATCCATCAAGGCCCGTTCAATATCCAACGCGCCTGTCACGCGATCTTCGGACACACCAAGAGGCAGGTCAATAACAGGCGTTAAAATCTGCGTTATTGTACCATCCAGCTTGGGCCCCCATTCCGGCACATCTTGGCCATGCGCCGAATTTACAGGGCACCCCTGAACAACCGAAATTTTCGGCAACAAAGCAGACAAACCACGCACTGCGGTCGATTTGCCAGTTCCGCGATCCCCAAAAACCAGCACTCCGCCGATTTTTGGATCAATCGCCGTCAAAATCATCGCCAACTTCATATCATCTTGGCCAACAATGGCGGAAAATGGATACACCTGTTTCATTTCAATTCCTTATCCCAAGGGGTCGCAACCGGACCACGATCCATGTGATCCCGTGATTGCAAACCTTGCATAGAGTTCTTCGGCGAACATATCTTTCGCGCGGACCTGTGAAATGGCATCCGCATGCGCCCCACATCCGCGCGCAAAGGCAACCATAGGCGCAAGATCAGGCCAGATCGAAAATGTCATTTGCTGTAAAAATGGTTTTTCACCCAAACCAATTTTAAAAATCATATTCTCATTTTGCCCGACCAAGGCAGACACCAAAGGTTCCATTTTCCAAAATTTGGGAATAGCGCGCGGTTTCAACGTGGCGCGCGTCATCACTGCCACGGGTCCAACGATCGGGGGATGCGATACCTGGAACGGTTCGCAACCAGACCACTGCCCGCGTGTCGCAACTGGCGCCATGAAAACGGTATAATGTTCGCTGGCATGCGCCCGATAGCGGCCAAACAGCGATTTAGATAAACCAAGGTCCGCACTTGGGCGATCTGTCCAGACACATAATATGGCATAAACGCCCCAGTTCGGTTTAGGTGTAAAGCCCTGACCAGATCCGGACCCAAGCAGTTTCCAAAAGGTCAAATTTTCATGCCGCCCCATAAAGAAGCGCGCAAAGCCCATCATCGTAAAGGCCCAAACTTTACTAGCAAGGCTATCAAATCTGAAAAAACTGAGTGTGACAGTTTGAATCGGAAAACTCCTTTGGAAGGTGGCTAAGACCAGTGAACCACAAAAAACAAGTGTTGTAAATTATATCTGACAGTCGTAGGCTGTTTATGTCATGAATTTATTACACACAATCAAAACGCCAACTGTCACAAACCGTCATGCCGCGCGCGCGGTGGTGATTGGCGCCGGCTTGGGCGGGCTTTCTGCGGCGATGCGATTGGGGGCGAAAGGATATCATGTCACTGTCATCGACAAACTTGACCGTCTTGGGGGTCGTGGATCGTCGATCACGCAGTTGGGGCATCGCTTTGACCTTGGCCCAACGATCCTAACGGTTCCGCAGGTCTTTGAAACATTATGGAACGATTGCGGGCGCGATTTTCATTCGGACGTCGAAACAATCGCTCTGGATATTTTTTACGAAATCCGTTGGCCCGATGGCACAAGTTTCAAGATATACAAAGATCATGACAAAATGCTGGCCGAGGTGGCCCGACTGTTTCCCGCAGACCTAGAGGGATACAAACAATTCCTGCGCGATGCGGAAAAACGATACCATTTTGGATTTGAAGGTTTGGGGCGTCGCCCAATGAACAAGTTAGGCGACCTGATCAAAGAACTGCCAGGCTTTATCAGGTATCGTGCAGATCGATCCGTTTACGCCCATGCCGCTGCTCGTGTGAAAAACCCGAAACTTCGTATGGCGCTGTCGTTTCATCCGCTGTTCATTGGCGGCGATCCTGTCAATGTCACATCTATGTACATTCTGGTCAGTCACCTTGAGAAAGCCTTTGGCGTACATTACGTCATGGGCGGCGTGCAACGGCTGGCCGACGCGATGGGACAGGTTATCAAAGATCAGGGCGGCCAGATTGTTCTGGGCCATACCGTTGATAAAATTTTAACCCAAGGTGATCGTGCGACCGGCATCATATTGGACACCGGCCAACAGATTGATGCAGACGTTGTTGTATCGAATGCCGATCCTTATTGGACCTATTCGAAATTATTGTCGCATCGGCAAAACAAACGCTGGACAGATGCCAAGCTAAACAAAACCCGTTGGTCGATGGGATTGTTCGTTTGGTATTTCGGAACCAAGGGCACGCGTGATCTTTGGCCTGATGTTGGGCATCATACGATTTTGAACGGGCCACGCTATCGCGGATTGTTGCGTGATATTTTTCACAAACAGACGCTGGCCAAGGATATGTCAATCTATCTGCATCGCCCATCGGTGAATGACCCCACCGTGGCCCCTGCGGGGGATGACACCTTTTATGCGCTTTCACCTGTTCCGAATTTGGCGGGGCAGAATGCGGTTGATTGGGCAGAACAAACACAAAGCTATAAACAATCGGTTCTTGATGTTTTGCAAAGCGACATTTTGCCAGGCCTGTCGCAGCATATTTCAACCGATTATGTCTTAACGCCAAAATGCTTTGAATCCCGATACCTTAGCCCGCATGGGGCCGGATTTTCACTGGAACCCCGTATTTTTCAATCTGCTTGGTTTCGCCCCCATAACATCAGCGAAGATATTGAAAACCTGTATCTGGTTGGCGCAGGCACCCATCCTGGCGCTGGCATTCCCAGTGTCGTCACATCGTCCGAGGTGTTGACGCAACTGGTCCCAGATGCCCACAAACTGACCCGAGCTGTCCAATGACATATGAAACCGATTTAGCATACTGCCATGACACGATAAAACACGGATCGCTGTCGTTTCATGCCGCGTCGAAATTATTGCCCCGTGATGTGCGCGATTCATCGCTTGCGCTGTATGCGTTTTGTCGGGTGGCCGATGACGAAGTGGATTTAAAACAGGACAAGGTCACAGCCGTCCAATCCCTGATTGATCGGGTGGATTGCGTGTATCGCGGACACCCCCGCAATCACCCCACGGACCGCGCCTTTGCCCATATTGTAGAACGTCACGATATGCCGCGCGCCCTGCCCGAAGCATTGCTAGAAGGCTTGGCATGGGACGCAATGGGGCATCGCTATGACAGTTTGAACGACCTGTATGCGTACAGCGCACGTGTGGCATCGGCCGTGGGCGTGATGATGTGCCGGATCATGGATGTGCGCGATCGCGATACATTGGCCCGCGCCTGCGATTTAGGCGTGGCAATGCAGCTGACCAATATTGCACGCGATATCGGCGAAGACGCATTAGAGCGCCGTTTATATATTCCGCAAAACTGGTTTCACGAGGCTGGCCTAGATCCAGAAGAGTTTCTGGACAACCCCCAGCCACGTCAGATTATTCGACATATGGCCCGCCGACTGTTGCGTGATGCTGACCGTTTGTACATTCGGTCCAATTCAGGCATCGCCCATTTGCCTGTGCGGGTGCGCTTGGCCATCTTTGCCGCGCGTTTCATTTATGCCGCAATCGGTGACGCGATATCGCAAAACAGTTATGATAGCGTAACCAAGCGCGCACGCACCACGCGCATTACCAAAGGTTTACTGGTTGCAAAATCTGCGTTCTGCACAGGGCAAAGCGTTATTGGACCAAGCTGCGCAATGCGATTTGCCCCTGCATTGCCCGAAACCGAATTTTTGGTAACTGCCGCAGCAGATCATACACCACAGCCCAAAGCATGGAGTGATCGGTTCTGCGATATCATGATGGAACTCAAGGCGCAGGACATTACCACGTGACGCCCCCTTGCAGAATCTTGAAAACTGCTTAAGTCATCCATATGGACTGGACAATATTCTTCATTTTATTGATCGCTAGCTTTGGTGCCGGCGCAACAGGGGCGTTGTTCCCGACAGGGGCGTGGTATGCGCAGCTGGAAAAACCCACATGGACGCCACCGAACTGGATGTTCCCAGTTGTCTGGACAACACTCTATGTTCTGATGGCCTATGCAGGCGCACGTGTTGCAACGCAGGACGGCGGACAAATTGCTTTGGCACTTTGGGCGATGCAAATTGCATTTAACACGCTTTGGACACCGGTATTTTTCGGCTTGCAACGTATGAAGGCAGGCCTGATCGTGCTCGTTGCACTTTGGTGCAGTGTCGCAGCCATGACTGCCGCAATGTGGTCCGTGGATTGGGTTGCAGGCTGTGTGATGTTGCCGTATGTGGCATGGGTCAGCATAGCCGGTGCGCTAAATGCCAGTTTGATTAAACGCAATCCAGATCAAGCCAAATAACTAGTCAGGTTTAGCGGGCCATGATGCGCGGCGTGGCACGCGCACGGCCAACATCGCCAAAATCAGCGGGTTGCGAAACCGCGTTAAATCCAACGCTTCGAATACGCCACGGCTTTTATGGCCCTGTAATGTTGTTTCGACCTCGGCACGACTGTAAAATGGCGCATCTAGCAAGCTTTGGATTTGCTTGGGCTTGGCACCTGCATCGCAACGTGTTTCGCGTTTAACCAACCAGCCACTTCGGGAAAATTTCACAGCATCTGGCGCAGAATCGGACAGGCGCACCTGCCCGTCTGGGTCACAATCCACAGCATAGGCCGCGGATGTCCCATCGCGATATGTCAGATCATAAAAACACTTGGTCCCTGATGCGACAGGAAACCGCCCCCATGTCCAATAATCAAAATCTTGCTCTAACGCGCGGGTGCCGAAATTCGCATCAAAATATCCATGCCCCTGCCATTGCCAACCCGGTCGATCCAAATCAACAAATATATCGCTGTTTGGCGCAAAGGGGCGCCAAACATGGGTCCCGCTTGGGGTCAACGCCAATTCAACATCTGTCACCCCCTTAGGGCGGATTACGACCGTTCCCTTGATCCGCGACACCAGTGGTAAGCTGCTGATTTCATTTATGTCGATACGCAATTCCTGTCGTTCGCCATCCCAATGAACCGACGATGGCCCCAGCGTTAGCGTATCTGGCGTCTGGTGCAGGGCACTGGTCCCGCGGTCAGTCATCGTAAAACGCCCCCCCGGACCATAGGTCGCCACGTTCAGACATACATGGTTTTGTGGTGATTTACGTCCAGACCATCGGTACCATGGGGAAAAAACAGACCCAATAAACGCAATGATCGAAATTGCACGGCCCGAAACAGGATCTATGCCGTCGATATACCACCAGGCGTAGCCATTTGGTGGGACGTCGATGTTGAAATTGGGGCGTTGGTGATCTTGGCGACCGCTTGCCTTGCGCAAAGCGTGACCATGGGAACCCCTGCCCCCGGATGGACCCCGCCCCCCACCAGATACAGGCCCGCTATCCGCGACTGAGTTTTCGGTTTCTTTAATGCTGCCAACATCCCCGACGGGCTGGGCCCGTAAAGCGACCCGTCCGAGCCGGGAAAACGTGCTGCGAATTGGGTCGGCGTCGTCAAATTCCGATGTTCCAAGTGTGTTTCGAACGTTACGCCAAACTGCGCCAATCGTTTCAGGACCTGTTCGTTGCATGTTGAAAAATCCTCTTGATTGGGGGCCAACTGCGATGCGGGGGCGGCATTCACAATCATTTCAAACCGTTCATTTTCAGGATAGGACATGTTTTTCCCACGGTCCTGCGCACAGATATAAATTGTCGGATCTGTTGGAAAAATACCCCGCTTGATATCATCAAATTCCGAATTCGACCGATCGGCAAAGAATACGTTATGGTGGATTAAATCGGGGCCGGAATATTTCCCTGCAAATCCCCAGACATAGGCCGATAATGATCTGTCAGCTTCGCCCTGTGACGTGGTTATTGCGGCACTGGCATCCGGACCAAGATGGCCCAAAGCCAAAGCCCGGGTATCGCCATTAAAAACAACAAAATTGGCTGCGATATATTCCCCATTTTCCAAAAATACACCGCGGGTTTGCCCGTCTAGGATGTCGATTTTTTCGACACGCGTTTTATAACTGAACTTGGCACCGCGACCGATCGCTAGGCGTTCTAGTGCGCCAGCCAGCTTTGCCATGCCACCCTTGATCGCCCAAACGCCCCGTTCCTCGGCTTGCCAAATCAAACTTAGCATCGCGGGTGTGTTCATCGGTGATCCACCGACATAGGTTGCATATCGACCAAACAATTGTGCCAATTTCGGGTTGGAAAATTGGGCCGACAAATACGTGGCCAATGTTTGATGTGGCCGTATTTTTGAAATCAATGACGGATTTTGCAAAACAACACGGTTCATGGCACCAAATGATGGATCAGGGTTTTGCATCATCGGCCGATCAAAGGCATCAAATAAATCGGCGCTTGCCCGTTGAAATGTTGCATATTCGCGTCTAGCTGCCGCTCCGAATACCTCTTGGATGGAATCTAGGTTCGAGTCGTGACAATCGAATAAATCAAGCGATGTTCCATCAGCCCACCAATGGCGCACCAACAGCTTTTGGCGGATCAATTCGATGTGATCATCCAAATTTTCACCAACAGCTTGGAATAGGTCCCGAAACACGTGGACCATTGTTAAAACTGTGGGACCAATATCCACCGGCCCAGACACCGAAGGAACCTGTCGGACCTTGCCGCCGGGCTTGTCCGCCTGTTCGATCACATGAACACGATACCCAAGGTGCGACAACTCAAGCGCGGCGGCCAATCCAGCCATGCCAGCGCCGATTATGACGACATCGTTGCCCTGTTTGTATCGTAATACAGAAATATTCATGAATTAAATATTTGACAGAAACGCGTTTTATGTCCAGTTTTATTTACATGTTCCGCGAAGTTTTTAATGAATCGAGGGTTTAAATGGGTATTCACGCACGAATACAGACGGAAATTGCGAAATCTGTCCACTTTGACAGACAGTCGCCAATGCCCAATAAATTGGCCCAAGCGATGGATTATGCGGTTTTTCCAGGTGGCGCGCGCATTCGACCAACGATTTTGGTATCAATCGCGATGGCCTGTGGCGACGATCAACCCCAGCTGACGGATGCAGCTGCTTGCGCATTGGAATTGATCCATTGCGCCAGCTTGGTCCATGATGATCTGCCGTGCTTTGACAATTCAAATATGCGCCGTGGCAAGCCAACGGTTCACAAAGCGTTTTCAGAACCCATTGCCGTTTTGACTGGTGATAGCTTGATCATTAAGGCATTTGAACATATCGCAAACCATTGCACGACGTCACCTGATCGTGCCGGCCAGCTGATTGGCTGCCTTGCGCGGTATGCCGGAACACCAAATGGCATCTGCGCAGGCCAAGCATGGGAAAGCGAAGCAGACATCGACCTAGGTGCATATCACCGATCCAAAACGGGCGCGCTGTTCATCGCGGCCACCCAAATGGGCGCAATTTCTGCGGGACAAAATGCACAAGACTGGACGGATTTAGGCGCCTATATCGGAGAGGCGTTTCAAGTGGCCGATGATCTGCGCGATGTTTTATGCACCACGGATGAATTGGGCAAACCAATTGGCCAAGACGCATTAAACAACCGCCCCAATGCCGTTGCACGACTGGGCGTGAAAGGTGCGATGGAAAAACTAAACGACATCTTGGCCTGCGCCATCGCGTCGATTCCCGCCTGCCCAGGTGAACAGTCCCTTGCAAAAATGGTGCGTATGCAGGCCGATAGCATTATGCCATCCGCCGAAATCGTCCAACGCGCGTAGGGTGAAAGATATCGCAACATATCCACGCCGCAAACCCAGCCTTAGGGATCGGTGGGATCGATATATGTTCAAGCTGATTGCAACCCCATCCTTGCAAAACAGGGCGTCACGCCTGCCAATTATCAATCGGTTTGCGCGTCGCGACGGAGAGGCCGTGTTCGATATCATGATGGGGTTTATCAATTCCCAAGTTCTGATGGCGCTTGTTCGATTGAACATAATTGAACACCTTTCCAAACAAAGCGCAGACCTGACCGAATTAGCAGATCTGTGCGATGTGCCGCAGGATCGAATGAAAATTCTGTGTCGCGCTGGTGTTGCATTGGGATTGCTGAAAATTTGTAAATCACGCGTTCGACTTAGCCGCAAAGGCGCGGTATTTGCAGCTGTGCCAGGGCTGGCGCAATTGGTCGATCATCACGAAATTTTATACCGCGACCTAACACAGGCAAAGGATTTTTTTCGCGGATCTACGGATCCTGCGCTTGCGGGATTTTGGCCCTATGTGTTTACCCAAGGAAACGATTTAGATGCAGCCGAGGCGGCGCGATATTCCCAATTGATGACCGATACACAAAGTCTGGTCGCGCATGATACGTTGGACGGCTTAAACATTGGGTCGGCCAAATCATGGCTAGATGTCGGTGGTGGATCCGGCGCATTTATCGGCCATGTTGCGCAAAAGTTTCCGCACCTTGATTGTGCCGTATTCGATATCGTGCCCAAACTTTCCCCAGACGAATCGTTCGAACGCCACGTTGGATCCTTCAAAACGGAATCATTACCCGCGGCATATGACGTTATTTCAGTGATCCGTGTTTTATATGATCACAATGATACAACCGTCCAGAATCTGTTAGGGAAAATTTACACTGCCCTCCCAAAAGATGGGCAATTCATTGTTTCAGAACCGATGCTTGGCCATCCATCCCCAACCCCTGCGGGGGATGTGTATTTTGCAATCTATACGCTAGCGATGCAAACCGGCAAAACGCGTTCATCCTCTGAAATCATTGAAATCATGAAAGATATTGGATTTTCAGACATCAAATTCAAACCTGGAAACAGGCCATTTGTGACCTCGACCATCACAGCGCGTAAAAAATAATTCCCCTTTGTGTCAAAATAAATTGACAGTTTGATATGTAAGGTTAAACTGACACTAAGCAAAATAACCAACAGCCGGAGGAAGAAAGGGGGTCCAAATGGACACGCACGCCATAGTGTTAACAGGCGCAAAAACCCTGTCTTTGTCTCATGCAAAACTGAATGACCCTCACGACGGCGAGGTTGTAGTACGCGTTGATTATTCCGCAATTTCCACTGGCACTGAAAATCTGTTTTGGTCCGGCACAATGCCGCCCTTTCCTGGCATGGGGTATCCTTTGATCCCCGGATACGAAGCGATGGGTGAAATCGTCGAAACACGCGGCACAACACCCTATCGTGTAGGGGATCGTGTTTTTGTCCCCGGTGCAAATTGCTACCAAGATGCCTTTGGGTTGTTTGGCGCGGCGTCACGACACCTGATCACATCACATGAACGCGTTTTGAAAATTGACAGTGGTTCAGGTGCGACAGGCGCACTTTATGCGCTGGCCGCAACCGCACGCCATGCCATTGCAGGCGTTGAAACTGGTCTGCCTGATTTGATCGTTGGCCACGGTGTTGTTGGCCGTCTTTTGGCGCGCTTGACCCTGGCGGCGGGTGGTCCACCACCGACTGTTTGGGAAATCGATGAAACACGCCGCAGCGGTGCAGATGGTGCCTATCCTGTGATCCATCCAAATGATGATGGAAATGCATCCTACAAACACATTTATGACGCATCTGGCCAAGCTGACATTATGGATCAGTTGGTTGCGCGCCTGTCAAAGGGCGGTGAAATCGTATTGGCAGGGTTTTACCCCGATCGTATCGGGTTCAATTTCGCCCCCGCCTTTATGAAGGAAGCCCGCCTAAGAATCGCCGCAGAATGGACCAAGGCCGACCTGACAGCCACACATGCTCTGGTCGATGCGGGCGCACTTTCACTTGATGGACTGATTACGCATCAGGCGCAGGCAGCCCAAGCGGCGCATGCCTATCAAACAGCATTCACGGATAAATCCTGCCTGAAAATGGCCCTAGACTGGAAAGAAGTCGCATGAAAGATGATGTACCAAACCTGACCAGCTATTCCGACCGCTTGCGTGACGAGGCAAACACAGACCTTGCCGATGTTATCGCAGAACAATCCGAACCCACCAGCAAAACGCAAATCATTGCGATTTATGGCAAAGGGGGGATTGGCAAATCCTTTACGCTTGCGAACCTATCGCACATGCTGGCCGAAATGGGCAAACGCGTGTTGTTGATCGGCTGTGATCCGAAATCTGACACCACATCATTGCTGTTTGGTGGCAAAGCTTGCCCAACGATCATCGAAACATCGACCCGCAAAAAATTGGCGGGCGAACAGGTGGAAATTGGGGACGTCTGTTTTAAACGCGGCGGTGTTTTCGCGATGGAACTGGGCGGACCCGAGGTCGGCCGCGGTTGCGGTGGACGTGGCATCATTCACGGATTTGAATTGCTGGAAAAGCTAGGGTTCCATGATTGGGATTTCGACTATGTCCTGTTGGATTTCTTGGGCGACGTGGTCTGTGGTGGTTTTGGCCTGCCAATCGCCCGCGATATGGCGCAGAAAGTCATTCTTGTCGCCTCAAATGATCTGCAATCGCTTTATGTGGCCAATAATGTCTGCTCTGCCGTTGAATATTTCCGCAAGCTTGGCGGTAATGTCGGTGTTGCAGGACTTGTCATCAACAAAGATGACGGATCCGGCGAAGCCGCCGCATTTGCCAAGGCAACAAATGTTCCAATCTTGGCATCCATTCCCCAAAACGACGACTTGCGCAAAAAATCAGCGAATTATCAAATCGTAGGCACAATGGAAAGCCAGTGGGGCGCATTGTTCCAAGAACTGGCAGGCGAGGTCATGACCGCCCCCCCCATTCGCCCTGCGCCACTAGAACAAGATGGATTACTTGACCTGTTCGACAGCAAAGATACCGGCGGTGACTTTGTCTTGGTCCCTGCCACGGATGCAGATATGCGTGGATCCAGATCCGCGCCCAAGCCGTCCCTAGAAATCATATACGACGAGGTTTAGGAATGGGGCGCGAAATCAAATATGACAACGCGGCAGATGTTCCAATCATCGCCCCTGAACCCGTGGCTGACACATCGCCAACACCGGCGCTAAGTGGCGGCTGCGGATCCGTTGATTTGCGCAAGGCCAGCGGCACACAGGCCAACAACAGCGAAATGTTGGAACAATTTGCGCGCGATTACCCGCAAGGACCCCATGACAAACCACAATCCATGTGCCCCGCATTTGGATCGTTGCGCGTCGGCCTGCGTATGCGTCGTGTGGCCACCGTTTTATCGGGATCCGCCTGCTGTGTTTATGGGCTAAGTTTCGTCAGCCATTTCTATGGCGCGCGCCGGTCCGTTGGATATGTGCCGTTTGATTCAGAAACCTTGGTCACGGGCCAACTGTTCGAAGATATCATCGCCGCCGCCCATGATCTGGCAGATCCCGATGCCTATGACGCGATTGTCATCACCAATCTATGCGTTCCATCCGCCAGCGGTGTGCCCCTGCAATTGCTGCCCAAGGAAATAAACGGCGTCCGTATTATTGGCATCGATGTGCCAGGATTTGGCGTCCCCACCCATGCCGAGGCCAAGGATGTTCTGGCATCTGCCATGCTGAAATACGCCATGGACGAAGCCAAATCAGGGCCCGTCAAAGCGCCCAATCGCGCACGGTCCGGCAAACCCGCATTGGCTCTGTTGGGCGAAATGTTCCCTGCCGATCCCGTTATGCTGGGTGCGATGTTGGGTCCATTGGGGCTAGAGGCTGGGCCAACAGTGCCCACCCGTGAATGGCGAGAATTATATGCAGCGCTCGATTGTGCCGCTGTCGCCGCCGTTCACCCGTTTTACACCGCAACCACGCGCGTTTTTGAATCAGCGGGTCGTCCGATCATTGGCAGCGCCCCAGTGGGCGCCGAGGGCACAGCCGCATGGTATGATAGCGTGGGCGATGTATTCGGCCTGCCACGCGCGCAGGTGGATGCAGCGAAAAACGCCTTTGTCCCCGCGATCCAAGGGGCCTTGGCCCAGAACAAAATCAACGGCCGTATTACCCTATCCGGATACG
>Ga0233451_10000203_pt1 | contig 63609 bp, 61 predicted proteins | sample 011ome_29_FD_183052 | JGI IMG/M metagenome (GOLD analysis project Ga0233451, IMG submission 183052) | Coastal salt marsh microbial communities from the Groves Creek Marsh, Skidaway Island, Georgia - 011504CT (spades assembly) | ecosystem: Environmental > Aquatic > Marine > Intertidal zone >... | reverse complement strand
TGCCTTGGAATCCTTGTGAACCTATTAATCCTTGGATACCAGTAATACCTTGATACCCTATTAATCCTTGAATGCCTTGGAATCCTTGTGAACCTATTAATCCTTGGATACCAGTATCGCCTTGAAACCCTTGAGACCCTATTAAACCTTGAACACCAGTAATACCTTGATATCCTATTAAACCTTGAACACCACTAATACCTTGATATCCTATTAAACCTTGAACACCAGTAATACCTTGATATCCTATTAAACCTTGAATGCCTTGGAATCCTTGTGATCCTATTAATCCCTGATTTCCTGTATCACCTTTTAATCCCTGAATGCCTGTAATACCTTGTGAATCAGTTGATGGTTGTATTTGTTGTAATAATGAATTGGATGAGTAAATAGTAGCATCATTTGAGCACATATAGGTAGTTGTTGCATAACTTGTTAATTTGCCTATAAATATATTTTGACCTATACTGCTTAATAATATTTGTGACCAAGTATTGCCAAAATCCGTTGAATAATTTAAATACATGTTATCACTCGTTAATTGATATTGTCCAGAGGTTGAAATACTTATATTATTATTACCGCCAAAAATATTTTGACCAGCTAAACTTGGAGTCCAAGTTTTACCATAATTACTAGAAATATAAATAGTACTTTGAGGCAAATATCCATCATTTACATAATTTACTATAGCAGTTTGAAATTGTCCAGATGCTGACATACCAATTGAAGAAAAACCACTTGAAAAATCATCTGACTGATAAATCTGCCAAATTTGTGTCCAAGTTTTGCCATAGTTGTTTGATACAGCAATATGTGCCCAAATTTGTCTTCCTCCATTAGAACTTCTTGTATATGCTAAACTTATATATTGTCCACTTGATGACATAGCAACATCTAAATATCTACAACTCCCAGATGATATGCCTGTTAATTGAGACCAAGTTACACCATAATCACTTGATATATTTAATTTATTACTTGAACCCATTATTAACTGATACATTCCAGAAGAAGATAAAGCACACGCTATTCCATTTCCAGTTGACCAATTTATTTGGTTTGGAGTTGGAATAGTTGATGCCTGGATTGATGACCATGTTTGACCATAATTATTTGTTAAAAATGCTATATTATCATTGTTATCTATTGAACATACTGCTAACTGATATTGACCTGTAACAGATATCTTTATTCCATTAATACTGTTTGTAGCAATATTTGATGGTACAAATGTAGCACCATAATCTGTAGACAACTGTAAACTAGTATAATTATTTGATACAAATGTTTGATATTTACCACTACTTTTTGATATATCATAATTTCTATTTACTGTTATTTGGTTTGAATTATTTTGACTCCAATTTTGTAAAAAGTTGTTTAATGGAAAACTATTTAAAGAGAATATATCAAGTGTTGATTCTAAAAATCCACCTATTATACCTTGAGCGCCCGTTATTCCAATACCTTGAAACCCTTGTGTACCTTGTGCGCCAGTTGCACCCTGTGAGCCTATACCAACAACATTCATGGTTGTTGTAGAAAAACCACTTCCAGAAGAATTCATCTGAAATAATGATACTGATGAAGACATATTGTTGTTATATATAAATTGCTATATTATTTGTTTGTTTATAACTAAAATAATAATTTATTATAATATACATATGAATATTAATTTTGATTTGAATGTGAATAATTATACTATTAAAGAGCTAGAAGACCTTTTAGGATTACAAAAAGAATATAATGAAGAATCCATTCAAGCTCAATTAAGCAAGTTAAGAAACAATATTATGAATGATAATAATATTACTATATCTATCAAAAAAAATACACTTGACTTTTTAGGTGAAGTTACTAAAAAGCTAGTTTCTGAATATACTAACAAACAAAACGTAATGATTGGTATTTATAAAAATATTTATAACTTGGATAAAAATTTGGATTCAACAAATACTTTGGAAGAAGGAAGCACACAAATCCAAGAAAAACCTATTCGAGCCTATGCCAATTCTTCCCCGAGTGAGTTTTTTAGAGGCACATTAAATCCATTAAGTAAAAGAATTCTCAGACAAAATATTAACATTGATACACGTTTTAGAGATAATTATTATACAACTTCATCAACCAATTTTCATTTAGACTTGCCTATTCGTCTTACACAAGTAGTTTCTCTTCAATTAGCAGCAATGGAATGGCCAAGTACATGGTACACTATTTCCAAAATATTTGGCAATAATAGTTTTTCAATACAGTCTGGAACAGATACCTTACTCATTACCATTCCTGATGGCAATTATAATTATCTAAGTTTACAAACCTATTTAAACAATTTTGTCTCCACTGCTGCCGCACCTTTTAACCAAATTCAATTCCTAGTTGATTTAAATACGCCTATGGGTTCTACACCATTAGGTGGATCAGGAAAAATGATTATTGGTTCTACGACAGGAACATTACAATTCTCACTTAATTTCTTAACAGGTGTTAATGGTTATGAAGATAAGGGAACACCTTTGCCATTAAGATTTGGCTGGTTGATGGGATTTAGAGAAGGTATTTATGAAAATAATACAACTTATGTATCTGAGGGTCTAGTTGATTTAGTGGGTTGCAAGTATATTTATGTTGTAGTAGATGATTTCAATAATTCGGTAAATGATGGCTTTTATGGTGCTTTTAATTCATCGATATTAAATAAAAATATATTAGCAAGAATAACGATTCAAGGAAGTATATATAGTATTCAGTCACAAAACAATTTAAATATTATTACTACTCCCAGACAATATTTTGGGCCCGTGGATATTCAAAAAATGCAAATACAACTTCTTGATGAATATGGAAGAGTGTTGGATTTGAATAATATGGATTATAGTTTTGTGTTGCAATTTCAAACCATTTACGATTTGTAAAAAATTATTTAAAGACATTTTGACATAGTATATTTAAATATATGTTCGTACCATTTTACTATATTAATAACAAATGGTGTTTTTATGAAGTCACTATAGGAAGTGTTTATTATAATTTAGAATGGAATACGTTTTCAAATGGGCAGTCTATTCCTAGTATGATGGCAAAACTATTTGATAAATCAAACAACTTGTTAGTTTTAACAATGAATAAGAGTAATACAGATAAAAATACCTATTGTTATTACAATTCTGTTGAACAATGTTATTATGATTTTGAACCTGATAGAAATCTAATTTTCGAGTTAGAAGATATTTGTTTTGAAACGGATGTTTATGAAGAGTTTGAAAAAGGTATAAGTGATTTATATAAACATTATGAATGCATTGAAGCACCAATAGAAAAAATGGAATAAATTAATAATTAATAATTCGTAAAATTGTCTTCAAATGTTCCCTTTGTTCCACCATCATATTTTACTGCTAACTTTTGCTCTAACATATATTCACTCATATTTTGTCCATCAATAATTACATCCGCCAATATACGGCCATATTTTTCGACGGCTATATTTTCCAATGAAATCGTTTTTCCCATAATTTGGTTTGATAATGTATCTCTTGCAATAATAGCCAGTTTTTTTTCTTCTGTAATCTTTGCTCTTATTTCAGGTGCGTCAATTCCATTTAATCTTACTGAAAATCTATATAATGGCGATCCATTGTAAGGCAATTTTGACGCAATCGTAATTGTATCTCCGTCGTATACTTTGATAACCACTCCGGTAGTCACAGGTGGTACAAATGGAATCGTGTCTTCGTATTTTATTTCTGCTATATGTTCTGAACCATCCTTTAAATCGTATATACTTTTTTCGTTAAGATTTATATTTTGTTTTGCATTTTTAAATCTATTACAAAAGCATAAATAGTGTGTTAAAATATTCATATAATTTATAATTATACTTTTTTGTATATTTATAAATCAATTTTATTTATAAATATTATTATAATATATAATATATAATATGAATAATTCGCAAAATTATTTGTTTCGTAATGTACAACAAACATTAAATATAAAAAAGGCAAATAACATTATGGATAGAATAAAAACAATTAATGTAAATAAAGCATTAATTAATGCTACTACTACGCAAAAACCTAAATGTGGCGATTGTAATGTTCGATGTTATGCAAAGTATAAAGATATGAAATACAATATTGAGACACTTTTTCCTTATTTTTTGGTAAAGTTATTAAAAGAAATAGGTGTAATGTCTTGGACTGGCCTACCTGGTTCAAATCAGTTAAATCATTATTTTGCGGTAAATCAATTAGGAATGCCTTTTAATGTATGTAGAAATGAAGCAAATGGTGGATTTATAGCATTAGGCGCAAGTAGATATTCTGGTGTTGCTGGAAATAAAAGACAACTTATTGGTTTATTTTTAGACCAAGGCCCAGGAATAAGTCAAGCAGTAAATCCTTGTGTTTCAGCTACACTAGACGGAATTCCTTTATTATGTGTTTCTTCCTATGATATAAATAGCCAAAATCGTAATCGTGTAATTCAAGATGTTGATCCATCTTTAGTTTTGGGAAATGTATCAAAGAGTTTTTATATGATAACACAAAGTGATATTGATGATGGGTCTGTTATTCAAAAATTGTATAATGCTATACAATCAGGGTTTTCGTATCCTCGTGGTACAATTAATATTGTATATGGATACAACACACTTCGAGCAGATGGAACGAATTATATGTCAAACTTTGACCAATATGCAACCACATTTAGAAATATGTTTGTATCTGAATATGGACTAAAACTAACAAATGAAGTACAAGTAAGTGTGCCTTTTACTAATTTGTTTACACCACAATGGATACAAGATAGAGCCAACTTTAATACAAATAACGCAGATAAAATTATTTCTACATTGAATTACAATACTTTTTTCACATCTGTATTAAATAGTTCATTGAAACCATTAATGATTATTGGTGTTGGCGCGCATGATTGTATTGATAAATTAATTGATTTTTGTAAAAAAACACAAGTTCCTTATCTTTGTACATTAGGAATGGCTGAATTTTCGAATTCAAATGATGATTATTGTGCCATAAGAATGGGTCATACAGCAACTTGGACAGGAAATAATATGGCAAATACAGCAGATTGTATTATAGCGGTTGGTTGCACTTATAATAATTATACATTTCTTAATTTTACATCACCTTTTCAACCAAATACAACTGTTGTAGGAATTAATCCATATCCAGAATTAGTTGATGCTACACAACTTATAAATTATTATATTGTCGATAAAATAGAAAATGTGTTAAATAATGTTGACTATACTACTTTACAGCCAAATCAACCTCGTACTGCTTGGTTTCAATATTTAAAAGATTTAAAAGTTCAAGAAAAGCAAAATAATAAAATGCTATATAATCCAAAAGTGACGAGTCCATTGTATCCCGGTAACATTTATCCCATATTACAAAGACAATTAGATAACTTTATTGCTAAAAATCCATTATCGAGTGTATCTTTTTTTGTTGATTCTGGAACAGCTCAACCCTTTTCTGCATCATTATTTACATTTAATAATAAAAGATATCATTTTTTAACATCGCATAAATTAGCTAGTATTGGAAATGGATTGGGAAATGCGATTGGCATGGCTAAATTTTATCCGAATGATATAATTATTTTAATTGCTGGCGATACTAGTTCATTGTTTTCATGTTCCGATATTATTTCAATTCAAGAGTTTGGCATTAAAAACTTAATTATCATCGTTTATGAAAATTATGGAATGGGTTTAATTGATGAAGAAAGTCATATTGGATTTAATAAAATGTTGGAATATGCAAATGGGTATAGATATTATCCTAATTGGGAAAGTATGTTTAGAGGGATGTTACTTAAAACAAATGTGGCAAAAACAACAAGAGAATTTAATTATCATTTTACAATTGGTATGAATAATATATTAAAAGAATCCTTTTGTATTGTTGCAATGCTTCCTAATTACGCTCCTTTTTCACCAGTAATTCAAATGGGAAATAAATTAACTGATATGGTTTATGAAAAAATTGGCGAAGAAGATGCTAAAATAGATAAATGTAGATTAAAACATTTAACATAAATTTATATCAGTATATATCTACATAATGATATAAACATAATAATTCAGTAAAATAAAAATTCACTTTAAATATTAGTCTCTACTTCGCCCTTCTTTTTCCTAGGGGCTCTTGGTTTTACAGGTTTTTCTTTTACTTCTTTAATAGGCTTTTCTTTTGGTTCTTTTACTGGTTTTTCTTTGGGTACTCGTGGAGCTCTTGGTTTCTTTTCCTTAGGAACAATCGTATTACTTGTATTATTTGCATTCGCGTTCGCAATCGTATTACCAATGTTATTTATATTAGCCAATAAATTTTCAAGCACTGAATTATTGTTTATATTATTTATATTGCTAAACAAATTTTCCAAAATGTTTTTACTACTATTATCAATAATATGATTTCCGTTATGATTCGTACTTGTAGTAAATGTAATTGGGTCTGAAATGGGTACACAGGAAGGAGGAGGTGGCAATGGTTCATCTGATACTGTCATAAAAATAGTCATAGGTGGTCCGCCATTTGTACCAGGAATTGTTACCGGAATAGGAACCGATGTACGAGGAGCAGGAGGTCTTTTACTCAATTCTTCTTGTGCAATCTCGTGAATAATCTTTGTAATTGTCGCAGCGATTTCAATTTTCTTATCTTCAAAACGCGTATCCGCATCCGTTTTTTCATCATTTGGTCCTCTTTTTGTTGGAGGAGGAGGCTCAACACGGCCATCTTCTTTAACATATGCAGAATAATGAGCATATTGCGTAATAAACATTAATCCTACTTTCTTATTTGACCACGTATCCGTAATTGCTTTAATTTGTAGCCTAGTTGGTTTAGGAATACCATAAAACATTTCAATCCCCTTATTAAAATATTCATCTGCGTGTGGAATCACATTTGGATCAGTAACAGGTCCATACAACAAATACACGTTCACAATCGTACTATCAGCAATGTCTTCCACGTATTCGATAAATGGCATATGTTCAATAGTCAATTCAGGTGGAGACAAATCATGTTCCAAACACGTGTTAATTAAACTGCGATATGTCTTGATTTTCTTCTCTTGAACTTCAAATGGGAACTCCATGTTTTCGGTGAAATAAGGCACTTCTCTCATATATTGCACCATTTGTAAATATTGTTTGTCACCATACTTCATATCAACACCTGCGTGAGCAATGCCCCACAAAATAGTCTCAAAAACATTTAAAGGTGCGTTCTGTTCGCTTTCGTGAGGGTTCTTATTGAAACCACAAGGAAATTCATCGAGTGCGACAATAGGTAGTAATCGTTCAAATGTAGGATGTTCATCTAAAAAATCCATGAGTTGTTTATGCCACTTAGGGTTTATAAACTGAATAATATTCATTCGGTTCATGTTAGTCATAATTAATAGCTCTTATTATTATAAGTGAATTCTTTTTAAGTCATTTGCGTTTAAATTTTTTTACTAATATAATATATAAAATGTCTTTTGGAGAAGTCTTTTCCAGAAAAAACCTTAACTTGGTTGTTGGTCTTATTACATTACTCATTACATTATGGGTTGTGATGTTTGCTGTTCCTAGTCTTTTTGTTAATTTGTTTAACACCCTTTTAGGAAATTTGATTTTGCTTGCGTTTATTGGTTTAGCGGGTATGTATAATATGAATTTGGGTGTTGGATTGGCGATAGTGTTTGTTATTTTGTATAGATTTTCTCATATGAGTTTAGGATATCATTGGTAGAAGTAGAGGATTTATTATTATATTATAAATACTAATTTGATATATGTATAATTACATTTTATACATATATTATAGTTATGAGTGATATTTTACGTATTATTGGAGCATTTGTATTTATATTTATCATCTATATTATTACAACCATTGATTATTTCGGAATTATTAAAGGTCATATTGTTCAAGAAGGATTCGAACTGGTAAATACATGGCCGGAAGATTTAATCCAGCGTTTCTTAGCATATCAAAGAACTATCGGAGAAAACGTATATAGTTATAATATTGATATTGTGCAAAAACAGGCGACGCCAGAAGAAGCTGAAGATTTGCTTAAAAATGGTTACTGGTATTGGCCGGATTATTTGAAAGAAGAATATATGGAAAAAGTGAATAGAGATAACTTAATCAGAATCGATCCAAAAGCATCTCTCGAGATAGCAATGAAAGCATATAATCAAACCGCAATGAAAGAGTTACTCGCATGGAACGCAAAAGAGGGCAATTTATTGTTGTATGGTGTCGACTTGGGAGTTACAGAAGGTCTACCAAAAAATCTACATAATACAATTAAGTGTGCGAGTGATGAAACTGGAAATACAGTTGTTCAAAAGAAAGTATATACAGGTGTTAATTTGTGGAATGGATATTCAGACTATGAACTAACAAATTTGAAAAACGAGGATTTACCGAATGAAATCCCTGGATTTTCATTTATAAAAGAAGCATGCAATCCATGTGCCAATTTGGATTTAGATAGAACAAGTTATATGTGTCCATTTGAAATCAAAATAAAAAAAGATCCACATGCTGATTTAAGTAGCAACTCGGATTTTAAAAGTGTCGGGATTACTCGTATTTGGAAAGATTTGTGGAATATATAAATAATCTAATTCATAATCCCATTTAAATTATCAATCAACTCTTTGCATCCATCTTGAATACATAAGGTTGTAATTGTTTTTCTACAAAGGGAGCATTTTGGATTTTCATTATTCATATGAATGACTTTACTAATACAATCAAAACAATAATCATGTTTGCAATTTAGTTGTATTTTGTTAGTTGAATCAATATTGTCTTCTAAACAAATAGGACAACTAACAAGTGTCTCAGAGTTTATATTATTATTACAAACTACTTGCAATTGAAATGATGATTTTTTTTCATTTGTAGGATTTACTGGAACGAGCATATAATTATATACTTGCGATGAAGACGAAACAATCGTTATATCTTGGGCATTATCTGGGTTATTACTAATATATTGTTGTATAAAGTCGTTCATAGGATTACTAAGATGTATAGATGCAAGTAAATGAATATGGTCCTCGATACGATTAATATATTGTTGTTTGGTTAATCCACTTCTTCCATATAAGAAGCGAATACAAATTGATTTTAACTCTTTGAGATTAAATCTTCTACGTAATGTGCTATAAAATTCATCATATTCGGGTGGATTACAAGACATATAAAATGTATGAATGCTATAAATAGATCTGGCTAAGTAAAATAACGTGTTATTATTGCATTCAGCTAAATGATGATTTTCGGCACAATAGAAGCAAGAATTTGTTGAGGACATTTTTTAAAGATGTTGATTTATATGTGTGTATTATTGTTAATTCTGTAACAAAAAGAAAGTATTTCAATTTTTTCAGAAAACCTAGGTTTTCCGAACCTTTCCTTTACATGTATTTATTATTTATCTTCTTCTAAAACTTGTGATGTTATTTAACATAGGCATGTTAAAAAAATTCCGATTATTATTAGTATTATTGATGTTACACGAGTGTAACGCGTAAGCATGAATTAATTATTATCCCTTTTATGGATATTTTTCCTCGATTTGTCTTCTAATTTAGATGCGGATACTTTCCAAAACCACGGATTATCATATACTATTTTAATATCTTTTCCTTCTAATAATCGTTGCCTAGCATTATTCGTATCAGGGTTATTTGTAAACCATTTTGTAAAGTGTATAAATACTCTTTTATAGTCTTCTCCTCGTTCGTTTTTTCTATGAATAATATCTATACGTCGAATAATGCCTAGGTTTACTTTTTGAAATATGGAGCGTATATGTTCATCTGTCATTGCTCCAAAAATTCTTGGAATACAGAGACTTGGTTCGTAATCTTTTAATTCACTTATGGTTTCCATTATATTGTCGGTATGTATGTATTATTGCTTATTTTCTAGTTAGAATAAATTAGATTCAATTTTATACAGGGATGCGCTCCTATACAACCCGCTCAAAAAATATTACATAGTTATTTTAACTAATTATAAATGTATTATACATACAAACAATATAATTAGTTAAACAGTTTGGCATTGATAATACAAATACAAATATAAAAATAATCTTAAATTATAATCATATATCGTTACACATGTGTAACAACCAAAAATTGAATTAGAATTTCTCGAAATTTGTTAGTTAAGGAAGGGTTCGGGGAACCTGGAGTTTCCTGAAAAAAAATTGAATTGCTTTTATTCTCTTGTTCTGTTCGTAACAAATACACGTATAACAAACTCAAAAGCCAATTAACAACTCTACTTAAAATGTCCTTAACTATCAAATACTGCAAGGTATGTCAAGATGCTGGTAAGTCCGAGTCCGAATATCGTTCTCACTTTACAAGAGAAAGTAGAGACCCTAATTCTAAGGTTTGCTGTCCCACTCTGCTTGCTCTCGAATGCCGTTATTGTTTCAAAGCGGGTCACACCATTAAGTATTGCAAGATTTTGAAGGATAACGAAAAGAACAAAAAGAGATGGGAACAGGAAGCCAAGAAACCTGTTGAAAAGAAAAATATGAATGAGAAGAAACAAGTTGCTGTAACTAACAAATTCACTTGCTTGGATAGCGACGATAGTGAAAACGAATTGGAAGAACACATTGAATCGCATAAACAAATTACCAAAGAAGAGTTTCCCCAGTTATGCGCATCGAATTATAAATCGAATGCAACTAGTTTTGGTGGTTTCAACTATGCGACCGCAGTTGCTACCAAGTATGTTGCTCCTTTGCCTGCGTCTATTCCTGTAAGATTATATCCTCTTAATAAAAAGAAGGTAAGTATTGCTGAAATGAATTGGGCTTCGATGTCCTCTGATGAAGATGAAGAAGAGGAAGAAGATTACGAAATGGTTCAAAATGCGTTTAATACGTATGACGAAAAGGAATGCTACATGACTACTGAAGAAGACTGGTAATAATATTATATTTATATATTTGTTTTGTAATTGTAATTATTTAATTTAAACCTTTTTTGTTTTACATCGATTTATTTTTGGTTTTCTCTATCAATTTGTTGATTTACTTCATTTATAGCTATTTCTACACCATCTACTTTATCGTTCAAATATTGTATATTATAATTACGAAAAATATCTTCCCAGCTATCACAACCGTGATAACTATAAATTAATTTAAATATATGAGTTTCTTTTTTAGAAATGATAAAATATATATCCAATAATTGTTTTATCTCGTCCAAAGACCAACTATTAAAAGGGTTTTTATTATCTGGCATTTTATCTAATTTTTCTATTAAATTTTCCATTATAATTAATATAATATAGAGTGTATTTATATCATTATTAATAATAATATCGACATTTGAATTGTAATAGAAAAAATCGAAATACTTTTAATCCTACATTTTTATAACAAATAATATTAGCAAAATGACACCCATATTACCATTTGAAATTATTAATTATATATTATCATTTGCTCCTATTAAATCGCCATCTGCCAAATGTATAAAACGTGTTATTTATATATACAATACAGACCATAATTGGTATTATATTGAAAATTCTTGTTTGTATAATATTAAAAATATAATGTCATTTTATAAATATTATTATCATAGTAAAGGTTATCCAAATAATTATTTGTTTGGTCCGAATGAATATAATAAATTTAAAAATTGAATTATAAATTATAAATCATAAATCATAAATTATAAATCATATAATATAAACATGTCATTCTTATTAAATCCATTTTATTATGCCTTTTCTGTGAATAGTATTCAGAAATATCAGAAACAAACTAACAAAAAGAATAAAAATATTAATAAACCCACTATTTTGTTAGATAAAGAAGAACCAATTGTAACCATCGATATTAATTTTGATAATATACAAATTATTGAAGACTATGTAACTAACAATTTGTTAGTTAATGCAATTTTAAATATGAATAATACATTTATAAAAAGGATAGCAAGTGAAAAAAGTATTATTAGTGAGGTTGAATGCTATGGTACTTTTAACAATGAAAAATATTCAATTGATAATTTGTCGTTTTCGAATCGAGATTAGAAAAAGTCTTTAAGTTCGATTTTACTTATATATATTATTTTCGTCTTTAAGTTGTTTTGGCAATTTATTATATAAACCTTCAACTTATTTTTTCCCAAAAGTAAAAAGGGAAATCAAAATTAGACATTTATAAATGTCCAAAATCCATTTACCTTAGACGTTTCCAAAACAAATAGTTGAGTTGTCAGGAGAATGCTCTAAAAACGCGTTTTTGAAAAATATATTTGTTACGATATTTTTTTTATTGTTTTTTGGGAAAAGGATTTAGAGACTTTTTCTGTTGAAACAATATGAAACAAAGTGAAACAAAAAAAGTTGCAAAAGTTGCACTTCCATATATTTGTAAAACTTGTGACTATTTTACACCACGAAAATCCAGCTATTACAAACATTTGGCAACTGATAAACACCAATTGTTGCAACTTGAAACACATTTGAAACAAAATGAAACAAAAGTTGCAAAAAGTTGCAAACAGGTATCCACCACATCATATATGTGTGATAAATGTGAGACAGAATTTAAAAGTAGGACAACTCACTGGCGACATAAAAAGACTTGTACAGGAGAAATTAAAAATTCTGATGAGAATTCAAGCGACCTAAGTCATTTTGCCAATGTTTTTGTTGATGCTATGAAACAAAACACCGAGTTATTTAAAGAATTAATAGAACATAGTAACGAAGCAAACCATCAAAGCAATAGTTTAATTAAAGAAATATCCCAACAAAATACAATAGTGGTTGAAAAGTTATGTGAACTATCAAAAGAAAAGAGCATGACAAATTGTCATAACACGAATACAAATACGAATAACTTTAATCTAAACGTATACTTGAATGAAACATGTAAAGACGCAATGAATATGTCTGAATATATTGAAATGCTGAACCCACAATTATCCGATTTAGAAGCAATGATTTATCTCGGATTCTCAAAAGGCACATCCAAAATATTTCTGAATGGATTAAAAGAGATGGACAACAATCAAAAACCAATTCATTGTAGCGACTTAAAACGCGAAGTATTTTATATTAAAGAAGCAAATCAATGGCAAAAAGATAGTGACAATAATAACATCTTGTTAGTTAAAGCGATTCGTCAAATCATCAATAAAAATATTCGAAACATTATTGAATGGCAAAAAACACATCCTGAATACAATGATCCCGATTCAAAACAAAATGATGTATATAATAAAATCATTATGGAATCCATGTCAGGCTCAACACAAGAAGAAACAAACAAAAATATGGCAAAAATATTCAGGATTTTAGCCAAAGAAACAACTATTAATAAAAACATAAGCGAATAAAAAATTGAATACGGTTTGTTAGACTATACTAATCTAAAAATATATTGTAACAATGGATATTGAATTCTTGAATAATACAAATAATACTTTATATACAAATACCAATAAAGTCGCATCATTTGACTTTGATTGGACACTCGTGAAGCCAAAAGACAACCGAAAATTCCCCAAATCAGTTGACGATTGGCAATGGCTTTATCCAAGTGTGCCTTATATTATCAAACAATTATATAATGACGGTCATATAATTGTTATATTTACAAATCAATCCAAACCTTGGAAAAAAGAACAAATCATTAACGTTTGTAAAACACTCGATATTCCGATTTATATCGCAATTGCATTTGATAAGACTTTCTATAAACCGAATGTCGCCATCTATGAAAAAGTCGAAGAAAAAATAGGCCAAATCGATAAAGCAAACTCATTCTTCGTAGGAGACGCATTGGGTCGCAAAGATGACTTCTCCAATTCAGACAAGATTTTCGCTGAAAACATTGGATTAAAATGCTATTCACCTGAAGACTTATTTTACAAGAAGAATACTAATAGTAGTAATAGTAATGATGAAGTCGAATTTATTATTTTACCTGATATTCCATTAGAAAAGGATAAAAAAGAAGTAATCATTATGGTTGGCTATCCTGGTTCAGGCAAATCTACGATTGCTGACAACATATGTAAAGAAAATAAGAATTATATTTGTATCAAAGGAGACGAATATAAGACCTCAAAGGCTATGATTAAAAAAGCAATTGAATATCAAGATAAATCTATTATATTCGACGCTACAAATGGCTCAAGAAAAAAAAGAGCCGAATATATTGAATTTGCCAAGAAATATGGTTATCAATCCTCTATCAAATGTATACACGTTGCTACAAGTTTGGAAGATGCTTATCAACGCAATAAAGAAAGACCTGAAGAAAAACAAGTGCCACGAATTGCTTACTCAGTTTATAAGAAATATTTTGAAGAACCAGATGATGTTGCAGAAGGTTTTGAATTAATTAATGTGTAATTAAATATGTAATATGTATTTTTTTAATGTGTTGTACCATTTAACCACGTTTGCCAATATACTTGCCAAGGTGCCAAAGGTCCTGACTGATTCGCGGAATTTTGCCCCGTAGTTTGGGTGACATACCAAGCAGGTGGAACCAATTGTGGATTTGACGTGCCACATGAACTCGCAACATTTGATACACTGGTGCCTCCTCGAAGCACGCCCGTTCCCGTTTGAACACGATAAGGAAAAGGCTTTTGTGGCCCTGTTGGATTCTGACATTTTCGCTGGACACGCAATGTATATGCACTCGCATCCTTGGGTCTGTGGAGTTGCTTGGTATAAGGAGCGATTGCTTGTTGAACTGACATTTTGTAACCACGTGCAGGCGTAGTTTGGCAACCAGTTGGTCCACAATTCTTAAAGTAGTTGACGTAAATTTCAGGCGTGTTAACATCATACCAGCAATCATTCGCAGCACTTTTATCATGAATGTATAATCCTTGACTTGCACTATCTGTTTGATTGCCTGTGTAATTTGGTTGCACCCAATTGGCAGGATATTGACCCGAATTTATCCAGCGCCAGCGTCCATTTATCATCTGTTTGTTTGACACATTAGATGCTTTTACGTATTGACTTGTTGTACCACGGATTTCGGATGTGGCGGGGCATTCAACCATGACTTGCTGGCCTTGATAATAGCGACCATTATTGCCACCATTTCCCATTGCGTATTGACCTCGAAAAGGAGTGCGAACCTGACTAAATGCCCATGTTTTACCGACGCGACCAAATTCGGGTTCTGAGCCTCTTAGAGAGAATCCCGCTTTTAAACCAGGGGTAGTATCTTGGATAAGCATTTCAGAGGATAGGGAATCGGGGCGACCAAAGGGTCCTTGGTGAAGCCAGTATTTATCAACAGGTTTACCTGAACGTTTGCTTCCATATTGAATTACTGATTTCTTTTTAAATGTGGTTAGTGACATTATATTATTTATGTAGATAATAAATCTTTTTTTATAGATATTGGGTTTTTAATGGATATTAGTTATATAAGAAAACATTTTCTCTGATTTGGATCCAAATGGAGACATTTTTCTAAAAACCAGATTAATTTACCGAACTTTATATTTTTGTTCATTATTTCTTTTATTTCTTGCTCAGATTTTATGTCATTGCCTTCCAATATATATTTGTTAGTTAGGCAGTAGATTATTAATGATGCTAAACTATAATAAAAGGAGTTGATCGAAATTGTCGCTGGAATAGTAGTCAATTGTATGATTTCAGGCGAGGAAAAATAAGGTAGTTTTACTAAGGGTTCAAATAAAGTTACAGAATTTGTATTTGTACTTTGTAAAGGTAATATATAGTTTGAACTAACAAATACAAAAGTATCATCGACAACAATGATATTTTCTGCGTCAAAACCATATATACAACATTTATAATCATTGACTAATATGGAAAACTGTTTGTATAAATCAGAAATCATTTGTATAGATTGTTTTTCGTCAAGTTGGAAGCCTTTTTTCTTTAAGTAGTTTGGCAAAGTATTAAATTCCCCGGCAACAAAATGAAGCGTCGCCGTATCCTTGTTATAATAACTATTGTGTAGTATTTTCGTGATAGAATGGATAATATTTATTTGATTTTTTGTTATTGGTTTATTTGATATTGATTGTTTATTTGTTATTGGTTCTAGTTTGAATTTCAATCTATAATAATTCGAACATTCTCGATGTAATTCATATTCACACATATTAATTATTTATTATTAAATAGTAAATCATATTGTATTTAATATTTAATTATTATCTTATTTCTAATTCTAATCCCAAATGCCTGTCTTATTATCCCAATACATATGGTCACCATCTACTATATTAAACATCGCTCTAAAAAAGGGCGACCTTGATAATGTAACATTGGTTCTATATTTGTCAATCGGGTGCGGGTTGGTAATCAACTCATATTTCACACTTGGCTTTCTAATTTTTTGTCGCATTTGATAAGCAAAATAAGCATAAAACATTCGGAAATATTGGAAATTAATTACAGGAGTATACTTGTTGGCAATACAATAATCACGTAAATATTCTTCACAAATATTCAATCCAGATATATCAGCAATATCCTCGCCAATAGTTAGTGTTGCATCATATTCGAGACCATCATATTTCGCAAATACCTCATATTGTGCAATTATCTCATCTTGTATTAATTTGAATTTAGATTGGTCTTTCTTTTGCCACCAGTTTGTTAAATCACCCTTGTAATCATACTTGCTTCCCAAATCATCTAAGGAGTGACTTAATTCGTGAGCAATTGTGAAACCGAGATATGCCAAATTATATTGTGTTCCGTGTGTCTCCAAATTAATAAACGGTTTTTGAAGATATGCATTTGAAACATACAACGCATTTTTATGTGGCACATATTGTGCATTCACAATGTAAGATGCTAAATTAGTAATTTGCAATGGATATTGCGTCCAATCGCCAACCGCCATAGTTTGAATCGTATCCCTATTTTGTTTGATATACTGCGTGTGTCTCCATGCGATTAACTTTAACATATTGTCTAGAAACTCATTTGGATTGAAATTTAATAAGGGCAAATTCTCATTTGTATAAACCAGTTTTTCTGTACCTAAATACATCTCTAACTTATCTAATTTGAATTCGGCATAGGAACACGTTTTTGGTTGTAGCCATGTATTTCGTCGAATCTTGTTGATAAATATTTGCTTCAAATCGTATGCCAAGTTTTTAGCATAAACAATATTATCTTCGTTATATGCATGTGCAATGTATTCATTGTTAAGGATAGGGTTAAAAGCATAGGCAGTCATAATAGTTGCAATTTGTGATTCAGAACGACGAATCGATTGCTCCATACCTTTTACTACTTTGCCATAGAATTGGTAATAAATAGGATGCCACTTATCTGTTAAACGTGCCACGTATCGTGCGACTAACCAGATCCAAAACGAGCGCCATTTTTCACTATTCCATTCATTCAATAGCAATTCGGTACAGAATTTAAAATAGTTTACATTAGACGTAACAAAAAACTCAGGAATTGCGTCATCTTTGTAGCCAAGTTCTTTGCAGTATTGTATCCAATCAAAACCATATTTATTATAGGCTTCGTCCGCGCGAATCACATTATAATAATTGTTTGTATCTTCTTTGATAGATGGTTCTGTCTTCGTTAATGCTTCAAAGAATAATTTTCCTACATCAAATGTGTCAATTGCTTTTACTCGGGCGCGTTCTTTTTCGGGTAGCACATTACGAAAGAGGCTATTTAAGTATTTCATAAAAAATGTTTTGTAACGGCTAGAATACAATTGTTTTTGTTTAGTATTAAAGTTGGAATCATTGTAATAAATACTAATGTCGAATACGGCAAATGTATGGGGTTCTAAATAATTAATGCATCTAGTTGCATCTTTTTTATCGGGCGCCATTTCCCATGAAAAGGGTCCCATCTTATTTGTTAGTTCATTCTTGTTTATATAAGCTAGCATTTTCCATAAATTATGTTTATCTTCACGAAGTTCATCGATATATTTGATTGTGTTTTTAAGATATTCTTTGCTACTGGAAACGGGGTTAAAGGTGAGTGCGGATTTGTGGAAATTATTGATTTCATTGGATAATATGGTGTTGTGATTAGTTGTGTAGGTTGTAATAATATCGCCTAATTCCTCTAATACTTTGTATTGGGTTATTCTAAAATCATCTATTTTTGTTAAATATTTGAGTTGTTCATCTAGTTTTAATTCGTCGAGCCATGTTTCGTTGATATAGGAAAAAAAGTCGTTTTTCTGTAGATTCATGTTTTTTTTCGTAAATGGCATTTTAAAATAGGATTCAATGTTTCTGTTTAATTCATCATTTACTGGTTTTGATTGTGTCTCGGAAATAATCTCTAATACGGGTTTTGTTTTGTCTGTTAAAATACTTTGATTTGCTCCGAGAATATTCTTTGTGAAGCCACTATTAGTTTTATTCGTTTTATTAAATTTTCTTGATTTTTTTCTATATATTTTGTTTCTTTTTTTTGTATGTTTTTTCATTTACCTATATTACAATGATATAATATTTATACCTTTGAAATCATGAATCCAAACTTACAAAATTAGTTATTTTTATTAATGTTGTTTAATAATTATATGCAATTTAATTATATTTACTTATTATAATATGACAACACAACTAACAAATTTAAGAGAAGAAATTAATGCGTTAATTGAAAAATATTTACCTGCAAAAGAAAATGAAAAAAATGCTCTTGGAGAGGTATTTACACCTGTATCTATGATTGAAACATTATTTGAAAAATTTCCAAATTCAGTTTTAAGTAATCCATCTTTTACTTGGTTAGATCCAGCTGGCGGTGTTGGAAATTTTATGTTAGTTTTATTTTTTTGGCTTATGAATAGTTTAAAAACAAAAATTCCAAATCAAGAAAAAAGAGCCAAACATATTATTGAAAAAATGATATATATTACTGAAATTAATAATATAAATGTAAAAGCATGCGAAAAAATATTTAAAACTATATCTCCAACAGCAAAACTAAATATTCATAAAGGCGATTTTTTATCATTAAATAATGGCGATACATTGAATAAATTAAAATGGCCTAAAAAATTTAATTGTGTAATTGGTAATCCACCTTATAATATTGGTGGAAACAAATTAGAAGGAACAAAAAGAACTCATATTGCATTTACTGAGGAGGGGTTAAAGTTATTAGAACCTAAGGGTTATTTGGCATATATTTGTCCACCATCATATAGAGAAACAGATACACCTATGAATAATCTTTTTAAAGAAGCAAATGGCCACTTTTTATTTATTAAAATATATGGTGCAAAAGATACTTCAAAACTATTTCATATTCAAGGGCGTGTAGATGGATTTATTTATCAACGAGATGTAAAAGGCGCAACAATAATAGATGACGAATTTAATGTTGTTACTCCAAATATTACTATAAATCTTGATAGACATATACCTAATTTTGGATTTACTATTTTTGAAAAACTATATAAAAAAGTATCTCAATTAGGACACATTGAAGCTTTTAGAAATACAGAAATGTCATCTATTAAATCTAGCACATTTGGGTGTAATGGGAAAAACAAAGTATTACACTTAATAGTAGAAGAGGGTAAAAGAGTATTTAAAACAACAAAAAAACATAGTTTAGCATCTGAACCTAAATTACTTATTAATGGTTTAGGAGTTCCTTATGTATATTATGATAAAAAAGGAGAATATGGGCCATCACAATCTCCTGTAATAGTTATAAAACCAAGTAAAAATATTGTTAACTTGATTACAAGTAATTTCTTTTCATTTGTAGCATGGGGATTAAGGCTGACTGGTAATAATAATTTGCCTTATTTATTTAATGCAATTCCTGATATTAGTAAAGAGACAAATTCTTATAAAACAATGACTGATATTAAAAAAGGCTTAAATCTAACTGATAAAGAAATAAAATTTATTAATGATAACTTTCATGAATATGAGTATAAAGATGTTGATATTATTGAAAAGTGCACAAAGAACTTAAAAACGCGCAAGACTACATTAAGTGTAAAGTCTAAAACAAAAAAGGTGAAAAAATAATAAAATACGTATTAATTATTATATTACAAAACAATTTAAAGAACAATATATTATATATTACAAAACAATTTAAAGAAGAATATATTATATATTACAAAATAATTTAAAGAACAATATATTATATATTTAAAACAATTTAAAGAGAACCCTTTAAGTAAAGGTCTCTCGCATCCATCCAAATTTGTCCAAGCATGTTACCTCCAATAACCTCAAATTTTCCATCAACGACCTTTGCCTTACCAAACCAGTCATCCTTTTTGATTTTGTCTTCACTACATCTTAGCGCTGGATGAACTAATATTTTACCTACACTTTTACGTAAATCTGCTCGCACTTCTTCATAGTTCTTAATCTTGTACTCACATATTTCCATCTGGACAACAGGTTTTGCCAAAGACCATAAACTCAATTCATCATCAGTTAAAGTAAATTGGCGACCCATTTTCTTCACTTTGGCTCCATCAGGATCGCAATTGCCTAGCAAGAATTTCTTACCATACTCAAGCATTTGTGCTCGTCTTTTTTCATCAGTTAATAACTCTGCAACACACGTAAATTTTTCTCCTTGAAAGCAACATTCTCCATTTGCGTATTCTCTTTGGTTCCCATTAGCTTCATCCACGATAACTACTTTGCCTTCCCAAAAATTGCTTAGCGAACGATATTCGTTTTTCTTGGCGAAGAAAGTAGCAACACCAGCTTCCAAATTTTTCTTATCACTTGCACTCATCTTTAAGTTACTTTAGAATATATTATTACGTGATTGTTGTAAATCAATTATTGAATAAATTTATTTCAACTTTTTTCCACCTTTTTACAGGGCGTGCCCTGTACGACCCAAAGGAAAGGTGGAGCCAAACATCAAAAAGAAACTCTATAAAATATTTCATCGTTCGAAAAAAACATGTATTATTTATTATATTACAAAACAATTTAAAGAACAATATATTATATTACAAAACAACTTAAAGAACAATATATTATATTACAAAACAATTTAAAGAACAATATATTAATTTTTCTGAACATATTTTGTACATCCAGTCGCATGTCTTAACGTGGCAGTTTTCTTTTTTAACCAATCAAAACCAACAGCCTTTTCCGACATAATATACATATCACCATCATGTAAGTCAATCTTAATCGGTTCACCAATCGCCTCTGAATGTTGATACCATTTGTAATAAATTGGCATACTTGCTCCCATTCGAACTGCCACCACTTTTCTACGCTCAGCATCCCCGTGATACCCGATCCCACATTTTTTAATATCGTAGTAATAATTCGCCTCTGCATTTAGCATAACATCTTCTGTCCACTCGGAAATAACTTGCCTAATTTGACTCATTTTCGGAATGTGTTTCCACGCCACAATACGTCCCTTTGCATTCTCATAATCCGGCTCTTGATCTTCATCCGAAAAGCATAGGTTCCAGCGAGCCAATTTATTTACAACGCGCCCTCTCATAAATGCTTTTTTGTCCATTGTCAAGTTATCGTTTTCTTTCATAAGTTTTTCTGTATCATCTTCCTGTAAAATATATTGCACACCTTTTCTTATTACTAATACTTTCGCCTTTTCATAACTGGGGTCAAAACCAGCATTTAAATCAAACAACTCGGTTGTTAATCCATATCCATTTAATTTTTCTTGTACTTTTTCCAAATGTTCAATTGAGTAGCCTTTTTCGTGCAATGTACCGATTTTTTGCATTCTGGCGTGATTTTCGGCAACATCGCCATATGTGATGGTGTATACTTTCGACATTTATTTTAAAAATTTTATATATAAAGGGATTGTTACTCTAAACAATAGAGTAAAAATATATTCAATTTTTTCTCAGGGAACCTTAGGCGCGTCTCGTGCCCGAGCCGTTGTGCCCGAACCTTTCCTTTAATGAAAAAAAACATGTATTAATTAAGTTACAATATATAGAAAGATTTTTTACTTTGATAGTGTTTGTTTGGCTACACCTTTGAAAAGGTGTAATTAGTAGCTAGAAATAGCATCGCAATATTTATTCATATTCATTTCAATATAGTTAGACAACTCCAAGTCGTACAAATAATTAAGCAGGTCTTCTTCGTCTTGGAACTCTTCTTCTTGTTCGTCTTGGTATTCTTGTTGGTCTTGGTATTCTTGTTGGTCTTGGTATTCTTGTTGGTCTTGGAATTCTTGTTGGTCTTGGAATTCTTGTTGGTCTTGGAATTCTTGTTCGTCTTGAAAGTCTTGGAGGTCTTGCTGGTCTTCATCTTCGTCTAAAACAGTGGCTTCGTCGTCTTGACAAATATATCGTTCAATCTCATCCATATTATTTTCGTCTTCTAATGCCTCCATCGACATACTTTCCCACTGGTCAAAGTCGTGAACCGTGAAGTAGGTTACATTTGGTTCACCTATTAATAAATCGATTACCTGTTCCATCTTGGGTTCCTTGTAAACAGTCCAAAATTCATCACTAATATCCAACACTGAGCTTCCATTGTACTTTAAGGAGCAAACGACCTCATATGCGGTTTCAGTGTCTAACCATTGGTTAATCTCAATCAATGCGCATTTAAACTCGTATTCATCTTCATTGGATGTAAAGATCTCCATTTTGGCCGAGGAGGCGATGCCACTATCGTAAAGGAAAGTAGCAATTAACTCAGGAGTCCAGTAGGATCTAATGTAAGGGATGAAGATAGATTGAATAGGAGACATTGTTATTGAGTAGTTTAGTGATGAATAGAGAGACTATTCAACAAGGACTTGGAGAGAGGATTTAAAATTTGTTTTGACTATATATACGTTGTTGTTACAGGATTCAATATCCGATAAAAGTATTTCAATTTTTTTCCACCTTTTTACAGGGCACGCCCTGTACGACCCAAAGGAAAGGTGGAGCCAAAAAATTATAGTGGAAAAACAAGTATAAGTCATTTCCAAGGAAAAAATACACGCAAAGACAAGTGTCTCGGGTATTTAAAATTTGTTAGTTAAATGAGTTACATAAAGTTTAAAATATTTTATTCAGGATAAATAACTTAAATAGAATAAGGAAAGGAAAGATTCGGGAAGCGCTTATGTACTTTGTTAAACATTGGCTTCCTGAGTTAAGCAAAGTGTCTAATGTGAATATTGTCTTGGACCATTAGTTTTTTAATATCATCGCCACTAATAGCGATACAGCAGTTGGCTGTTTTATCGAAAACTTTATGAACACAAGTGTCGAAACATTCCGCATAAACCGTGTAATTTTTTAACTCCCATTTGTGCGCGGTGTTAATTTGTTTTTCAAGAAAGTCCGTACAAATTTCTATATTATCAGATAATTTATCATAGTTAGAAAGACTATCATCTAATTCGTTATTTAAATGGTAAATTGCGTGTTTACGAATTTGGTTTAAGTCCTTTTTACGAAATTCTCCAAAGTCGATCATTTTAAGTAATTCGAGTTCACCTGCAATCACATATTCTTGTACTAATTCCAATGTGGCTACAACGGGAGTAGGAGTAAATTCAGTCATTTTAGAGAGTTTAGATTTGAGTAGAGAGTTTATAAAGTATACGTGTATTGTTACTGAATAACTAAGTAAGAAAAAGTAAATCAATTTTTTTTCCACCTTTTTACAGGGCGTGCCCTGTACGACCCAAAGGAAAGGTGGAGCCAAAAAATTATAGTGGAAAAACAAGTATAAGTCATTTTCAAGGAAAGGAAGGGTTTGGGACGCAACGGCTCGGGCACGAGACGCGCCCTTGGAACCTAGGTTTCCTGAGTTAAAGGTACATTTTGAGGTAATTAGGGTCAGGGTCATACTCATAGTCATCGTCGTATGCAGGCTTTTTTTCCATTGCTACATACAGAAATTGACGACATTTTAGGGTAGGTTCAAAGTGTTTTTTTTCTTCATCTTCGTCATACTCTGTCTGAATTTCATCGATACGAAAGTCCATTTCTTCGAGGATACGGAGCAAACTATCCCTACTCAAAAGTGTTAGGTAATAGCGTTGGATGCGCTCCATGTCATGTGCTAGGCCGGCTCTCATGACTTTTTCGTAGAGGGTTCTTTTGGCGTTTTTCTTCGAAGTGTTCATTGTTGCTTTGCTTGATTTTAATATGTGCCAAGTTCGATGAAAAAAAATGTGTTCAATTTTTTCCACCTATAAGAACCCTTCCTTTTCAAAGAAAAAAGGGGGGGGTCCTTTTTCTGTGTTTTTTCTGTGTTTTTTCTGTTTTTCTGTGTTTTTTACTTACGGTTTTCTGTGGTTTTCAGTCTTAAAAATCTTCGTCTCTCTCCCTCTCCTCTCGCTCTTGCACCAACTCTTCCATCTCCCTCTCCTTTTCCATCGCTTCTTCCATCTCCCTCTCCTGTCTTTCCCACTCCTCCCACTCCTCTTGGCTCCATTCCTGCTCCTCCTCGTAAAACTCTTCCTCTTCTTCGATGTGCTTGTTCATTTTTGATGCTATATATACGGTTATTGTTACTGACTAGCCAATGAGAAAAAAGCATTTCAATTTTTTTTTGAATACATATAAAAAGGGAGGAACTAAGAATTCCACCTTTGGGAAAGCTGGCGCCAAAGGTTATGAGAGGGAAAACGGGCGCCCTCTAAACTAAGTTCAATTTTTTGTGTGTAAAGGGCAAAATACGAGTAACTAAGAATTCTACCTTTGGGAAAGGTGGAGCCAAAGGATATGAGCGGGAAAAAGGGGCACCCTCTAAACTAAGTTCAATTTTTTGTGTGTAAAGGGCAAAATACGAGTAACTAACAATTGCAGGGTAATCCATCCTTTTTGGGGTAGAAAAATTGAATTGGAATTTGTTAGTTCATTTTGACGCAACAATATCTGTATTAACACCCAAAAATGAACCAAGTCTACTTTGCCTCTACTTACTTTGACCCTACTTACGGGTACACGTACATTGCCTATCCTTGCGCCACAGTGACTCCTTGCGCAGTCGATGAGTTGGAAGAAAAAGCGAAACCAAGGCAAACCCAAAAGCACAAGGATACCGCTCGCAAAACACGTATTCTGGACGAGAGAAGATGCACTGCTATGACGAAAAAAGGGGAGCCTTGCAAAAATTACAAACAGCGCGGTGAAGGGTGCATGTTTTGCGCTGTCCATGCAAAACCCCTGCCAAAAATTGACGAGACTCAGACAAGTTACTACGTGGAAGAAATCGAATATACTTACAAAAAAACCACTTGGTTTCAACGTTTCAAAAATTTCTTTGCAAATATGTAAAACACACTGAAAAAACGAAAAAACCAAAAAAACGAAAACACACGTTTTTTTTCAGAAAACCTAGGTTCCAAGCGCGCGTCTCGTGCCCGGGCCGAACCCTTCCTTGTGGCTTTGGCTCCACCTTTCCCAAAGGTGGAAAAAAATTGAACACACTTTTTTCGTTGGACTTAGAGTAAAATGAACCATTGACAAGCAAAAAATGACTGAACAAATTCCCCGCAACGCCAAGGGCTACCCAAGTGTAGGCCAGTTGACAACCAAGACGCGTTACACACGTGTAACAAAAAGACCCATCCACCCATTCGCACGGGCAATCAAGCAAATCAACTCTGTCTATCAAGAGGACTCATTTGAGTTTATCACAAGTATGTATAAATGCCACTATGTAAAAAGTGTGTATCCATTTTTCGTATACTATTTTGACTATGTACAAAAAAATGAACATAGTAGAAAAGACATGGATGATAAAGGACTTGTAAAAACACCACTCGCATATCAGACGTATGACCCTATATTTTTAAAATATAATGGAGACAACTAACAAAATTTTTAAGGAAAGGTTCGGAAAGCGCTTATGCGCGACGGTACTTTGTTAAACCCTAGTTTTCTGTTAAAAAATTGAAATACTATTATTGCATGTTAATTTAATTAACTCAAACGTATATCAAACTATCAAATCAAATCAATCAAATCCTTTCAACAATGTCTAACACTACTATCAAAAACGTCTCTCTCTACATCAAAAGAGCTGAGGAATCACATAACGAAGAATATATTAAAAACGCATTCGCAAAAACATTTCACGGCGATGTAAAATCTACCAAATTTATTCCAAAAGAAGACCAATACGGCACCAAGTATAATGGCGTTATTGTTCACTTTGACAAATGGTATTCATCGAATCAAGTGAAAAAGTTATTCGAAGATTTGGCCAAGTCGAGTGATGGTATTTGCCGTTTGTATCACGATACAAATAACAATCGTTATTGGAATGTAATGGAGTATACAGATATTAATAATCTTTCGGAGATTTTAATTTGCGATGAACTAACAAATATACAAAGTCTTTACAAAAATAAAGATAATGAAAATAATAAAGATAACGAATATATAAACCAATTAGAAAAACTTGTTAGTTCGATGGCTTGTCAAATGAATTATTTACAGAAACAAATACTTGAATCAGAACAAAAGATAAATCACGCAAACATTGCTAATACACAATTGTGTTTACGCAACGGCGACCTCTTGTGTCAAATGACAGAAAAAGATATTGAAGTGGCTAAGGCAAAACAAGAATGTTTCAAAGTGACGCTCGAAAACGCTATGTTGAAAAGCCGTTTGGAAAATGCGGATCAAGAAATTAACGACATGAATAATATTTTGCACTATGTAGATAACGAATGCTTGGAAATGAAGACGATGATGCTACAAAGTAAGATGGAAAGTGAATTACGTATATGAAAAGATAAAACCAAACATTTTATTGAAAAAAAACAAAAAGAAAAAGTTCGAAAAGCACCCTAGGTTTTCTGAGATAAATTAATAAAAAGGAAAGGTTCGGAAAACCTAGGTTTTCTGAGATAAAATTAATAAATTAATTGTTGATTAATCATATTTGTAAAATCGTTTTTTTTCGCATAATTTATATATTCCAAACTATAATTAATTTCAAACACATTTGAACCCATCATATCAGAATTATCAATAAGTAATATTATATATCTTACTTTATCGCTAACTGGATTTTCGTTTAAATAATTATAATAGTCTGTTTCATTTGTAAAAGTTATGCTATTTGGTAATAATGTATTCCATTCATTAAAAGGCACATAATTGCTACTATTGTCAATATAGTTTTTCATTAAGTAATTTTGAGTTAGTGCTGAATATGTCTTATCAGATGTTATTGTAATAGTTAAAGGCAGATTTGGATTAGCCAATAAATACAAAAATGTAGATGCACTAAATGTAAACCCTCCATCTCCTTCAAAAATCCAAACAGGTTTATTTGTAGCATAATGAATTCCAATACCATTTGCTAATCCGATTCCAATGGATGACCAATTCGTCGTACTTTCAAAACAATTTGGTTCAGTAATATCCATATATTTTCCAAGAGCATACCAATGATTGCCTACACCACAAGTAACGGGAATAGTTAAACTATTATTTTTATATGCTTGCGACGCAGAATAAATATACTTTTCTAACTGAGATATTCTTGGTAAATCAACTAACAATTGTGTATTTGAATTATTTAATGTATTAATCCATTCATTATTTGGAATTATATTTAATTTACTTAAAATATTGTCTAAGTTATTTACAACAAAATATTTATTGCTATATGCACTAGCACATATTTTTCTATTTACAAGGGAGTATACAATACTTTTTTTATTTAGTTTTTTAAATGTAAATTTATTTTCATAATAATCTGTTTTTACCGCACCCGAATAGTCGCCAATAACAAGAATGTGACTTGCTCTTATAACCGCATAATTAGCAGAATGATGACCTAGTGTGCCTAATCGTCCACAATAAACTGCTCCGGGTATAACATATCGCTGTTTCCATGTTGTTACATATGGTAAATTATTTCTTAGTATAAAGTCTTTTACTATATTGTAATCGATAAATTTACCTTTGCCTAAAACAATTAATGTATTTTTACCAGTAAATCTTTGATTTATTTCATTTACTACAGATTTTGCATATTTGGTCAATATACTTTTTTCAAGCTGTTTCATAATTGGATTTATAGTTGGGACCTTAATCATTTTATCTAATATATTAATATTTATTAATAAGACAACACCAATATTTTTTGTTTTCGCAAGATTATACGCATCATTTAATCCTTTGATAAACTGAAAATTATTTTCTATGTAAAATAAATTGCCAATTGTATTACTAATTTGATTAATATTCCACCATTGAAAATCATCTTCTAATCCCAATGGATTAAATGTGGAAATAATGATAAGTGGATAATTTTCCGCTTCTGCGTTTTTATATGAAGATAACGCTGTTGCTATTCCGGGCCCAGTTGTTACAAATAATAATCCTACATTGTTAGTATAGTAGCCATATGTAGATGCTACAAATCCATCTTGTAATTCATGACCAGTATTAACCCAACTTATACTATTAGGGGTTTTTGATAGTAATGCAGATATTGCTCCACCTGGCAATCCAAAAATATTTGTGATGCCCTTTGATACAAAAAAGTCCCAAAAATAATCAATATTAGACATTTTAAATGTTTTATAAAGCATTTTATATTATATGTAAATATTTTATTGTTGTTACACGCGTGTAACATTATATTATCGTAGGTTACTCCTGCTTCCATGGATACTTACTCTTTACCTTCATCGACTCCTTTATTTTCATTGTTCTACACGTTTCAATCTCAAAGTCAATACTATTGCTTTCATTACGTAGTGCCATAATTTCCTTTCTAATAATTTTTAATTCAGTTGTTAAAGCCTTTTCTTTCTTTTTTAATTTCCCATGATATTCACAATACATTGCCATTTTCAACACTTTTTTTTCTTCATCTTTTTCCGTGTTTCTTGTATAATGAATTATTTCGCAACCACACTTATATTCTTTTGGTTCATTTTGTGTCAATAATTTGTAACCGCTCTTTACTTGCTCGGTCGTCAGTGATAATTGTATAGGTAAATATTTTTGATAGTCTGGATGTAATAATTCTCTTTTTTTATTAGTATTTGTATTCGTATTTGTATTCGTATTTGTATTCATATATATTTGCTGTGAATATAATGTTTTATTTGTTTCTTTGCGTTTTAACTTGGATACTTGAATGGTAAGCGCATCGCGAATATCGAGTATTTCATCAATTATATTATACAAACTAAGTATGTGTTGGTTTCTGTTTAAAAATTCATCATATATTGTTTCTAATTTTGCCAAATAACTAACATCAGACATTAAACCTATTTTTTTTATATCGATTTTGGGTGGCAACTGGATAGCTGGTCTAGATATTTTTTTATTATTATTTTTATTTATAGTGGGTTTCATTTGATTTTCAGGTGTAACAAACAGGTCAATAAAATAAGGATAATTTCCGTAGAGGTTGGTGTCGATTTGATTCATTTTAAAAAGTGAGTTTAAAGTTAAATATGGTTGTTAGTTGATGAAATAGATTAAGGAAAAAACATTTCAACTTTTTATCAGAAAACATAGGTTTAACAAAGTACATAAGCGCTTGCCTTTTTATGTCTTTAAGTTGTTTTAATATATATTATAAAAATTGGCTTAAAGACCTTTAAATACGTTTTATAATATATAAAGAATTGTGGTGCGTAGAAGGGGTCGAACGGGTGGTTCCCCCTGTTAAAAAATTGAAATGCTTTTATGTATTATTTTATGATTTAATTAACCTGAAAATATATCAAACTAACAAATAATCCTTTAAAAATGTATTCTACTCGCAAAAGTTCTCGCATTCAACAACAAAAAGTATTGAAAGAAACAACACTTCGTGTATCACGTTTTACAAAGAAAACTCCTGAAAAAAAAGTTCCAAAGAAAAAGAAAAGCAAAAATACAGATTGTTTTATGTTATTATATAAATGCTCAGAAAATACACAAACACTTATACCTATTTATATTGATGAAGAATTAGGCGATACATTTATTAATAATATGGATTTGATAAAAGAAATAGATGGTGCTTCATTACAATACGCAAAAAAATGCTGTAAAGAAGTATATAATTATATGAACAATATGAATGCAATTATTCATCCCGAATTGACAAAAAAATTATTCGACTTGTTATCTACAAATAGTAAAAAAATGTTAAATAATCTAATACCTGAGTTTGATGCAATCAATGATGTAAATAATGTATATGTAAAAGAAACAAAAATGGTTGTATCTGTGAATACATGTGTGTTTGACTTTAATTGGGATATGGATGAACTAACAAAACTTAGCGAAATGGAAAATGACAGAGAGGATGAATGTAATGAAAAAGAAAATGCTGGTTATGAAAGCGAAGATGATTATTTATATGAAAAAAGATGGCAATAATATATATAACAAAACAACTTAAAGAGATATCGCCTTGTCGATTTGTGTGTATTTTGTAATACTACGGATTATCTTCTCAATGTTTTTTTCTGTTTCTTCTTGTGTTCCGCCTGACATCGCATTCATTAAAATTTTTAAATACAAATCATTCTTATTTGAATCTGATTGTGTGCATCCTGGATGCGCATCGCGCCAATGTAAAATATTTTTTATGTTTTTTTGGGCAATTTTTTTAATAGCATAAATTAACAGCGGTTTCTCATCTGCTTCTTTATTCCAAATATTGTTTTCTTTAACATAAAAGATTTCTCGTTTACCATCTGTGCAGTGTATTGGTCTCAACTCTTTTTCTAGGTCACGTAGTCGTGTCGAAATAATACTTGAAACGCCTTTGTCATGTCCTTCTCTGCCAGTTCTTTCTAATTCTTCAAAAGTAGGAACAACTGTTTCCACAAATTCACTTAAATTCATTGCATCTTTACAAGTCTCATTTAGATACACATTTAGGTTAAATGCTGTTTTGTTATTAGAGTTGTTAGTTATATTATTTGAATTTGTATTATTATTTTGACTTCCTGTTTGTTTAGACATATTAACAATAGTCGTCTGTAGTTCCTTATTTAGATTAATTATTTCCATATTTTGCTCGAACATCTTATAAATTAATTCAGGATTCGATAAAAGTTTAATATATTCTTCTTTAGCTATAGTGACATTCGAGTCGTCATTATTCGAATCTATCTTTTTTACACTTTTACACGTTTTATTGTGACGATAATAACTACTATCGTGCCTATATGTATTACCACAATGGCAGTGAAATAGATGATTTACACTTTTACTAGCCGATTCACTAGCATTTACTAGCCGTTTGTGTTTATCAGTTGACAGATGTTTTTCATAATGTTGCTTAACAGATGTAACATAGTCACAATTTTCACAGATAAATTCGCTTACACTTTTTTTACACTTTTTACCTAGCATTTACTAGCCTATATATAGTATATAGAAAAACTCCTAAACATTTTAACGCAAAAGTTACATAACATATTTTTCAATGAAAAAAATATTTTATTAGCATTATGATAAGAACCCGATTTTTACACCCTGTTTTTCAAAACTTATTTTGGTAAATCATTTTTGGACATTTATAAATGTCTAAAATCCATTTCCCTTTTTACTTTTTAGAAAAATTTTGTTATTGAAAGTTACTACCTAATTAACTTGATTTATTCTAATACCAATTATGATAATAAATATTTATATTTTAATTGTGAGCATATTTTATTTATATATACATTAAAAAACCATTTAAAGGCTCTTTAAGTAGGTTACAATATATATTATATCCGCATTCACATTTACATTTATTTCGATAAATAATCCGCCATAATAATTTCATCTTGTTCGTTACGCTTTTTAACCCACTGCTTCAAATGAAAGATAATCTGTGCTGGCGTAAATGTATTTTCAGGAATTTTCTTCAAAATAGAGGTTGATATATCGCGCTGGATAAATCGTTTGTAAATCTTGGTTATCTGATAATGGTCACATTTTTTCATCTCAATTAAATTATCAATTCTACCTGCTCTATATATAGCCGGATCTAATTTTTCAATGTGATTCGTCGTTATAATTACAATGGAATCATTGTATGTCAATGTACCATCTAACAAATTCAATAAATATTCCAATGTGATTTGGTTTTCATTTGTTTCTAATAACTCAATTGTACTTATATCTTCATAACCATCTTCTACAAAAGAATTTATTTTTGGTTTAGCATTTATATGTGTTCTCTTATTCACAATATTTGTCATCGCATCAATGTCTTCTAATACTACAATACCACCACCTGAATGCTTTGTATTAATATGGTCAAATATCATTTTTAATTCTTCATTCGTAGAAACAGATTTTAAATTAATATAGAATATATCGCGACCAAAATAGGATGCAATTGTTACAATAGTAGTTGTTTTTCCACAGCCAGGCTCACCATATAATAAAATACCTAATTTATTTGGGATACCCAATTCATCCATTAATTGCTTATCGTTTTGAAATGTATCTACGATACCATATAGGTAATCATCTTGATTGCGTTGAAGATACAAATTATCGAAAGATGCATAACGATTATTAACTGATGTGGTTTCAATCTCTTTTGTAATGATAGGCTTACAATTAAACTGAGTTGGCATTTTTCCTAATATTCTTAATGTAGTTTCTTCATTGTTGTCTTTGTTTTTAAGCAACTCGGTTTTCATAGTGATATACTCAGTGTATTCATCATTGATAACCTTTTCTATATCTTCTTTTTTAGTTACTTTAATAGTGTAAATATTCACTTTTTTATTTGCGTTTTGTCTTTTTGAACTATTTTCAATCCAAATCAATAATTCACTTATTTTTTTGATTATTTCAGGTTTGGTAAAGTTAGTTTCAATATTATCGATTGTTAAGGAAATGCACGTATCTATATTTGTATTTGTATTTGTATTTGTATTTGTGTTTATATTTGTGTTTGTATTTGAATATGGATGTGCATTAAAAGATGATTCGCACATAGCATACATATATCGGTTGCCACTTACATATGAATTATTATCTTTGACATAATCATTATGAATCTCCATTATATTTATCATATCAGAAGGTTTATAATTGAGTTTATTGGGAAGTATAGAGACACAAGAGTTTGAAGAAACGTGAAATATATTTAAAATGTCTGATTCTTTGGTAGCATATTTATTTTCAGGAAGTTTATGTTCCCTTAATTTAAGTTTTATGTCATAAACTAAGTTATTTAATTTATATGAAATAATTTTATTTAAATTACCTTGAACACTAGTGGTAGATATATCTATCATCCAAGCAATATAAATAGCATTTGCAATAAATATTTTAAATTTGTTATTTATTATTAATGATTCAAGATATTCAACCTGATTTTCATAAGACATATAATATAACATATAAAATATTGCAATTTGTAAAGTATTAAAATGATGTTTATTATACCAACATAATAAATCATCACAACACAATAAATCATCACACGTTTTTTTGGAAAATAAATCATGATAATTGTAAATTTCAATGATTTTTAAACTGCCACTTATTGCTTCACCATTTTGATTATATAATCTAATTGATATTTTAGTATATATATTTGTGGTAACCATAAATTGAACTTTATCGGTTAGATATCCATATAAAATGTCATAATATTTTTTAGGCAAATATTCAGTCGTATAATAAGGCAACATCATTTCTGACATATCCATATGTGTTTTAATGATTGTAATATTATTGGTTCCATTTGTCATCATTTTTGTATACGATAGTTTATTAATAATAAAATGGGTATATGGCTCATCGGCAGAACATTTAAATTTAATATTTATATCAGACAACACTTTTTCATATTGAACTGATTCATCTTTTAATGTTATTTCGTCTTGAATTTTTTCTGTGTATGTTACCAATATGTTTTCATGATTCTTATTTGCGCTTTCAATGATTTTCAAAAGGTTTTTTAAAATCTTATCATTTATGTTTGCTTTTAGTGTCATAATTCGGTTATTATCGCAATATAATACATCTCCATTATATTGCGTATGTGTATTTTTTCTGAAAATATTTGTTAGTCCACAAAAGATTTTATAGGTTGTATCTTTTATCGAAATAGCAATATAGGCTATATTTTGAAATGATACCGCACTAATCGTAGTCATAATACCCGCATTGATTGCGGTTTGATGCTCCTTGATGAAATTTTGAATAAGTGTTTTGCCAATATCGGCAGTAATAAGAATGCCAAGCCCGATAAATAAGGATTTGATTGTTTTTCTTTGTTCTGGATCGATTAGTTTGAAATATTCACTTGTTAGTTCATTGATACCTTTGTTTATATAATCGTGTGTCGAAGTTGAATGAACCGGAATATCCAGCTTAGGCGAATTGTTTATAATGCTATTTGTTGTAGTTGTAACTGACATTTTATAAAATGTATATATGTATTATCTTTTTTATACGCGGTTAATGAAAATAAAACGGGTTCAATTTTTTTCCACATTTGAAAGAATATATAATATATTATAGTTTTAACTTAAAGCCCTTTAAGTTGTTTCACAATATATTATATATTCGGATTAGGGACTTAAAAATAGAAATACAATCCTAACACACCAAGAAGCCCTTCTAAAAACACGATAAACATATGTGATTGTTGCTCCCACATGCTATAAGAAAGGAAAAAACAGCCTATCGCATATATTAAAAAGAAATGTCCGGGCAAATACACTTTTTTACCATTTACAAATTTTTGATAAAAGAGTGACATAAACGCGAGAACAATAAAAGACAATCCAAGATGATGCTCAATATAATCAGCCGCTAAAATAGCGTCAATCATTAATGTTTTGACGGGGTTCATTATATATTAAGTAGAGATTTAAAATATAATAGGTTTCAAAATATTGAATAAGTTATTAGTCCAACTGCAATTAACCCTAATGCCAACCCTAAATGATAATGGTATTGCATTGACCTATACATTTGTAACCAAGCTTTTGTTTGCTCAGGCGAATTAATATGTTTTAACATCCAATCACTTTTGGGATACAAAATATAGAAAAAATAATTTGTTGAAAAAGAAATGACAATGGTTAAACAGAGTAAACTAACAAACGGTAACTTATATAATCTGCCATTATAAAATATAGCAATCAACGCAAGGCCAAATCCAAGTGTGTATCCATAGTAATTAATTTTTAAACGTTCATTTGCCAACTTGTTGTATAATTGTCTTAAATTAGGTGGCAATTGGGATTTGTATAATTCAACTACGCGCGATTTTGTAGTCGCATTATAAAAATAAATCATAGCAAATATAAATACAAAAGAAAGCATACACGTGTAATAACAACAGGTCATTTATATGTATATATATATATATATTTTATAATAATCGATTATTATAATATGTATTACAGAAAAAATACTTTTACAAAAAATAAAAAATTGATAATTAAAACAAAAAGAAATAAAATGAAAAGAAATAAAAGAAATAAAACAAAAAGAAGTAAAACGATAATGATTGGAGGGAATAATATAATAGGTCAAGGAACTCACGGTATTATTTCAGTAGATCCAGATAATCAGAATATAGTAATTAAATCATATAGTTATAATAAAACTTTTTGTGCTAATTTGCAAGATGAATATAAAATGCAAGAATATTTACATACTTCTTTGCTACCAATTATACAATTTATTTATATACCATATTGTTGTTGTTATACAATAACTGCTAATAAATGTCAATATAAAATGGATAGAATATTTCCATTAGAAGATAAGCAATATTATGTTGTTGTGAATCTAAATATGCCTAATATATTTAATAAATTTTCACATTCCAGGATTGCGTATGAAATAGGATATAATAAATTGTTTACAATGTTTCATGTAGATATAGATAAATTATGTTATGAATTAGGCATATTATATTCATATTTACATTATGTTTTATTTATAGATGGTTATGATTGTGAATTACTATATGGAAGAAATAAAGATAATATAAATCAATTCTTCTTTATTGATTACGATAAAGTACAAAGGTTCAAATATGAATTAGGTCATGTTGTTTATCGAAAAGTAGATGAAACTACTATTGAGAATAAAGTATTATCAACAGAAACCAAATTTGCGTGGTTCTTATATTCTGCAATGGCTTCAATGTCCCTTATTCCAAGCGATAAATTATTATATAATACATTTATTGCTGGATACAAGAAATATATTCCAACCCAAAATAAATTTATACACAATATTGCAAATAAAGTCATAGAATTAATATATGAAATGAATGATAATTCCACTTTGTAAAAATTAATATATATTATAAACAATTTAAAGACCTTTAAGCACGTTTTATAATATATATTAAACTCCCATTTAAAATAAAAATAGAGTATTTGGATCCACCTTTTCAAAGGTGGAACCGAATGTATTCTCCTTTGAGTAACTAACATATAAAAACCCGTCTTCATCTTTAAACCCTTCGTATAAATTACTTATTAGCGATGAAGTAGGCGGTATTGAACCACATATAAAAAGATAAATCGCTGCCTCGGCGGGCAACTTAATTCGCTTTCGAATAACATAAATGAACTGTCCTACTGTTAAATCATTTGGGACTAAGTATTTTTCTTTGTCGATATCAGGAACATCTGCTCGATTTATTTTTTCACATATAATTGGAATCCTATCAGGATACTTTTCACGTATACGCATTGACTCGGATAATCGATGATCAAGTGAATGTTTTGACTTGAATTTACCAACAACCATTTATAAATATATAGTTTCTATATAATTATATCTTTATTATAAAATTTTTTATTTATTATTGATTGTTATTGATATTGGTATTTTGTTAGTTTGTTAATCTAATATACTAACAATATTTTTATACCAAGGGGCTTCATGTATAAAAATAGACCAATTCGAAGTAATAACCAATATCCAACCAAACAAATAAAACAATAGTTGGATTTCAGGTGTCATATATTTTTTCACATGGTTTGACCATGGATGAAATATAAATATAAGTAAAATCGCCATACAAATCGTAAATACATATTCAGTTCTTTCTTTCCAATAAAGTGTTACTGCAGAATACTTTTTTTTTAACTCTTGGTCATTCGAAATCTTTTCTAAATACAAATGTGATATGACCATTGTTATAAAAACAATTTTGAGAAAAATAACAAAGTAGATAATAGTAGGCAAAAAATAGTCGAAAAATTTTACAATAAAACCCATACTTATTTTATTATATAATATATAAATAATAAAACCAATCTAAAACCAATTATAAGGATTAAATCCATAATTTATCTCCAATCCCATATGTATTAAACCATGTACTCCAATGGCTACCGCAAATAAACTCAATAAGGATAACTTTTTATATGAATCAAGTCTCTTAAAACTACTAAAATTACTTAAAAATATGACCAATCCTGACAACAAAAGGACGCCAGTAACTAACAAAGACATAAACGAGGGTGATAACAGCATTTATATATTTCGCTTATATTATATATTTATTTTTGAACTTAAAGGGCTTTAAGTTGTTTGTTATAATATATATATTATATTCACTATATATGACGGATTGGGATACCGACGTGGAACGCGTATTGGATAATATTCGCATAAATAGTGCGGTATTATCACGAGAACACAAAGAACGTTATTTTTTATTAAAAAGCCGGCTTCAATATTTTCGTCTTCCTGTCATTGTGATTAGTAGCGTAAATAGTATTGTGAGTATTGGCTTTCAGTCATATATTGAACAATCAACGATTAGTATAATTACTTGTTTTCTTGCGTTATCCTGTTCTATAATAGGCTCAATTGAACTATTTTTATCCATCCAAAAACAAATGGAGCAAGATTTATCCAATTCAAAAGAATATTATTTACTTAGCATAGAAATATATAAAACACTCCAATTATCCAGAGAAAGAAGAGCTATACACGCAAAAGAATATTTAGAAAAAATATATTCTGAATATTGCAAATTAGTTGAAAACAGCGATCTAATCACTAAAAAAATACAAGACGAATTAATGACAATTGAAGAATATAAAGTACCTGTGGATAAGGTTTCGATTAAAGTTCGGCAGCAAGACACATCCGATACGGATACTGAATCATAATTATATTTATTCCTTTGAAAACAACTTAAAGACAACTTGCTATATATAGTTGTGAGAGTATGAGTAATATAGGGCGATGGGCCATAGTAGAAATATTATGATGCCAAGTAGGTTTGATTCCTACAATTGTTGTATATTGCTTATACTTTTACGTGTAAAATGTGCTCGCTTAACGAAGCGGTTATCGTGTTCGCCTTATGATATTAATAAGGTTGCGAAAAGTCGCCGGTTCAATCCCGGCAGTGAGCATTAATAATACAATTATTCTAATGAGTAATCATATTATTTATATTTATTATTTCAAATACTTAATCATCTTTCTTCCATCTGTAGCCACCAGCTGTTCCATTAATTTTTTCACACGCTCGAGAAATTACAGTACGATATACATTTACTGATCTTGCTGCCTCCGAAATACTTATATATTCTCTTATTAGATTATAATCTAAATCGTATTGTCTTATTTTTTTTGCACAAGTTTTAATACCTTGCTCATTACATTTTTTATAATACTCGGTTAATGTATTACTTATTTTTTCCTTTCTTTCATCTTTATGGTGTACAATATTTTTATCATTATTTTGTAAATGGTTTTCTTTTTGTTTTTTTAATCTTATTTCTAAATTATACTTTTTCATTCTATCACTAATTATTTTTCTTTTTTCATAAGATATTTTTGAACCGTGACAAGAGTTATTTTCGCCACTAAATAGTATACTCAATTGCTTTTTTGTTTCTTCATTATGTTTTTTATTATTTCCACCTGCTAATAAGTTGTATCCATTTGGATGCACGGTATTATACTTTTTAATATATTCTTCTTCATATTTATTAGTATCTTCATCAAAGCAAATACAAATTATTTTGTAATCAAAATTATCAAATCCGTATTTTTGATAGGCATTATATAAAATTTTACCAACAGTTCTTTTTTTGGAACGATGTGATTTCCATCTTGATTGAATATCTGCTTGTATACTCTGACCTACATACTTCATACCATTAACTTTATTTGTAATTAAATATACGTAACCCATATTCTAACTAACGTTAGTTAGATATCTTTAAGTCAATTAGTAATTATCTAAAATAAAAACATAATAATATATATTTCGCAATAAACAACTTAAAGACAATTGATTATAGTATATTGTGAAGGAGTATTACTCCTAGGTTTCAAACAGCAAAAATAATAAATCTTCAATTGATTTTATATGAAACCAGTATCCATCACAAAAATCTGCTTCGTTAGCTCAGTTGGTTTAGAGCGCCAAGCTGTTACCAAATATAGTTACTTGGAGGTCGCAGGTTCGATCCCTGTACGGAGCGAAAAATATAACTCATCACAGATTTCCAACAGCAATTAAAAAAATCAGCTATTTGATAAATATTAACGGAAATCAGTAAAAACAAGCATCGATGGCCGAGATGGTCTAAGGCGCTCGACTTAAAATCGAGTCTTCATAAGAAGGCGTGGGTTCGAGTCCCACTCGGTGCAATATAATTAGGAAACCCCTGGTTTTCCAAAACGGGATCATAGTTTAGTGGTAGAATATGTGCTTTGGGTGCACATGACTCGGGTTCAATTCCCGATGATCCCCACATTCATTTTTATAAATGATATTAATAAGTTGTAATGTTATTAATATTATTTTTTAGTGTTTTATATAAGGCAACCATATTGCTAATATATTCTTTTTTATATTTATCGATTAAATTATTTTTATATGTAATATTTATATTTCTTTGTGAATGCAACTTATCCAATTTCTCGTCTACTTGTTCTCTAAGTGCTTTAACATCTTGCCTATATTTTAATTTTAGTTGTTCTATGTTCATTTTATATATAGTTTATTTATACTTCTACTATATGTAAAATAATTCAATTTTATAAGAAATTATATTTTAATTAAATACTAAAATTAGTAAGCAAATTAAGTGATTGTCCGGATGACAATTGGGGTACTTGTGTGTAGCCATTTTGTTTCAGACTTCTTCGAATACCTTGAAGTAAATTTGAATAACTTATTGCGTATTTGTTAGTTTGTAATGTATTCATAAATGTATATGTTAACGCACCACCACTCACCATATTTCCGGATGCATCTTTAAACTGAGCGTCTGCACTTGTTTGACTATCTGTACATCCACTAAGCATAACTACTTTACTAGGAGTCAAAGATTGCTTCATGTTTATACTTGTATTATTTCCAGAATCACTATTTAAATAATTATAACGTAAATCAAATGAGGTTCCACTATTGCAACAATCTAACAAAGCAAACAATTGCACACCAGGTTTTAAATTCGTATTAATTAGTTGCTTTATTTGATCATCAATAATAAGTTTACTATTATTAGTTAAAGAATCAAGAGGAACTAACACGCTATCATATCCTGATGTCTCGTCTCCATTTTTATCAGATACACTTGAACCGTGACCACTATATACAAACACTAATTGATCCCCTGATTTTGCATTTTTTAATAATGTAGTTAGTTGACTTATAATATTAGCGTTTGTTGGCAATAATTCAAGATTATTTTTAACTACATCAGTTAGCATAACAACGTTTTGTTCTAAATATCCATATTGTTTAACAAGTAATTGTTTCATATTATTTACATCATTAATACATCCATATAATTGATAAGGCGTATTTGTATAATTAATACCAACTAACAATGCTTTTTTTTGTGGAGGAATATTTTTGTTAGTTGTATTATTTATATCGTTTAACATTTTTTTGTATAATTGTGAAACCGCCATTTTATAATTTAAAATTAACTTGTCTATTTCTACACGTAGATTTGGATTACGTTGCATTTTAAGTTTTTTAATTTGTCTATTTAATACATTCGTAAGTTGTTTCACATCTTGATTGTATTTTAGTTTTAATAAATCCATTATTATACATTATACATGTATAATAATTAATACGAATTATTTTATTCTAACTAACTATATGCATTTGAAATATAAAACAAATAGCAGTCTACATATGGCATATAATCTAACACCGAATTAATATAATCGGCACGATCATCTATAAAGATAATATTATCGTAGTCACTTGTTTGAATATAATTATAGATATATTCACCTTTTGATATTTTATTGTTAGTATAATATACTTTATAATCATCATAGTTTAGTCCAATTGACTTGAAATTGTTTCTAGTGTAAGATTCATCTTCTTTTTTCCTTGCAGTCAAGAAAATTAGTTTGCCTTTTAATTCGTTAATTCTTTTTGTTAGTTCTATGAATCCATCCAAATCTGTATGGGTTGGTTCATAAATTATTTTTATAGGTTGATTACATTGATTAGATTTAGTTTGGTCTATGGTTGGATTAAAATGCAAAATTGTTTCATCAATATCGCATATAACTAGAGGTCGAGATATTTTCAGTTGAATGTCGTTAAAACTAGCGATTGTTTTTACAAACATATACTTATTTTAATTTCTGTCTTTAAGTTGTTTTCAAATATATATTATTTTCCTGATTCGAGTCTTTAAGTTGTTTTCAAATATATATTATTTTCCGCAATCGGGAAAAAATTGAAACATATTTATTTGACTTGTTAGTTTGTAAATAATAAGATACCTATTCCCTTTTACTAATAAATCATGTCGACCAAATTTGTTTCTTTTGAAATCTACTTTCAAATGGCATTGTATCCCGACGGCGTAAAAGGCTTCCAATACAATAATGATGTGGATGATAATGGAAATGTAATAACTTATATTCAAGAAGACGAAGACACCTTTAATATGTATGTATGCAATGATGTGCAATCTAGTTATGTAGTGAAAGACATTATTCAACAAAATAGTTTGTATAAACGTGACTTAAAATATGAAAAAAATGGGTTTTATATATGTAAAGTTGATATGCTTATTCCTAGCAATGAGGATATCAACCAATATTTAGAAAATGAAGAACATATAAATGCAATTTTATTTGATATGTGGACCAGTGACAAAGATGGATATTCGTGCTTATATATCAAAGACAAAAAATATATTATTGATATTAGCGTATCATTTATTTCGAACAACGATGTAGAAGAGAAAAAAGAAGAAGACAAACAAGAAGAATAAAAATAATGAATAAATTATTTAGTTGTCTAGCTTATCACTTATACTATTTTCTGAAATTACCATTAAATTCTGTCCAGACAAAAACCCAACTACCCAAAATTGCCAACATTTAATTTTTACTATAGTTTCCACTGGTAAATTAGGATTTTTTTTCAAGTATTCTTTTGAACTTTCTAATATTTTGTTTCCTCTTTCTTGATATGACTCTTTAAACATATCACAACAATGATGATTTCCAAGCATAAAAAGGTCTTCCATAAATGTTGCAATAAAATCGTCATTTGTATCATTTGTTTTATTTGTATCTGTATTTATTTTTTCATTTTGGAATTGTGTTTCAAATCGTTCAATCGATGTATGGTAAATTTTTAACGATTCTTTTGCATCTAAAAAATCTTTAACAACCACCTTTTTATTTTCCAAATCCTTATAATGAGTGAAAAAATATTTGATTTGGTCCAAAGTAATCTGATTTAAATCCGTGTAATTATTTATATTTGCGCCATAGGGATCCACTTTATCAATAGGTCGGACAATTAATTTTGGGTCATTTCCCGCATCATCTTCGGTTTCTAAGCATCCAATAATCTTACATTTAATACAAGAGCCCGGAATAAGTGAATGATTGGTTACGACAACTGCATCAATTGGGTCCTTATCCTCACTTAGCGTGTATTCGACGAAGCCATAATTAAATGGATAACTAAATGGGGTATGTAATACTCTGTCACAAATTAATACTTGACGTTCTTTTTCATATTCGTATTTAATATTGCTATTTTTAGAAATTTCAATAAATACTTCGACGATATTTTCTTGGTTACTGGTATTTTCTTGGTTACTGGTATTTATATCCATTTGTAAATATATATAATTATATCAAGTTATTTTTATATCATTTATTAAATTTATAATTTATTTGTTAGTTTATATATAGTATATAAATGCATTATATTTTAGATTATCTAGGATACATTGCTCCAATCATTATGGCAGTTATTTCCTATTACTTATTTCTTGGAAAACCTATTTATACAAACTACTTTTTTGCTGGTTTAGTAGCCAATAACATAATAAATATAATACTTAAATTACTTATTAAGGAACCACGCCCAAATAATGAGTTTAAAAAAGTAGAACTAGCCGTTAAACACGGAGAATATGTTTATTTCGACAAGTTTGGTATGCCATCCGCCCATTTACAAAATTCATTGTATATACTGGGATACACATTATTTGTATTAGGACCAACCAAGTTTTCCAATATGATTATTTTATACATTATGTTAGTTGCTATATGCGGGTATCAAAGATATACTAGTAAGAATCATACTATTTTACAGATTGGGATTGGGTCTGTCATTGGATTTATAGTTGCTATTATTACGTATTTTTTTGCTAGCAAACAAGTAAAGGGTCAAATAGAGGAAAAACAAGATGACAATGGTCCTTTATAAAGAATTATTGATTATTTAAGGTTTTATATTAAATATAAGAGAATATACTATATTATTTAATAATGAATAATATTGATAGCATTGATGTTGATACAGAAACAGGAGAATGGAAAACAGGTACAGTGGTAGTTGTGGTTCCAAAGGATAATTTGGAAAATCCAGATAATTTTTTCTATTCCTTACTAAATTTTTTTACTGGAACATTGAATACGTGTCAGTATACAAATGAGCCTATTGTAGTCGAATTTGATAAACAAATAACTGATGAATCTAAAAATAGGAATATAATATATACAAAGATTGTTTCATTACAAGAATTTCGACCAGAACAATATTTCACTGATACCTTTCAGGTTGATTTTGAGTATTCGCACTATAATTACAATGTATATAATTATTTTCCTTTTTATATTCGAACTAAACAGTTATTACAAGATGTACAGATATTTGATTTAGCTTGTGTCAATATGTATCAAAAGATGTTTTTGGGAATTAACCGAATTGATTTTGACACAGATTCTAAATTATATGAATGCTATTTTAAATTATTTGATACACATAGTTCAAAAATGGTATTTTTCATTGATAAAATGAGTTATGGTCAAACAACAATTACTTACCGATTTTCTTATAATTCAAGCATACTTGATGAACTAACAATTTTAATTATTTTGAAGAAAATTATGATTAAAGGATAGGAATATTAAATTTTTATTAGTTATTGATTATTGGTTTTATTGGTTATTCCTACTATATAATTTTATATGTGTAAATTATATACTATATTATGTCAAAAAATCCCTCTTGTATTGGCTGGACAAACCCTAATAACTTATATTATGGACCCGTTATTAATAGTTTATCTAGTTATTTTAGTCCGGCGGCGTCAACCAGTTTAGTCGTAATAACCGGTCAAAACTTTTATTCATGGTCTACAGTTAAGTTTGGCACATTTTTTCCAACAGTATACTTTATTAATTCTAATATTCTTGAATTCTATGTGCCTACAAGTGCTGCCCCTGGTACCTATCCAATACAAGTTTTTAACGGTTCTGTTGTATCTAACACCAAAGTATATACCATTGATAATGCAAGTGGCTACTGGATTTTAAACCCAGATGGTTCTATATCACCTTCTACAAATAATGGTGGCATCGATGTATCATCTGTTACTATCAATAATAATTTGATTATGGATGGAACCGCAGGAACAAACTATATTGAATTTCCTGATGGCACACAGCAATATACTGCGTTTCAACAGGGCATTCTAGATATTTATACCTATTCATTTAGTGGAATAACGCAGGGCCCTACAGCAATCGGCAATCATCAGATTATTTCATTTGGAACAACAACTCCGATTCCAGTTGCAGGAACGTATTTAATTACAGGACCTATTCTAATGAGTGGTGCTACGAATGGAGGGTATGAGTTTTATTTGCAATATGGAGTAATGCCACCACCTTTAACAACAATTACGACACAAATTGGTAATATATTTACGAGTAATATTACGGGTCCAGTTAGTTACAATTTATCACAAATTGTTACGCTTGATGGCACGGGAACAGACTTGGAGTTAATTATTACAACTGGAACTATTGTTTCAGGTAGTTTTACATTTAGTGGCACGTTTAATTTTACACGATTAAAGTAATTTTGGGAATTGACTTGGAATAGCGTATTTTGTTTTGCGACGAGTATTTGTCACTTGTTCTTGAATAGAGGAACATACATTTATGATTCCATTAGGTGGTGTATTTTTAAGTTGTATTTGTGGTAAAACAAGTGTTTCAGTAAATCCGGTCTTTTTATTCATACTATGTATATATGAAGGGAATATTTTTATTACTTGTATTTATTGTATTTATAATTGTTGTATTTATAATTGTTGTATCTATAATTGTATTTATTAAAAATAGGAGTTTTAAAGAAGGACTAACTAACAAACAACCTAATAATAAAAATAAAAATAATAATAATAATAGTTGCGTTATTTTGATTGGCGATAGTATATTAAATAACTCGAATTATATTGGACATGGACAAAAAACAACATTTGATAATTTAAAAGATATACTGGGTCCTACAGTTTCTTTATATAATTATGCAGAAGATGGTGCAACTATACAATATTGTTTTCAACAAGTAGATAAAATACCTATTGATAGTCTTAGTTATAGTAATGATAAATTGTGTATTGTAGTTTCATGTGGCGGAAATGATATTTTAAATTCGAGAATGAAATCGAATATAAATAATAATATTATCGATGTTAGTTTAGATAAGTTGTCATTACTAATTAAATCAATTCAAACTAAATTCCCTTCATCTCACATATATTTATTAAATCTATATTATCCATTTCATTCAAAATATTCTTTATATCAACCTAGTATTCAATCGTGGAATGAAAAAATACAGAAATTGACTAGAATGAGTAGGGATAGTACTCTTGTTAATATAACAGATGCAATTAGTGAGCCAAAGGATTTAATCTATGATATTGAACCTAGTGAGAGCGGAGGTTATAAGGTCGCCGTCTGTATTTCAAATAGTCTTTAATATATTTTCCGATAAATATAATGTCTACATTTAGTAGTATTTCGAATCAGTGTAATAATGGGAGCCAGTTTATTACCAGCAACAATTATTAACGGACAAGTTTATTTCTTATTTGGAAAAGAACGCGATTATGATGAAAATCCAGGATGGTCGGATTTTGGTGGCGGGACAGATGGTAAGGAATCGTTTATTGAAACTGCTATAAGAGAAGGAGGCGAAGAGTTAACTGGATTTTTAGGCGATGAGAAGCATATTAAGAAGTTACTAACACAACACGGAAACTACCATATTGATTACAAAAGTGAAGGGTTCGATGTTTATAGATGCCACATATTTCCTATGGAATATGATCCCTTTTTAGAAATGTATTATAACAATAATCAGGCATTTTTACAAAAACGACTTGATAAAAAGGTGATACGCGATTCAAAAATATTTGAAAAACAGCAAATCAAATGGTTTTCTTTTAATGACATTAAGAAAAATAAAAAACAGTTTAGAAAGTTTTATCAAAATATTATCGAGCTAATATTAAAAAATAAAGATAAAATTATCAATTTTGTCTTAAAAAATAATAAAAAAAAATATATAACGCATAAACAACGTTATTTATATAAAAAAAAAATAAATAATAAAAAAACACGACGATTATAATATAAAAATACTATTTACAATAAATATTTTTATATAAAAAATAATATTTAGAAATATTATAATGAGCGCTATTTTAGATCTCTCATGCAATAGTTCATATACCGACAGAAATCAAAAACTTGATTTTTCTATTGATATTACACTTGTTAACTTGACAGTAAATGATATTTTAGGTATTATGTTGGTGATTAATGATGAATCATTAACTGAACCCACAAAATATATAACTATTCCAAGTAGTTTTTATACTTTTGTTAATAGTAATACTGTTATTCAGTATAGTGTAAATGGGTTAACTAATGGTGGAGAATATACTGCTAGAGCTATGCTTGAAACCTATACAAACACATTATTTAAGTCGAACAGTGTTGTAAATCTTATACCATTTACTGTTCCATCCCAACCTATGTTTACTCGTTCCGATCCATCAAGCGCAGATCTTGTTGATTTTGGGTTTAATTTACAATTATTATTAAATGAATATAATAATGGCGGTGGTGAATTAACATATGTTAAATTTATTTGGAGTAGAGTTCAAAGCACAGGTGATGGGATGATTGATTTTCAAACATTTCCTTATGCTGGAACTACTGGTAACTACATTATTGATATATCTGGTAGTATGGAATTTTTAGACGGTGCTCATAATGGTTATGAAGTATCTGTTGTTGTTAGAAATTTGGCTGGAGAGAGTACTGTATCTACTACTCAAGTTTTAACTGCTACAAATTTACCAAATGTACCTGATTATTTTAGTGCTACATTTTTAAGCGAAGTTTCTTCATATGATTCTGCTCAAACAAAATTAGTTTTGGAAATTCCTAGCGATTATCTAGAGTCAAATTATAAAGATTTGGTTTACAGAGTTTTTTATAGTACCGCAGATGATGTTAGTTTAGACAGTCAATATATAGACTATACAGGTTCTGATATAATTGATGAATCATATAAATTTGTTTCCTTAATTGTCTATTTAGGATCTTGGGTTTATGGTAATACTATTTATTTTAAAGTCCAAGTTTTAAATACCAATGGTGGAAGTGGATTAACTATTACTGATTCAGTTGTTCCATTTTCTCGTACAGATGCTCCTTCTAATATTCAGGTCTTAGTTGGTCCTTTGGATAATAGTTTTAATAAAGTGTTAAACTCAGAAGATTATTATTTAACAGATGGTTCTGGTTGTGCTTATGTGTTTTTTACGGCTCCATCACCACTTATTTTGGGTTCTGGTAGCGCATTTGTTAGTTTTTTAGTTACTGATGAATTTGGTAATGTTTTGGCTACTTCTGCTGATATGAATGCTACATATATTAAAGTAGTTGGATTAAATAATTTTGTTCCACAAACTTTTCAAGTTTCTATAATGACATCTAAATCTTCTGTAACTTACACCAGTAACCCATCAGATACTATTACTGCTACACCTTTTACTTTTCCAGATCAAGTAGAAAATCTTTTATACGTTGAAAATGATACTTTTATTGATTTAACATGGGATTTAGCTACAGCATATACGAATGATTTTACTCCCTCATATTCTGTTCAATATAAGACGTCATCTGATTCTACTTATACCGAATATGACGTAACTAATAGTAACACTTTTTCTATTAATGATTTAGTAAATGCTAATAGTTATGATATTAGGGTCGTTCCTTATTTTAATGTTAGCATTGATGGCATTACATATAAATATTATGGCAATTTTATGGAATATAATGGTTTAGTTCCTTTTGCAACACCAACTTTAAATAATTTAAATCTTGTTGCTTTTGTTGGTCCATTATCTAATATAGATGGTACACCTGCCTATTACAATGAAAATGTTTTGAATAATCATAATGGTAATAATAAGGTTTTTTTGTTATGGGAACCACAACTTGATTTGCAATCAAGTATTAATAATTTAGTTCAATTTGCTAGATATGAAATTGTTTCAACTGTTGGAACTTCATCAAAAAATATTACAGATGTATCCGCATATTTTTATGAATTGTCTTCTACAGATGGCATTACTAATGGGGAAGCTGGTCAATGGAAAATGCGTGCGGTAACAACTAATGGTTCAATTGAAAAAACTAGTGACTGGTCTGATCTTACAGATATTGTTATACCATTTACATTTCCACAACCTGTTTCATCAGTAAATAATATAGGTGGCAATATGCAAGTTGATTTGAGTTGGAATGATATTGGTATTCAATATATTCAATTTATGCCTAACTATATTGTTGTTAAAAATGACACTAATGAAGTTATTGATGTTTCAGAAAATACTTCTGCTACTTTAACATATGATACAAATGGACAATATTCTGGATTTGTAAGAAGCTATATACAGCATAAAGCTACTGGAGAAAGTTATTATAGTTCTCCTACAACTTGGGGAACTATAGCGTTTGGTAAACCTAATAATCCACCAGGGTTTGATGTGGAATTTGGTCCTTTAAATGGTGTGCTTCAACCTGCGTCTAGGTTATCTGAGGTTGCGTATGGTTATACTGGCGATAATATGGTTGTTCTTACTTGGTCTCAAGCAGATAGTCAAACCTTGGGACTTGTTGATGGAGTTACATTTCAAAGATATGAAATAATGGATCCAAATGAAAATATCATACCTATTACTGATTTAATAACAACACGACTAGTTCTTGATTCTAGTAATGGTGTTACTAATGGAGTATCACAAACATATAAATTTAGAACATGGGTTAAGCCTTTAGATTCGGACGAAGTGTCTAGTGATTGGGATGCTATAACTGTAGCAGCTTTTACATTTCCATCTGATTTATCAAATTTAGTAAATGAAAATAATCTTGATGGAGAAGTTAGCTTATCTTGGAATCCTATCACACATGAAGTTGCTGATGTAAAATTTATTGTTGAATCTATAAATAATAATAATTTAGATGATACATTTTATACTGATAATATATCCAACACTACATTTTTCCAAACAGGATTAACAAATGGACAAGTCTACAATGTAACAGTTACTCCCTATATTGATTGGATTGCTCATAAATATTATGGTGCTTCTCAAGTTATTACTGTTTATCCTATTGGAACTCCTAATAATGTATCTGGGTTTCAAGTGTTAGCTGGTCCTCGTAAATCCGATTTATCACCAGCTCAGTATGCTTCTGATATTTCTGATAATACAACTGATGGTGATAATAAGGTAATTTTAGTATGGGATGATATGTCATCATATTTAGATAATTTGGGACCAGGTATTACTCAATGGACTGTTAAAATACTAGACATAAGTGATAATGAATTATTTAATTTTTCATCTCCTTCTAATTTAACTTATAAAGTTTTGGACGCTGTAAATGGCATTGATCAAAGTTTTAAAATGATATTAACTATACAAAATGTTGATGGAGATGTTCGTAATAGTAATTATACTGATTTATTGACTGTTATACCATTTACTTTTCCACAAGCTATTATAAGTAATACGATTGCTATCACATCATATGATAAAGGACTAGGGCTTTTATGGAATGATGTTGGGTATCAATATAGTTTTATTCCATCTTATGATTTATATGCGAATGGTTACACTCAGTCTACAATTTATTCTCCTAATAGCAATGGTGTTGTTGTATATAATACAAATGGAAGACACAGTGATGGCACTATTACTACTACTATCACAGTTTCAAACACACAAGATTTAACAAATGTTATATACTACAGTGTTCCTGTTTCTTTTGAGGGAGTTTCTTATGCTCCCTCAACATCATTGCCCGTTTTAAATGTTTATGCTGGACCATTACTTAGTATTGATGGTAGTCCAGCTTTTTATTTAGATGAATGTGGAATGGCTAACTCTATATTGTTAGATGGAAATAATAAAGTTCTTTTAGTATGGCCACGAGTATCTGACGCATCTTTAGGTTTAATTCAAAACGACATAGAATTTGTACAATATAATATTTACAGTAACTCATCTGAAGGCGCTATAGCAACGATTAGTGATATTAATATAACTTATTATGTTTTAACCAATGATAATGCAAATATACAAAATGGACATGGAGATGTCTTTTATATTGATGTAACAACACGCACAGTTGAAAATATTCCACAATATATTACGGGGGCTACTGTTAATAGTAGTTATGTTGTTCCTTTTACTTTTCCTCAATCAGTAGACGCAAGTTTTATAGTTACTCAATTAACAGAAAATTCTTATGCTGAAATATCTTGGTTAGGAATTGATAATCAATATGGCCCAGATGGTAATTACGCAGTATTTTATCAAGTTAATTCTATGAATAATGAATTTACTCAAATAGATCCAGCAAATAATACATCTCAAGGTATTAATTTTAACACTAATGGATTACATGAGCTTGAAATTACATCATACATTATGCCTGATGGTGTAAATAAATATTTTTCAACGACTAATACAGCTTGGAATTTGATTACTGTTGGCGAACCTCCTATGTTATCAGGTGTATATGCTTATGCCGGTCCATTAGTTGATTTGCAAGGAAATCCTGCTTCAACAATCGGTAGTGTAGGTTATGATAATAATGAAAATATGTTGGATGGAGATAATAAAATTCTTATTAGATGGGATAATCCTTCAGATATAGATTTAGGTCTTTCTAATGCTATAACTTTTAGCAAATTTCAAATTTGGAGCGATAATAATGGTTTAATAGTTGATAATATAACTGATAGAAATGCTAATTATTATATTTTAGGCCCTGAACAAAATATAGCTAATACAGTGGGTGATTGGTATAGTGTTGTTGTGGTTATTAGTTCTACTTCTGGTCAAGAAATGACAAGTCCTAGCAATTGGACTGATGAAATTATTCCATTCACATTTCCAACATCTGTTAATCCTGATTCCATTATTTTTACGTATACTGAAAGTATGTATTGTGAATATGATTGGCAGGAAGTAGGTATTCAATATGCTAGTTATATTCCATATTATGAAGTTAAAACTGAACAAACTTTAGGAGGAGATTTAGTATATTATGATAGATATATTACCTCGGGACAAAGTATTCTTTTTAATTATGATGGTATTCATAATATAACAATTACAACTGTAATTAATGTTAATGGTATAGATTATTTTGCCACAACAGATGCACAAGCTACTGTTACAACTACTGGTTCTTTAAATGTTTTAGACCTAATTGCCTATCCTGGTCCACTAGCAAATATTAATGGTGATCCTGCTTCATATGCGGCAGATGTTTTAACTTTTACAGATGCCAGTTATTCTAATGTATTGTTGAACGGTGATAATAAGGTATTACTAAAATGGCCATATCCTGATTTTAATATGCTTTCTGGTGGAGTTATTTTTGATAGCTATGCTGTTCATATGTATAATTCAACTACGAATATTGAAACTGATAATATTGCTATTATATATGATATAAGTGTTAACTATTGTATTCTTGATGTGTCGAATAATAATTGGTATGATTTTGCTATACAAGTTTTTGTAAAACCAGAATCTGGTTTTGGAGCTCCAGTTGGAAGTAGTAACTGGACTTATTCTAATTGGGTTATCCCATTTACATTCCCTGCTCCATTAATGATTGATAATACAAGTGTACAACCAGGTATTGATAATACTATTATTGATTTAACTTGGTCGGATGTTACTAATCAAAATAACTATAATGATGGAGGTTTAGAACCATTTTACTCTATTAACTATGCTGATGGAACTAATGCTTCTGAAGGTTTTACCTCTACAAACTATACATTAACTGGTTTGAACTATGGACAAATGTATAGTGGCAATGTGAGTGTTTATTATGAAGATAGCTTTGGACAATATCCTAATAATGTTAGATACTATAGTACACCTTCTGAACAATGGAATGCTGTTCCATTACAAACTCCAGATGTGCCTCTTCTAGACATTATTGAACAAGATACTAATCTTAATGTTACATTTGATAATTCAACAAATAAAGATTATGGAGCATATAGAACTTTAACAAATTATCTCGTTAATGTCACTGTGACTGATGCTGCTGGTGTTGCTGGTTCTACTGATTCTAGTTATAGTGTTGTTGTTGATTTAAATCAAAATTCTCAAGTATTTGATATGCCAACTCTTAATGGTGTTCAATACACTGTTGATATTTCTGCACAATATACTTATGATGACGGATTTGGTCATACTGGTACCTTAATAACTGGTTTAAATACTACCACTAACCTTATACCATATGGTAAGCCAATTATAAATAAGCTTGATACCACTGTGGGGTTTTATAGTGGTGATGTGCAGTTCGTTGTTGATCCAAATGGTAGATCATTAAGTGAAACTATTTTAGTTGGCATCCCTGATGCACAAGCTAGTAATGTTTCTGCTAATTGGAATTATGTGAATATGATGGATAATATTGATCTTGATAATGCTGGTTATGGTGCTCGCGTTGGCGAGCTAATGATTCAATATTCTGACCCATTTAATACTGAAGGATCTGGCAATAGCGTCAATTTAGCTTATTTATTTGCTACAAATGCTGCTGGTACAACTCAATATAATGAAGATGTTAGTGGTTCTGAACATGTTCCAAGCGTTTAAATATATTAATAAATTAACTTAAATAAATTATAAACATTTTATTCAATATTTATAATTTTTGAAAAATATTATTTTTTGTTAAATTTTTTAGCTTTTTCTTCCATCATTCTTTTTTCTTTTTCAATAAGCTCTTGTTTTTTATTGTTATTTGTGGGAGGCTGTTGGCTAACTATTTTTTCAGATTTATGGGTTACAGGTATATGTACCTGTTTTTCAATATGATGTTCTTTATTAAACTTTTTGATGTTAAATTCTTGTGCTTTTTTTTCCATCATTATTTTTTCACTTTTAATTATTGCTTCTTTATGAGCTTGAACTTGGACTTGAGATGGAACTGGAACTGGAACTGGAACTGGAACTGGAACTGGAACTTGGGATTGGGCTTGAAATTTGGATTGGGCTTGATTGCGCTTTTTGTTATTTTGTTGTTGAAGTTTTTTAGCAAGTTGTAAAAATTGCTGTTTCTTTGCCATTTTTGAACGAACGTCCATTTTATACATTATATAAATAAAAAATTTTTATCATAATTATTACTTCTAAATTCCCCAATAATATATTTATAATGTACTTAAAGACCTTTAAGTTCAAAACTAATTAAATATATTAATGTAATATCTTTAAACTTCAACAATTTTTTTCCCAAAAGTAAAAAGGGAAATGGATTTTGGACATTTTTAAAATGTCCATTTCGGGATTTAGTCGACCCTTTGGCTCCGAAAAGTATGTTGTGATCATAATGCTCTAAAACACATTTTTTTATTGATATTTTTGTCACGATAATTTTGAAAATTCTTTGCGGAGGGACCTTTAGGAACTTTTCTATGTAGTCTCTATAGACTACAAAATGGCTACATTTTTGGCACCAAAAGTTCCGAATAATTTCATATGCTACGATTGTGACTATTCGACGTCACGGAAAAGCCAATTTAACCGACATTTAATGACAGCTAAGCATCACGAGACTACATTAGACTACAAAAATACTACAAAAAAGGTTCCAAAAGGTTCCGCATCATATTGCTGTGATAATTGCCAGCGAATATATAAACATCACTCGAGTCTATGGAAGCACAAGAAGACCTGTGGACAGTCAACTGAATTGACATTGGCTTCACTTGATAATCTATCAGACAAAGATATAATAATGAAACTCATAAATGAAAACCAAGAGTTTAAGAGTATTATTATGGACCAGAGTAAAACGTTACACGAATTAGCGTCAAAAGTCGGAACAAATGGAAACAATAATAATAACAATATTAATTCAAATAATAAAACGTTTAATTTAAATGTGTTTTTAAATGAGACGTGTAAAGATGCGATGAATATCAGTGATTTTGTTAGTTCAATAAAGATGGACTTGGATGATTTAGAAACGACTGCTAGGATCGGTTACGCTGGTGGTATATCAGGCATATTTTCGCACAATTTGAAGGATATGGATACACGTATGCGCCCTATTCATTGTGCTGATTTGAAACGGGAAATATTGTATATTAAAGAGAATGGAGTATGGGAGCGTGATAGCACGTTACTAATTAAAGCGATTAAGGCGATTGCATTGGAAAATATACGGCAGATTAATGAATGGAAAAAGTTGTATCCGGATTGCACTGACTCTGATTCACGTAAGAATGATTTGTATTTAAAGATTGTTAGTAATTCGATGTGTGGAATAGATAAAGAAGAAACAGATAAAAACTTGGCAAAAATTGTTAGTAATGTGGCGAAACAAGTAGTTATCGAAAAAAATTGAAAAAATATAATTTATTAGTATACTTTATTAATAAATTATTGTATAAAAACTATTTGAAAACTGAAATTTAAAAAAATATTAATAAATATATTACATATGACTACTATTAAAACAAATATATTACAGAAATACAATGATATTTGTGTAAGTGATATTATGTATTTCTTTGAACAAAATAGCAAATCAGAGAATGATATAACTAACAAAATTAGAGAAAATATTTTAAAATCAATAATACATATTCCTGATTCATTTATAAGTAATAATGAATATGGAGAAAAATGGTTTGAGTTAAAAGGGTTATTTGAATTAACATTAAAACTATTATGTCCTTGTAATTATAAAAGTGTAAATATTGTTAGTAAAGGTGGAATGAAATATAACTATGATTTTGAAGCTCAATATATAAATGACTTAGGTGATATAATTTATGAAGTAAAGATTGAATTTAAAAATAATAATAATTGCGTATTAAAATTGCCACAATTTTTAGAATTGTATGATTCAGACTGTAAAACTAAGTATAATATATTTCCTTATTCATATTCCGAATTCTATTATGATAATTATTTGGATAAATATATAAAATTAGATAAAAATTTAATACTTGAGAAACCAAGTAAAGATATATATTTACAATATATTAAAGATATAAATTATAAACATCCTTTCTTTAATCAACTATACATAAATAAACATAATTTTAAAAAAGAAAAGGATGAAATTGTTAATGAATCAAAACAACAATTTATATATTTATATTCACATTGTTTTAGATTTGACAAACTGTCTGATAAAATTAGAGATTCACAAACTAACAAAGTGTATTTATTATGGGATAAAAATGAGATGCATACTGATGTATTAGATGTAAAAAATATAAAAATATCTGGAATAAAGCCAAATACTATTAAAAAAATGTGTTTTGATTTGGATGTGAATAATTTTATATATGATATTTGTGTGAGATTAAATTGGGGAAATAATAATGGTATAGCTAATCCTAGATGGAAATTTACATTTATAAATAAATAGGTAAAATTGTTTCAAGTTCGGTTTTTGATAAGCCATTATTACCAAAGAACAACTTTATAAATTCCTTTGTTTTTTTATTTTCAAAACTTGTTATAATTTTATTATATGTAACTAGTAGTTCATCTTTACTCATAGAACAGTTAGATAAATAAATAATATTTAAATGGTTTTCAACAACAAAAGGCATATCTAATTCAACAAGAGCATACTTAAAATTATAACTAGCATTACCATTTCCTCTATTAACAACAATAACTGGTTGATTATCACCTTCAACATAAATATATTGAAATTTACTATCATTTTTAAATGTTGTTAGTTTAATCTTATTGTCATTTGTAATATTTGTATTATATAAAAGTATTGTGTTATTTTCATCATTTGTTAGAAATTCTTTTTTTTCATTCCAAACAATTGTGCCAGTTTTAACGCTAAGTCCCATTTTTTTTAATGTAGTAGAGTTTTCGAAATATTTTTTTAATGAGTATGCGTCAGATGTAAATATAAAGCTATTATTTATTTTAATTGAATAATTACATTCATGAATATTTGTTATGTCTTGATTTATTTTTTGAATAATAAGACCAAATGTAGATTGTGATGTTTCAAGAAAATCATTGTTAGATCCATAATCAATAATTTTAATTATTTTACATGTTTGTTTAATATAGTTTCTAATAGATGAATAATAAGATGAATTTAAAAAGCTTTTAGGAATAATAAATGATAAATAACCATTCATTTTTAATTTTGTTAGCGAATGTAAAATAAATATGCCAAATATATTTGGCCTACCTACAATATATTTAGAATATTGGTGTGGGACATATTCCTTTTTACAAACAAAATAGGGTGGATTTCCAATAATTAAATCATATTTATCAATACCATTTATTGTTGTTGTAAAATCTGTATTTACAATAGTAACATCGTTTTCAAACTGAAGATTACAAATTTCATTATAAATATCTTTATTGAATTCTATACAATCAATAGTAGAATCAACTAGTTTTTTATCAATATAATTAACTATTTCGCATGACCCACAAGATGGTTCAAGAACATATTTTGGTTCTTCATCAAAGTAAGTTAATGTTTCATCGACAAGATTAGAAATAATAGATAAAGGCGTAAAATAGATGCCTTGTTCTTTTTTCGTGTCTTTTGATAATTTGTTAGTTAGTTGAATAGATAAATTACTGAAATGTTTTGACATTTTATAATTGTAGATAATAATATATTATTAATTATTATATTTAAATAAATATAATAATATATTCAATTTTTTATTCATAAAGAGTTCTTACTTCTTCGGTTTCCAAAACCACTTCAGGAGGAGATGGCCATTCAGAATACAACTTGGCTTTTGTTGTGGGTTTATCGAGAGCGAGTAGGTCTTTAAGTGCGTTCAAACGGCGAATAAGTGGATCCATTTTCAAGGGATATTTTCGCGATATTTGTTTCCAACGCCATTCAAATTGAAGAGCAGATGGCCAATCAGGGAAACCGGCTACGTGAACAACTCGGGTCCACGTTTCGCCTTGTTGGACTTTTATGGAGGTCGCATGGGCACCACCTTTGATTTCCTTGTTATGCTGTCTTAGACGCCGATTGAGGTCGACTGTTGCGCCTACATAGGTGTTACCAGATGTAGATTGAAGAAGATAGACGAAAAACTGTTTGTCATTTGTTAGTTTATCATCTGTTTCTTTTTCGAATTTACTTTGAACATTACTCATTATTTAATTATTGTTAGTTGTTATATTATATTTATTATCTAAACTAACAAATAAAATAAAAAATTGATTTTTAAATATATTATTGAATACTTATAACAAATACTTACAATCATGTGCGATACTTTTGAAATTAAACAATATACCATTGTGGCTTCTTTGAATGAAAGAAATATTTATATAAAATTAACCGATAATGTTAATTTTATAAATTATGAAAGCAATGTAGATGCCAAGGAGTTGCGACTTCAATTTGAATTGAAAGATATTTATAGTTTGATTAAAAACTGCTTTGAACAAAAACCTGATTTTAATGTTAGTTTCAATGTGAGTTCAGGAAATATAAAATTGGTATTTAATGCAAAAGTGGGAGGATTTTTGAATGTAAACTTTGAAGCATTGTTTAAAGAAAAGTTGATGTCGAATGATGGACAACTAACACTGAATGTAAACAAGATGGAGCAAAAATATAATACATTGTTTAAACGCTTTGAAGAGTTTGAGAAAAATGCTATTAAACAACAAGAGGAAAATAATAATATTATGATAAACTCATTTAATGATATTTTATTTAAACGTTTAGAAGTATCTGAAAAAAATAATAATAATCAACAAGAAGAAAATAATCGCATTTTGAAAATAATGGGTAACATGTATGTTTATGTTGGGATAAAAATTAATAATGTAGGACGTAGCAATCAAAGAGCAGTTAGCAATAATTGTGATATTGATATTCATAATACTTTTATAAAATTAAATTCAAAAATAATTGATATAGATAATAATACACATATTTATGATTTTTCAAAATTTAATGTATTTTATAATCTAAATACTTTAACTATTAATAATCCTGGATTTAGTAATTTTACTAATATAAGCAATAGTAATGTTTCTGAAATAGCATTAGGTATAACTAATGGTATACACGATTTTAGTTCATTGGTAGGAATACATAACTTTCCTAATTTAACAAAATTGACTATATGCTCGCCATCTTTAACCGATGTTGTATCAGTTTTATCTAGGATAAAACATAACATTAAAGAACTTAATTTTCGGTCATGTTCAAGCATTAATGTTTTAGAATTACAAACATATTGTCAAAAGAATGGAATTCAATTAGCGATTTGTTAGTTTTAATTTGTAATTTAAATAAAAAAATTGATTTACTTTTATTTTTTTGTCCGAATGCAATAACAATCGTAATAAGAATGACTAAGCCTAATATTGAAAAAATGTTTAAAAATACTTTTATGAAAGGTCCTAATCGCAAACACTCTAATAAATCTAAAATGACTATTCAAGATACAAATACAAATCTGGGAGAGCCGGTCTCAAATCTGGAAGAACCAAATATTCATTTGTTAGTTAGTCCAGTTGAAGAAACCGAAAATAATTCAAATAATAATAAACCATTAGTTCCTCCAGTAGATAATATTAATATATGTTTTGTTGGCGGAGTTTCAACAGGTAAATCAACAATTTTAAATGCTATCTTTTGTGAAGAACTAACACAATGTAAAATTAAACGCACAACTATGGTTCCAACTATTTATATTGAAAATGAAAGTAATCCATTTCATATTACACCATCTGAAGAAATATTTAAAGTTATTTCTGAAAAAAATAAAGAAATTATTCAAAAGACCGAAGATAGGGAAATAATTACAAAAGACGAGTATTCAGAGTTAATATTTAATGTTGGCAAATTAGATATTAACATATTAGACGATGCTTATGTAAATGTGTATGATATTCCAGGATTAAATGATGCTAAAACAAAAAATATATATTATGACTATTTGGAAGAAAACTTCTTAAAATTTAATCTTGTCATATTTATTGTTGATATTCACTCAGGTTTAAACACATCAGACGAAATAGATATTGTTAACTTCATTACTAATAATACTCGCTATCAATTAGAGAAAAATAATAAAAAGATATATACGCTTGTAGTCGTAAACAAAGCAGATGATATGCAACCAGATAATGATAGTGAAGACACTGATAAACTAATTTTGACTGGTGAATTGAATGAGATGTATGAACAAGTTGAAAAAACGATTAAAAGTGAGTTTGAAAGAAAAAATGTAAAAGAACATTTAATAGGTATTATGCCTTTGTGCGCGATTGATTCGTATCTGTATCGAATGGTAAAGAAACATGGAAACGATTTTAAACTAAGTCCGGAACAAATTCTTAAAATAGGTATTAATGAAAATGGGAAGAAATTCAGTACATTGAAACCCGCAGTTCAGGAAAAGAAAGTATATGATATTCTTCAAGATAAGGAATTTATTGATACTATGATTAAATTATCAGGATTTAGTTGCTTAGAAAAGACGTTACATAAGTTTCTAGGCGAAAACAATACAGGTAAAACAATAAGAATTAATAATTTATTATATAAGTTATCACAATTACCAGATATATTAAAAATTATTAATGATGAAACAAATTTAGTTTATTCGGAATTGTTAGATGATTTATTTGATGAATATTTTGAAATATATGATAACATTAAAAAGATTGATGAAGAAAAGTATTATAGTTTATGTACAGAATTGTTAGATGATATAGTTACTATTATTAAGATTAAATCATTAAATTATAAAGGTGTAAATGAATTAATTGATGATTATTATACTTTTAGTAAAAATACATTGTGTACATATTTTGAGGAGTTTTATAATGAAGATGATAATAAATTTCCTGAATATATTGAAACACAAGTATTAGAAATTTATAAAAGTAATATTAGGAATGATACATCATTCACAATTAATAATATTGTATCTATTTTAACTAGTTTATACACATTAAATATGAATTCAAACACAAATATATATAGAGTTGTTAGTTATATCATTGGAAGAAGTCATAATTTTAAATATGCTTTAAATATTGAAGAAAAATTAGATATGTCTAATAATAAGTTTAATGAATTATTAGACAATGATGAAGATAACTATTCTAAGTTTATTGAATTATTAAATAATATAAAGTCACAAGGAATTAACATTGATACTATTAATACATTATTAAGATTCGTATTAATTTACAAAATTAAAGATAGTTCAGACAATATAGCATTATTATATGCGAAAAAAATGCTATATCAAAGCCATAATGAAATTCCAGTGTCAAATTATATTTCACAAATGTTATATGGAAAAGAAGCAGATGAAATTATATTTATTAATGGACTTGATATATCTGAATATGAAAATGAATTAAAATTAGACTTGTATTATTTGAATAATTTGAATAAATAATTTAATTCAATATTTAATTGATGTATTTTACTAACTAACAAAATAATAATTCAAATACTTTTTTCCATTTGTTAGTTTGTTAAAGAAATATAAAGGTAAAATTATATATAATTATAAATGTCTACAAAAATAGTGAATATATGTATCTTAGATACAGACATATTGCCTGATATTATAAATACATTTACGCCTGAAGAAAATTATATGATGCTAAAAATTGGTAGCGATTGTATAAAAGAGGGACGCAAAGTGGTTTCAACATTAACGCAAAAAGAAATATATCAAAAGTTAAAAAATGAGACACAAAAAGATATTCAGAAATTAGAAATGGATTTGTTAGTTGAGAAGAAAATGAAAAACCAAATAGAAGAACAAATTAAAAAAATCTATGAAAGTCAGATAGATAAATTAAAGAAACAAATAGATGAATTAAATAACCAAGTGATTGAATATGCAAATGATAATTCATCAAAAATACAAAAAGAGATTGATAAGGTGATTGAAAAGAATAGACTTTTGTTAGATGATAAGGATAGACAAATATCAAAATTTACAGAAACCTATCAAAAGTTAGTAAAACAAACAGAAACAAAGTCAAGTAAAAAAATTGGAGATGAAGGTGAAGAAATATTTTTTACATTATCGAATACATTTAAGGATTTTCCAAAATATAGAATAGAAAAAAAAGCACATATAGGACACAAAGGTGATTTTCATTTATTCTTTGAAGATTTTAATGTGTTAGCTGATATGAAAAATTATTCTGGTTCAGTTCAAAAAAAAGAAATAGAAAAGATTGAAGAAGATTTAATAGCAAATAGTTCAATGAATTATGCTTGGTTAATTTCACTTGATACAAATGTTGCAGATTGGAATCGATTTCCTATAATGTGTAAATGGGTTGCTACAGAGTCAGGTAAAAAGTGTATTTTAATTATTAATAATTTTTGTTCGCAACATAAGAACCTAGAAGATGCATTAAGAAATATATGGTTTATGACTAATGAAATACATAAATTAATGAACCAAACTAACATTGATGATTGTGATATTAAGATAATGAAAGAACGTGATTATAATGTCATACAAAAAATAAAAAATACGCAAAAAAGATTAACTGAGTTGAAACGAAATGTAACAAGTATGTCGCAAATTGTAAAAGAAACAGACAATGAGTTAGTTGATATGTTAAATATATTATCAAATGAATTATTATTAAATAATTCTAACACAAGTATAAAAATAAAAGAATGGTGGACAGAAAATATTGAATATGATGGAGATTCACAATGTAAACTAACAACATCAGAAATTTGGAATAAGTTTAAGAAACAAAATATAAAATTTATTCATGAAACAGGATTAACGATTGATGAATTAAAAGATAAAATAAAACAATTTGTTAGTTCAGATAATTATATAGAAAAGTCAAAAGGTGGTTCAATTGAATTTGTTAGTTTCAAGTTTAAACCAGAAGTAACTATTTCCGAAACAATTCAAGTAGAGTTTAATAATGTTATTGAAAAGAAAATAGTTCCTGAGAAAAAAACAAAAACGAAAGTAAAGAAAATTGCGAATAAAGATTTTGTAGTTAATGAAGAAATAGATAATGAAATAATTAATGAATATAATAATACTGATAAGAAAGTGATGGAATTAGCTAGCGAAAATAATTTATTAACATGGCAAGTTATTTCTATGTTAGTTAAAGCGAATAATATTAAAAATAGAAATGAAGCAAGAGGTTATGAAGAATATATACAATCACAAGAATATAAAGACCAAATAAATAAAAAACAAAATGAAAAAAAATAATTATGATGGTTTTGCGTGTTGTATATTTAGGAAACGCAAACCCCTTTGCTATATTAGGGTCCCTTCCCTAATAGTTTCCTAAATATAATTTTTTTTTATTTTTTAAATACAAAATACCGTCACAAAAAATATTTTACAAAATTGTAATACACCTTTATATAAATTAAAAATCAAATATATTTAATTTATATTATAATGTGACGAAATATGGTTTCACAATAAAACAATATTACAAAATATATACTTTGTTAGTTGTATTATACTTATTTATTAATATCTAATATAGTAAGACCAAATATGCTAACAATATTGCCAACATATCGATACAAATATGGTTCTTACTGACATTTAAGTATGATAAGTTTGTATTATATTTTGTGACGATATATGGTAACAACTTTGTGTCTGAAAATGACGGATATATGCTAACACTGAGAGTTCAAAATCTGAATAGTTCTGAAATATTT
>Ga0233451_10000195_pt1 | contig 64874 bp, 60 predicted proteins | sample 011ome_29_FD_183052 | JGI IMG/M metagenome (GOLD analysis project Ga0233451, IMG submission 183052) | Coastal salt marsh microbial communities from the Groves Creek Marsh, Skidaway Island, Georgia - 011504CT (spades assembly) | ecosystem: Environmental > Aquatic > Marine > Intertidal zone >... | reverse complement strand
GATTACTACTTCAATAGAGCCTAATTCCATGGTATTTCACAAACCAGAAATTCAAATTAAAAACAATGTCTAGTACTTTAGAAAACTTTATTGGCAATACGCCTCTTGTCGAATCTAAAAACTTAAACACCCATCCAAGTGTCAAGTTGCTTTTTAAGCTAGAAGGTCATAATCCGGGTGGAAGTGTTAAAGATCGAGCTGCGTATTTTATGATTAGTGAAGCCATGAAAAGAGGTGATATCACCAAAGACACGAAGCTAATTGAAGCTACCAGTGGAAACACTGGTATTGCACTTGCGATGATTGCTTCAATCTACGGTTTAGATATCGAGCTTGTCATGCCGGAAAACAGCACTGTAGAGCGCGTAAAGACCATGAAAGCCTATGGAGCTAAGGTAACCCTAACCCCTGAATCTATTGGAATAGAAGGAGCTAGAGATTACGCTTCAGACAAAGTGGTGAATCACAGCTACTACTCCTTTAATCAGTTTGCCAATGATGACAACTGGAGGGCACATTACCATACCACAGGTCCGGAACTATGGAACGATACGGATGGAAAAATCACTCATTTTGTATCTTCGATGGGTACCACGGGGACGATTATGGGAACCAGCACCTATCTTAAAGAACAAAACGAAAGTGTTCAAATCGTTGGTGTTCAACCCTGTGATGGAGCTAAAATACCAGGAATTAGAAAATGGCCAGTGGAATACCTTCCAAAAATATTCAATGCGGATAAAGTCGATCAGATCATTGAAGTATCTGATGAAGAAGCAAAGGCAACAGCTCAATTACTCGCTCAAAAAGAAGGGATATTTGGAGGGATGAGCAGTGGAGGTGCTGTTTGTGCGGCATTAAAACTCATCGATACCTTAGATTCAGGAATTGTCGTTGTTATTATTTGTGATCGAGGTGATCGTTATTTGTCTTCCGAACTTTTTGAATAAAACTCAAATAGATCCCAACAAAAAAACCACCTCTAAAGGTGGTTTTCTAATCAGATTACCGCTCTGCCTATAGGTTTAACACTCCGTTCTCAGAACCTGCGTATTCGTTAAATTGATACGAATCAGCTTGATCGTCATTGAAGTAGTTTTCACCGTCAGCAACATATTTAAACTCATAAGACTTCCCCTCTTCTAAATTAAGGGTTCCTTTGAAGTTTCCATTCTTTAATTTCTTTAATGGGTTTGCAGTTAAATCCCAGTTGTTGAAATCTCCAACCACTGATAAGTTCTCAGCTTCAGCTGGAATGTTAAAAGTGATTTTACAAACTGGTTTTGATTTTAAAAATTGTTTTGAAATTGCCATAATTCTATTTTTTATTTGATGATGATCGAATGGAAATTTGCATCCACTTCAATCGATTGTTTTTCTTTATTGTATTTTAAGTTTGACAAAGACACCTTTTCGGTGTCTACAGTTACACTCTTTACCTCAAAAGGTAATCCGATTAGATTAATTTGAACCTTGTTATAGGTGGTCTCATAGCGACCATCTCTGAATTGATCGATTAATACTTCTTTTTCTTTTCCGTAGAATTTAATTTTCTTTAAGAGGTATTTTCCTCTTTTATAATCGTATCCATCATGTGCATCTTCATAGATTGTTGAACGCTCTCGACCCTTTTTGTAATACACATCGAGTTCAAGTGTTTCAATCCTTTGCTCATCTACATATTGCTGTACAGGATATTTAGGAATGACAGAGCCCGCTTTTACAAAAACAGGCATGGAATCCAATGGAGCATCTACCCATAATTCTTTACCTCCCTCAACTGCAACATTAGTCCACAAATGATACCATTTTCCTCTTGGAATGTACATACGTCTACCCTGCGCATTGGGCTCCTGAACAGGACAAACGAGTATCTGATCCCCAAAAATAAACTCATCCGAACGATAATGGGTATGGTGATCTTCTTGATCAAAATACACTAGTGGTTTGATCATCGGTTCCCCTTCTGTTGTGTATTTGTGATACATCGTATAGATATATGGGAGCAATTGATAACGCAATTCCACAAATTTTTTGGTAATATCCAAGACCTCCTGATCAAATGACCAAGGCTCTTGATCTCCGTGATGACCTGAGGAATGAACTCTAGTGAAGGGATGAAAGACTCCTAATTGAACCCATCTGGTAAAGAGTTCTCCACTAGGTTGTTCTGCAAATCCACCAATATCAGTTCCAACAAATCCCATTCCAGAGAGTGACATTCTCTGAACTTGAATATTAGCAAGCCATAAGTGTTCCCAAGTTGCGACATTGTCACCTGTCCAGGAAGAGGTATAACGCTGTCCTCCTGAATAAGTCGCTCTTGTAATAACGAAGGGACGTTTAGGAGCAGCATGTCTTTTAACCCCGTGATAGGTAGCTCTTGCCATCTGCATTCCATAAACATTATGAGCCTTTCGATGACTGCAATAGTTGCCATCGTAATTGTGTCTCACATCATTTGGAAAGGTCTTTCCTGGAACTTCCATTACTGCAGGTTCGTTCATATCGTTCCAAACTCCGTGAATACCATCCTCTTCAATGAGTCCTTTGTAGAGACCAGCCCACCACTCACGAACTTCTGGATTGGTAAAATCAGGAAAATAACACTCTCCTGGCCAAACCTTTCCCTTCATATAAGAACCATCTGCTCGTTTACAGAAATAATCTTTTTGTAAAGCCTCCTGAAAGACCTCATTGTCTTTGTCTATTTTAATCCCTGGATCAATGATAGCAACTGTTTTAAAACCTTGCTCATTAAAATCATCAATCATCTGTTTTGGATTCGGAAAGTAGTCCTTATTCCAGGTAAAACATCTAAATCCATCCATATAGTCAATATCTAAATAAATGGCATCACAAGGAAACGATAACTCTCTAAATTTAGAAGTGATTTCTCTAACACGGCTCTCTGGATAATAACTCCACTTACATTGGTGGTATCCCATTGACCACATCGGAGGAAGCTCTGGTTTTCCAGTAAGATCTGAATAGGCTTTAACCACTTTAGACATTTCAGGACCATAGAAGAAGTAGTAATTCATTTCTCCTCCGTCGGCCCAAAAGCTCATGACATTTCTGCGCTCATGGCAAAAGTCAAAATGAGTCTTAAAGGTATTATCAAAGAAAATACCATAGGCTAAAGTATCGTGCAAACCAATATAAAAAGGTACGTCTTTATAGAGCTCTTCCGTATCTTTACCATAGGCATATTGATCCGTATTCCAATTCGAAGTGCGTTTTCCTTTGAGGTTAAAGTTGGTCGGCTTATCTCCTAATCCGTAGAAGTTTTCTCCATCTTTAGATGACTTGCTCATCTTTACAAAGTTTCCTCCAAACTCAAAACTCTCCTCCCAATGAAATCCTAATTCATCTTCAAGAATAATCTTTCCTTCCAAGTCGTATAGCCCTACTCTTAGGTCTGCTTTTGAAACTTTACATACAACACGATCCGTTTTGATAACAACATCATTACTGTCTTCATCAATAATTAATTCTCCATAACCGTGTTCGTGTTTCTGATCGATAGCATAGGAAAAATCCTTCGTAAAGAATCCCTCTGGAGCATATCTAAATCGCAACAGCGAGTCTCTTAAAACGTGTACTTGCATCAGCACTCCATTTTGAGATTCAAACTCTATGACATTCGATTTTTTGGTATGGGATTTATAGGCAGTGGGGAATAAATTTCCCTTATACTCTAATTCAGTATTTGTAATCATTTATTTTAGTTTAGTTCTGGGACGGCAAATAAAGCCAAGTTTAAGTTGGTGAACAAGAAATGGTTATAAAACTTGATACACTTGTGTGCTCAACGGTGGAATTCTCAAAATAACCGACTGATTTTTACCATGTGAGCAAATTTCTTTGATTAAATATTCCTGATTTATCTTAAAATCAGAACCTGCGTACTTCGATTCATCCGAATTAAAGACCAGAGATAATTTTTTACCCTCTGGAACTCCAATTTGATAATTAGAATGTGGTGTTGGAGTAAAATTATTGATGACAACAAAGCGATCCTTCCTCGTTTTACCCTTTCTGACATAAGCCAAGATCGAATTTTCAGAATCGTCATAAGACAACCACTCAAATCCTTCTGCAGAAAACTGCAGTTGATGTAAAGCCTTTGAAGACTTATAAAGTTTATTTAAATCTTTAATCGTTTCTTGTACTCCTTTGTGGTATTGATACTGAGTGAGATGCCAATCGAGACTTTGCTCAAAATTCCATTCCTCGTATTGTGCAAATTCTCCTCCCATAAAGTTGAGTTTAGCTCCTGGATGGGTATACATATAGGCGTATAGCGCTCTCAAATTTGCAAAACGCTGCCATTCATCACCTGGCATTCTCCCTAAAATTGAATTTTTCCCATAGACCACCTCATCGTGAGAAAGTGGCAACATAAAATTCTCTGTAAAGGTATAAGTCAATGAAAAAGAGATGTCGTTTTGATGGTATTTTCTATAAACCGAATCTTTCTTCATATACTCCAAAGTATCGTGCATCCATCCCATCATCCATTTCATCCCAAAACCGAGTCCTCCTATATCCGTCGGTCTACTGACCATAGGAAAGGCGGTCGATTCTTCTGCAATGGTTTGGATCCCTTCAAAACGACTGTAGAGTTCCAAATTGAGGTCTTTTAAAAAGCCTACTGCTGCAAGATTTTCACGTCCCCCAAATTCATTTGGTTCCCATTCACCGTCTTCTCTTGAATAGTCTAAATAAAGCATTGAAGCTACCGCATCGACTCTCAGTCCATCGATATGATATTCTTGCATCCAAAACACAGCGTTAGAGATTAAAAAAGAGCGCACCTCAGGACGTTCGTAATTAAAAATTAAACTCTTCCAATCCTTGTGATAACCCTTTCTAGGATCAGGGTGCTCGTATAGGTGAGAACCGTCGAAGAATCCTAATCCGTGATCATCACTTGGAAAATGGGAAGGAACCCAGTCTAGGATCACCGCAATACCAGCCTTGTGAAACGCATCGATGAGCACTTTAAATTCCTCTGGACTTCCAAAACGAGAAGTAGGAGCATAATAACCCGTGAGTTGATACCCCCAAGAAGGATCGTAAGGATATTCCATCACTGGCATAAACTCCACATGCGTGTAGTTCATTTCTTGTACATAAGAAACCAACTCCTGAGCCATATCGATATACGAAAGTGATCTTCCATCAGCTTTTTTTCTCCAAGAGCTCAAATGAACCTCATAAACGGAAATCGCCTGATCGAGTTGATTTAATTTTTTACGCTTGGTAAACCAAGTCTTATCCTTCCAGGTGTAATCATCACTCCAAACAACAGAAGCAGTCAGAGGAGGGTGTTCACATGAACGCGCATAGGGATCTGCCTTTTCACAAACCACATCATTGTGATGTGATCGAATTTTATATTTGTAAAGGTTCCCATGGCCTACTCCAGGAATAAAACCTTCCCAAATACCAGAACCATCCCAGCGCACAAAAAGCTTGTGATCTCCTTCTAACCAAAAATTAAAGTCTCCAATGACAGAAACTGATTTAGCAGATGGTGCCCATACTGCAAAGTATGTTCCTTCCACTCCATCAACCGTCATGGGATGAGACCCCATTTTATCAAATAAATTAAAGTGCTTTCCCGCTCTTAATAAATTAATATCAAAGTCGGTAAAGAGCGAATGTGCTATAGTGTTGTTTTTCATATTTTAAGCTTCATTGATGATGCTAATAATTCCTCTGAGAGGAATAATAGCCCATCTTGGTCTTGAGTTTAATTCGTATCCTAATTCGTATACGGCCTTTTCTAGCATGGTGTATTTTAAAAGAAATTCTACTTCTTTTATATAGCCGATATTTAAATTGTTTTGTTGAACGTAATTGATGTAATCACTTAAGAATACTCCAGTGATGTATTTATACAAGCGTTCTCCATAGTCCATGGCCTCCTGTTTTTCTAATCCGTATTTGTCTGGATTATTGAGAATCACAGAATAAATCGCATAGTGAAAGGATCGAAGCATTCCTGCCACATCCTTGATGGGAGGTTGTTTTACCTTTCGATCTCGAATCGTACTCTCTGGTTCTCCCTCAAAGTCCAACATATAAAAATCATCATCTCGTACCAATACCTGCCCCAAGTGATAGTCTCCGTGAATGCGAATTCGCTCGCTCTTGAGCTTGGTCCAGTTAAAATCCAGGAATCTTCTTCTTATTTCTTGTTTTCTAGACAAAAATTCTTGAGCCATTTCCAAGGACTCTCCAGACAATTTATGGAGGTTGTTTTCAATAGTATTCAATCGGTTTTGAAATTGATAAATCAATCTGTTTTTTAACCAAACTTCATAATCACCATTAAAACTTGCAGGAACAAAGGCAGTATCTCTACTATCTGAACCAAGAGCTACATGCATTTCAGCGGTACGCTTTGCTAATTGTTCAATTTGAGAAAAGAATTGAGGTCCTACCCAATCCAACAGAGCTTGAGAAAGATTGGCTCTTTTAATTTTTTTGTAGAGCGTTACATCATCTATTTGATTTAAATCGACAGATTTTTGTTGAATGGCTGAAAAAATTTGATCGATCGCTTCAAGGAAGTATTTCCATGCATCACCATCGTTTGGAATAAAGTCTTGCATCAGTCCTAAGGTGATGGTATCGTTTTCCTCTCCTACATCTAAATTGATACTTCCAGCGTATTTTGGAGTATTTGGAAAATCAGCAACCTCAGTTAAAAAGCGACTGATTTCATAGTCAGGATTGGTACTGATATAGATTCTCCTAAAGATCTTAAGAATATATTTTTTGTTGTATACTATTGATGTATTGCTCTGTTCTGCACCTAAAAACTTCGAAGTTTCATAGGGTTCTGCATTGATTTTAGACGATTTGTGAAATTGCACTGCTCGATACCCTCCGGATTGCTCCATCATATTTTCAAAAAGAAGTCTTCGAAACTCTTCAATGTGGAGCGCATCAACTAAATATCCGTCCACTCCGTTAAAACTCGCTGAAGAAATTAAGGTCTTCGTATCGAGTTCTTCACCCGCCATAAATGCTATTGGAAGAAAATAGTTTTGAAAGAACGATTCTTTAAAATGAACCTCAATCAAGATTCCAAAATAGTGATTCCTTTCAGAATGCATTTCAAAATAATCATTGATTTCAATGTATTTTAAACTGCTAGACTTACCTGCATACCATCTTTTTTCTGGGATATAGCGTTCTAGAATTTCATTGGCAAAAGCATTTAAAAATTCTTCATTTTCAAAAGCATCTTTCCACTGACATGAAAACTCAAAAGGTCTTTTTTGAAGGTCTTTATTATGCTTATCTTCCATTAGTACGAAATTTTAAAAAGATGGAACGGCAAGGTTGGATGTAAAGCCACATAATTCCAATCGGCGTTCCAATCGTATTGATTTCCTGTAATCACATCGGTTACTGAAAACTGGTTGATATGACCTAGTCCTAGTTGATGTAATGGCAATTTCACTGAACCTTCTTGAGTATAATACGAATCCAGGGATGCGATCATTAAACTCAAACAGCGCTTAGCATCATCAAACTTCACATAAGCGATGATATTGTCGTTTTGAGACTCACAGAATTCAATATTGTTGGTTTGTTGAAGGGATGGGAGTGCTCTACGAGCCTCATTGATCTTCTTCATTATAACCATAATCTTGTTTTCAGCTTTCCAATCCCAATTTCTACATTCGTATTTCTCACTGTTGTGATATTCCTCTCTTCCAGGTACTGCTGCAGAATCCATAAATTCATAAACAGGTCCGTAAACTCCAACATTGGAACTCATAGTCGCAGCCATAAAGTACCTTGACAAATGCATTGCTTCATTAGCTCCTTGAAGATGGAATGGATTGATATCAGGTGTATTTGGCCAGAAATTTGGTCTGTAAAACTCCTTTTGAGGTCCTTTTGTTAGTTGCTCTAGATACTCGGTAAGTTCTGATTTATTAAACCTCCAAGTATAATAAGAGTAACCCTGAGTAAAGCCTTCTTTTGCTAACTGATCCATAATCTTTGGACGGGTAAAGGCTTCTGCTAAAAAGAGTACATCTGGATGTTTTTTCTTAACCTGAGCGATCAACCAATTCCAAAACCTAAAAGGTTTGGTGTGGGGATTGTCTACTCTAAAAACCTTAATGCCAACTTCCTCAACCCAATAAAGAGCACAAGAAAGTAGTTCTTCCCATAAATTTTTCCAATCTGGAGTTTCAAAATAAATTGGAAGAATGTCTTGATATTTTTTAGGTGGATTTTCAGCGTATTGAATACTTCCATCGGGTCTCCATTTAAACCAATCTGGATGCTCTTTAACCCAGGGATGATCTGGAGCAGCTTGAAGGGCAAAATCCATCGCAACTTCAATTCCCAATTCTTCGGCTTTAGACACAAGTGATTTAAAATCTTCAAGCGTCCCTAATTCAGGATGTAAATCCTTATGTCCTCCGTATTGTGAACCGATTCCCCAAGGTGAACCTACATCTCCATCTGCAGCATCAGTTGCATTGTTTTTTCCCTTGCGATTGACTTCTCCAATTGGGTGCACTGGAGGAAAATAGAGAGTGTCAAATCCCATATTCGCAACCCTTGGCAAGAGTGCTTCGCAATCTTTAAAAGTTCCGTGTTTTCCAACTTCTGGACTTGCAGAACGAGGGAAAAATTCATACCAAGTACTAAACAGTGCTTTTTTTCGATCAACGTATAAAGGATACTCTACGGAAGTCGCTTTTAAAAACTTGGTTGGATAAGCAACAAATAATTCTTTTAGCTGTGGATTTAAGACTCCTTCAATGGCCTGCTGATAAGAATCGACAGATTCCATTAATTGAACCAATTCCATCCACTTCGATGCATCAGCAACTTTGTTAGAATCCAAGAGTCTTTTAATGTACAATGCTCCTTCTAAGAGTTCTGAAGTTACGGTAATATTAGCCTCAATCTTCTTTTCAATTCCGTGTAACCAGTTTAGGGATTCATCCACCCAGGCTTCTACTTTATAAGCATAAGCACCTTGTTGATCTACTGTGAACGAGGCTTGCATTTCATCGTTTGGCAAGCTGATCATTCGAATCTCAGACCACTTTTTTGACGATTGGTGTTTGTACAATAAGGCCGCTTGAATCACATCGTGGCCATCACATAATACATCGGCTGATACCGATACTTCTTGTCCTACAATGCGTTTTACAGCATAAGTTCCACCCTCAATTTGTGGTTGAATATTTGAAAGGACAACGCGCTCTTGATTAAGCATATATTAAATTAGTTTAGTTTGGTGACACAAAAATAACAGATACTATTATTTTTATACCTATAATGTTAAAATGTTATATCTATTCGATAAAATAGTACACTATTAATGGACAGCTCCTAGACCTACTTTATACAATTCTGCATTCAAAGAAGGAATTTTATCCTCTAAAAGGGTAACAGCTGTCTTTTTGTGTTGTTCCCATTTTGCATTGAGTTCAGCAATTTTAGTACGTGCTCCCGTATTGATTTTAGGCATGGCACTATCCGATTGATTGATCGCTGTCGCATAATAGGCTGTAAATCCATTGACAAAATTCTCTACATCGTCATAGGCTTTTGAAAGACGTTGTACCATCTTCTTGTCAAAAGCATCCAATTCATTAAGTAATTGATCCGCTTTCTTATAGACATCTGAATTAGAGTCCATTGTTTTCATAACCGATTCAAGCGATTGCTTTTTACGATATAATTCATTGGTCATCGAGGTCATTTCATTAAAAGTAGCCTCACCAGCTGTCATAAAGGCATCGTATTCTCTATAATCCTCCATAGTGGTTGAATACATAGGATTCGGGATGATTTTTGAATAGGTCTGATACGTTTGATTTCCAAAACTCAAATTAAGAGTATAGGTTCCTGGGATGGCTTGATGCCCTCTATAACTCATTTCAATATACACCTTTGGTGTTGCCATTAGAGACTCATGACGCATATCCCACACAAATCTGTTGAGTCCTTTTTTAGTACTCAATGTCGCCTCAGGTGAAGGAGCTCCTTCGTAGGATATGTAGGAGTCATCTCTTTTAGAGCTAAATGATCGAACGAGCTTCCCTTCTTCATCTCTAATTTCAAGAGTGAGTTCTTCATTCTTGTCTAATTCAGGTAAATCGTAATAAATGACCATACCTGAAGCTGGATTAACCCCTTGAAAAGGATTGGTTCCTGTTGGGTTCGATCCATTCATAGAAGAATACCAATTTGCTATCATTGCATTTTCTGGTTTGTAAAGTTTTCCTGTTTTTGAAGTTCCTTCAAACTGTCGTAGCAGTGATAAATCATCTAAGATCCAAAAAGATCTTCCCTGAGTTCCTATGATGATATCATCGTGTTTTAATTGCAAGTCCGTAATAGGAACTACAGGTAAATTGGATTGGAACGATTCCCAATTTTTACCACCATCATAAGAGAGGTATAAGCCTAGTTCTGTTCCCGCAACAAGAAAGTCTTTTAGCACAGGATCCTCTCTAACGACTCTTGTATAGGCTCCCATCGGAATTCCATCAGATATATTTTTCCAAGTCTTTCCGTAATTGGTACTCTTGTAAAGTGCTGGAGTATGATCGTTAAACTTATATCGAGTGGTAGCGATATAAACTGTAGCTGGATCGTGAGGAGACACATCAATAGCATTGATAAGGGTCTCCGGCAATCCTTTTGGAGTGATGTTTTCCCAACTCTTCCCATTGTCTTTGGTGATGTGCACCAAACCATCATCAGAACCAGTGTAGATGACTCCTGCTTCATGTGGAGATTCCATTACATAAGAAAGTGTTCCGTAATTTTCTGCACCGACCGCTTCATTGGTATAAGGTCCCCCTCCGTTTCCTTGCTTACTGTCGTCATTCATGGTTAAATCTGGAGAAATCACCTCCCAATTAACTCCTTCATCTCTAGTTCTAAGAAGGTATTGAGCTCCGTGATAGTAGGTATTTTCTTCGTGAACCGATCTGATGATCGGAGCATTCCAATTGTAGAGGTATTTCATATCCCTTGCTGGAAGCCCTAAGTATAAATTGGGCTCAATCATAACTTGAGTTCCAACTTGAGCCTGCATATCCAAAAGCTCAATGGTTCCTAAATAAGAGCCTCCCATTGTTTTTACTGGATTGTCTGGATCAAAAGCTAGAAAAGCGGATTCTCCACCTGCAGCATAAGTCCAATGCTCTCTTCCGATTCCACCAGAACCGATTCCAATACTCGCTATTTTGACCGAAGTATTATCTTGTTGACCTCCGTAGACATTGTATGGGAACTGATTGTCAACAGCTACTCGATACATCTGTGCCGTTGGCATATTGTCTTGAGTCGACCAAGTTTCACCTCCGTTAAAGCTAATTTCAGCTCCTCCGTCATCGGTAATTAATAAATTTTTTGAATTGTTTGGATTGATCCACAGATCGTGATAATCCCCGTGATTGGTTCGAATACGCTCCCAACTTTTACCTCCATCGATAGAACGATAGGTACTCGCACTCATCACATAGACGGTGTTTTCATCATTGGGATCTGTTTCTACCTCTATATAATACCAAGCGCGTTGTAAGAGTCTGTGATCTGCACTTACTCGAGACCAAGAATCTCCAGCATTTCTGGAAACAAATAAGCCTCCTTTTTCAGCTTCACTATCACTTTCGATGAGGGAGTAAACTAAATTGGGGTTTGCTCTAGATACTGAAATTGCCATCTTTCCCTTTTCCTCTGGAAGTCCCTTGTGAATTTTATTCCAAGTTTCACCTCCATCAGTAGATTTGTAAAGACCTGATCCTTCTCCTCCACTGATCACTTTCCAAGGAGTTCTCATATGTTCCCACATCGAGGCATAAAGAACCTCTGGATTTGAATAATCAATAGACAGATCATTACAACCCGTAAGATTATTCACATAAAGTACTTTTTTCCAGTGCTTTCCTCCATCGGTAGATTTGTAAATTCCTCGATCAGAAGTAGGGCCGTGCAATGCTCCTTGAGCTGCTACCCATACGATATCTGGATTCTCTGGATGAATGATAATTCTAGCAATATGCATTGTTTCTTTTAAACCCATATGTTGCCAGGTTTTTCCTGCATCAGTGGATTTGTAAACGCCATCGCCATAAGAAGTCATCACCCCTCTCGGTGCGTGCTCTCCCATTCCCACATAAACGATATTTGGATTGGATTCAGAAACAGAAACTGCCCCGACAGATCCGGTCTTAAAAAACCCATCAGAGATATTTTCCCAACGCTGTCCAGCATCAGTAGTTTTCCAGACCCCACCTCCAGTGGTTCCCATATAATAAGTTAATGGATCGGATACAACACCCGAAGAACCATTGGCTCTACCTCCTCTAAAAGGTCCAATATTTCTAAATTTTACGGCTTTTAAAACTTCGTTTAAATCTTGTGCAAAACTGTTGGTTGCTAGCAGGCACAAAAGAGCTAAAAATATTTTTTTCATCAGTACAGGTTTAAATTACTAAAGATATAAAAAATACACTCAATAGGATGAGAGAATTTGTTGGATTCCACTACAAATCAAATTCTTATATTTATACAAACCCTCAGTTATGGATAAAAGAACATTTTTAAAATCTGCAGCTGGATTTGCTATAGTTCCCTTTTTTAGCAATCCAATTGAGCTTATTGAGAGTGAAGCTATCAAACTTAGAACAATTGAAGATCCTGACGAATTCTGGAAAGAAGTACGTTCACATTACATACTCAAAGAAGAGTATATCAACTTTGAGAGTGGCTATTACAATATTATCCCTCAACCTACCCTTCAACATTTTAAAGATCATATTGATCATGTGAATCTTCACGGTTCTTACTATATGAGAACCCACCGCTTTAAAGACAATAGGGAATTAGCAAAAAAACTCGCTGATTTTGTAGGATGTAGCTCAGAAGAATTAGCTATAACTAGAAACACTACCGAATCACTTGACACCATCATTAGTGGATTCCCATGGAAAGAAGGTGACGAGGCCATCTATGCCATACAAGATTATGGAGCTATGCGCGTGATGTTCGATCAAATCGGAAAGCGTTATGGGGTAACCATAAAAACGGTATCAGTCCCTAATCATCCTGAATCTGATGAACAGCTGGTAAAATTATACGAGGATCAAATTACTCCTAACACTAGAATGATTCACCTCTCACATATGATCAACATAACCGGTCATATATTACCTGTTCAAAAAATATGTGATATGGCTCACAGCCATGGAGTAGATGTATTGGTAGATGGAGCTCATTGCGTCGGTCATTTTGAGTTTAAGTTGGAAGACCTTCACTGTGATTATTACGGCTCTAGTCTTCACAAATGGCTTGCTACCCCTTTAGGGCTTGGCCTATTGTATGTCAATAAAGAAAAAATGCCTAAAATATGGCCGCTCCTTGGAGCTCATGAAAAGGGACTTGACAATATCAAACGACTCAATCACTTAGGCACGGTACCAGTTCATACGGATCTTGCCATTCAGGACGCATTGGATTATATCAACTGGATAGGACTCACAAAAAAAGAAAACAGATTGAGATCCCTTCAACAAGCATTGACAAAACCCCTTAGAAATTACCCCAAAATAATTATCAACACACCGATTGAAGACGATAGAAGTTGTGCGATTTCAAATATTGGAATTCGAGGGATGAAACCCGCTGACCTAGCGAAAAAGCTTTTAGAAGAACATCGCATTTTTACCGTTCCCATCGATGAAAACAATGTGCAAGGATGTAGAATTACTCCTAATGTATTTACCACTTTCAAAGAAATCGAGCAGCTTAAAAAAGCATTGGTTGCGATTAGCGAATCTGTCTAATGTGTTATAAAAAAAACAAATTGGTAGAGCGTCACTCAAGATCTTTATGGAATTTTTAATTACTTTAGCATTAGAATAATTTAAGCTGTTAACAATACATTACTTATGAAAAAAATAACCTATTTAGTATCAATCGCATTTTCCGTTTTGATGATAAGCTGCGGAGGAAAAGAAGAGAAGAAAGATGGTTTTAGCATGAACAGGCAGAAGGCTGAAACTTCTACCAAAAAAGAGTCTTCAACGGATAAAGCCTCAACTCGAATCGATTTAAAATCTACAGGAGTTGGACCAATAACTTCAGTCGATCTAGAACCGTTAGACCAATCGCTTGCCGACAAGGGTAAAGCTGTTTTTGACGCCAACTGTGTTGCTTGCCATATGATTGGGAGAAAATTTGTTGGACCAGATTTAACAGGTGTGACTGCTCGTAGAAACCCTGCATGGATTATGAACATGATTCTCAATCCTGAGAAGATGATCAAAGAAGATCAATTGGCAAAAGACCTCTTTATGGAATTTAATGGAGCACCGATGTCCAATCAAAATATCTCTCAAGAAGACGCTAGAGCTATTCTTGAATACTTGAGAACTACAAACTAAGTTCTAAAAGATTTTTGTAATAAAAAACTGCGGCTAATGCTGCAGTTTTTTTTTGCAAAGCTTCCAGAAACTACAATAACCTGAACTAAAGAACCTGTTCCCTCAAATAAAAAGGGCAAATAAGAGCACCACTACAATTCCAACTAATGAGAGTACGGTAGTCATCATCGTCCAGGATCGATAGGTTTGTTTTTCATTGATCCCTAAATACTGACTTACGAGCCAGAAACCTGAATCGTTTACATGAGAAAAGGTAGAGGCCCCAGAGGCTATTGCAACCACTAAAAGCGCCAAAGCAAATCCTGAATACTGTCCCGATTCTAATAATGGAGCCACCAAACCTGCAGCAGTAATCATGGCCACTGTAGATGATCCTTGAAGCACTCGAATCAATACAGCAATGATAAATGCAATCAGGTAGATGGAGCTTTGTAGATGAACAAAACTCTCTGCGATTAGTGTTCCTATATTGGTATCGACTAACATCTGTTTGAGTACACCCCCTGCCCCCGTTAACAAGATAATGGTTCCAGCTGGTTCCATGGATTTTGAAGCGACTTTAAAAAGCTCTTCCTTGGAATAATTCCAACGTAGACCTAGTAAACACCAAGCGAGAAGATTACCAATGATCAAGGCTGCAAAAGGATGCCCTATATAAGTGATCACTAAACCAATTCCAAAATTCTTATCTAAAATGACACCCGAATCTATAAGTGCTCTTAAGACGATTAACACAATTGGAACTAATACCACTCCAAAAATAACGCTTATTGATGGCAAGGGTTTTTCTCTTGAATCTTCTTGTATATGAGAAGGAGCTTCCACAAATATTTTATTTGAAATATACCTTCCAAAGAAAATCCCCGAAACTACAGCTGCCGGTAATCCAACAAGGAATCCCATTAATATGACCAATCCGAGATCAGCTCCTAAAATATCCGCAACTGCAACTGGTCCTGGTGTAGGCGGTATAAAGGCGTGGGTCACTGCCAAGCCAGCAAGTAGGGGAATAGCATAGAGCAAAAGTGATTTCTTAGTCCTGTGTTGCAGAGCGTAAATCACAGGGATCAACAGTATAAATGCCACGTCAAAAAAGACAGGAATGGCTATAAAGAAACCACTAAAAAGCAGTGTCCACGGAGCCTTGTCTACTCCAAATCGCTTTAACATATAATCAGCGATCGCTTGGGCAGAACCGGTGAGTTCTAAGATCGAACCAAACATAGCTCCCAGTCCAACAATTGTTGCGACATAACCGAGTGTTCCTCCCATTCCTCTTTGAATGGTATCAAAAATACTTGAAGCATCTAAACCTGCTACAATCCCGATAATTATGGTTGATATAAGCAGTGAAATAAAGGCTGGTATTTTCAGTTTTAATATCAAAAAAAGTAATACTGTAATCCCCAGGACTAATGCTAAAAGTAGAGTTGTAACCATCTTAATTATTCCAATTATAGTGATGTGAATCTCCTGTTAAATCTCCTTTGAGTTCAAATCCATGAGCCCCAAAATAATCGCGTTGGGCCTGTATCATATGAGCCGATGATTGCTCTTGTAGCATCTGTTTAAAAAACTCAAAGGAATTAGAGATACAAAGACTTGGAACATTCGTTGGAATCAAACTTGACAACAGTTTTTCCACATGTGGTCGATCCATTTGAATCAGTTCCACTATAGAGACATCTGACAATGGCAATTGATGACTTTTTAGAATCGGTTGTAATTGGTATAACAAATCCGATTTAATGATGCATCCTTCGGTCCAAAGCCCACATACTACCGCTAAATCGATATCCCAGTTGTTCTTTTTAGAGGCCACGTGAATCAGTGAAAATCCTTGATGGTGATTGATTATACGAGCAAATCGATAAGTTGCCCTTAAATCCTCAATAGATAGTTCTATTAATTGGTTCTTTGAGTTATAAAGCTCTGATAGTTTCGTTCGATATCGCTTTTTAGATGAAGTATATCGACTAAAAAGAGCTGAAGAAATCATCGTAGCAGCCTGCCCTAATTCTGCAGCAGCGATTAAAGACCAAGAGCCTGTTCCTTTGTGTGCCCCCTTGTCTAAGATGCGATCGATGATAGATCCTTGATCGTCCTTGGTCCTCAATATGGCAGCGGAAATTTCAAGTAAATAACTCTTTTGATCGCTTTGATTCCACTGTTCAAAAACAGTAGCAATTTGATCGTAATCCATCCCCATTGCCTGATGCATGATTTGAAAAAACTCTGCAATAAGTTGCATTTCAGCATATTCAATACCATTGTGAACCATCTTTACAAAATGTCCTGCACCTCCATTGCCAACATAAGCAGAGGTCGGCTGTTGATCCGATGTTTTAGCAGCTATAGAATCGAGTAGGTCTTTTACTAGTTCATAGGCCTTAGGAGATCCTCCAGGCATTAGAGACGGGCCATTTAGAGCCCCTTCTTCACCACCAGAAACTCCAAGTCCCATATAGAGTAGATTCTTATGAGCGAGAAGTTCATTTCTTCGCTCTGTATCACTATAGTGAGAATTTCCTGCATCGATAATCAAATCACCCGAATCGAGAAGCGGTTCCAATTGACTGATCAGTTGATCAACAGCATCACCAGCAGTTAGCATGAGAACAATCTTTCTAGGCTGCTGGATTGAATCTACAAAGGCTGACAGCTCTTCAAATCCCTTTGCTGAACTCAATTCATCGTATTGATCTATTTTTTTTTGAGCAACCCCCTCTTCACTTCCTTTTAAATAACGATTGTACAATGAAATGGAATAGTTATTTCGCGCGATATTTCGAGCAAGTGAAGTCCCCATAACTCCAAGTCCAATAAGACCTATTTCTGATTTCATAGTTGTTCTTTTATTTGAAGAATAATGGATTCGATTGATTGATCAATAGATACTTCTATCGCCCCCTTTGGTTCCTCTAAGGTGTCAAATTGTGATTGCAATAAACTAGATGGCATGTATTGATGATGACGCGCTTCTAATCTTTGAAAGATCAACTCAAAACTCCCCTTTAAATATACCCATTCTATTTGAATATCCTTTGATAGGAGGTCTCTGTAGGATTGTTTAAGCGCAGAACAAGCCAAGACCAATCCTGATTCCAAATGTGATTGACACAAACTGTTCAATCGTTCCAACCAAGGAATGCGATCACTGTCTTCCAAGGGAATACCCGCCTGCATCTTTTTTTTATTGGCAGTTGGATGGTAATCATCTGCATCAAAAAAAGGAAGGGAGAGCACATCAGCTAAAGCTGTACCAACTGAAGTTTTACCACAGCCACTAACCCCCATGACAACGATGAGTTTAGCCATGCTTAGTTATTGTAATAATCAGCGATCATCTGATCGGTATCAGATTTTGATTTAAAAACCTCAAAGGTTTTACCCTGAGTTCTCATAGCTCCTAAAATATTGGCGTATTGACCTGCGATCACTGCATCTGAAGTTGCAGCAAAACCGAAAGCTAAACCTCCAGCAAATGAATCTCCACATCCTGTGGTATCGATCACATCTTGTACTTCATAGGATGGAATAAAGGTCGTTTGAATACTACCGTCTTCCTTTTTACAGTAAAGATTACAACCATCACTATCCAAGGTTACATAGAGGTATTCAACCCCTGCATCCAAAACTTTCTTTGCAAAATCGTCTAAATGAGATCGGTCTTCTGAATCGTAATCGATCTGAGCTGATGAATCAAAATGACAATAGAGCGATTCTTCTAAATTCATTTTAAGTACATCGATATAGGGAAGCCACTGATCCATATCTTCCCAATGACAACGAAGTCGATTTCCCTGATCATCTACATAGGAAGTAGGACCATGGGCATCGAATATCACTTGACTTCCTTTAGCTTTAATGGCCTTTAGAGTCTGTTTTGGAACCTCGTAATCAGTGATTGGAACACATACAAAAACATCTGCTTCTATCGAATCGATATCCTCAGGCTCTATGGGATGCATATTGCTCTGTTGTTTTTCTAATCGATTGTTTTGATCGATAAAATTCAACTCTACAACAGTTCCTTGATCATAAGTGTCAGAAATATATTCTGTATTGATATTTGAATAAGGAGCAAAGACTTCTAAAATAGCATCGTAATCCGATTGGTGTACATGTGCAACCGGAATGACTTCCCCTTGAGTCTCGATTAATTTACTAACAGCAATCGTTGGATGACTTACACACCCGTATTTATAAATCGTTTCATCTCTGTGAGTAATAATCGTGTCTCTTGGAATAGGACCAACAACAGCTATTTTCATATATAAAAGTTTAATTTAGTAAATATACACTTTTATTGATTCGAACGCATTGGAGGTCTTTTAGGTGGAGCTTTTAACACAGGAGTCAACGAATCTATTTTTCTAGAATTATCCACAGAGTCCTTTCGTTTTAAAAGTTCTTGACGCACCAATTCATCATAAACCTCTTTAGTCGCTTCAAGACTATCGTTCACCTTTTTGTAGATTTCAAGATATTCTTTTGGCTTCGAAGCGTAATACAAATCGTTCTGAGCAAAAATAAGGCTATCGATTCCATACCAATTATAAATCGTTTTGACGGGAACAATATTTCGTTGTTTAAGATAATCTTTTTTAGAGTCAGAAACAGCATTTAAAATTGAAAGATCGTAAAGAATTGCCACCATTTGTTCTTTCTCTAATAAAGGATCCGGTTTTTCAACTGCTGGAGTTGAACATGCAAACACTGATACGCATAACCCTATGACAACGAATTTTTTCATCTGTTAAACTTAAGTCTTTTGGCGTTTCTTTGTTTAGAGAATTCTCCGTTTTGATATCCCAAATGTCCATTGACAAAGGTATGAGTAACGCGATTTGAAAATTCGACTCCCTCAAAAGGAGACCAACCACATTTATAGGCAATATTTTCTTTGGACACCATCCACTTTGAATTTGGAGCTACCACAGTTATATCCGCATAATAACCTTCTCTGAGGTATCCCCTATCCGTTATATCGAATAATATTGCTGGGTTATGACACATTTTTTGAACGATTTGCTCTAGTGAAATAAGACCTTGCTCATATTTTTGCATCATCCCAACTAGAGAGTGTTGAACGAGTGGACCTCCCGATGGAGCCGTCAAATAGGTATTGTTCTTTTCTTCAATGGTATGAGGAGCGTGATCGGTAGCAACAATATCGATTCGATCGTCCAATAAAGCGTTCCATAGACCTTCTCGATCTTGGGCTGATTTTACGGCAGGGTTCCACTTAATGAGACTCCCTTTTTCTTTGTAATCTTCTTGACTAAACCACAGGTGATGTAAACAAACCTCAGCGGTTATTTTCTTTTCACTCAAAGGTATGTCGTTAGTAAAAAGAGCTGTTTCAATAGCTGTCGATAAATGAAACACATGTAATCGAGCTCCAGTTTGCTTTGCGAGTTCAATCGCTCTTGAAGACGATAAATAGCAAGCTTCAGCTGATCTTATTTCAGAATGCATACCCATTGGAATTGCATCACCGTACTGTTCTTTTGCCGCTTCTAAATTTCTTCTGATGGTTCCCTCATCTTCACAATGTGCTGAGATAACAAGTGGTGTTGCCTTAAAAATACCTTCGATGACCTTTTCGTCATCGACTAGCATATTTCCAGTGGAAGATCCCAAAAACAGTTTAACACCTGAAGTTGCTTTTGGATCCAATCGCTTCAATTCTTCCAAATTATCATTAGTTCCTCCAAACAAAAAAGAGTAGTTAGCAAAAGAACTCGCTGCTCCCATTGCCATCTTTTCTTCCAAACGTTCAATGGTAACTGTCTGAGGATTGGTGTTGGGTTGTTCCATAAAGGAGGTAACACCTCCAGCTAGAGCTGCTCTACTCTCCGAAGCAATATCTCCCTTATGAGTAAGTCCGGGTTCTCTAAAGTGAACCTGATCGTCGATCACTCCAGGAAATACATAGGATCCGTTCAAGTCGATCACCTCAGCCACTTCAGAACTCAAATTAGCTCCAATTTTATCAATTCGCTCTCCTTTAATTAACAGATCTGCCTCGTAAATACGACCTTCATTAACTAGTTTTCCATTCTTGAGTAAAAACGTTCCCATTAAAAATTCTTTTTGTTAAATATACTGTTGAATTTTAATTGAATTACCCCCAAAATTCCCTCTTTGATAATCGATGAGGACATTTTAGAATAACCCTTTTCTCTATCCTTAAAAACAATAGAGACTTCTTTGATCTTAAATTTCTTTTTATAAGCTTTAAATTTCATTTCAATTTGAAATGCATAGCCTACAAATTTAACCTGATCCAAATCTATTGCCTCTAAAACACTTCTGTGGTAACACACAAAACCAGCTGTAGGATCTTGAACTCTCATCCCTGTAATCAATTTTACATAGATGGAAGCTCCCACTGACAATAAAACCCTCTTAAGTGGCCAATTGACCACGTTAATTCCTCTGATATACCTTGAGCCAACAGACACATCAGCTCCCAACTCACATGCTTTATTTAACCGAATTAAATCTTCAGGATTGTGAGAAAAATCGGCATCCATTTCAAAAACATAGTCAAAATTTCTAGCTAGAGCCCATTTAAATCCATGAATATAGGCTTTTCCCAATCCTTCTTTTTCTTTCCTGATCTCCAAATAAAGTCGATCTGTAAATTCCTGTTGAAGTGCTTTGACTATTTCAAAAGTGCCATCTGGAGAATTATCATCCACAATCAACACTGAAAATGGAATCTTTAATGAAAAAACCGCTCTAATGATGGCTTCAACATTTTCCTTTTCATTGTAAGTAGGTATGATTACCAGACGTTTGGACATAGGTGAAATTTCTACAAAAATAACAATTAGGGAGCAGAAGAAGCCCTCTAGAGCGGATTAATTTGTAATTTTGAATTCAATTATTACAAACCAATAGACCGAGCAATTAAAGGTGGATACAACTCTTAGAACCGTATTTCAGGAAGACTGGATGGCACTACTTCTGGTGAGTTCACTAATGCTATTGAGTTGGTCTAAATTTTTATATCCTCAACGCTACAGTCAATTTAAATATGTTTTGATCAATCAAAAGTATCTGTTGAGTTTTCACAAAGGAAAAATGCTCACACATCCCTTCGCTCTTATAATGAGTTTTACAGCTTGGATCAATCTGAGTTTATTTGTTTACCTACTTATTCCGGATTTAGTTCCTCATTTGAATTTGTATTTTGAACTGTCCTTTTTACACATAGCAATGTATACCGCTGCCTTCCTCATGATCAAGGCTTGGGTTCAAATACTCCTATCAGAAGTGTTTGAAAATCAAATCATAAGAAGACTACAATTTTCCAAAATAAGCATTTTGAGCTTCAATTCCTGGATCTTAACACTGAGTTCCCTTTTATTGATTTACCTCTCAAACCACAACCTAATTATCATATATTCAACTATTTCACTCTTTTTACTACTATATACGATTGGTTATATTAATGTGCTACGAATTCACAAAAACCAGCTTTTTAAACAGATATTATATTTTATTCTGTATCTTTGCGCCTTGGAAATTGCACCAATATTGATCATTATTAATTATCTCAAGATTGCATAATTATTTATGAAAGTAAAAACAATCCTAGTTTCACAACCGGAACCAAAAGTTGAAAACTCACCATATACTAGACTTATAGAAAAGGAAAAGGTAAAAGTTGATTTTAGACCTTTTATTCATGTCGAAGGAGTAGATGCGAAAGAAGTAAGACAGCAGAAAATTGACCTAAAAGAATTTTCAGCTATTATTTTGACTAGTAGAAAATCCGTTGATCATTTCTTTAGATTAGCTGAGGAGATGCGTTTTAAGGTGCCTGACACACTTAAGTACTTTTGTATGTCAGAAGCTGTTGCTTATTACTTACAAAAATACGTAGTCTACAGAAAACGTAAAATCTATGTGGGGAATCATACCTTTAAAGATTTAGCGCCGTTGATTAAGAAATACAAAGACGAAAAATTCTTACTTCCAAGTTCTGATGTATTAAAGCCGATAATTCCTGAAACTTTAAACGAATTAGGAGTTAATTGGAAAAGAGGAATCTTTTACAAAACAGTGATCAGCGATCTTTCTGATCTTAGCGATGTTACTTATGATGTTTTAGTATTCTTTTCTCCATCTGGAATCGAGTCCTTATTTAAGAACTTCCCAGATTTCAAACAAAACAATACGAGAATAGCCGTTTATGGAAACTCGACTATTGAAGCTGCTAAAAAGGCAAAATTAAGAGTAGATATTGCTGCTCCAACTCCTGAAGCTCCTTCGATGACGATGGCGATTCAAAACTATATTAAATCGAACAAATAACACTCGATTGATCATCCCATATCAAAGGCCTTTTTAGGCCTTTTTTTAATTCAAAAAACAAGGCCAGCTCCCCAGCTGGCCTTAATCATTAAACATGAACCATCACATGACAACGTCACACTACAACATCGTAGTTTTTCTTGAATATCGCACAGGTCCTCCTCTTCTGATTTCCTCAGAAGTGTCAGCCTCGAATTTCTTAAAGTTATCTTTAAAGGCATGCGCCAATTTAAATGCAGCATCGTAATAAGATCCAGCATCTCCTAACCAAGATTGTCTTGGGCTTAAAATTTCATCGGGTACTCCTGGGCATTTTCTTGGTTGAGCAGTACCAAACACAGAATGGATGTGATAGTGATCGTAATCGTAAGGACCTAAATCACCACGCATCGCTGCATTGATCATCGCTCTTGTATATTTGAGTTTCATACGAGAACCTACTCCGTAAGGACCTCCAGTCCATCCAGTGTTGACCAACCATACATCAACACCTGCAGCAGTCATTTTTTCAGAAAGCATTTCTGCGTATTTTGCAGGGTGAAGCGGCATAAATGGCGCTCCAAAACAAGCTGAGAATGAAGGCTGAGGTTCTTTTACACCTGCCTCGGTTCCAGCAACTTTAGCAGTATATCCAGAAATAAAGTGATAGGCTGCTTGAGCGGCGTTTAATTTAGATATTGGAGGCAATACACCAAAAGCATCTGCTGTTAAGAAGAAGATGTTTTTTGGATTTGAAGCGATGGAAGGAACTTGAATATTTGGAATAAAATCAATTGGATAACTCACACGTGTATTTTGTGTAATACTGCTATCTGTATAATCTACTACTCCATTTTCATCTGCGATGACATTTTCTAGAATGGCTCCTTTTTTAATAGCTCCAAATATTTCTGGTTCTTTTTCAGCAGATAGATCGATCACTTTTGCATAACAACCACCTTCGAAGTTGAAGACCTTGTTTTCTTTGGTCCAACCGTGTTCATCATCACCGATGAGCTTTCTAGAGGCATCGGCAGAAAGGGTTGTTTTTCCCGTACCAGATAATCCGAAGAAAATAGAAGTATCTCCATCTTCTCCAACATTAGCTGAACAGTGCATTGGAAGCACCTCTTGATATACTGGAAGCACAAAGTTCAACACAGAGAAAATACCTTTTTTGATCTCACCTGTATAAGCAGTTCCACCAACGATAATTTTCTTCTTGGTAAAGTTGATGATCGCAAAGTTTTCTTGTCTTGTTCCGTCAATTGCGGGATCTGCCAAAAATCCAGGAGCGTTTAATACAGTCCATTCTGGATTTAAATGCTCTAATTCTTCCTCTGTTGGACGAATAAACATATTGTAGGCAAACATATTTGACCATGGATATTCAGTTACCACTCTTAGAGGCATATGATACTTTTCATCTGCACAGGCATAAGCATCTCTAACATAGATTTCACAATCAGATAAATAGTGAGCTACTTTATCGTAAAGAGCATCAAATTTAGCGGCACTAAATGGAATATTGATATCACCCCACCAAACTTTATCTTTAGTCGTGTGATCTTTTACGATAAATCGATCTAATGGAGAACGACCTGTAAACTTACCTGTATTAATCGCAAGGGCTCCTGTACTTGAAATAAAACCCATATCCTTTTTTATCGCATCCTCAGTTAATTGATCTGGGGTATCTTGGTAGTGAATAATATCACTAGTGATACCTATTGACCTTAAAGAAACTGTAAGTTTTGGTTCTCTTGTAATACTCATAATGATTTATTTAATGTTATAAAATGATCTAACTAAATTCTTTGACAAAGATACAGCCAGAAAAAATGAAGCGTTATGACTTATATCATATTGAATTATTAGGACTTTTTAAATGTGTAAATGGCTGCCAAAATCCACCCGATTAAAAACAGTATTCCTCCTATTGGAGTCAGGTATACCACAAAGTTTAAATCGATTCCCAAAAGTGGAAATAAGTAGTATACATAAATGGATCCAGAGAACAAGAAAATGCCCCCTAAAAACAAATAAAACAAGCGCTTTTGCTCTTTGAAATCAAAGCGATTGAAGCTGCTAATGATTAGAAGTACTACACTGTGAATCATCTGATAATAGACTGCTGTTTTAAATGACTCTAAAGCCTTAGATTCGAGTACTTCACTTAGAGCGTGAGCCCCAAAAGCACCCAAGGCAACAGCTGTAAATCCCAATAGAAAAGCAGTTGTTAAAATTGTTTTATTCATAACTTTTTATATATTTATAGTTATATATGTAAAAATACATATCTTAATCAATACATCAAATTTACAATATAAAAAAAGCAGATGCGTCGAAAAATCGGTTTAATTGGAGCAGGAAAATCAACGAGTTATCTCATCGCCTATCTTTTGGATAAAAGCGATAAAGAAGGGATTCTGCTACATATTGCAGACCAGTCTTTTGATCAACTCGATCCAAAGTACATAAACCATCCAAATTTAGTGCTTCACAAAGCCAATATGTTGGATGATCAGCAGCGGTCTAAATGGATCGCATCCATGAACCTTGTCATCTCAATGCTGCCAGCACGTTTCCATCATTTAGTCGCAAGAGATTGTATCGACTCTAGGGTTCAAATGCTTACCGCATCTTATGTCAGCGATGAGATCAAAGCAATGGAAGCTGAAATTTCAGCAAAAGGGCTGCTCTTTATATTTGAAATGGGAGTCGATCCAGGAATTGACCATATGAGTGCCAAACAAGTCATCGATCGCATTAAGAGTCAGGGAGGCAAGATGCTGCTCTTTGAATCCTTTACAGGAGGGCTGGTCGCGCCCCAGAGCGATGACAATCTTTGGAATTACAAATTTACTTGGAACCCCAGAAATGTGGTGGTTGCTGGTCAAGGTGGTGCCGCTAAATTTCTTCAAGAAGGGACCTATAAATACATCCCTTATCAAAAACTTTTTAGAAGAACTGAATTTTTAGATATCGAAGGTTTTGGAAAATTTGAGGCCTATGCCAATAGAGATTCTCTAAAATATCAATCTGCTTATGAATTAGACGATATTAGAACCCTTTACAGAGGTACCATTCGAAAGGTTGGCTTTTCAAGAGCTTGGAATTTGCTTGTAGAATTAGGAATTACCGATGACAGCTATCGTATATCAAATTCAAAAGGAATGAGCTATAGAGCATTTACCAATATGTTTCTTCCCTATTCTCCTACCAATACAGTAGAACTTAAACTCAGACATTATCTCAAGATTGATCAGGACGATATTGTATGGGACAAACTCATCGATCTCAATTTATTTAAGGACGACTGTTATATTGAAATAGACAATGGAACACCAGCTGAAATACTACAAGAAATTCTCAGCAAAAAATGGAGTCTCAAAGAAAGCGATAAGGACATGATCGTGATGTATCATCAGTTTGGATATGAGCTCAATGGAGAATTCAAACAAATCGATGCTTCTATGGGAGTTATTGGATCTGATCATCGCTATACTGCGATGGCCAAAACAGTTGGACTCCCACTTGGAATTACCGCCATTCAAATGCTCAACAACAAATTCAATCTCAAAGGAATTCAAATACCCATTCACAAAGACATCTACGAAATTGTTTTAAAAGAATTGAACGAATATGGAATTCACTTTAAAGAGCGCGAATGCGAATACTTAGGCTACAATCCAGAAGTTATAGGACTGTAATCTTATTTTGTATATTTGTTACAAATTGAAATCAAATAATGAACTTCACAAACAATACGTTAACTCTAGATGGTATTGACAAGGAAATCCTAAGATTTTTAATGGAAGATGCCAGAAAACCGATCTTAGAAATCGCAAGGCATATTGGAATCTCTGGAGCTGCTATTCACCAGCGACTTAGAAAATTAGAATCCTCTGGAATTATCAAGGGCTCTAAATTTATCGTAGACCCCAAGGTAGTTGGTTACAACACTATGGCCTATGTGGGTATTTTCCTTGACAAAGCCATGAGTAATCCCAAAGCGATCAAAGCGCTAAAGGATATTCCAGAAGTCTTGGAATGTCACTATACCACAGGAAACTGGTCTATTTTAATCAAAGTACTATGTAGAGATAACGCCCATTTAATGGATTTACTCAATAAAAAAATTCAGCAAATCGAAGGGGTATCTAGAACTGAGACCTTTATCTCTCTAGATCAACAAATCGATCGACAAATTCAATTGTAGATTAGTCTCTAGATCCTAAGAATCGAAGCACGAAATAGGCCAAGGTTGCCAAGGCTCCAATCGCTGCAACTAAATAGGTTCTCGCAGCCCATTTTAAAGAATCTTTAGCTCCAGCTAATTCTTGTTGGTTTACAATGTGCTTTGCTTCCATCCATTTGATGGCGCGATTACTCGCATCGTATTCAACTGGTAGGGTCACGAGTGTAAAAGCAGTGACAATTCCATAGAGAATAATCCCCATAAGCATAAGACTCGATCCAAGTGCAGAAGTAGCCGATAAAATCAATCCTCCCATAATCACCCACTGTGATAAACCTGAAGCTACCTGTACGATGGGAACCATTTGAGAACGCATTTGTAGCCATGAATAAGCCTGAGCATGTTGAACCGCATGTCCACATTCGTGAGCAGCAACAGCTGCAGCAGCGGCATTTCTTTGAGCGTATACCGCTTCAGATAAATTAACCGTCTTGTCTTTTGGATTGTAGTGATCTGTTAACCGACCCGGTGTAGAAATCACGCGAACATCGTAGATACCGTGGTCGTGAAGCATTTTTTCAGCAACTTCTGCACCACTCATACCATTAGAGAGATGCAATTGAGAGTACTCTTTAAATTTTCGTTTTAATTTACTGCTTACCGACATCGATACAAGCGCTATCAGTCCAATGAGAATATAATAAGTCATCATAGTTTTAAGATTTTAGATAGAAACTTTAAAACAAAAATAGAACCAAATCGAATTCAATCTAAAAAATTAACAGACTTTAGCAGCTAACTGACAAGCTGTCTTATTTGTGTTTGATCTTCAGTATGATGATTGAAAGTGCCAAGAGCGCAGTAATCGTATTAGCAATAATCATCGGCATCGATTCTAAATGAATTCCATAGATGAGCCAAAGAACCACTCCTGTAAAGAACACTAAATACATCACAAGTGAAATATCCTTGGTCGATTTATCTCTATAGGATTTAACCACCTGTGGCACAAAAGCCAGAGTGGCTAGAGTAGCTGCAGCATAACCTATGAGTTCAAATGGATCCATTAACCGACGATATTTACAATTTTACCTGGAACAACGATCACTTTCTTAGGAGTACGACCTGCTAATTGTTCTTGAGTTTTTGGGTGTTCTAACACTTTCTTTTCGATCTCCTCTTTCGACAAGTCCAGTGGTAATGAATAGGTGAAACGCATTTTTCCGTTAAAGGAAATCGGATAGACTTTTTCATCTTCAACGACATACTTCGATTCAAATTTTGGAAACGATGCAAATGCAATAGACTCCGCGTGTCCCATTTGCTCCCATAATTCTTCTGCAATATGAGGTGCATAGGGAGAAATCAATACAGCCAATGGCTCTAAAATCGATCTCGAAGTACACTTTTGACTACTGAGCTCATTGACACAGATCATAAAGGTAGATACCGAAGTGTTAAACGAGAAGTTATCGATATCTTCAGTTACTTTTCCAATGGTCTTGTGCAAACTCTTCAAAGCCTCTTTAGAAGGTTCCTCATCAGTTACTTTTAATCCACTTTGATCAAAGTAGAGCTTCCAAAGTTTTTTTAAGAATCCATGAGTTCCTGTAATACCTGCAGTATTCCAAGGTTTTGATTGCTCTAAAGGCCCAAGAAACATTTCGTAAAGTCGAAGTGAATCTGCTCCATAAGTTTCGCAAATTTCATCTGGACTTACGACATTGTATTTGGACTTAGACATTTTTTCAACCTCTCTAGTACAAACCATCAATCCATCTTCTAATTCAAAAGAAGCGTTTTCAAATTCAGGCCTCCAAGCTTTAAATGCTTCAATATTTAACTCATCTGAAGCATTCACCATCGATACATCGACGTGAATCGGTTGTAATTCTCTAGAACCGATGAGTCCTTTTGAAACAAAGGTATTGGTGTTTGGGATTCTATGTACAAATGCTGAAGTCCCAGTAATCATACCTTGGTTGATGAGTTTCTTAGCAAATTCATCTTTAGTCACAATTCCTCTATCGTAGAGGAACTTTTGCCAAAAACGAGCATAGAGTAAATGTCCTGTAGCATGCTCTGAACCACCGATGTACAAATCGACATCCTGCCAGTAGTCCATCGCCTCTTTAGAGAAGATTTCATCAGCGTTATGAGCATCCATATAACGGTTAAAGTAGTATGAACTTCCAGCCCAGCCTGGCATGGTATTGAGTTCTAAAGGAAAAACAGTCTTGTGATCAATCAGCTCGTTTGAAACAACCTCATTAGCCTTGGTATCCCAAGCCCAAACCAAAGCATTCCCAAGTGGTGGTTCTCCGGTTTCCGTAGGAAGGTATTTTTCAACTTCTGGAAGCTGAAGTGGAAGGTGTGAAGCATCGATGAGTTGAGGCATTCCATCTTTGTAATAAATTGGAAAAGGCTCTCCCCAGTAACGTTGTCTACTAAAGACGGCATCTCTGAGTTTAAAGTTCACCTTCGCTTTACCACAGCCTTTTTCTTCAATAGCAGCTATTATTTTTTTCATCGCTTCTTTATGGGTTAAACCCGTCAAGAAATCAGAATGATCTATTTTGGTATTCGCCTTGTCCTCAAAAGCTTCTTCGCTGATATCCACATCCATAAAGATGTTGGGAATCTCTATTCCAAAGTGCTTTGCAAAATCGTAATCGCGTTGATCACCACAGGGAACTGCCATTACGGCTCCAGTTCCATAACCAGCTAATACGTAATCTCCAATCCAAATAGGCACTTGTTCCCCAGTAAATGGATGAGCTACATAAGAACCCGTAAAGACACCACTGATGGTTTTTACATCAGCCATACGATCGCGCTCTGAACGCTTTGATGTTGCCTCAATATAGGCTTCAACCGCTTCCTTCTGAGCTTTAGTTGTCAATTTTTCAACCAATTCGTGTTCTGGCGCTAAAGTCATAAAGCTCACTCCAAAGATGGTATCAGGTCTTGTAGTAAAGACTTCGATATCAAATTCCTGAGATTGATCTTCATTTGGAATCGTTTTAAAAACAACCTGTGCTCCTGTAGAACGTCCAATCCAATTAGTCTGTGTATCTTTTAAGGGCTGTGGCCAATCGATCTTTTGTAAATCGTCTAAAAGTCTTTGTGCATAGGCAGAGATTCTCATACTCCACTGCAACATCTTCTTTCGAACTACAGGATGTCCTCCTCGTTCCGATACTCCACCTACAATTTCATCATTAGCAAGTACCGTTCCCAGTTCTGGACACCAATTCACCTCGGTCTCTGCCAAATAGGTCAATCGGTATTGAAGCAAGATCTCTTCTTTTTGCTTTTGATCAAATCCCTTCCAATCTTCTGCTGAAAAATCAATCACATCTGGATCACAAACGGCATTCACCTCTTGATTTCCACTGGTTTCAAAAAGCTGAATCAGCTCCTGAACAGATTCGGCCTTGTCAGAAGTTCGATTGTACCAAGAGTTGAACAATTGAGAAAAAATCCACTGAGTCCATTTGTAATAATCTTCATTCGAAGTTCTCACCTCTCTACTCCAATCAAAAGAAAACCCAATTTTGTCCAACTGTGAACGATAGCGTTTGATATTCTGAGCAGTAGTTAAAGCAGGGTGTGTCCCCGTCATAATAGCGTATTGCTCAGCTGGAAGTCCAAAGGAATCATAACCCATTGGGTGTAAGACATTATAACCTTGATGTCTCTTAAATCGAGCGTAAATATCAGAGGCAATATAGCCTAGTGGGTGTCCAACGTGTAATCCAGCTCCAGAGGGATAAGGAAACATATCTAAGACGTAATACTTGGGCTTATCTGAATTGTTGACCGCTTTAAAGGTTTGGTTCTTTGACCAATAAGCCTGCCATTTGGCTTCTATTTGATTGAAATTGTAATCCATAACTGTTTTTTTCTCTAATGAAGAGGCCACAAAAATAACAAAAATGAAGCAGTCCCCTAGCCTTAGAACAGCTAATTTCCTATCATCCAATTGAATTTGATTCAATTAAATACACACTGTTACTTCTGCCGCTTTTTATTTACCTTTGAGAACTATATGAGTAAGGCATTTGACAAATACCAAAAACGCAGGTTAATCTCCTCCTACTTTTCAGTCAGTCTGAGCATTAGCCTCGTCCTGTTTCTGATGGGAATTCTGGGCATATTGGTGTTGAATACACAACGACTAGGAGATCATTTTAAAGAACAAATCAATATCAATATCTTTCTTTCAGACGCTGCCACTGAGGTCGGCATTAAGCAATTAGAGCAGCAGCTCACCATGGCGGAATATACCAAGTCGAGTCGCTTTATTTCAAAAGAAGAGGCCGCAAAGGAATTTTCGGAAGATATTGGTGAGGACTTTATGGACTTTATTGGATACAATCCCCTTCAAGACGCCTTTGAACTCAGTTTAAAAGCAGATTTTGTCAATCCTGCGATGATACAACTAATCGCAGATGAACTATCCTCAATCACTGAGGTTTCAGAAGTCTCCTATGACAAACCCCTCGTAGAATTGTTAAATGAAAATGTCAAAAGAATCAGTTTTTGGATCTTAGTGATTAGTTCTGTAATGAGCTTTGTAGCTTTTTTACTGATCAACAGTTCCATAAGACTTTCGATATATTCCAAACGCTTTATCATTAAAACCATGCAACTTGTTGGAGCTACAAAAGGATTTATCAGAAAACCTTTTATCCTTCAAAATATCAAATTGGGAATCATCGGAGCTTTTATTGCCAGTGTTGCTCTATTAATTTGTCTGTATTACATACAGATGAATTTGCCCGAACTCCATTTACTAGAAGATTTCAAAACCTTGGCTATCGTCATTAGTGGGGTTTTTGTATTGGGAATTCTAATCGCTTGGATTAGCACTTTTTTTGCAGCCCAACGATTCTTAAATTTGAGAACCGCTGCGCTCTATTACTAAGAATACGACTATGAAAAACAGAAAAGAGGAATCAAAAAAAGAGTTTTTATTCCAAAAGAAAAACTACAAATTTTTATTCATCGGCTTGGGTTGTATGGCCTTGGGATTCATACTCATGTCTGGAGGTCATTCAGACGACCCCAATGTTTTTAATCCCGAGATTTACAATTTTAGAAGAATTAGATTGGCACCAACACTTGTGTTAATAGGACTGGGAATTCAAGTGTACGCAATCTTAACAACCTCTAAAAAATAACTATGGAAACAATTGACGCAATCATCCTTGGAATCATTCAAGGACTTACTGAGTTTTTACCTGTATCTTCTAGTGGTCATATCGAACTTACCAAGGCCATACTAGGCGATGGTCTAATGGCAGAGCAAAGCCTTTTGTTTACCATTGTACTTCATTTTGCGACAGCACTTTCTACCGTAGTTGTATTTTACAAAGACATCATAGATTTGTTTAAAGGTCTCTTTGCCTTTAAGAAAAACGAGCAAAGCCTCTATGTATTGAAGATTGTGGTATCCATGATTCCTGCAGTTATTGTAGGACTTCTCTTTGAAGAACAGCTCAGCGCCTTATTCACTTCCAATGTATTACTGGTTGGATTGATGCTTGTGATTACAGCAATTCTACTCATCTTAACAGATAGAGCTGCAAAAAGCGATCGATCCATTTCAATAAAATCATCAGGAATCATCGGGATTGCACAAGCAATTGCCATGCTTCCAGGTATCTCGAGATCCGGTGCTACGATAGCTACTGCAGTACTCTTAAAAACAGACCGTACAAAGGCCGCTCGATTCTCATTCCTAATGGTCATCCCACTCATCTTTGGAAAAATTGCCAAAGACGCCCTTTCTGGTGACATTGTTTTTAACCCAGCGGATACTACTGCAGTGATGGCTGGTTTTATCGCAGCTTTCATCTTTGGACTCATCGCTTGTAAATGGATGATTTCACTGGTTAGAAAAAGTAAATTACACTATTTTGGATACTATTGCGCAGCCATAGGAATCCTATCTATTGCCTATTCTTTGTTCGCTTAATATGAAGACACTTACTGCTGAAGACTTTACAAAAGGACAAACACTTTTGATTGACAAAGAGCTCCACTGGACCTCCTTTCAAGCAGTGAATGCAATCAAGTGGGCCATTCGAAAACGCTTCGATATAAAAAAAATAAAGGTGGGGCATGCTGGAACTCTTGACCCTCTCGCATCTGGCCTATTAATTATATGCACCGGAAAACACACCAAAACTATCCAAGAAATTCAAGGTCAAACCAAAATCTATACAGGAGCAATCACCCTTGGAAGCACCACTCCTTCCTACGATCTTGAAACTGCAATTGACAAGACCTACCCGACTGATCATATTACCGATGAACTCATTCATAACACTACCCAACAATTCATTGGAAGTGTTGAGCAATACCCTCCTGTGTTTTCGGCTTTAAAAAAAGATGGCAAACGACTTTATGAGTTTGCAAGAGCTGGAGAGGCCGTTGATATTAAACCCAGAACCATTCAAATCGATCAGTTTGAAATCACCGCTATTGAATTTCCAATAGTGAAATTCAAAGTAGTTTGTAGCAAGGGAACCTACATACGATCCCTGGCTCATGATTTTGGACAAGCACTCAACTCTGGAGCCCATTTATCGGCACTTCGAAGAGAAGGAATTGGAGCCTATGATGTTAAAAATGCTCTTAGTATTGAGGAATTCAAAACCCAAATAGGTTTCAAAGATCAATAAGATGAATGGGTTCGACAACTTCTTAAGCGTCTTTGTAAAGTGGTCTACTTACCTCAACAGAAAACAATGGGCACTTGTTCTTAGCAGCGTTATTCTCGGTGTTTTTCTCATCCTTTCTTATCAGCTTAAGCTACGAAGCATTGCCAATGAAATTCTGATTGAACTCAATTTAGAAGAGCCTGAAGAAAAAGAACCGGAAATAGTCGAAGAAAAAAAGGAAGAAAAACCAATTGAAGAATCAACTCCAAAGACTAATAAAGCCTATAACAGCTCTCTAAAAGAAACATATGCAACCCCTCCACAGGAAAAGAATACTCCCAACGCTCTTGAAAAGACAGAGAAACTCAATGAGGAAGGAGCATTAGAAGGAATTGCCTCTGATTTTGAACTCAAACTCAGAGCACTGCAGGCTAACAATATTCAAGACCGTATTGATTCCATAGGGATTCCCGATGAGGTCAATAACTTTAAAAAGGATACTAGAATTTGGTATAGTCTAGCCAATAGAACCCATCGAAAAATAGCAGTTCCTATCTACATATGTGATATGGGCGGTAAAGTTGCAGTAAATATCTTAGTAAGTGCCTCGGGTAATGTCCTAGAAACCAATATCAATCAAAAGAGTTCAACTACTAACAATGGATGTCTTTTAGAAACGGCGCAAGAATACGCTCAAAAGACCACCTTTATGCCTGGAAAAGACGGCAACCAATGGGGTGTTATCTACTATTTGTTTTCAAAGCGTTAATCCTTATTCAAAGGATGACAAGGACAGCTTGTCAAATGATCATTGACCATTCCAGTCGCCTGCATATGAGCATAGATAATGGTAGACCCCACAAATTTAAAATCCCGCTTTTTTAGATCCTTACTCAAAGCATCTGAAAGCTCTGTAGTTGCAGGAACCTCTTCTTTGGATTTGAAGTGATTGACGATGGGTTTTCCATCAGTCCACTGCCAAAAATAATTTGAAAAGCTTCCAAATTCTTTTTGAATTTTCATGAAAGCTTGCGCATTGCTAATCGCCGCTTTTATCTTGAGTTTATTTCTGATAATTCCTGCTTCTTCTTGAAGCTTCAATTGTTTCTCTTCAGTATAAGCCGCGATCTTTTGATAATTAAAATCATCAAAAGCCTTTCTAAAATTCTCTCGCTTGCGAAGGATGGTAATCCAACTAAGTCCTGCTTGAAAGGTCTCAAGGAGAAGATATTCAAACAAGAGTTCATCACTGTATACTGGAACTCCCCACTGATGGTCGTGATACGCTTCATAGAGATCGTCTCCCCTGGACCACCAACAACGATTAAGTTCCATCGTCAAACTAAATTAAAATGGCAAATCGTCTGAATCCTCTTCAAGGATATCATCTGCAGGAGTAAAGGCTTCTGCTGGAGGCATCGGTGGCATCCCACTGGAAGGTGAATCAGCAGTCAATGCTTCAATTCTCCATCCTTGAATCGAGTTAAAATAACGAACTTCGCCTTGAGGACTCGTCCATTCTCTTCCTCTGAGATTAATGCTGATTTTTACATCTTGACCTACTTGAAAAGAATCTAAAATATCACATTTATCTTGCACAAATTCAACTAATATAGGTTGAGGATACTGCTCTTGAGTATTGATAACGATCTCTCTTTTTCTAAAACCTTTATTTCCAAAAACCTGTGTGTCTTTTAAAACTGTAATCTTTCCTTGAATTTCCATTGTGAATTTGTGTTTGTAAAATTGGGTTATAAAAATAAGAAATCAACATTAGAACAAGAGATTTCTGTGGACTTTTTACAATAAAAAGTATCTTTAGGTTAAAATCAACACTTTTGAAATTCACTTATAACGAAATACGATGGGTTATCATCCTCAGTGCACTGGGAATTGTCAGTCTTATTTTGTGGAACACCAATGTGTTTTTTGAGAAATTCAAAACCCTCGAGAGAGAAAAGATGGAAATTTGGGCAACTGCCCAGACTGAATTTATGGCTTCTACCGATCAAATGAATCAAGGGCCTTTAATTCTTCAAATTTTTCAATCCAATAAGGATACCCCAATGATTTTGGTCAATAAAGACGGATCGACCTGGGTCAATAATATGGATCAATCCATCTTAAAACAGGCTGATCTATTAAAAGAGAAGCTCGAAGAATTCAGATCTCAAAACAAGCCCATTTTACTAAAACACGAAGACAGTTTAATCGCAACGCTTTATTATGGCGATGCTCCTATCTTAAACAAGCTCAAGTATTACCCTCTAGGGCTTTTATTTATTCTAGTATTGTTCTCTGCGATTCTGTATTTCTATATGAAATCCGTTAAAGTATCAGAACAAAACAAACTTTGGGCAGGTATGGCCAAAGAAACAGCTCATCAAATTGCTACTCCTCTATCGGCTTTGATGGGATGGAACAATTTGCTTAAATCCAAAGGCGCCGAACAAGAAATTACCGATGAGATGGATAAGGATATCGATCGACTTAATTTGATTACCGATCGATTTTCAAAGATAGGTGCGAGTCCAAAACTGACGCTGTATCCTCTTGTAAAAACCACAAAAGAAGGAGTCATCTATCTCAAGAGAAGGTTCCCCGAGCACATCGAACTCACTGTGGATGAATCCTTTTTAGAGCAGCAAATAGCCCTTAACAAACCACTCTATTTTTGGTGCTTAGAAAACATCATCAAAAATGGCATCGATGCCATGAATGGAAGTGGTAAGATTGAAATCAGTTTTAAAACTGAAAATTTATCCTGCTCTGTTTACATAAAAGATCAGGGACCTGGAATCCCTCAAAACAAACTCAAGACGATATTCAAACCTGGGTACAGCACTAAAACTAGAGGTTGGGGTCTAGGCCTTTCTCTCGCTAAAAGGATTATTGAAGAATATCACAAAGGCAAAATATCTGTTGTTGAGAGTTCATCCAAAGGAACCACCTTTGAACTAAAATTTAGAAAGGGAATAGCTGAATCTTAAAGCGCCGCCTTAATTGAATCACAAACAGATTCAAAATCTTCTTTGGAAAGAGATTCTTTCTTGCCAAAGGTAGCATCTGCCATGGTATTTAATGGAATCAAATGAACGTGAACATGAGGAACCTCAAGTCCAATTACCGTAAATCCAACACGTTTACAAGCAACCGCCTTTTCAATTGCAATTGCCACTTTTTTAGAAAACGTCATCAAGGACAAATAAGTCGCATCATCTAAATCGGTAATTTTATCAACCTCTTGTTTTGGAACACATAAGGTATGACCCATGGCATTGGGATTGACGTCTAAAAAGGCAATACAATCCTCGTTCTCAGCGATGATATAGGCTGGAATTTCACGATTGATAATTTTGGTAAAAATACTTGCCATTAGGATCTAGTAATTTCTAGAATTTCAAATTCAATCGTTCCATTAGGAACTTTAATTTCAGCAGTATCTCCTACTTTCTTACCTAAAAGCCCTTTTCCAATAGGAGAGCTTACAGAAATCTTATTGGTCTTGAGATCTGCTTCACTTTCTGCAACAAGCGTATAGCTCATTTGAGCTCCGTTGACTTTATTTTTAATCTTCACAGTCGAAAGGACTAATACTTTTGAAGTATCCAATTGAGACTCGTCGATGATTCGTGCATTAGCAACCACCTCTTCTAATTTTGAAATCTTCATTTCTAAAAGACCCTGAGCTTCTTTGGCTGCATCGTACTCGGCATTCTCAGATAAATCACCTTTATCTCGCGCCTCTGCAATAGCCTGAGAAGCTTTGGGACGTTCTACATCACGTAAGAAGTCCAGTTCCTCTTTTAGCTTTTTTAATCCTTCTGCGGTGTAATAACTGACATTACTCATCTTAATTCGTTTTATAAATAGAAAAATCCTCTCGAAGAGGACCTTGTACAAATATATATATTATTTTTAATACCACGATGAAATTAACAGATGTTTAGATACTTTTCAAATAGTACTTTTTTGATACTTAGCTTATTAGCAATCTCTTGTACCAAGCAACAAACAAGGAGGAATCCTTACATACAAGAAGTTCGATTTTCAGTATCTGTCAATTTGAGTTTACCCTCCTATAACAATTTAACTTCCATTGGGAATCCCGTCTATATTAATGAATCTGGAGTTGGCACTAAAGGAGTCTTTGTAATGAATGTTGGGTTTGATCAATTCAGAGCCTTTGAAGCTAGCTGTTCCAATCACATCCCAAATTCCTGCTCTCTCCTGCAAGTGACAGGACAAAGCGGAATTTGTGATTGTGATGAATTGAATTACAGTCTTTTTACCGGTCAATTACTCAACCGTCCCTCTGAAGGGGTGTACTACGACCTTTTAGAGTACAACACCCAACTCTCGGGTGATGTCCTTAGAATCTACAATTAATTAAAAGCCAATAACTGCTCCTAATAAAAAGTTTCTGGTCGCTTGAGGATAATACCCTGCTCCCTCGATAGTGGTCGTCACTCCAGGAGTGGACCAGGTGTCGTCATAGGTATAAAAATAACCATTGCTTACGTATTCAACATTAAAGATATTGTTGACCAAAAGGTTTAATTGTATATCTAAGTTCCAATTGTTTTTAAGCGTATAGGAAGCATTGAAATCACTCACAGTATAAGCTTCTAAAAGTGAATTCTCAGAGTCGATATTTCCCATATACTGATCCGACACATGCTTTGTCATCAGACTTAAATTCAAGTTTTCCGAAGGAGTATACATTAGAATATTTCCGACAATTAATCCAGGGGAAAAAGCGATATGGGTGTCCCCTAATTCTCGAAGCGAGCCATCTCTTTCAAAGAAAAAGTCCCTATTTCTGTGCTTGCTAATACTGATGTTGGGCATCCAGTTCCATTGATCGTTAAGTCTTACAGAGGCATCGATTTCAATTCCCAATCGATAACTAGAACCGATGTTTTCACGAATTGGCGCACCAACTTCATTGAGAGCTCCTGTAAGCACTAACTGATCTTTGTAATTCATATAGAACATATTGACATTGAGGGCACTTTTCGAATTTAAGAATCGATATCCCAATTCAAAATCATCTAGTGATTCAGGCTTGGGGCTTCCGTTTTTGTAATCGGTACGATTTGGCTCTCTGTTCGCCTTCGCATAAGAAGCGTAAAAATGTTGTGCCTTATTGATGCTAAAAGTCAATCCAGCCTTAGGGTTAAAAAAACTAAATTGATCGTCGATTTGCTCACCCGTTTTAAGATCTGTTTGATAGTTCACCCAACGGTTTTGCAAATCAAAATAGGTGCTCCAACGATCATTGAGATCATAGCGGTATTTGAGGTAAAAGTTTAAATCATTCTTATTGGAATCATTGTCGTAAAAAGGACTACTTTGAGTTGAGGAACTGTTTTGAAACCAAACGTATTCTCCAAAATGTCTTCCCTTATAGGTGTTGATTCCACCACCCAAGATTAATTGACTCTGATCATCTGACTTTTCAACTGAAAAGACCGATCCGTAAAAATCATTGTCTAACCATTTTCGAGTCACGTCATCATCACTTCCGTTTTCGTTGTACTCCTCGTAATAACCTTCACCATGAGTAAAGTGTAGTGCCACATTTGAAGACCATCCATTGGATAGTTTTTGATTCCAAATCAACTGCATATGATTTTGCAAATAGTCATCGACCTGATCTTCATAAAAGCTTACCTGATCAGCATCATTGAGGTAATAACCTGCATAGTTGTAGGTTCTATCATTTTCAAGAGTGAAAGCATCCACTCCATACCAAGCTTGATAAGTGCGTTCGTGTCCTCCAAAAACTAGGGCCTTAATATGCGTATTCTCATCTTTAAAAGCTCCTTGAACGAAATAGGACTTCAGATCTGAAGAAGCTCGGTCGACATAACCGTCAGATACAATTTTTGAAAAACGTCCTGAAAATGAAAAGCCACCATATGCCTTAGTGTTAAAAGAAACACTGTTATTAAAAGTATTAAAACTACCTATTGAAGATCGTATCATCCCTGAAAACTCCTCTGTTGTAGAAGATGTACTCAAATTCAAAGAAGCTCCAAAAGCTCCTGCTCCATTGGTTGAAGTCCCCACTCCTCTTTGAAGCTGAAGACTCTCTACTGAAGTCGCAAAATCAGGTAAATCCACCCAATAAACTCCTTGAGATTCGGCATCATTGTATGGAATTCCATTAATAGTAACATTAACTCTGGTAGCATCCGAACCTCTTACACGAATACCGGTATAACCAATACCAGCTCCTGCGTCAGAAGTCGTTACCACTCCTGGAAGATAATTAAGCAGAATCGGCAAATCTTGTCCAAGATTTCTAGTCGCTAACTCTTCTGCTTTCACATTGGTATAACTCACAGCCATTTTTTTGTCGGCTCTGATTGCTGACACAAATACTTCTTCGAGTTCTACCTTTTGAATACTGTCCTGAGATTGTTGTTGAGCATTGACCGAAAGACCAATTAGGACTGCGCTCATTGTAGTGAATAAAATTTTCATTCGTATAAAAATTACGAATAAAAGGGGTCATTATTCAGGTTAAAAATAAATAGTTAAAAAAATCCCTTGGCAGCATTACCTGCCCAGGTTCGTTGGGTATAATCTCAGCTCTTGGAAGAGCACCCCTTTGAGACAAGGCAAAGTTATAACTAAATTTTAGAATTAATTGCCCTTCTTTTTGATTTTTGCAACGAGCTCGTCAATGACTTGAGTAGCAGCAGCTAAACGCTGCTTTTTATCTCCTTTGAGGATGATATAGGGTTTATTATATCGATCCAAGGTATTTTTAAAAAGCTCAAAAAGTTCCTCTCTTTGGTCGGGACGATCTCTTAAATCATCGTACTCCCAAGGCACATCGATATAGGTTAAAAAATACATATCGTAGGAATTAGAAAGAGCAGCTTCTTTAATCAGCGGATCACAATTTTTGTAATAAAGCTCGTAGTACACCATGGTCTCTAAGAGATCAGTATCGCAAATGAGTACGTCCGTTGCTTTTTGAGCGAGCTCATTTTCTGTTTCAATCTGACCATAAGCAATGGGTAACATGTCTTTTTCTTCACAAACTTTACGCTCGTTATTCCATTTTTTTTGAAGGTATTCTCGGGCGTATTCTGGGCACCAAACCGAGTTGTAATAGCGTGCTAAATGTTCTGAAAGTGTTGTTTTGCCGGTAGATTCAGGACCAAATAAAGCTACTTTTACTACTGCTGAAGGTTGTTGTCTAAGCGTCTTTTCCATTCCATATAGCCCATTAGGGCAATTGCTGTAAAGATTAAATATTGAAACGAGGTAAATATAAGGCCTTTATACCAATAAAGGGGAATCGATATCAAATCCCCGACAATCCAAAAGATCCAGTTTTCAATTTTTTTCTTTGCCATCAACCACATTCCGACAAAAAATATAGCGGTGGTAATGGTATCGACATAAGCAGTCCATGAAGTGAATTTATCAAAGTAACGGTATACTAGAATCACAAAGATCACCGTGATAAAAAAGAAGAGAACTGAATTTCTTTTTTCCTGAGGACTGGTCCTAGAGATGGAGACGACATTGTTTAAATCATCTTTTCTAGTCCAAACCCACCAACCATAAACACTTAAAGCGGTGTAATAAGCATTGATCAACATATCGCCTAGAAGAGAATAAACCCAGAGAATGTAGACAAAGAGAGCGGTACTTATAATACCCGTTGGAAATACCCAAATATGTTCTTTTTTAGCATACCAAACACTAAAAAAACCAAAGAGTACAGCGATCATTTCAAGGACTATTAAATGAGTGTCCATTGAATAATAGGGTTCAAATACAAGATACCAAATCGATCGTTCTTCCATGAGTTAAGCTAATGCGTATACCAAGCAATAATTTTCAATAGGTTCAAAATGTACATCGAAATACACCCTAGCATTGTTAAAGTGAATATGACCTGTAGTCTTTTCATCTACTAGGTGAAAATCATCGATGTCGATATGTTGTAAAAAACTCAAACCTGGTTTGGGATAAATCTTATAAATGGATTCCTTTGCTCCCCATATACAGGTGAGTTTAGTGATGATTTCAGCATCGTTTCGCTGATGTTCAACAAGTGGATAGGTCGAAAACTTATGAGCGATCTTAACTATTTTAGGACGTTGTTTTTCAATGTCAATTCCCACAGCTCTATTGGAACTCACAATGATGGCGGTAAATTCAAATGAGTGGGTAATAGAAATATAGTGATCGTTTTCCAAATGGGGTTTCCCCATATGGTCATAATAAAGATCTTCATCCGATAGCTCCTCAATTTTTAGCAAGTGACGAATACTCAAATACCCTTTTCGATGAATTTCAGATTTCATTGAATCAACCCTTTTGACACTCGAAGGTTTGAGTCTAATTCCCTGATGAAGCTCTTCTTCAGTTTCGGTGAGTTTCCAAAGGTGCACTCTAGTATTCTCATCAAAATGTATGGATTTGTAAAGTGGCATAAATCGAATTCTGTTTTGTATCTTTGCGGTCTAATTAAAAGCTATACTACGAAAGTAATCAAAAGTTATGAGTACATCGACAATACCTTACGTTCCCTTTAAAGTTAAAGACACTTCTTTAGCAGACTGGGGTAGAAAAGAAATCGAACTAGCGGAAGCTGAAATGCCAGGACTAATGGCGCTTCGAGAGGAATACGGAGCACAACAACCACTTAAAGGAGCTCGTATTGCTGGATGTTTGCATATGACTATTCAAACAGCGGTTCTTATTGAAACCTTAGTAGCACTTGGTGCTGAAGTGACTTGGTCTTCTTGTAATATCTTCTCAACTCAAGATCACGCTGCTGCGGCTATCGCAGCTGCAGGGATTCCAGTTTACGCATGGAAAGGAATGAATGAAGAAGAATTTGACTGGTGTATCGAGCAAACACTTTTCTTTGGAGAAGATCGCAAACCTCTCAATATGATCTTAGATGATGGTGGGGATTTGACCAATATGGTATTGGATCGCTATCCAGAACTCGCTGCTGGTATCAAGGGTCTTTCTGAAGAAACCACAACTGGTGTTCACCGTCTCTACGAGCGCGTTAAAAACGGAACACTTCCAATGCCAGCAATTAACGTCAATGACTCGGTCACCAAATCGAAATTTGACAACAAATACGGCTGTAGAGAATCGGCAGTTGATGCGATTCGTAGAGCAACTGATGTCATGCTTGCTGGTAAACAAGTAGTCGTTTGTGGCTATGGGGATGTCGGCAAGGGAACTGCTGCGTCGTTTAGAGGTGCGGGTTCTATTGTTACCGTTACTGAAGTCGATCCTATTTGCGCACTTCAAGCACTGATGGATGGTTTTGAGGTAAAGACCTTAGAGACTGTAGCTTCTAAGGCTGATATAGTAATTACCACCACTGGAAATAAAGACATTGTTAGAAGTGAGCACTTTGAGGCTTTTAAAGACAAAGCCATCGTATGTAATATCGGCCACTTCGACAATGAGATCGATATGGCTTGGCTCAACAAAAATCACGGGGCTTCAAAAGTTGAAATCAAACCTCAAGTCGATAAATACACCATCAATGGTAAAGACATCATTGTCCTCGCTGAAGGAAGACTTGTAAACCTTGGTTGTGCTACAGGTCACCCATCCTTTGTGATGAGTAACTCGTTCACCAATCAGACTCTTGCTCAAATCGAGCTTTGGACCAATGCGGATGCATATGAAAATCAAGTGTATATGTTACCAAAACACTTAGATGAAAAGGTAGCTGCACTTCACTTAGATCGTCTTGGGGCTGAGCTTACCGAGCTCAAGCAAGACCAAGCTGATTATATAGGAGTACCTCAAAAAGGTCCTTTTAAACCAGAATACTACAGATACTAATTTAATTAGTATCTAGTTTAATACAAAAGCCTTCCATGTGGAAGGCTTTGTTGTTTTTAAGGATAAAGTCTTTTCTATCATAAATCAATAGACAAAAAAAGCCTTCCATGTGGAAGGCTTTATATCGTTACGGTCTCAAATTCTTATTAAACCTCAAAAGGCTCAATAGATACATAAGATTTTCCGTTCGCTTTCTTTTGGAACTTAACCAAACCGTCAACTTTAGCGTGTAAGGTATGGTCTTTTCCTAAATATACGTTCTCACCTGGATTGTGTTGAGTACCACGTTGTCTAACGATGATATTACCTGCGATTGCAGCTTGTCCACCAAAAATCTTAACTCCTAATCGTTTCGATTCTGATTCTCTACCGTTCTTCGAACTACCAACTCCTTTTTTATGTGCCATTTTTTAACTTTTTATCGGTTAACTTAATGCAGCGATTAAATCTGCTTTCTTCATTGAAGAAATTCCTTCAATTCCTTTAGCTTTCGCTAAATCTTTCAATTCAGCTACAGTCTTTGAACTTAAATCTTCAGAGGCAGCTTCAGCTTTCTTTGGTGCAGCTGGTTTTGCTTCAGCTTTAGCAGCTTCTTTCTTAGCAGCTGGTTTAGAACCAGAAGCAGAAATACCTTCGATTAAGATCTCAGTTAAATATTGTCTGTGACCGTTTTTCTTACGGTAACCTTTACGTCTTTTCTTTTTGAAAACGATTACCTTATCACCTTTAAGGTGCTTTAAAACTTTTGCTTCAACAGAAGCTCCGTTTATAGCCGGGGCGCCAATAGTAACTTTCTTGTCATCATCTAACAAAAGAACGTTGTCGAAATTTAATTTCGAACCTTCTTCTGCGTCCAAACGATGAACGAAAACTTTTTGGTCTTTTGCAACTTTAAATTGCTGCCCTGCTATCTCTACAATTGCGTACATAGCTTAATGATTATAATAAATTAATTCAACCTTTTTATTAAGGCGGGTGCAAATATAGCTCCTTTTTAGAAAATAATAAAGTTTTTTTAATCAAAAAATCTAGGCTATGCTGCTTAACTACAAAATCTTACACTTTAAAGTTTTAATTTGTTAATTCCACAGATATAGACTAATTTCATTAGCCAATTATCAAACTTAAAAAATTATGCGTCAACTATTAAAATTGTCCATTTTTTCTTTGATTTTCAGCCCTGTGATAGCACAGCAAGTAAGCTTCGAAGAATACAATCTCGACAATGGACTCCACGTCATCTTACATCAAGATCAAACGGCTCCGCTTGTCACTACTTCAGTCATGTACAATGTTGGTGGAAAGGATCGAACAGAAGGTCGAACTGGATTCGCCCACTTTTTTGAACACCTCCTTTTTGAAGGTACCGAAAACATCGAAAGAGGAGAGTTCATGAATATCGTTTCCTCTAGAGGAGGAAGGCTCAATGCCAACACTTCTCAAGATCGAACCTATTATTACGAGGTACTTCCATCGAATCAAGTTGAATTAGGCCTGTGGTTGGAATCTGAGCGTATGTTACATCCTGTGATAGACAAAATTGGAGTAGATACTCAAAATGAAGTTGTCAAAGAAGAAAAAAGACTCAGAGTTGACAATGCCCCCTATGGGAAGTTTTTGACAACTGTAGAGTCGAATCTCTTTAAGGTTCACCCTTATAAGGATCCCAATATCGGCTATATGGAGGACTTAGATGCGGCTACTTTAGAAGAGTTTATCGCATATAAAAACAAGTACTATCATCCAAATAATGCTGTATTAGTTGTCGCTGGTGATATTGACATCGATCAGATTAAAACTAAAATTGACGCGTATTTCTCTGAGATCCCTTCGGGACCAAAAGTAGAGCGAAATTTTCCTAAGGAAGCACCAATTGTTGAAGAAATTAGAACTTCCACTACTGATGACAATATTCAGATACCTGCTATAATCACGGCCTACAGAACTCCTGGTTTTGCTGAGCGCGACGCCTATGTGCTCGATATGATATCCACTTATTTGAGTGGTGGAAAGAGCTCTAAACTCTACAAAAAAATGGTTGACGAAAACAAACAAGCCTTAGAAGTGGGAGCCTTTAACATCGGCTATATGGACTACGGAATGTACGTCATCTATTCGCTACCAGTAGGTGACACCTCCTTGGATGTTTTAGTTGATGAAATTAGCAGTGAAGTTGAAACTTTGAGATCAGAACTCATCTCTGAGCGCGATCACCAAAAACTACTCAATATTTTTGAAAATAATTTTGTCAATGCCAATTCAAGTGTCGAGGGAATAGCAAATTCTCTTGCACGTTATTATTTATTGTACGGGGACACCAATTTAATCAATGATCAGATTAATATCTACCGTTCGATCACAAGAGAAGAAATTAAAGCAGTTGCCGATAAATACCTCAAAGACAACCAAAGAGTTGTGATCGATTATTTACCAACCCCATCTAAAACTGAATAATATGAAAAAGTTACTACTTATAGCACTTGTATTGGGGTTTGTTATCCCTTCAAAAGCACAGATCAATCGAACTGCCATTCCTGAGGCTGGACCCATGCCGAGTATTCAATTGAAAAAACCTGAACAATTTCAACTTAAAAATGGTTTGCATGTATTGATTGTAGAAAATCACAAACTCCCAAGAGTATCAATTCAACTCAGCATCGATACTCCTCCAATACTTGAGGGGGATAAGGTAGGGACTAGTAGCCTTTTATCTGCCATGCTAGGAAAAGGTTCAGCTTCCATTTCAAAAGATGAATTTATTGAAGAAGTTGATTTTCTAGGAGCTCAATTAAATTTTGGAGCCCTTTCTGCATACGGTCAATCCCTGTCTAAGGTATATCCAAGAATCATGGAACTCATGGCGGAGGGCGCCTTAAACCCTTCTTTTGATGCTGCGGAATTCGAAAAAGAAAAAGAGAAAATCATAACCGGTCTAAAATCCAATGAAAAAAGTGTAGAGGCTATTGCTTCTCGTATTCAAAGAGCGGTTGCCTACGGAAACGATCATCCCTATGGTGAATTTGAAACTCCTGAAAGCATTGAAGGAATCAGTATTGACGATGTAACCAAGTTTTACGAAGAACATTTTGTTCCAAATAATGCTTATCTGGTCATACTGGGTGATGTAGAACTTAAAGAGGCCAAAAAATTAGCCAAAAAACTATTTGGCAATTGGAAAAAAGCGGATGCAGTGGCTTCCTACCAACCAAAAGCAAAAACCTCGGATGAGGTAGCCATCAATTTTGTAGATATGCCTAACGCAAAACAATCAGTAGTTGCAGTGCAGTCTTTAGTAGATTTAAAGATGAGTGATGACGATTATTTAGATGCCCTTTTAGCAAATAAAATTTTAGGAGGAGGTTCTTCTGCACGCCTGTTTTTAAACCTTAGAGAAGACAAGGCCTACACCTATGGTTCTTACTCTTCTTTAAGTAATGACAAATACGACAAGGCTCGTTTTAGAGCCTACGCCTCTGTTCGAAATGCCGTAACCGACTCTGCTGTAGTTCAACTCTTAGAAGAAGTAGATCGCATTCAAAATGAACTGGTGAGCGATAAAGAATTAGCGGATGCCAAAGCGAACTACATCGGATCCTTTATCATGAATATTGAAAAACCAGAAACCATAGCTCGTTACGCCTTAAATATCGCTACCGAAAATCTTCCTGATGATTTTTATGAAAACTATTTGAGTCGCCTCGAATCCATAGATTCCAAAGATGTGTTAGCTGCTGCAAAAAAATATCTCAACATCAATTCAACTGAGGTCTATGTGGCCGGTAAAGGCCAAGAAGTTTTAGAGCCCTTAGAGAATATAAGCTTTAAAGGACGTCAAATTCCAGTTAATTATTTTAGCAAAACAGCTAAAGCAGTACCGCGTCCTAGCTTTGAATTAGAACTTCCCGAGGGTGTTAATGCCAAAAATGTTATCAATACCTACCTTGATGCAATTGGAGGCAGAATGCTTTTAGAGACCATCGAAGCAATCTCTTATAAAGCCAAGGCAGAAATGCAGGGGATGACTCTTGAATTTTCTGTGTTAAAGACTTCAGATCAGCAGTACAAACAATCGCTTTCGATGATGGGAAATGTGATGAGTGAACAAGTCTTTAATGGAGACAGTGGTTATATGACCCTAAGAGGACAAAAAATGCCAATCCCTGAAGATCAAATTGACAAGGTCATTCAAGAAGCCCAACTCTTTAAAGAACTAAAGCTTGATTTAGATCAACTCAAAATAGAATCCATTGAGCAAATTGGAGATCAAAAGGCCTATAAAATAAGTATCGCTGAAGGTCAATTCGCCTATTACGATACCAAATCTGGTCTAAAAATCATGGAGAGTACCACTGTAGAAGTAAACGGGCAGACAATGGAAACTACCGTTAAATTTAAAGACTACAAAGATCAAGAAGGAATTCAGTTCCCCTTTATATTTACCCAACAAATGGGACCACAAGAATTAGAATTTAAAGTGGAGGAACTCAAAATCAACCCTACAATTAGGCAGGGTAGTTTCAACTAAATTAAAAAGCCGAGTTCAATACTCGGCTTTTTTTATTCTTGTGCGACTAATTTTTCGGCTCGTTCAATACTCCCGAGTATTTGATCCCTAACCTGTATAATTTCCTTTTCTTCTTCTAATAGAAGTTTCATTTCGTCATCACTTATTTCGGCTCCTTTAAGAATTTGATCTGCTGAGAATTTTCCTCCAAAATCGCGCATCCAATCCATCATATTTGTTTTGGCATCTCCGAGATCTTTTACAGCTTGTTCCATTTCATCGTTCTTCCCCTCTACTTCCATTTTTTCATTGAGCTGTCTTGCCAATCGAGCTAGGGTTCCCATTTTGGGCATTACCTGGTCGTGAATAACAATAACCTCTTTCATTTTTGAGGCGTGTTCTTCTGAGGATTTATCTGTTGAATTGCAGGAAGCTATTATAGCAACCAGGAATGCTAATACTAATTTTTTCATACTGTTAAATTGAGACACTAAAGTTAGTAAATACTCTTAGTTCCAACGAATAGATTCCATAAAATCTTTGAGATCTTCCATGACGTAATTTGCCGCTGGTAAGATGGAATCGTAATTGGGTTTGGTCTTAAAATACAAGGCCCCATGAATAAAGTGGTCCTTGTTGTCAGAGATATAAAACTGAGCCTGTGAAGCAGCATTTCCTTTGATCTCATAAAGCGCTCCTCTACTCTTCGACTCTGGATTCACAAAGGGATGCATGATAATTTCAGAAGCCATTTTTTGGTGATCTGCCACCTTTTGTTCCAAATCATATAGTCGTTTTTCAATTCCTTCTGACAGATCGAGATAGTACATAAAAACAGAAGCCTTAAGCTTGGGATAATAAAAACTAAAGGATTGTTTTGAGGTGGGCATCAACAGAGCCTCTTCATTGTAACTGAATTCAAAGCGATCGTTTTTGTATTGATGAGCAATAGGAGTTGGATATTCCAAAGCTAATTTCGCCTCAGGTTTTGGGTATATTTCAACCTCCTTACAGGAAAATCCCAACACAATAAGAACCAGTACAACTAGCCTTTTAAGCATCTTTTGGAAGCGTTACTTTGATTTGTTTAATTCTTCTTTTATCGAGGCTCTCCACTTTAAATTTAAATCCATTAAAGTTAATGACTTCAGAGCGCTTAGGAAAGCTCTTAGAGAGCTCCAATACAAATCCAGCGATGGTTTCAGATTCACCTTTTTGTTCTTCAAAAAGGGTTTCATCTTCCAACTCAATCACCTTGTAAAAATCTTTGAGAGTCGTCTTACCTTCGAAGACATAATTGTAATCGTCTAGTTTTGAATACACTAAATCTTCATCGTCAAATTCATCGGAGATGTCTCCAACGATTTCTTCGATAATATCTTCTAGAGTAACAATCCCTGAAGTTCCACCAAACTCATCAACAACTATTGCCAAATGGTTTTTCATCTCCTGAAACTCTTTGAGCAAATCATCGAGTTTTTTGTTTTCAGGTACAAAATAAGGATCTCTGATAAGCTCCAACCAATTGAATTGTTTGCGATCTAAATAGGGCAATAAGTCCTTGATATAAAGAACTCCAATAACGGAGTCGATATTCTCTTTGTAGACAGGTACTCTTGAAAATCCATGCCCGGTAATTTCTTTGAGAACTTCTGTAAATTTTAATTCTTGACTCAGTCCAAAAATATCCATTCGAGGACGCATTACCTGTTTGGTATCGGTGTTTCCGAAGGAAACAATTCCTTGAAGTATTTTTTGTTCCTCGTCTGTAGTATCTCCTTCAGAGGTTAACTCTAGGGCCTGAGAGAGGTGATCTACACTGATATTTGACTTTAATTTTCCCAAGCGTTTATGCAAAAATAAACTGATGGAACGCATCGGCACACTCAGAGGCGTAAAAATAAAATCAGACACCTTTAAAGGGTAGACCATCAATAAGGCAAAACTCTTCCGATTTCTGTTGGCGTATACTTTGGGAAGGATTTCTCCAAACATCAAAATCAGAAAGGTAACAGCAATTACCTCAACAAAAAACTTGAGATCGATTAAATTAAATAGAAGTTGAGGCTCTTTAAATAAACCATCCATTAACGAACTAAACAAGAGGACTATTGCAATATTAATAGCGTTGTTTGCTATGAGAATAGTCGCTAGTAATTTTTTAGGTTTTTCCTGAAGCTGAACTACTAGTTTTGCTCTTGAAGAATTGGTTTCAATGAGCTCGTCTAATTCTGTTTTCGAGAGTCCAAAAAAAGCAACTTCAGATCCTGATATCAATGCTGAACAAAATATCAGCACTATCAGAACAATTAAATAAACAACATTTGTCTCATCCCAAAGAGACTGAGTAGCTATCGATAAAAAATTCGGTTCGGGGTCCAATTTAGATTAATTAGAATGGTAAATCGTCTTCCTCATGCGCGGTTGAACTAGGCTGTGGAGCCTGATGAACTTGTGGCTGAGCCTGAGTCGTTGGAGCAGAAGATCCTTGACTCTGCATAGATCCAGAATCAATTGACTCTCCCTTATTGGTCAAGAAGGTGAAATCATTGACATGAATTTCAGTAGTATATCTTGTTTGATTGTCTTCACCCTGCCACTGTCTTGTTTTTAACCTTCCTTCAACATAAATCTTATCTCCTTTTGAAAGGTATTTTTCACAAATTTCAGCAGCTTTATTTCTGACAACTATATTGTGCCACTCGGTATTACTAACCTTTTCTCCTGTCTGTCTGTTGGTATAGGTCTCATTAGTTGCCAATGGAAATCTTCCAATGCAATTTCCTCCTTCGAAATAATGTAGTTTTACATCATCTCCCAAATGTCCAATCAACATCACTTTGTTTAGTGTTCCGCTCATAATAGTTATTTATAGATAAAGTTAGTAAATTTTAAATGCTTTTAGAAAATTAGCAATTAAAACTGGAACTGCAAAGTTAGTCAATTGTGACTTAGGGATCGCCTTTTCAATTGGATAGTTGAGCTGAATAATCCAAAAATGAGTGTGCAGCTTTCTGTGAGAGAGTTTGTGAATGATTGCCTCTTGATTATACAGACTCAGTTCGTATTCATTAATATAAGGGAATGTTTTTATATGAGCTTCAATTTGAAAAGGGGTTGCTTTTTCACTAGTCTCTAAAAGTGGAAACTGATACAATCCATTCCAGATCCCTTTTCCCTTGCGTTGTTCTATAACAATACGTTCATTCGAATCTATAATGACCATATAGTTATAGTACTTTGTTTGCACTTTTGTCTTTTTGAGTTTTAGAGGTAATTCAGTGACTCGATTTGTACTATGAGCGTTACATCCATTTTGTAATGGACAGGATGAGCAATCAGGATTTACAGGAACACATTGCAGGGATCCAAACTCCATAATCCCTTGATTGTAATCTCCAGGCTGATTCTTATCCATCACTAAATTTGCGAGTTCTTTAAACGCTTTGATCCCTTCGGTGCTGTTGATTGGAAGTGATTCTCCAAAATATCTTGAAAGCACTCTATAAACATTACCGTCCACTACAGCTACCACCTCATCAAAACAGATCGAGGCAATCGCGCTGGCTGTGTACTCTCCAACTCCTTTTAATTGTAGTAATTCCTTTGCTGAACTTGGAAACTCCCCACCTAATTCACTGTGAATATATTTTGCAGTAAAAAGCATGTTACGTGCTCTGGAATAATAACCCAATCCCTGCCAAAGTTTCAAAACCTCATCCTCTGAAGCATTCGCTAAATCTTCGAGTCTTGGATAACGCTCCTTAAACCTGTTAAAATATGGCATCCCCTGATCTACTCTAGTTTGTTGTAAGATCACTTCAGAGAGCCAAACAGTATAAGGATTTTTATCTATTCTCCAGGGCAGATCCCTCTTGTGTTGCTCATACCATGCTAAAATTTTAGTTCCAAATGCCATAAATTTTGCTAAATGCCTCAAAAGTATTGAATTAGAAACATAAAATAAAAACTATAAATAGCTTTATTAGATATAAAATTGTTATATTTGCCTCCCTAAAAATACATACGATTTTCAAAATAAGTTACACATGACAAAAGCAGACATAGTTAATAAGATCTCAGAGAAATTAGGAATCGAGAAAGGTGATGTTCAGGCAACAGTGGAGGCAGTAATGGATGAAATTAAAGCTTCTTTAGAGTCTGGAGAGAACGTATACTTAAGAGGTTTTGGTAGCTTTATCATAAAAACAAGAGCAGAGAAAACAGGTAGAAATATTTCTAAAAATACGACGATCAAAATTCCAGCTCACAATATACCAGCTTTTAAACCTGCAAAAGTATTTGTTGAAGGAGTTAAGAGCAACGTAGCAGTAAAATAATATTAATAACATTTAAAACGAGAGTCTATGCCAAGTGGTAAGAAAAGAAAGAGACATAAGGTAGCTACTCATAAGCGCAAGAAGCGCAGAAGAGCAAACCGCCATAAGAAAAAGTAGTTTGTAATAAACTACTTTTTCAGTTTTTACATTTAAGTTCTTTGACATAAAAATTCATTAGAATTTTGACGAAACTTCTCGTTTCGTTTACGAATTGTTTAATCCAATATTTAGCCTTATTGGCTGGATAACAACATATAAATTATGGTGAAAAGAGAATTAATTATTAGATCTAATTCCGACGTAGCCGAATTTGCCTTGTTAAAGGATGGAAGATTAACTGAACTACACAAAGAAAAAGAAAGCAGTAATTTTGCTGTTGGCGACATCATGTTAGCCAAAGTGAGAAAACCTGTTACTGGACTTAATGCAGCTTTTGTAAACGTAGGCTACGAAAAAGATGCCTTTTTACACTATCACGATTTAGGTCCTCAATTTGCCACAGCTATCAAATTTGTAAAGATGGCTACCACTGGTAAAACAAAAGATTTTTCACTTAAAAATTTTCCATTAGAAAAAGATATAGATAAAGATGGTAGCATCAATGATGTGCTAAAAGCCAATCAATCTATTTTGGTTCAAATTGTAAAAGAACCCATTTCAACTAAAGGTCCCAGAATTAGTACTGAAATTTCCATTGCAGGTAGATACCTAGTAATGGTACCGTTTTCAGACAGAGTTTCCATTTCTCAAAAAATAGAGAGTAAGGATGAAAAGGACCGTTTAAAAAGACTTGTTCGATCAATTAAACCCAAAGGATTTGGGGTGATTATTAGAACAGTTGCAGAAGGCAAAAAGGTCGCAGAATTAGACAGAGATCTACAAAACTTATTTAAGAAGTGGACTCTGATGTGTAAAAAATTACACAATGCTCCTCATCCATCCAAAGTATTAGTTGAACTCAATAGAGGATCTTCGATCCTCAGAGATATGTTCAACGATAGTTTTACTGGAATACATATAGATGAAGAGACCCTATACGAACAAATTAAAGATTATGTGCAGGAAATTGCACCTAAGAAAGAATCAATCGTAAAGCTGTACGACAACAACAGCATACCCATTTTTGAACATTTTGGAATTGAACGTCAGATCAAAACTTCATTTGGTAGAATCGCCACTATGAAAAAAGGTGCCTATTTGGTAATAGAACATACAGAAGCCTTACACGTTATCGATGTAAACTCTGGAAATAGATCCAACAAGGCCAACACCCAAGAAGATACTGCATTACAAGTTAACTTAGCATCTGCAACAGAGGTTGCAAGACAGTTAAGACTTCGAGATATGGGAGGAATCATTGTCGTAGATTTTATCGACATGGCCAATCCAAAACATCGCAAGCAGCTCTTCGATCATCTGACGGAAGAAATGAAGGAAGACAGGGCAAAACACAAAATACTGCCTCCGAGCAAATTTGGACTCGTACAGATTACAAGACAACGTGTACGTCCCGAAATGGAAATTAAAACAAGTGAACCTACTCCATCTATTACTGGTAAAGAAGTAGAGGCACCAATCGTTTTAATAGATAAGATCACCGCCGATTTAGAAAAATTATTAAATGGACCAGCGAGTAAAAATGATATTTCGCTACATATCCATCCCTTTATTGCGGCTTATCTCACCTGTGGAGTACCTTCCATTCGTTTTAAATGGTTTCAGAAGTACAAGCGCTGGGTAAAAGTTCAACCCAGAGATGCGTATCGATACTTAGAATACCGATTCAAAAACAAAGAAGGAAAAACAATATATTAAAAGAAGAGCGATCCCATGGATCGCTTTTTTTTTTGCTTAATTTTGAAGGGTGATACAACCAAAAACATACACCCTTGAAGAGGCAAAACTTCGAATTGCCAACTACTGTGTTTACAGAGACAGGTCTCATAAAGAGGTTCGTGAAAAACTCAAAAGCATGGGAATGATTCCCTTGGCCATTGATGAGCTCCTAGATTATTTAATTTCAGAAGACTTTCTAAACGAAGAGCGTTATGCCAAGTCATTTGCAAGGGGGAAATTTAACATCAAAAACTGGGGCAGAGTTCGCATCAAAAGAGAGTTAAAGGCAATGGAAGTTTCAGACTACTGTATTAAAAAAGCCCTCGCTGAAATCAATCCTCAAGATTATGAAGACACATTTCACAGACTCTCCATAAAGAAAGCCGAATCACTATCCAACTATCCGATCCAAGTTCAAAAGAAAAAGCTCGCTGACTACCTGATGTACAGAGGATGGGAATCCTCCATGATCTTTGATAAAATCAATGAGCTTTTTTAACGACTATTAATTACCACAGCCAGCATTCGATTCAGATAAAATCTGATTGTAGTAATCGTTAGAAATAAATTGAGGGGTATAAGCAGCCCCATTACTTTCGAGATTACGAGTATAGGATCTAATGTGATTTTTAGAACCACAAACTAAATTTGCATATAATGTTAATACAGTTTCATTTGAAGTGTGGGTAATCATCCTTTCAATATCATCAATATCCAAATCTTCGATGAGTGCTCCTACTTTAAGAGCTTCAACTATGGAGACCGATGATTGCTCTGTAAGCTCCGTATAGAGAACCGCTAATTCAGCATTGTTAAACTCTCCTATCGAATTTGATTTCATAGGATCTTCTAGTCCTTCCAATTCCAATAACTCTAACACCTTATCCATATGAGTTTGCTCACTCGAGGATATATTACCAAAGATATTTAGTCCGTAAAGCTCTTTATTATAGAGATAAACATCTCTTGCCAGCTTTTCTTCTTCTCGAAGATAACTGAGGTCTTGTTGCTCTACAGCAGTCAATTCTAACACTTGACTGCCATTTCCTGTTTCCTCTTTTGCACAACCTACGAGCATAAAGGCAGCCAAAAGCGTTGAGATTATTCTAAACATAACTAAATATTAAACTAATATAAAAGTAGGCCTGCATTAGAAAAGCTTATGTAACCATAGATACATATAATGGACAATTAACTTTTCATTAACGGACCTTAACTAATTTTACTCTTGGATAAACACCTACTTAAATGACACAATTAGAATTTGAAAAGGCACTTTTGATTAATAAATCTGAGTTACTAAATCATCCTATCTACAATTCCTTAAGATCGATGGAGGAGGTACAACGATTTATGGAAACTCATTTGTTTGCTGTTTGGGATTTTATGTCTCTTTTAAAATCACTTCAAAATTCACTTAGCTGTACCAGCATCCCTTGGTTTGCACCAAAGCATCCCAAAGCAGCTCGACTCATCAATGAAATTGTTCTCGGTGAGGAAACGGATATCGATAGAGATGGTACTCCCATTAGCCATTTTGAGCTCTATTGTAAGGCTATGAAAAAAGCTGGCGCTTCAACTGAATTGTTTGAAGTGTTTCAGAACAATTGGGATAAACAAAAAACTCCAATTGAAAATATTGAAATAGCCTCACTCCCATCCCATATCAAAGCCTTCTTAAAATTTACTTTTGAAGTCATCGAAACTGATCAGCCACATATCACTGCAAGTGTATTTACATACGGTAGAGAAACTATTATACCCGAAATGTTTGTTCAACTTTTAGAAGACTTAAAATCAACTGAATCAAATTTAGATCAATTAGAAGAACTCCAATACTACTTTCAAAGACATATAGAACTCGATGGTGACGAGCATGGACCTATGGCTTTTGAAATGCTCTCATTACTTTGTGATACCCCGCAAAAATGGGAAGAAGCTCAAATCTACGCCAATAAAGCCATCAAAAAAAGAGCTGAATTTTGGGACGCAATCTGCGTTGACCTCCATTCAACTCTTCAAGTGAATTAAGATTCAAAAAGCTTTCTGAATCTTTATCTTAAAATATAACTGAAGCCTATCATTAGATTCGCTCCAGGAGCAGGAACGAGATTGGTTTCAGAATACTCAGCATCTAATATGTTGTTTCCAATTAGTGACCATTTGATCTGATCGATTTGGTAACTGATCGATGCGTCTAATACATTGTAAGAAGTTCCCTTTGTTCTTTCAGCATAGATGTAGGTCAAATTCAAAGGAAGCTGATCTAAAATGCTCCATTGAGAATTTAAAACAACTTGGTGCTTGAGAGAATTGATTGCATATCTTGAAAAAGGAACATTGACCTCTTTAATATCGTCATTGATATAGGTATAAGCCAACGAGATTTGTTGTGTTTGGTTTCCTAAATCGAATGGGGCTACTGCACTAAATTCAAATCCCTTTGTGCTGAGTGCAGCAAAATTATTTGCTTTCCATTTAGCCTCCTCTGAATACTTTACATAATCGATGAGGTTGTCGGTGTTTCTAATAAAGTATGCCATAGTAATAGACCCTCTATTTAAATCAAACTTTGCCCCGTATTCTTGAGAGAAAGCAGTTTCAGGTTCGAGATCTTCATTTCCAAGAGTCGTGCTCGATGCGTAATACAAATCTGTATAAGTAGGTATTCTATAGGTATATCCTACATTGGCGTATACTTTTGCTCCTTCACTGAGTTTGATTCCGAGATCCACTCCTGGGAAAGCGTGAAATTTAAAATCAGAATAATAGTTAAATGCAATACCCGGTGTGATATCAATTTTCTTATCCTTAGACAATAATTGCTGTTCTAAGAATCCAGTAATCTGCAAACGTTCATGTCCTCCTAAATTATTCGATGCGATAAAGACTTGTGCGAGTTCCAATCCGTATCCAGTAGTACCAATATTGTTGAACTTTGAAGCGTTTAATGCAACTCCTACCTTGTTAGAAATATGAAGATTTCTGTAGACAGAAGGATTGTCTCTTATGTAGATGTACTCATCTTGGTTGCGTTTCCAGAACAAGCTTGGCTTGTAAACCCAATCCTCTTTTTGATATCTTCCGTAGAGCGTTACAAGGCTCGCTTGAGTCTCTTCGTATTGTTCTGTCGCAGCAGGGGAAGCGTAGAACCCATTAGCTCCAAAGGCTCTGTCAGAAAAGGCTGTCTGAAAGGTATAATCTCCCGATCCCATTTTGAAATCACTTTTATAAAAGGCATTGAGGTTGTCAAAATCGGTATTGTGACGATAGCCTTCAGAAGTGTTCTTGGAAATGTGAATGATATGATTGACTTTCTCATTCGACAAATTAAGAGATAAGGCTCCGTTCTTTTGTCCAAAAGAACCACCACTAATAGTCGCCACTCCAGTTCCTTCTAAATTTTTCTTTGTAACAATATTTATAGCTCCTGTAAAAGCGTTTTGTCCAAAGACACGAGCAGATGGCCCTTTGATGATTTCTATGCGCTCAATGAGCTCTATAGGAAGTGCGATGTTCATGGTATGATGCCCTGTTTGAGGGTCGTCAACCTTAATTCCATCGATAAGTAGCAGTGTTTGATCAAAACTACCTCCTCTGATATAAAGGTCCGCTTGCATTCCTTGTGCTCCTCTTCTTCGAATATCTACTCCAGCTACTGTTTGTAATAAATCAGCTAAACTTGTTGCAGCACTTTTTTGAATTTCTTCTGCCTGAATAACTGTAATTGTTCTTGAGTTTTCTGAAAGTGGAAGATCGATACGAGAAGAGCTTACCACTACTTCTTCTAAATCTTGAGTTTTAATTGATTCTTGAGCCCACAGAGAGCAATTCATAAGAATTACTATTACTATGAGAACTTTTTTTACAAATGGTTGATTGTAATAGTTCATGATAAATATATTTTTTAGAGGGAAGGTTAAATTTAGTGCAAAAAAAAGCTGCTAATTTCTTAGCAGCAATTTTATTTGATTTTATAACGAATTAATCAGCTAAGACAATAATCTTGTTGTCGTTCATTTCTAAGGTACCACTTTTTATGGTCAAGGCATAACCGCCCTTTTCAACAGCTTCAAAAAGATCTTTATGCTCAGCATCTAACTTGATAGAGTTTCCTTTAATCACTACTTCTCCAGCTTGAAGTGAAGAAACAATAGGAGCGTGATTGTTCAATAATTGAAACGACCCACTTACTCCTGGTGCAGTTACTGATTCAACTTCTCCTGAAAATAAAGTAGCTTCTGGTGAAACGATTTCTAATTGCATAGTATTAATTCAAATAGTTGATTAAGCTTCAGCAAGCATTTTTTCTCCTGCTTCGATAGCTTCTTCAATAGTTCCTTTTAGGTTGAATGCAGATTCTGGTAAGTGATCTAATTCACCATCCATAATCATATTAAACCCTTTAATTGTTTCTTTAATATCTACCAATACCCCTGGGATACCTGTAAACTGTTCAGCAACGTGGAATGGTTGAGATAAGAAGCGCTGTACACGTCTCGCTCTACCTACTGCTAATTTATCTTCTTCAGATAATTCTTCCATACCGAGGATGGCGATAATATCTTGAAGTTCTTTATAGCGTTGCAATAACTCTTTTACTCTTTGAGCACAGTTGTAGTGATCATTACCTAAGATATCAGCTGTAAGAATTCTAGAGGTAGAATCTAATGGATCCACCGCAGGGTAAATACCGAGCTCAGCAATCTTACGTGAAAGTACGGTTGTTGCATCTAAGTGAGCAAAAGTAGTTGCTGGTGCAGGATCCGTCAAGTCATCCGCAGGTACGTAAACCGCCTGTACCGATGTAATAGATCCTTTTTTAGTTGAAGTAATACGCTCTTGCATCGCACCCATCTCAGTTGCCAATGTCGGTTGGTAACCTACCGCTGATGGCATACGTCCTAAAAGTGCAGATACCTCTGAACCAGCTTGTGTAAATCTAAAGATGTTATCAACGAAGAATAAAACGTCTTTTCCTTGTCCATCTCCAGCACCATCTCTAAAGTATTCAGCGATTGTTAAACCCGATAAGGCAACACGAGCACGTGCTCCTGGAGGTTCATTCATCTGACCAAATACGAAAGTTGCTTTAGACTCTTTCATGGCTTTCTTATCCACTTTGCTGAGATCCCATCCGCCTTTTTCCATAGCTTCTAAGAAATCATCACCGTATTTGATAATACCAGACTCTAACATTTCACGAAGTAAGTCGTTACCTTCTCTGGTACGCTCACCAACTCCAGCGAATACAGAAAGACCACCGTGTCCTTTTGCAATATTGTTGATTAACTCTTGGATTAATACCGTTTTACCAACTCCAGCTCCACCGAATAAACCAATCTTACCTCCTTTTGCATAAGGCTCAATAAGGTCGATTACTTTAATACCTGTAAATAGAACTTCTGTAGAAGTAGATAAATCTTCAAATTTAGGAGCTTCTCTGTGGATTGGTAAACCATCTTTTCCAGCTTTAGGTAAGTTTCCTAAACCGTCAATAGCATCACCAATTACGTTAAATAATCTACCGTAAACATCTTCTCCGATGGGCATCTGAATAGCACTACCTGTTGCGGTAACTTCCATTCCTCTGCTTAGACCATCAGTAGAGTCCATAGAGATCGTACGTACTGTGTTTTCTCCAATGTGAGATTGTACCTCAAGTACTAATACTGATCCATCTTTTCTGTTTACTTCAATAGAATCGTAAATGTTTGGCAACTCAGCTCCTACGCTGAATTCGATATCTACAACAGGACCAATAATCTGTGAAATTTTAGCGGAACCTTTCGACATTAATCTAGTGTTTTAAATTAAAATAGTTTTGGGCATTTGTTTAAAATAACAAACACACTGTTTTTCAGGCTGCAAATATAAGATTTATCTGATAAAAATAAACCACAAAAAAGGTATTTTTTAGAAATAAAAAAAGGCACCCGCAGGTGCCTTTCAAAGATTCAATCGTATGGTCTAGTTGTTGAGGGTGAGCGATAAATACGCTTGAGCCCCGACATTTCCAGTTCCAATTGCCGAGAAGTATTCCTCGTTAAATAAGTTTGCAGCTCCCAGTTTAAGAACTGATTTTGAATTTGGAATACGGTAGTTGACTTGCATGTCCACAACGCGGTAAGAAGGCACCATACCATCCGCGAATGATGCTTGCCATAAATAAGAATCCGACCAGCGATAATTAACCATAAAACCTAAGTTGTCTGATAAATTCTCAGCACCGAGATACATTTTAAATTTATGACGTGGCGTATTAAATCCAGGCTCGAAGTCCGGATCAGATGCAGTGTCGTATTCAAATCCAGCAAAGGTGTAGTTAATCCCAAACTGAAGAACGTCTAAAGAAGTGTCAAATCCAAGATTTAATCCATAAGAAGAAATATCCGCCGTTGAATTTGTGTAAGCTTGGAAGGCTTGGTAATCTCCATTTTGCAATGCTAAAAGCGATAACGCACCATCTCCAGCCTGACCGTACTTAGGCACCAATACCGTTGAATTAGCAATAAAGTCAGCATATTGGTTGTAGTACCCACTAATATCAAGGGTAAACCAATCAAATTGTCCACGGTAACCAAGTTCCACAGCAGTAACTTGTTCTGGTTTCACCAGTGCAGTTGTCGCTACTTTTGGGGCTCCCATCATGACAGAAGCAGCTGAATAGGCATTTTCATAAGCGTCTCTACCCGTTAGAGTCACAGAAGAACCACCTGCATAGGCCTGTCCTGCTGTTGAAACAGAAGTTGAAAAGCTGTAGCGATCTAAGTTATCAGGAGAGGATCCTACTAAATGTGCTAAGCCCGCATTTAAACCAATGTACAAATCTTGAGTCGTAGGATTTCTGAATCCTGTTTGAAAAGAAGCTCTAATATTGTGGTTGCGATCTTCACCCACGGTATAGGTAAACGATCCTCTTGGAGAAACAAACCCATCGAACAATTCGTTTTTATCGTAACGCATGGAAGCGGTAAGTTTTAATCGATCATCCGCCATTTTCTTCTGAATTTGCGTATACAATCCGTATTCTTTATAAGGTATCGCCCCATCGTTATCGGTAAAGATGGTTCCTTGTGAATTTAAATTGTACTGACGGAATGAACCTCCAATTTGAAGATCAAATAGGTCTCCAGTGAGATAGGTTAAATTGTAATTAGCATCGACGTGGGTCAACGAAGTTTCATCGATAAATCGTGCTCCAGTACTGAGATCACCATCCGCAATAATTCTGTTAAAAGCAGTTTCAAAACCAGGAGATCCAGGAATTAATCTTCCGCTATCCGCATAAGATCTCGCTGCAGAATGCGCTATGTCTTCAGATAAAGGAACGCCAGTTCCGATTCCCAATCGAGCACCAATAAATGCTGTCGCATAATCTGTAAACCATTGTGTATCTGATTTCCATGCACGGTTCACATTAATCGCTGCAAAACGAGTGTCATAAGATTTACCTGCATCCTCAGTGGTTCTGTACGCTCTGACAAAAAAGTTGTCATCTTTGATTTCAATTTTGTTTTGAGCAAGCGTAAAATCATTGATGTAGTAACGGTTTGCTCCTTGATAAATCGTCGAACCTTTCCCCATTCTTGAATTAAAAATCACTTCCAGAGAACCTCCCGTTGGTCTCCAGTGCAAAGCAGCGTCATACTTAACACTTTTAGCATCGTGAGAGGTCAACTCATCTTCGCGATATCCAGTTCTTGAGACTAGTGTGTTTCCACCTACAGTTCCAGAAGGAAGCCCTGCTAATTGATCAAAATTTAAAGTCGTTGCTACTTCATCTCCGTAGACATTTAATCCATTGTAACCTGGATTTGAACGATTCGCTCCAGGGTTTGAAAGATCATCGACACGGTCTGCATGCCAATCTTCCCCTTCCATATAAGAGACGTTTAATTTGGCTGCGAATTTATCACTAAACTTTTTAGCGGCACGGATCCCCACATCGTAGAACTGATTGGTCCCAGCAGCTTTTTGAGAGGTAACTCCTGTTTTTACATAAGAGCTCACTCCTTCAAAATCAAATGGATTTTTGGAACGCATAAATAAGATTCCGTTAAATGCGTTGGCTCCATACAATGCTGATGAAGCACCTGGAAGAATTTCCACACTTAGTACATCTAAATCATTCATACCAACGAGATTTCCAAGAACAAAGTTTAAAGCGGGTGAGGAATTATCCATACCATCTACCAGCTGCATGAAACGGGTGTTCGCAAAGGTTGCAAAACCTCTGGTATTAATCGATTTAAAAGTTAAGGAGTTTACGTTGATATCCACTCCTTTTAAATTTTGAAGGCCATCGTAAAAATCTACTGAAGAGGTGTTTTGGATTTGTTTTAAACCAATTCGCTCTACTGATACTGGCGATTCAAATAACCGTTCTGGTGTACGAGAAGCCGAAATAATAATCTCATCTAACTGCGTATCCGCTTCACTTAAAACAACCGTAATAAACTCGTCTGAAGCGGCAACTCTTATGGTATTTTCAGAGAAACCAATGCTACTAATACGAATGCTAAAAGGGGTTGTACTTGAAGTTTGTAAGGTGAAATTCCCATCAAAATCACTCACAGCTCCATCGTTGGTACCCACAACAATAATGTTAGCACCAGGGATTGGAGTTTGATCAGAAGTAACTACTTTACCGTTGAGGGTTGTTTGAGCGTAACCCATGGCAGATAAGCAAATTGCGATTAAAAATGCTAGTTTTTTCATAATTTGTTTGAATTAAATATCAATACAATATACTGCTTTTTTTATTTAAGTATCAAAAAATCTAACGCTACATTGACAATACTGGAATGTTGGATCAGTGATTCAAACTTCTTTTTCATTGAATTCGAAGCTTTTAAATCAATTAGATTTTTTTGCTTTTAAAAAAATAAGAATAAAATTTTCTTTTGTGTATTTTTTACATGATGACTTTAGTTTGAAAAAAATAACATAAATTAGGATTCCAATTAAACAAATTAAACTCATGATTAACAGTAAACGATTATTTTACGCCAGTTGTTTTGCACTCATTACAACGGCATTTTCATTCAGCATCAGAGCTGGGATTTTACCTCAGTTAGCAGACGCTTTTGATCTTAGCGGTCAACAATTAGGCTTTATCAATTCCATGTGGTTTTTAGGATTTCCAATTGCCATGGTTTTGGGGGGGCTTTTTTATCACACTTTAGGACCTAAGAAAATTATGCAATTTGCATTTATAGCTCATACCTTAGGAATTATTCTTACGATCTATAGTGGCGGTTACACGGGTCTTCTTGTTTCGACTCTTTTCATCGGGATTGGAAATGGATGTACCGAAGCGGCTTGCAACCCTATGATCGCAGACACCTATGAAGGAAAAGCAATGAACACCCATTTAAACAGATTCCATATGTGGTTCCCTGGAGGAATCGTAGTGGGTTCTTTAGTATCTAAATTCATGACTGATTTAAATCTAGGTTGGCAGGCTCAAATATGGATTATCATGATACCAACACTTATTTACGCATACCTATTCTGGGGTCAACAGTTCCCAAAACCAAAACAGGAAGCTGTGATGTCTTTAAAAGAAAACTTAAAAGCGATGTTATCGCCTCTGTATATATTTATGATCGCAGCAATGGCTCTAACAGCGATTTCAGAATTTGGACCTCAACAATGGACCAGCTTAATTTTGAGTAGTAGTGGTGCTCAACCAATGGTAATTCTTGCGCTAGTAACAGGAGTTATGGCAGTTGGGAGGTATTTTGGAGGAGATATGGTTCACAAATTAGATCAAACCGGCGTATTATTGGGCTCAGCTGTTATTGCAGCACTCGGTATTTACCTCTTCAGCACACAAACTGGAGCCATGGTATACGTAGCAGCTTTCACCTTTGCGGTTGGAGTATGTTACTTCTGGCCAAATATGATTGGATTTGTAGCTGAAAAAATTCCTTTAAGTGGAGCCATTGGAATGTCAATCATCGGAGCTGTAGGAATGTTCTCAACTTCAATTTTTCAAGCGATTATTGGAGGTTGGATCGATACTTCCACCGCAGAACAAGCCGCAAAAGGACTTACAGGCACAGCACTTGAACTGGCTGCTGGACAACAAACACTCACTTATATGATTAGTTTCCCCGTAATTTTAATTGTTCTCTTTACCATTTTATATTTCTGGCAACGCAAATCTAAAGTTGCTACAGCATAAGCACTAAAACCACCAAACAAACCACAAAAAAACCTCTTAGTTTTCTAAGGGGTTTTTTTATATAAAATAACTACTGTTCGATTTCAGCTTCCTCTAATTTAAAATAAGGAAGTACTTTTTTAAGGATTAATTCATCTACTTAATTATATTTCATAAAGTAGTTCTCTTTAAAAGAATTCACCAGAGACTTTACTCCACCGTAACCGACTTCGCCAAGTTTCTTGGCTGATCTACATTACATCCTCTAATGACTGCGATATAGTAAGACAAGAATTGAAGTGGGATGGTCGTAATCATGGGAGTTAAGGGTTCAGCACTGTCAGGGATTTCGATGTAGTGATCAGCAAGATTCACAATCTCCGTATCTCCTTTGCTGACAATTGCAATGATTTTTCCTTTTCTAGCTTTGATCTCCATTACATTAGAAACAATCTTTTCGTAATGACCTCGCTTCGGTGCGATAACCACAACAGGCATATTCTCATCGATAAGAGCAATAGGACCATGCTTCATCTCTG
>Ga0233451_10000189_pt1 | contig 66351 bp, 66 predicted proteins | sample 011ome_29_FD_183052 | JGI IMG/M metagenome (GOLD analysis project Ga0233451, IMG submission 183052) | Coastal salt marsh microbial communities from the Groves Creek Marsh, Skidaway Island, Georgia - 011504CT (spades assembly) | ecosystem: Environmental > Aquatic > Marine > Intertidal zone >... | reverse complement strand
TGTAGAGCGTCAACCACCTTGTCCGGTAGCGACAACCACTTTGGCCGGTTTATGAGCCGCTGTGGTGTTGCTTATTTGGTGGTGTCTTTGTCTGTTTTCTCCTCTGGTTTGTTTAGGGCTGATGTTGTCGCTGGCGCGTTTTGGTAGGCCTTTTGGTTGTCGCTGGCCGCGCGCCTGCGGAAACTCTCTGCATTCATCTCTAGAATGGTGGCATGATGGACGAGCCGATCGATAGCCGCGATGGTCATGGCCTTATCCGGGAATATTTGATCCCATGCGCTGAACGGTTGATTGGCGGCGATTGCGATGCTTTTGTATTCATATCGACGCGCAATCAGCTCGAACAAGACGCTGGTTTCGGCCTGATCTTTATGTGCGTACGTGATGTCATCAAGGATGATCAGATCGAACTTGTCGAGTTTGGCCAAAGCATTTTCGAGAGCGAGCTCCTGACGTGCGGCCTGCAACTTTTGCACGAGGTCGCCCGTCCGGCAGTAAAGCACGCGATATCCCGCCTCAATCAGGGCATGCCCAATCGCACACAATATATGGGTTTTTCCCGTCCCTGAGTTTCCAATCGCGATGAGATTACCACCGCGTTCAATCCAGTCACCGCCGGCTAGCGCTTCAATATGCGCCTTTGGCAGACTTGGCATCGCCTCAAACTGGTAAGTTGCCAAGGTTTTGCCACCAAGGAGCTTCGATTCATTGAGATGGCGCTGTATCCGGCGCGTTTCGCGCTCCGCCATTTCATATTCAGCCAGCACAGCCAAAAACCGCGCCGCAGGCCAAGCCTCTTTGTCTGCTTGCTCGGCAACCTCCTGCCAGTGCTTTTGGAAGCTGGGCAATCGCAATGCTGTCAGTATAACGGGCAATTTGAACGTATCTATTGGAGACTTGGTCATCCAGCGTCCTCCAACAGCGTGTCAAAGCACGACAGTGCAGGCAAGTTCACGACCACATCCTTGGGCAAGCTGTGGTCTCGAAGGACAAGCAACGTTTTGAGATCTCGTGCGTCTGATAATCGACCCTGGTGCAGGTCATCGGCCATCAGGATTGCCAACTCGGCCTCCGCGTTTTCCTCATGGGCCAGAAACAGGATGTCCACCATCCGACGGCAGGCTTCACGACGAGACATTGAGGCCTGCAGCGCCCTCCAGACCAAAACATACTCCGTTCTGGGAAATAGGCTGTCGCGGTAGATCGAGTTCGCTAACGCCCCGGGCTTGCGTTTCAAGGCATGGATCACGTGGTGATAATTAATCACATGCACGCGGTCGCCGCTTTTCTGCCCGCGCGCCCGCGGGTGGCTGGCCACATGGCTGCTCCCCAGATATGCCTCAATACGATCATCATAGATATGCACCCGCAATCGTTGCCCAACGAGGCGAGAAGGCGCGCTGTAGAATATCTGTTTCACCAAAAATCCACCGGTGCGTACAACCGGCACAACAATCTCCGTAAAGTCAGCCGTGCGCCGTGCAGGTAAAGGCTGGAGATGTTTCAACTCAATCTCAAGCGCATCACCGCGATGCTTATTTCGGCGTGCAACCAACTCATCGACAAAACGGCGATAATCCCCAACCGTCTCAAAGTCGCAGCTGCCCCGTAAAATCAGCGCCTGCTCAATCGCAACCTTCAGGTGCCTATTGTGGGATTCAACCGCGCCATTCTCATGGGCTTCACCGCGATTATTACGAGTTGCCTCCATGCCATAATGCTGTGTGAAGGCCGCATAGCGCTTGGTGATGTCCGCGCGCTCATCTTTGCTTAGATTGCGGAACGCTGCTGACAAGCTGTCGGTCCGACAGCTTGTGGGTGCCCCACCCAAAGCCCAGAGGGCATTTTGAAGGTTCTCAGCCAGCGCCGTATAGCTCTCGCCGCCTAAGACCACCCCAACATGCTCCCACCGGCTGTAAACCAGAACAAAATGGTACAGCCGGTGTTTAAATGCATTCCCTTCAATGGTGACGCCCAACTCAGCAGCATCAGTGAAGTCTGATTGGCACATATATCCGGGCTCTGGGACCTGGCGGAATATGATATCCTTCTCGGGGCCATGTAATGCGCGCCAATCTCGCACCCTGCGCTCAAGCGTGCGACGAATGCTGTCATCTGGGAAGTCCTCCGGGCGCTGCTGCTGCAAATGGCGCAGCAGCGTAATCGCTTGCACAGAACTGTCCTGTTTCAAAATGGGTAACAGAAGCGTCTGCCAAACCCCATCAAGGGGATCGGTAACTGTGCGCGCCCTTTTGGGCTGACGTTGCGAAGGAAGCGTTGAATCTGCGTCAAAGCGTCGTGCAGTTCGTTCGCTGAACCCCGCGCGTGCAGCAGCCGTGCGCTGGCTATGGATATTTCTGTCGGTCATGTACAACCTCACTTGTTGATCTGTTATGAATTTAAAGGGCAATCAGGGCCTCCGTTCGAAACGAAACTCCCGACAATTACCCACTCACAACGGCCAATACTCAAACCAAATATTAGTGCCTGTCCGATGGACCTGACTTCCAAACGGGCTAGCCCGTTCTCCAGTCAGATCCACCGGACAAGCTGGTTGTCGCTACCGGCCAAGGTGGTTGTCGCTGAACAAACCTGCATTGTGACCATAGGTATCGTTGATGGATTTGAAGTTATCGACATCAATACAGGTCATGGCGATTCCTCGTTTGGGCGGGCGGCCACATTGCAGAGACCGGTAGGCGGCAATCGCGCTTCTGCGGTTTAAAATTTGCGTGAGCGGATCGGTCATGGCTTGTTTTTCGAGGAGCTTTGCTTCGCCCACTAAGCTGCGTTCGCGCGAAATCAGGATTCCGAAGATATTCACCCCTGCAAAGTTGGCAATCACCATGAGCGGCGCCAGATTTGGATAGAAGCTGGCGTAGAGATCGGAAGGGAGAAGGAGGCCGCCCAGGAGGTAGACAGAAATCAACGCGGCCAATACCTGACTGGAAATAAAGTGATTTTTGTTTTTTGGACGGATGACGTGGAGCCACAAGAGCCCCATGGCGAGCGCAATGATAATAGAGACGATGCCAGATATGGACCCTGTGCCGCCTAAGGCGTAACGGGCAGCGATGGCAATCACCGCGCAAAGGACCCCGCCACGCCAGCCAAAATAGGCGGCAGCAACACCAACAAACATATTGCGCAAATCAACGATCACGCCGTCAGCGAGGGTGATAGGGTTCGACATGGCGGTCAGGGATGCAAGCCCGAAGATAATGCCGAGACTACAGTCAATCACCCATTGCTCGGCCCCTTTTCTGGCGAAAACGCCATAGAGGTAAACGAGCAATACACCAAGTCCGACCTTTTCCGAAAAGTGCGCGAGATTTTGAAACCAAACATACATGTTACCTACCTTTGCTAGCTTCAATGGTTAGGTGACTTGCGTTATTTAATGATTAATATTGCATTGGAATCTACGGAGTTTTGCGTTCAAAATCGCCAGAGTTACCCGATAGTACGGTGCATTTGGGGCGGGCTATGTCGCGAAAACTCTTTTTTCCTTGATCGGGAGGTGAACGATGGCGCTAAACGCGCCGATACCAACGCCGACCCACCAAACGTAGGTATAGGTGCCGTAGATGTCGTAAAGCTTCCCCCCGAGCCAGACGCCGAGGAACGAGCCGAGTTGGTGGGAGAAGAAAACGATCCCGTAGAGCGTGCCCATGTAGCGCAGACCGTAGAGGTGCGCGACGAGCCCAGATGTGAGCGGCACCGTGGCGAGCCAGAGGCTGCCCATACCGACGGAGAAGAGGATGACGGTCATGGGGGTCATGGGGGTCAGGATGAAGGCGGCTGCGATGATTGTCCGCCCTGTGTAGATGCCCGCGAGCAGGTACTTCTTGGAGTAGCGTTTGCCGAGGTGACCCGCGAGAAGTGTGCCGCCGATGTTCGCCAGCCCGATGAGTGAGATCGAGACGGCGCCCAGTGCGCTGGTGGTGGTGATCCCCATGTTTGCAAGCATTGAACCTGCGAGGATCGGGCCGCAGACCTCGGACACGAAGGCGGGAAAGTGGGCTGTGATGAAGGCGAGTTGGTAGCCGCAGGAGAAGAAGCCAAGGAAAATGAGCGTATAGGACGGGTCACGGAAGGCACGTTTGAGCGTGTCGCCCATGGATTCCTGGAGTTCAGCTTTGGTCGCGGCTTGTGGGCTGCGCATCATGGGTAGGACCATAAGCACGGCGATGATCATGCCCGCGAAGAAGACGAAGGTTTGCTGCCATGTGAGGAAGGTCATGAGGTATTCGGCGAGCGGTGCGCCAAAGACTTGGCCGGCGGACCCTGCGGCCGTGGCGATGGCGAGCGACATGGAGCGGTGTTCGTCAGATGCCGCACGCCCTACCACGGCGAGTATGACGCCGAAGCCTGTGCCTGCGATGCCAAATCCAACGAAGATTTCATAGAATTGGGCTGCAAAGGGGGTGGTTGCCCCTGACGAGAGCAATAACCCTGCTGCGTAGAAAAGGGCACCCGCAATGATCGCTTTGCGATCGCCGACCTTCTCTGCGATTGCGCCGAAAATGGGTTGCCCGAAGCCCCAAGCGAGGTTTTGGATCGCGATGGCAAGGGAGAAGTCCGAGCGGAGCCAGCCAAACTCTGTCGCAATCGGGATTTGGAACATGCCAAAGGATGCCCGGATCGCGAAGCCTGTCATGATGATCAGGCAACCTGCGATGAGGACGGGATTTAGGAGGGCGTTTTGGCGTATCATCGCGCCAGTTGTGTGAATGTCCAAGGTTTTGTCAATGCTTTGCTTTGAGGCGGTGGGGCTAGATATTTGAGATCAGAAGACGCGGGGGGTTACTTTTTAAGAAAGGCGCGGTATCGCTCGGCGTATGATGATGTTGGATATTTATCGGGCCGCTGTGGCCGAGGGGCGGCTGCATGAAGATGCAGCACAAGTGGCAGTTCTGCCCGAGCTGGAGCGTGTGCGGTCCGAATTGGCCGAACCTGTGAAGCGCGGGTTATTTCGCAAAGCCCCCCCGCCGATTAAGGGTCTCTATATGTGGGGCGGAGTCGGGCGCGGGAAATCCATGCTGATGGACTTGCTGTTCGAGGCTGTCGACGTGCCCAAGCAGCGCCGGCATTTCCATGCCTTTATGCAGTGGGTGCATGCCGAGATGAATGCTGCCCGCAAGCAGGGTGTTGATGATGCGATTGCGCCTGTTGCGGCGAAGCTTGCGGGAGAGGTGCGTTTTCTTGCGTTTGATGAGATGCAGATCACGGATATCACCGATGCGATGATCGTTGGACGCTTGTTTCAGGCGCTGTTTGCCGCGGGTGTGGTGATTGTGACCACGTCGAACAGGCATCCTGACGCACTTTATAAAAACGGGCTCAACCGTGCGCTGTTTTTGCCGTTTATTGAGCTGATCAAGGAACGGATGGTAGTGCATGAGCTGTCTAGCGTGACCGATTACCGTCAGGGCCGCTTGGCGGGGACGCCGACCTATTTTACGCCTGCAGGGGCAGAGGCACGACAGGCGATTGATGCGGCTTGGAACGAGTTGACGGGCGGACGCTCGGACCCGCTGACCTTGCATGTAAAGGGCCGTGAGGTTGTGATCCCGCGCTACCATAACGGCGCTGGACGGATCGGGTTTTTCGAATTGTGCGGCAAGCCGTTGGGTGCTGGGGATTATCTGGCGCTGGCGGAGGCCGTGCGTGTGCTGGTTCTAGAGGACATTCCACGTCTGTCGCGGCAGAACTTCAACGAGGCCAAGCGGTTCGTGACGCTAATCGATGCACTTTACGAGGGTAAGGTGCGGCTGATTTGTTCGGCGGCTGCGGCGCCTGAAATGCTCTACGTGGAGGGGGAGGGCACGTTTGAATTCGAGCGCACGGCGAGCCGATTGCGCGAAATGCAGGCGGATGACTGGGGGCTGGTTTAGCCTGCGAGTTCCGGGATGGCCAAGCGCTGACCAATTTGGATGGCGTTGGGGCTGGAGAGCACGTCGCGGTTCGCCTGATAGATCACGTCGGATTTATCAACGCTGCCATAGAATTTGATCGCAATCGCGCCAAGGCTGTCACCCGAACCTACGGTGTAGACGCGACGGAATTCCGTGTCGTCAGAGAGAAATTCGACGCCTTCGTTTGCGCCTGAGGGTGGCAATGGCGGCTCGCCGGCAGCAGCGCGGGCTTTTTCGATGAGCGAATAGAGCAGGACGGCGGTGTCAACGTTACCATTTGCGGTCACCAGCCCTTGGGGGACGGTGATTGTGCCTGCTTTGGCGGCCTCATTGACGATGGTGTCGATATAGGCGTCGCTTTGCCCCTGTTGCAGCGCCTGCACGACGAGCATTTCGAGCGAAGTATTCGGGGCGGGTGTTTCGCCGCCAGCGGTAACTTGTTTGCCAGTGATCTGGCCGATGCCCGACAGGACAGAGGCGGTCAAGTCGCGCATCGGGTCGGCGGTGGTCGTGTCTGGCGTCGGTGCCACGTTCAGGCCGAGACCGGCAAGCACGTTAGCCGTTGTTTCGGCCATCCGGGCGTTGTCGGTCAGCACGTTCAGGCTAGGTGCTGGTGCGCGCAGGGGGGCAGGGGTGACGACGGTGGTATCGAGGCTTGCGATCACGTCAGGCACAGGGCCGAGGATACTGTCGCCAAGGCCGCGTGTGACGGCCATATCATCGCCCGTAAGTGCGCGTGGGGGCGTGCCGGGGCGCAGCACAATATAGCCGCAGAGAAGCAAGGCAAAGACGAACAGGGCAACGACGGAGCGGATCATAGTGTCACTTTCTTCATGGCAGGACGGTCGAAAGGCCGAAGTGCAGCCAATCCTGTAATCCGCCACGATAATTCTTGATCATGGACGCGGGGTAGCCCGCCGTGATGAGACTGGTGATGGCGCGGGTCGCCTGTTCGTCCCATGCGCCGTTGTCATAGACGACGAGGTCTTGGGCTGCGTCAAAGGTCATCTCGCCGTTGACCTCGATGGCGCCAAGGGCATGCAGGATGTCGGCAAGATAGGGGTTTTCCGCGCCGAGGGCCGCAAAGGGCACGTTGACGGCGGCAGGAATTGCGCCTTTTTCGTACCAATCGGGCAGGCGGGCGTCGATGAGAATGCCTGTGCCTGCGGCAACCTCGGTTTGCAGAAAGGCGATGACCTCCAACTCGCCAATCGGGGCGACGCCAGATGCTATGATCATCGGTTGGATACAAAAGTCAGGGCAGGGGCGGTTTGTTTTTGCGAATTCGCCTTGCAAGGTCGCGTCTGGGTCTTGTGTGCGGCTAATCTCAAAGGTTCGCGCGCCTACGGTAAAGGTGCTTGAGGCCATGTCGGCAGTTATATTAACGGTTTGTGCATAGCTTGGCTGCGCCTGCAACGCCGTCAAAATTCCAATCATCGCAACTAACACGCGCATCATTTACACTTACCTCAATCTGGAGCCGCTATATCATGCGGTCCATACCGTATTACGGTGATGGTTTCCTAATTTTGTCCAGATTTAGTGCAATTTTCCCTTCAAAGTCAAAGCCTGATTCGGAATTTGCGTTATCTAAAAACAAGAAGACAGGCCTATGGCCCGTCTCCTCGCCCTGCCAAGGGCGACGCGTTCGGCCTGATTTTTTCGGCTCTTCGCTGTTGTTGCTGAATCTGAAGTATTCGCGAATCGCCGTCAACGCTTAATGATTCGTTTTTGTGAAAATATAGTCAGATTTCTGTCGCTGACGCTTACCGCGTTGCGGCAATTGCGGGCTTTGACTGTAAAATAGGTGTGCTGCGGGCTTTGATCCACGCGCGGTTGTGGCGGGCCCTTTGCGGCCCGCCGGAAGCAATGTCCCGATCTCAGGCTTCGGGGATCAGTAAGCGCTGACCGATTTTAATCTGGTCAGGGCTGGCCACTTTGGCCCGATTTGCTGCAAAGATCGTTTCATATGCATTGGTGCTGCCGTAAAACTGGAGCGCGATATACGCAAGGCTATCGCCAGCTTGCACAGTATAATACCGGTTTCCTGCGACGACTTCGGTTTTTGCGGCGGAGGCGGCAAAGGCGCGTGCGCGCATTTCCTGAGCTGCGGCGACTTCACTCTCGGAGCTGCCCTGCAAAGACCGCTGCACAAGTTCAAAGAGCAGGGTTTGGCTGTCGACCTTGCCGTCTGCGGTGGCAATGGAATCGGGGACATCAATGTCACCGTTTTCGGCTGCTTTGGCGAGCAGGGCTTCAAGCTCTGCTGCGGTGCTGGCCGCGTTGCGCGAGTTGAGCGCGATGCGCGAACCGCCTTCGGCGTTTTCGGCAGTGACAGAGTAGAGGCCTGCGACGACGCCCTCGGTTAGCATCCGCATTTTGTTGCGGTTCACCATGGCGATGGCTTCGGCGACTTTGTCTTCTTGTGAGGTAGCAACCACGGGCGCGGTGGGGGTGCGTGCCGCCAAAACGGCGCTCGCGGATGGTATCGAGACTGGCGTTGCGGCAACTGGTGCGGTGACGGCCAGCAGATCGGGCGACTGTCCACGTGTGACCTGCATGTCGGCCAGTTGCGCGGCGAGAACGGCAATCGCGTCGTTTTGGCGGGATTGGTTCATCTGCGCCAAGGCAAAGGCCCCGACGGCACCAATTGCAAAGGTCACAGCGCCAACGGCGATGATCCAAGGAGTCGCGGATGATGATTTTGCGGGTGTATAGTCAGGCATATTCATGAATTTGCGTCCTCTGTGTTTAGTCCAAGTGCGGTCCAGACGAGCATGCCGCCATGGTAGTAGCTGATTTTTTCGGCCGGATAGCCTTGTGCGATCAATTGCGCGATCAAAGCGGGGGCGTCAAATGTGGTTGGCCCATCGTCAAAGACGATCAATGGCATCGCGTCCGAGTAGTTCAGGGTGCCCTCTAACGCACGCGCGCCAAGGGCGAGCATAATATCAGTGAGGTAAGGGTTGTCAGATTGCACGAGGCTTGTCGGCACGCTGACGGAGCCACTGATGTAGCCTGCGGCGCGCTGGTCTGGCTCGCGGCTGTCGATCAAAAGCCCGTTGCCTGCGCTCACGGTACTCGCCACAAAGGCGATTACATCGCGTTCGCCAACAGTCTGCACACCATCGGCTGCTATCTCGGGGGCGATGCAAATCTGGTCGCAATCGGCGCCTTTTCTATGGAAGGATACGAGCGTTTCAGTGTCGAGAGTTTGGCCCTGTGAGAAGGATTTTTCTACACCGCCAAGCGTGAATGCGGTGCTGATGATCTCACCATCTTCTTGGGCCATGAGCGATGTGGATATGGTCACGCCCACAGCAATTGCTGCGACGGATTTTCGCGAAAACATGTCGATCCCCCAATCGATCACGCGCTAAATCTAGCAGGAAATGCGCGTGAATTATTTATCGTGGCCTAGATATAGGACGACAACGAATCACCCGTAAAGAGAAAATCAACGATATCCCCAGATTTATTAACGGGGCGCGTTTACTCGCAGAACGTGTCCCGCCAGATAGAGCGATCCGCAGATCAGGATGCGGGCGTTCGGGTGTTTGGCTTTGATGGTTGAAATCGCTGTCTCGACGTCGGGGGCTGTGGTGGCGGGCAGGCCGACCTTGGTGGCCTCTGCCGCAGTCTGTTCGGCGGGTATCGTGTTCACCTCGTCGGGGATCGAGACGGCCGTCAGGCTTTGCGCAACCTGCGCGAGAGGGGCGAGATAGCCGCCGATGTCTTTGGTGTTCAGCATGCCGCAGATCAGATGGGTTGGTCGCTCTGGCTGCTGGCGCAGGGTTGCGGCCAGCGCGTGACCCGCCGCCGGGTTGTGCCCTCCGTCAAGCCATAGCTCCGCAGGGGCGGCGAGATCGACCAAAGCGCCAGTGGTGAGGTGTTCCATGCGCGCGGGCCAATAGGGTTTGGTGACCGCCGCCTCGCAAGCGTCCTCGTCGCGGCCAAGGATGCGCAGGGCTGCAATGGCGGCACCTGCGTTCATGATTTGATGAGGACCTGCAAGCGCGGGCAGGGGCAGGTCGAGCAGGCCTGTTTCGTCTTGATAGATCAGCCGCCCGCGTTCCTCGGACACATGCCAGTGCTGGCCGTGCGCCATCAGCGGCGCGCCCAGCCGCGCGGCGATGGCCTCGATCACTTCCATGCTTTCCTCGTGCTGAGGCCCCACGACGCAAGGCACGCCGCGTTTGATGATGCCCGCCTTTTCACTTGCAATAGCAGCGAGCGTATCGCCGAGGTATTGTTGGTGGTCGAGGTCAACGGGCGTGATGATCGTGACGGCGGGTTTATCGACGACATTGGTGGCGTCGAGCCTGCCGCCGAGGCCGACTTCGAGTAGCGTAAAGTCGGCGGGCGTTTCTGCGAAGGCCAAAAGACCTGCGACGGTCGTGATCTCGAAATAGGTAATCGGATCGGGGCCGTTGGTGGTGTAGCAGCGGTCGAGGATTTCGCTCAATGCCTCCTCTGTGATGAGTGTGCCCGCCAGTCTGATCCGTTCGTGGAACATGGCCAGATGCGGGCTTGTGTAGGCATGAACCGCAGCGCCTGATTGCTCTAGCCCCGCGCGGATCATGGCTTGGGTCGAGCCTTTGCCGTTGGTTCCTGCGATGTGGATCACGGGGGGCAGTTTGCGCTCGGGGTGGTCGAGTTTCGCCAAAAGTGCCCAGACGCGGTCGAGGGTGAGGTCGATTACCTTGGGGTGCAGGGCCATCATGCGGGCGAGGATTGCGTCGGAACCAGTGGTCATCTTGAGGCCTTTCCCGTTTGGATCAAGCGGAGGATGGATGCGCCAGCGATAAGATCAAAGCTTGCGCAGAAGGGCGGCCACCAAGCGGGGCCGGTGATTTGTGTGAACATCAGGCAGATATCAAAGATACCATGGGCAATCAGCCCGCCTGCGATGAGGTAAAGTCCATCGCGAAAGCCGCGCAAGGCGAGGGCCGCAAAGCCTGCGAAAATCGCCAGATGCAGGGCAATCGCCAGCGGATCTGCGTCGATCGCGGCAAAGACGGGGTAGAATACGGCAATGGCCGCAAGCAACATGGCCGCCCCTGAACGTTCGGCCAAGATGCCGCTGCGGAACATGACAAAGACGGTCGCAATGCCGCACACCGCCCCAATCGGGACTGCTGCGAGCATCACTTTTCAGCGGTTTTGGGTGTCGGTGCAGGCTCCGCTTCTGGCATTGGCAAATCGCCTTTGATCGGGGCTGATTGCTTGGTCAAGAGGCGCACGATCGTCACCAGCTCGTCCTTCAGCTCTGTCCGTTTTGTGACGCGGTCGAGCATGCCGTGGTCGAGAAGGTATTCGGCACGTTGGAAACCTTCGGGGAGTTTCTCGCCGATGGTTTGTTCGATTACGCGCGCACCCGCAAAGCCGATCAACGCGTTTGGCTCGGCAATCTGAACGTCGCCCAGCATCGCGTAGGAGGCGGTGACGCCGCCCGTTGTCGGGTGGGTCAGAACGACGATATAGGGCAGGCCCGCTTCTTTCAGCATTTGCACGGCGATTGTCGTGCGCGGCATTTGCATCAGGCCAAGGATGCCCTCTTGCATGCGCGCACCACCAGCAGCCGAGAAGAGGATCAGCGGTCGCTCTAGTTCGATTGCCTTTTCAGCAGCGGCAACAATCGCGTTGCCCACATACATCGACATGGAGCCGCCCATGAATGAGAAGTCTTGCACCGCGATCACAACGCCAGTGCGGCCCATTTCGCCAGCCGCAACCAGCATTGCATCTTTTTCGCCCGTTTTCTTGCGGGCCTCTTTGATGCGGTCTGTGTATTTCTTTTGGTCGCGGAAGTGCAGTGGATCGGCCACTGGCTCTGGCACTTTCACCTCGACAAACACGCCGCCGTCAAAGAGTGAGGCCAGACGCTCGCGGGCCCCGATCGGCATATGGTGGCCGCAGCTCGTGCAGACGTTGAGGTTATCAGCCAATTCACGGTGGAACAGCATCGTGCCGCATTCGCCGCATTTTGTCCAAAGATTGTCGGGCACTTCGCGGCGTGAAAACAGCGAATTGATCGTTGGGCGGACGTAGTTGGTGATCCAGTTCATTGGCGACCTCTTAGATTAGACCCCAGAGATATGACGCGGCGGCAAGAAATGCAATCAGCGCCGTATCGCAATCCGTGCTGCCAGCCACATGACATAAACGCTGAGCAGCATTACGAGGATTTCGAGGATACTCCATAGTGCGAAGAGTGTGCTGAGGCTGTAGTCGTAGTCGAATGGGTCCTCGTAGGGGAACAGGATCAGGGCGAGGCCAGAGGAGGGCCAGCCCTCGACGCCGGAGATGATGAACGCAAAGAGATTATTGGCGATATGCAACCCGATTGCGGCCCCGATATTGCCTGTCCGCGCGGTGAGATCAGCGCAGGCGAGGCCCAGCGCCGTGGCCCAGATCACATAGAGCACACCGTCAGCGGGCCCATAAGAGTTCATATAGTGCCCGATCCCAAAGAGGAGCGAAGGCAGCCCCATCCAGACCCATCGCTTGTCCGAAAGGGCGGCGAATTGCTGTTGCAGGTAACCGCGAAAGTAGAGTTCCTCCATCCCCGTTTGCACAACAAGTGCCGCAATGGCGACGGGTATCCACAAAAGCCAAGGCAGGAAGGGGCGGACTTCGGCGACGGTGCTCATGTCGATCCACGGGGGGAGAACGGCCTGCAAGGCGAGGACCATGCCGACCGAGATGCCCGCCAGCGTCATGTTGCGGACCGTATCGATGGGCGGGCCAACCATCGACCAGAACCCGCGCCCGTGAAATTTGCGCACCATGGCCGTCAGCGCCCAAGCGAATATCGCGAATGTCAGCAGTTGCTGGATCACCGCAAAAGGGGTCTCGCCCGCCTCAAAGCTGGCGCGTGCGGCGCTGGTCATAAAGAGCATCGGCAAAGCGGGGCCGACAGCAAAGACGATTTCCATCGCAACGATGATCGACAAGACCGTCCCTAAAGACGCGTCGTGCAGTGCGGGGCGACGAAATTCGCGCATAGGCTCGTAGGGGGCTTTCATAGGTCGTTTCTGCCCTTACATCACTTGATACGCAACTACAGTTCCGACTTGTGCGCACCACTCCCCTTATTTACACCACTGACAACAGTTTTTCAGAGGGATCGCTCCATGTCTAAGGTCAAATTCGATAAATCCACCCTGCCTAGCCGTCACGTGACAGAAGGCCCGAGCCGTGCGCCGCACCGTTCTTACTACTACGCGATGGGTCTTGATGAGGAAGCGATTGCGCAGCCTTTCGTTGGTGTTGCGACCTGCTGGAATGAGGCGGCCCCTTGTAATATTTCGCTAAACCGTCAGGCGCAGTCTGTGAAGATGGGCGTGAAGCAAGGCTACGGCACACCACGTGAATTCACCACGATCACTGTGACCGATGGTATCGCGATGGGCCACGAGGGCATGCGCTCCTCACTGGCATCCCGCGAAGCGATTGCCGATTCCGTGGAACTGACGATGCGCGGTCATGGGTATGATGCGCTTGTTGGTCTCGCTGGCTGCGACAAATCGCTCCCCGGTATGATGATGGCGATGGTCCGTTTGAACGTGCCGTCCGTGTTCATCTACGGTGGTTCGATCCTTCCGGGGCGCGTGCATGCGGGTGCGGATGTGCCTGAGCAATACATCGGTCGTGATTTGACCGTCCAAGATATGTTCGAAGCTGTTGGCCTGCACCAGAACGGCGATCTGTCTGACGAAGCACTTGCGACGCTAGAGCGTATCGCGTGCCCGTCTGCGGGTGCCTGTGGTGGTCAGTTTACCGCCAACACGATGGCTTGTGTGTCCGAGGCGATTGGCCTCGCGCTGTTGAATTCCTCTGGGATGCCCGCGCCATACGAGAGCCGCGACCAATATGGCGTGGCTTCTGGGCGCGCTGTGATGGAGCTGGTTGGCAAGAACATTCGTGCGCGTGATGTTGTGACGCGCAAGTCGCTTGAGAACGCGGCGCGTGTTGTGGCGTGTACAGGTGGTTCCACGAACGCTGGTCTACACCTTCCTGCGATTGCGCATGAAGCCGGAATCGATTTCGATTTGTTCGACGTTTGCGACATCTTCAAAGACACGCCCTACTTTGTCGATCTAAAGCCGGGCGGTCAGTATGTTGCGAAAGACCTTTATGAGGCAGGCGGCGTGCCTGTTGTGATGAAGGAATTGCGCAAGGCGGGCCTGATGCACGAAGACTGCATGACCGCTTCTGGTCGCACAATGGGTGAAGAGCTGGACATGATCGAAGGCGAGGCTGATGGCCGCGTGATCTATTCCGTCGAGACACCGATCACCCGCACAGGTGGCGTAGTTGGCCTGAAGGGCAACCTTGCCCCAGAAGGTGCGATTGTGAAAGTTGCGGGCATGTCCACACAAGAGCAAACTTTCACCGGACCGGCACGTGTGTTCGAGAACGAAGAAGAGGCGTTTGCTGCTGTGAAGGCGCGCATCTACAAAGAAGGCGAAGTGCTTGTGATCCGCAACGAAGGCCCAGCCGGCGGCCCTGGTATGCGCGAGATGCTGTCCACGACTGCCGCCTTGTCTGGTCAGGGCATGGGCAAGAAAGTGGCACTTATCACCGATGGTCGTTTCTCTGGCGCGACACGTGGTTTCTGTGTCGGTCACGTTGGCCCAGAGGCTGCGCATGGTGGCCCGATTGCACTGTTGAAGGATGGCGACATCATCACGATGAACGCGATCACGGGTGAGTTGTCTGTGAACATTTCCGACGAGGACATGGCCGAGCGTAAGGCTGCTTGGGCAGGTGCAAAGCCAACGAACTACGCCTCAGGTGCGCTTTGGAAATACGCGCAGCTTGTTGGTTCCACACGTCTTGGTGCGGTCACCCATCCGGGTGCAAAGCATGAGACTCACGTCTATATGGACCTGTAATCCATATGCGTTTGAACACCTTCTGGCTCGCGGGGGCGCTTAGCGTCTTGGCGGGCTGTGTGGCGCCGTCGGTCGATTTGCCTGGCGGCGTGACGCCCGCGGCAACATCTTTGGCGATGTTCAACGGCAATACGCGGGCTGTTGGCCCGACAGGGTTCTGCGCCGATCCAGATTCGAGCCGTCCAAAGAGCGGTTTTGCGATCTTCGCCCCTTGTAGCACGCTTAAGGTCGAGGGTGCGCTATCTACGGCCCCTGCAATTACAACGATCCAGTTTGGCCCAGAGCAAAGTGCTGTTGTGCAAGCGGATGCCGCTGGATTTGCGGATTTCCTCAAAGGGCCAGGCGGGCCATTCATGTTAAGCCGCAGCGGCGATTCAGAGACGGTGAGGGTTATCGAGGTCCGCAAATTCCAAAACTTTGTTGCGGTCTACCTGCGCGATAAAGCCCCCGCGCATATTGATGGCGCACAAGAGGCCGAGTGGCGGGCGTTTGTGGATATTGCGGGTCGTCTGACCACTGTGTCTGTGCGGGGATTGGATGTAGCACCGTTGGGCGATCAACAGGGTGCTGCCTTGCTTGACCAAGCCGTTCAGGCGCTGATTGCTGCGAATTCACCGACCGGGGCCTAAGTGTTGCTTTCTTTTTCGCAACAATTTGACAAGTATAGCGAAATGGGTTTTTCGCCGTTGCACGGAGCTAGGAAAGAGTAAGCGATATGGCAGGTGATGACAGCAATAGCCTGATCGGTCGATTGTTACAGCGCGGCGCGATTGCCGGTTGGAAACAAGCAGCCCGTAAAGCGCCCTATGCCGAGCTAGAGGTATTACGCGGGCAGCGGCACCGCGCGCGGCGCCTGCGTGCGCTTGTGGATGAGTTGATGTATGTGGCCGATAGCCGTTTGGCGCTGCCACGGATCGGTTCTAACGCTTTTTCGCGCCCCGGCGGGACTGAGTGGTCATGGCGGCCGCAGCTTTGGCGCGGTCCCTTAGGTCGCAAGGGCATCGCTGCTGTTCCGAGCAAAACCGCGCTGGGCGATGAGGTCACTGTGTTTCACGACTGCAAAATCAGTGAGCTGACCCTGCGCCAAGTCCGCAATACACGCGAGCAAGACCTCGCTCCGTTTGCCCTGCGTATGGACGTCTTTCGCTTTGACGGCACTTTTCTGTCGCTGGTGGTTGATGCCCCTGCGGATGCTTGTGAAGGATTGCAGCGTCGCCATATCGTGCGCCTGACGACCATCATGGAGCTGGAAAAACCGATTGAGGTTTTCGCCCGTCTGAATATCAAACACGGCCCCAATACAGAGCAATTGGTGCTGGAATTGCCGTTGGATGAACCCGAGGTGATGATCGAATTCGACTTGGGCTATTCCGAACTGAATGAAAAGCGGATCGAACGTATGTGGCTCGATCTGATTTTTGAGGGGCCGGAGATGAACCAAGTGACAATCCGAGACCTGACGCTGTGCCGCTATCCGCGTGCTGAAATCTGATCTCGCTAAGGGAGACCGCTATTATGTCGACACCTATTTTGACCAAAACGCGGCTTTATGCAGGGGTTTGGGAGGGCGTCCTGACGGGGGCTGGCAAGACGGCACCAAAGCTGCGGGTGACCCATTTGGGAGAGCCGCTAGAGGGCGTTGAGGTCAAGGAATCCAAGGAGCTGAAAGGCTGGTTGGTCCATGTGCCTGTCCCCACGAAAGTGTTGTCGGACGGCATGCAGACCTTTGTGATCACCGATGAGGAAACGGGCGCTACGCTCAATAGCTTTGCGCTGCTGTTTGGAGAGGTGCTGGCCGAGGATATTCGTGCCGAGATGGGTTTGCTTCGCGAGGAATTGGACCTTCTTAAGAGCGCATTCCGCAGGCATTGCGTCGAAACCAGTTAAGCTATGGGGGCTCGCTCCCAAACCCTCCAAGGTATTTTCTCAAAAGAAGGGATGGTGACGCGGGGTTTTAGATGACCTCCGCGTCAGCTTGGCGCAGTGTGACCCTGTTCTTTGGAGGAGCCACGACATGACCACCTATCCGCATATGCTTGCCCCGCTTGATCTGGGATTTACCACGTTGAAAAACCGCGTGCTGATGGGGTCGATGCATACGGGGCTGGAAGAGACCAAGGATTGGAACCGCGTCGCCGAGTTTTATGCGACCCGTGCGCGGGGGGGTGTTGGTCTGATGGTCACGGGCGGCATGGCGCCGAACCGCGAGGGTGGCGTGTTTCCGGGGGCGGCTGGGCTGTTTACGGACGCGGATATTGCCAACCACAGAATAGTGACCGACCGCGTGCATGACGCTGGCGGTAAGATCGCGATGCAGATTTTGCACGCGGGCCGCTATGCCTATTCGCCTGACTGTGTGTCTGCGTCTGCCGTGAAATCCCCGATCTCGCCGTTTCCGCCAAAGGCGTTGGATGCGGAGGGGATCGAGAAGCAAATCGCTGATATTGTAACGGCTGCGGTCCGTGCCAAAGAGGCGGGTTATGATGGTGTTGAGGTGATGGGCTCGGAGGGGTATTTTCTCAACCAGTTCCTCGTGACCCATACGAATAAACGCGATGATGAATGGGGCGGGTCCTATGAGAATCGTATGCGCCTGCCCGTTGAGGTGGTGGCCCGCGTCCGCGAGGCCGTGGGTGCGGAGTTCATCCTGATTTACCGTCTGTCGATGATCGACCTGATCCCGAATGGCTCGACGTGGGCCGAAGTTGTGCAATTGGCGAAAGCGATTGAGGTCGCTGGTGCGACGATCCTGAACACAGGGATCGGCTGGCACGAGGCGCGGATTCCGACGATTGCGACGAGCGTGCCGCGTCGTGCTTTTTCTTGGGTGACCAAGAAGCTGATGGGTGAGGTGTCGATCCCTGTTATCACATCGAACCGCATCAACACGCCGCAAGTTGCCGAAGATGTGCTCGCTGAGGGCTGCGCTGATATGGTGTCGATGGCCCGTCCGTTCCTTGCTGACCCTGATTTTGTCGCCAAGGCGCAGGCAGGGCAAGCGCAGATGATCGCGCCTTGTATTGCCTGTAATCAGGCGTGCTTGGATCACACGTTCAGTGGCAAAATGTCATCATGTTTGGTGAACCCGCGTGCGTGTCATGAGACCGATTTGGTTTTGACGCCTGCGAGTGCGGTCAAAACCGTGGCCGTTGTGGGCGCTGGACCTGCGGGCCTGTCCACCGCTTTGGCGCTTGCCGAGCGCGGGCATAAGGTGAGTATTTTCGACAAAGCAAGCGAGATTGGTGGTCAGTTGAATATGGCCAAGCAGGTGCCAGGCAAGGAAGAGTTCTGGGGTTTAGTGGATTATTATAAAGCACAGGTCGCAGCGGCGGACATTGACCTGCGGCTTGGCGTGGTGGCGGATGTTGCCGCACTCACGGGCTTTGACGAGGTGGTGATTGCGACGGGTGTTGCCCCGCGTGACGCAGGCATTGCGGGTCAGGACGGGCCGAATGTGCTGTCTTATATCGATGTTTTGCGCGGCAAGGTCGAGGTTGGCCCACGCGTCGCGATTATCGGCGCGGGCGGCATTGGCTTTGACGTGGCCGAGTATCTGGTCACGGACGAGAGCCCGACCGAGGATTTGCAGGCGTGGTTGACCGAATGGGGCGTTGCCGATCCTGCTGACGCGCGCGGTGGTGTGAACCCTGCGGGACCAAAGCCTGATGCGCCTGTGCGCGAAGTGACGTTGTTGCAGCGCAAGGCGCAGAAGCTGGGCAAGAATCTTGGCAAGACTACAGGCTGGATTCACCGCGCCACGCTTCAGATGAAGAACGTGCAGATGATCGGCGGCGTGAACTATGAGCGCATTGATGCAGAGGGTCTGCATGTGTCCTATGGCGAGGCGCGCGCGAACCCGACGTTGATTGCCGCTGATACGATTGTAATGTGCGCGGGGCAGGTCCCTGAACGCGGGCTTGCAGATGCCTTGATCGCGGCGGGGCGCACCCCCATGTGATTGGCGGGGCTGATGTGGCTGCCGAGCTGGACGCCAAACGGGCGATTGATCAGGGCACGCGGTTGGCCGCAACTCTCTAAGCCTGCTTGCGAGGGGCGTGGTTTCGCGGTCTAAGGATCGCGAACCAAACTTGGACCCTGCGCAATGGTATTTCTCACGATCCTTTTGGGCCTAAGCCCCAGTTTCCTGATGGTGATTTTGGGCGGGCTGGTGCGCAATCGCTTGTCGGTGAATGCGTGGCAAGGATTGGATAGGCTCAACTTCGAAATCCTGTTTCCCGCGCTTTTGTTCGTTTCTGCCGCGAGTCGACCAATTGAATTGGGAAACCTTTTGCGTATGGCGCCAGCGGTTTGGACGATCCTTGCGCTTGGGCTCGCTCTGGGCTTTCTTGCGCGCCGTTTTGGGCCCGAAAGCTTTCTTGATTTCGCGGGCGCATGGCAAACGGCGTGGCGGTTCAACTCTGCAATTGCTTTGGTCGCGGTCGGCACGTTGAGCCGCGCGAATGACGCGCAGATGGCAGTGGCGATTGGGTTGGCAGTGCCGGTGGCAAACGTGTTTGCGGTATCTGCCCTCTCGCGGGGGGGCAGTTTAGGCGCCTTGGCAAGCATCAAACGCGTGGCGCTGAACCCCTTCCTGCTTGCGTCGGTTGCAGGTGTCATTGTCGGGCTAGCAGGGATTTCTATTCCCGCAGTTATTCTGAGCCCGCTAAAGATGTTGGCGGCCGCGGCGATCCCGATCGCACTTATCTCTGTCGGTGCCACGATGAACTGGTGGGCTTTGGCAAAGCTTGATGCGTTTAATGGCGCGATTTGTGCGGTCAAATTGCTGGCCTTGCCCGCGATCACGCTGCTTGCTTGCCTTACGTTTGCCGTTCCGGCAGCGATTGCATCGGTGTTGGTTGTCTTTGCGGCATTGCCCACGGCCTCTGCGGCACATGTCCTTGCGGCGGGGTTCGGGGCGAACCGCGAACTTGTTGCGACCTTGGTTGCACAGTCCACTTTATTGGGTGCCATCACTTTACCAATCTGGATCACATTCGCTGAATTGTTGCTCTAAACCCTTAATTTCAGGCGCTACATGTTTCTGTGCCGCGAACAGTTCAAAGACAAACCCTTGTATTGTCGCGAGATGGCCCAATTCCTGCCTGATTTCAGCGTCACACCTCAGCCCAACGATTAATGAGTTGTAGAGGAGCGAGCATGGATCGCCTCACGGAAATGGAAGCCTTTGCCACAGTTGTGGATCAAGGTGGATTTACAGATGCGGCCAGAAAGATGGGGATTTCCAAATCCGCCGTCTCTAAGCATGTCTCCTCGCTTGAGGCCCGCCTTGGTGCGCGGCTATTGAACCGGACGACCCGTCGCGTGAGCCCGACTGAAATCGGCCTCGCTTATTATGACCGCGCGCGTCGTGTTCTCAATGATGCGGGTGAAGCTGACGCGCTTGTGACCTCGATGCAATCGGCGCCTTCAGGTCTCTTGCGTATCTCTGTGGCGACGGATTTTGGTGTGAACCACTTGTCTCCTATTTTGGGTGATTTCTTGTCGGAATTCCCTGATATCACGGTCAACATGGTGCTGAATAACCGCTATGTTGAGTTGATTTCCGAAGGTTTCGATATGGCTGTGCGGATCGGGGAGCTGGAAGACAGCACCTTGAAAGCGCGTAAACTAACCGAAACCACAAAGCGTATGATCGCGAGCCCTAGCTACTTTGAAAAGCATGGCCGCCCTGAAAAGATCGACGATCTGAATGATCACAAGTTGCTGCATTATTCCAATCAGGCGAACTCCGCTGTCTGGAAGCTGACGGCGCCTTCCGGTGAAAAGCGTCAGGTGCGCACGGCGGGTTGGCTGACGGTTAACGATGGTCAGTCTTTGTTGAACGCTTGTGTCGGCGGCCTTGGTATCGCGTATTTGCCAAGCTTCCTTTATGCGGACGCGCTGGCCAAAGGTCTTGTCGAAGAGGCGATCCCCGATTTGCCCGTCGAGACCCAAGGCATCTATGCGGTCTACCCGCCGGGTCGCTTTACGCAGCCCAAGGTCCGCGCCTTTATTGATTTTCTTGTGCATACCTTGGCCGATAAAGGGCCGGACGTCTGGTAGCACACAACAGTTCCCAACGGTGATTTTCACCTTACTTGCGCGGCCCTTGTGGCCGCGCTTTTTTATTTGGCGGCATTAAATTTGCATCAACACTTCTGTTTTAATATCCGGGCAGAAGGATGAAGCATGAACAAATTGTTCCGTTTTTTGGCGCCGTCGAGCACCCTAAGCGTGGTCACGCATATATTGCTTTGGATCACTATCGTGTGGTTCGCGAATCTGGGGTTTGCCTATATGGCAGATGGCGTGCTCAACCGCTCGCTAACCTACTACGGTGTTCACGCTATTTTTGTGGGCGGCCCGTTTATCGTGTTTGTGACGTTTATCACGCGTTCCAAAATCAGGTACCAAAAGCATTTGTCGCTGATCTCGCGTAAAGACGGGCTGACGGGCCTCAACAATCGGCGCACGTTTATGGAATTGGCGCAAATGCGTCTGGATGAATCGGCCTCCGGTATTTTGATCCTTATGGATGCAGATCACTTCAAGCGGGTGAATGATATGTACGGCCACGCCGTCGGGGACAGTTGCTTGAAAGAAATCGCGCATCGATTGAAATGGAACCTGCGCGAGACTGATGTGGCAGGGAGGATTGGCGGCGAGGAATTCGCGGTTCTTTTCGCCAGTGCAACGATCGAACAAGCCCGTGCAATTGCAGGGCGCATCGGCCAACCGATCCCCTTTCGAGCGAATGATGAAAATCAACATTTGTCGATTACGCTGTCGATGGGTGCGGTGAAGATTAAGCCCACGATATCACTTGATGCACATTTGGTCCGTGCAGACGAAGCGCTGTATGCCGCCAAAGCGGCGGGGCGCGCGCGTTTGGTGGTTTGGGAAGATGCGACGCAGAGCGGCGCTTCGAAAACGGCGGCTTAAACCTACTGCGTTGAGGTCACGATCACTTCAACTCGACGGTTGGCATCGCGCCCCTCTTGGGATTGATTGCTGGCGATGGGCGCCAGATAACCCATCCCTTGCGCATCCAACTGACGGCGCGGCACGCCGTAATCCGTTACCAATCGTTCAAGCACCGATCCTGCCCGTCGTTTTGAAAGCGCGATATTCCCGTCCAGCGGACCAGAGGCATCCGTATGCCCAACTAGGGCCACCACCAGATCGGGGTTCGCTGTCAGATAATCGGCGAGCGTCTGCAAATCATCAAAGGTCCCGTCGCCCAGTTGAGACGATCCTGACGAGAATGTCAGCCCGCTCAGCACCGCATGTCCAGTTTCCGTCAGGCGCGTGACGAGGTCGGAAGGGGCTGCGTCCACCGCAACAGAGCGGAGCGCCGCAGCGCTGGTCTCGACGGTTTCCGCAGCTGTGCTGCCAACGCGCGTCATCTGAATAAAGCCAGCGTTGGCGGACCGGCTGGCGATAAGGCTGATTAACTCGGGTCCGTCATCGCTGTCTCGCCGCGCCGCCAAATAGCGAAAGTCGCCCAAGTTGACTTGCATGTCAGGAGGCGGCAAAACGGAGGTTGCAAAGCGGAAATCGAACCCGCCGCAGGCTTGGTCCTTGCATTCAAACACAACCGTAAACCCGTTATTGCGCAATTGATCGCGCAAGGGGCGAATGAGTTGGAGCGATGTCAAACCCGATGCATTGATCCGCCACGCCTGTTGGGTCAATTGACCGTCGCCTGCTTCAACGGGAACCTTGCCCGCATCCCATGCCCCAATCGGCATGGCGTAGCTCTCTAACGCACTGCTGGTTTCGAGGGTCATCACCGCATTACTGGGAAATGTCAGCGCTTGGGATGCTGCAGCCGAGGTCCAGAGGATACCCAGAATGGCGAGCGAAAATACCTTCATCGCGCCTGACTGTGGTAATCGTCGTTGGGGCGCATATCTGTCGCGGACGCCATGCGATTGGTCATATTGTAGAAGCTGGCGGTGGCTGCAATATCCCAGATATCGCGTTCCGAAAAGCCGACCCCGCGTAATGCGTCGCGGTCGCCCTCCGTGATCGTAGCGCTGGCGACTGTCATCTTTTCGGCAAAGCCCAGCATCGCGGATTGCCGCGCATCCAACGGGGCAACGCGCCAGTTCATCACCAGCATTTCACCCAATTTCGGGTCGCCAGACAAATGCCGCACAGCCGCGCCATGGGCCGTCAGGCAGTAGTAGCATTTGTTGATCGACGAGACCGTTACAGCGATCATTTCCCGCTCAAGCTTCGAGAGGCCAGAGTCCGCCAGCATGATGTTGTTATAGAGCGCCGAGAAAGTATCAAGTTTTTCAGGATCAAACGCATAGGCCTGAAGGACGTTCGGGATCATGCCGAGTTTCTCTTGGCAGATGTCGAAATACTTCTGGTTCGCCGCAGGTAACGGGTCGGCCACGGATAAGTCTAATGCGGTGGGTTTATCGGTCACGGGCGCTCACTCTGGTTTGATACGGTAGTGGTAGTGTCCCACAACCGTCATGCCGAGGGAAGTGTAGAGCGCATTTGCGCCTGTGTTCACCTTTGTTGTGACCAGCGTGAGGAAGTCGGCCCGGTTGTCCGCAGCCCAGAATGCAGCGGCGCGGGTCATATTGGCGGCAAGGCCTTGCCGGCGAAACGCGTCGCCGATTTCCAGCGCGTGGATCATCGCGCAACCTTGCGATATGCCAACATAGGTGGTGCCGGCGGGCTTATCATGGGCGCGACCCAGAAGGGTGGTTTTGGGCATCGGTGCGCGGTCCATGACGGCAAGGCGGGCGGCGTTGATGCCGCCCTGCGCCCAGATTTCCGTTTGAGCGGCAAGAGGCGGCCAAGCCGTGAAAACCGTCTTATGCGGCGGGTGCGTTTTGGTCATCGCAGCGATTGGAGCGGCATAAAGTGTCACGGGGTCTTTGATTGTATAGCCGAGGTCTTCGAGGTGTGCGTCGAGGTCTGTGTCCGTGTCACGGATCATAAAAAGCGCAGGTTGACCCATCTCGCGCATGGCGGTCGCGGCGCTTGCGATGTCGGCATCAGTGGCCGATCCGTTTACCGTGGCAGAGCTCACACGGCTCCCCGCACCAAGCCCGCGGCGTAGCGTAAAGGGGCCGCAGGCGATTTTTTCGGCGGCGGGCCAAGTGGTGTCGATGACCTCGTAGAGCGTGGCGGCGTTGGGCAGGCTCATGCTGGGAAAATCTCTGAGAGTTCGGCCATTGCTGCGCTTAATGCGGCTTCGTCTTGACCGCGTACGACAAGGTTTGCGCCGTAAACGCCGTTGTCCTGAAACGGGTAGGAGCCGACGGACAGGTTTGTGTGACGGGCCGCGAATTCACCCAATGGCCCCGCGATATCGCCCTCTCCCCGCTGCACGCGTAGGGTTTGCGACAAAAGCGGCGCGCCGCCTGTCAGTGTCGGCAAGGCCGAGGCGACCATGGCGGTGAAAACCGACGGCACCCCCGCCATGACATGCACGTTTTCAAGCGTGAAGCCGGGGGCGATGCTGACGGGGTTGTCGATCAGGGTTGCATCTGCCGGGATACGCGCCATGCGCTGGCGGGCAGTGTTGAATTCCTTGCCCGAACTTGCGTAATGCGCCGAGAGTAGGGCCGCGGCGTCAGCCCGCACATCGATGGACTTGCCAAAGGCCTCTGCGATGCAATCTGCGGTGATGTCATCGTGGGTCGGGCCGATGCCGCCGCTGGTAAAAACATGGGTGTAAGTGCCGCTGAGCGCCTTGACCGCTGCAACAATCGCGGGGCCGTCATCGGAGACAACGCGGACTTCTTTGAGGTCGATGCCAATTGCGGTCAACTGTCCCGCGAGGTGATACATATTGGCGTCGCGGGTGCGCCCCGACAGGATTTCGTCGCCAATGACAAGCATCGCGGCGGTGGGGTTACTCATGGCGGTTCTCCTGATGGGTTTGCTTTGTTATAGGTCGCAATATGGAATTTGCCACACCCCTTATCCCAGCCCGATTGATCCGCCGTTACAAGCGGTTTTTGGCAGACGTGACCTTGCCCGACGGGCGCGAGGTGGTGGTGCATTGCCCGAACCCGGGATCAATGATGGGCTTGGCCGATACGGGGATGAAGATCTGGCTGGAACCGAATGATGATCCGAAGAAAAAGCTGAAATATGGCTGGCGTTTGGTGGATCATGAGAACGGGCATTTTACGGGAATTGATACTTCCGTGCCCAATAAGGCGCTGAAGGCCGCGTTGACGGATCACGCGGTAGAGGGTTTGCCACCCTATGATCTGGTCCGACCCGAGGTGAAATACGCCGAAAACAGTCGCATCGATTTTCTCCTGAGCGGGCAGGGCGCGGATACTTATGTCGAGGTTAAAAGCGTGACCTTGATGCGCGAGACGGGCCTCGCGGAATTTCCTGATTGTGTAACCGCACGCGGGGCGAAACACCTGGGCGCCTTGTCGCAGATGGTTGCGCAGGGTCACCGCGCTGTGATGTTGTATTTGGTTCAACGGACCGATTGCGCGGCACTCAGCCTGAGCGCGGACATCGACCCCGCTTATGCGCAGGCGTTCGATCAGGCGCGCGAGGCGGGTGTGGAGGTGCTGGTGTTTGATTGCGCCATTGATCCCGGTGGCGTGACCATCAGGCGGGCGATTCCGTTTCAGGACGCCTCCGGCGGGCATATTTAGGCTCGGAAAAAACCAAGCGGTTGCATCTGGTTTATGAGGCCGTTTAGGCTTATGTCGCGGGCAAGCATGAGGGGAATTTGATCGTGAACACGCAAAAGGGCCGTTTGACCAAGGATGGAATCCGCATTTATGAGGCCGCTGATTTTGTTGGCATGCATGGTGCGGGTCGTTTGGCGGCGCAGATTTTGGACGATATTGCTGCGCATGTTTTTCCGGGTCAGACGACGGGTGAACTTGATCGCTTGATTACCCAATGGGTTGAAGATGCGGGCGCTGTGTCGGCGACGATTGGCTACAAAGGCTATCAACACGCGAGCTGCATTTCTGTAAATCACGTGGTCTGCCACGGTATCCCCGGGGATAAGTTATTGAAAGACGGCGATATTTTGAATATCGATGTGACCGTGATTGTCGATGGTTGGTTTGGCGACACCTCGCGCATGTATGTCGCGGGCAAACCGAACCGCAAGGCGGAGCGCCTGATCCAGATCACCCACGACGCCTTGATGTTGGGGATTGAGGCGGCGAAACCGGGCAATACTTTTGGCGATATCGGTAATGCCATTCAGGTTTATGCCGAGAGCCAGCGCATGTCTGTCGTGCGCGATTTTTGCGGCCATGGGTTGGGCCGTGTGTTCCATGCGCCACCCAATGTTTTGCACTACGGTCGTGCGGGAACAGGTGCCGTTCTGGAAGAGGGCATGTTTTTCACCATCGAGCCGATGATCAACATTGGTCGCCCTGAGACCAAGGTTTTAGCGGATGATTGGACGGCTGTGACGCGTGACAAATCGTTGTCGGCACAGTTTGAGCATTCGATTGGGATCACTGCGGATGGGTGTGAGATTTTCACGCTGTCGCCATCCGGCAAATTTCACCCGACATACGGCTAAAAACCGCAGAGGGCGTGGACTTCGTCCATCTGCACGGTTTCCCATATTTCGCAGGGTTATCGACCGGCACTTGCGTCGAGATGCTTTCGGTGACGACGACACCGTCGTAGTCAAAGATGACCCGTTTTGGGGCTCATGGGGCCGCTTTCATCAAGGTCACCCACGTTTGCCCGTAGCGGCGTGCGTCGAGAACGGTGAAGCCGATGGGCGCAATCTGGGCTGCGTTTTCCTCCCAGACGATCAGGGTCTCTGGGCCGATCCAGCCGTTGGATTTTGCTGATGCCAGCGCTTTCGGCCCAAGCTGCATTCCGTAGGGCGGATCGAGGAAAATGAGGCGAGCGGGTGTTGTTGTTTTCGGCGCTTGAGTGGCGTCGGAGATGAGAAGTGTCGTGTCGGACTGCCGTTTCAGCTTTTTGATATTCTCACGGATGAGCGCTTGGGCCACTTTGCCGTTGTCGATAAAAGTCACCTGCGCTGCACCACGAGACAGCGCCTCTAGCCCCAAGGCACCCGTACCAGCAAAAAGATCAAGCACCTTCGCGCCCCTGATACTATCGCCAAAACGGCCGCCTTGCAGCACATTAAACAGGCTCTCGCGCACGCGGTCAGAGGTCGGGCGCAAATGCGCCGCCGCATCGCCCGCCCCAACGTCGGCCAGCGTTGTGCCGCGATGGGTGCCGCCGATGATCCTCATGCGCGCAGGAGGCCTTTCATATCGGTTGCGGGGTCGGTGATAAGCGATGGTGCAGGGCTTTTGCCTGCCTCGATCAACCGCTTGCCGATCATGTAGTTGCGGGCGTCGTTCATCGCGTCGACTGCGATCAATTCATCACCTTTGTAGTACCAGTGGGACACGACGCCCTCCGCGTCGCCCTTGCGCACGTAGACGTCTGTGTAGCCGGTATTCAGCCCTGCAATTTGTAGTTTACAGTCGTATTGATCCGACCAAAACCAAGGGGCTGGCAGGTAGGGTGTATGCGCGCCGAGTATGTTTTTGGCAACGACTTCAGCCTGATCGATGGCGTTTCCGACACTCTCGACTCTGATCTGCGTCCCTTTGAAAATCGCAGTCGCACAGTCGCCAGCCGCCCAGATATGCGGGTCAGAGGTTTGGCCAAATTCATTTGTGACAATGCCTGTATCGACGGTCACGCCGGCGGCGTCAGCCAGTATCGTGGCAGGCATAATACCAACGCCGACGATGGCGAAATCGATATCGAGCACGGAGCCGTCAGTCAGCTTGGCTCCTGTCACATGTTCGTCTCCAAGCAATCGATCCAGCCCAACACCTTCGCGGATATCGACGCCATGTGCTTTATGCAGGTCGCGGAAATAATCGGAGGTTTGCGGGGCTGCGACACGCTGCAAAATACGGTCAGCCATCTCGACGAGGGTCACATGCAGGCCAAGCTTGGAGGCCACAGCCGCTGCCTCTAGCCCGATATAACCGCCGCCGATGATCAGCACCTTTTTGCCCGCGGTGAATTGCGGTGCCATTGTGTCGGCGTCATTCAGATCGCGGACGGTGAACACACCATCAAGCATGCCGCCAACCTTAGCAGGAAGGGTGCGCGGATGTGCGCCAGTGGTGAATACGAGGTGGTCGTAGGTGAGCGTCTCACCATCCGACAGTGTCACCGTTTTCGCCTGCGCATCCACATCAACGGCGCGGGTATCAAGGCGCAGCGCAATGTTATGTTCGGCGTAATAGGCCGCGGGGCGCAAGTATAGCCGCTCTTCGGCCATCTCGCCCAGCAGATACGCTTTGGACAATGGCGGGCGCTGGTAGGGCGGCACAGGCTCGGCCCCCACAAGGGTAATCTCGCCGTCAAACCCTTCGGTCCGCAGTTTCGCCACAAGCGAGGAACCCGCCTGACCTGCTCCGATAACGACGATATGTGCCATGTAAATTTTCCTTGCCGCTGGTCTATACTTGGGCAGACCCTATATGTGAGAATGCGATAGAAGCAATTCCTAACGGGGACAAATATTATGACGATTACGACAGGGGCCACGCTGCCCGACGCGACACTGCTGCAAATGGGCGCTGCCGGACCAGAGGGCGTTAGCCTTGGTGATAAGTTGAAAGGCCGCAAGGTCGTGATTTTCGGCCTTCCAGGTGCTTACACGGGCACCTGTTCAACCGCGCACGTACCGAGCTTTATGCGCACCCGCGACGGGTTTGCCGCTAAGGGCGTGGATGAGGTGATCTGCCTTTCCGTGAACGATCCGTTTGTGATGAAAGCATGGGGCGAGGCCACTGGTGCGACGGCTGCTGGTATCACGATGCTGGGTGATGCGACTGGTGAGTTCACCAAAGCGATCGGCATGGATTTTACCGCACCACCTGCGGGCCTGATGGGCCGTTCAAAGCGTTATTCGATGCTCGTCGATAACGGCGTTGTTACGATCCTGAACGAGGAAGGCTCCCCTGGCGAATGCGAAATTTCCGCAGGCGAGGCCCTTCTCGAAGCGATATAAGATCAGGCGCCGGAGCGGTTACATTTCCGCTCCGGCGCGCCACTCTCCCCAGCGCATCACGGCATTGGCACCAAGCCATGTGAGAGGCTTGGGCGGGAGTTTGACTGGCCGGTCTTGTGAAGCGACCTGCGCCAGCATTTCACTTTCATGCCCACTCGCCATTTCCGCAGCGAGGATGCCATGCAACGTGCCCTTCGCGGTGCCAAGCCCGTTCTGACAACACGCGGAATAGATCCCCTCCGCGACCTCGCCAAAAGCAGGCACATTGTTGCGGCTCAGGCAGAGCCTGCCACCCCAAACAAACTCCATCCCAACTTTTCCAATGTGGCCAAACCTTGCGGCAAAAGCCTTATTGTGGGACCGCCCGACAGAGGCGATACGCGCGGCACTGACCTGCATACTCGGATCAAGGGTGAAGCGGTTGCGAATGACAATCCTCGCCCCACCAACGCCGTTTATTTTGCGCACAGTGGTCCCAAGCGGGTCAGCAGGGGTCGCTCCCCAAACAGATGCCCCGCCAAGCTTGCGTTGCTCATCATCCGTCAGCACCCGTGTCATACTTGCATAAGTGAATACATGCATGAGCTGACCTGTGAAGTGACCAAAGCTTTCTGCATGACCATTCACCCCGAGGATAACCTTGGGCGCGGTGACTTGCCCCTTTGGCGTGGTGGCGATCCAACCTTTGTCGAGCGCGGTAACGGGTGAGTTCTCGTAAATTTCAACGCCATCGCGGAGCAGCCCCGCCGCTAATCCGCGAATATATTGCGCGGGTTGCAATATCGCCGTTCCAGGTGTGTAGAGCCCAGATTGATAATACCCCGTCCCAGCAATTTCGCGCATTTGAACCGCATTATACATCTCGCAAGGCTCGCCCATCTCGGCCAGATGTGCGGCATAGTCGACGTTGTGCTGATGGCCTTTCTCGGTTGCCGCTGCGTTGATTTTGCCGGATGCAACAATCGCCTCGGGGTGCATTTCATACTCAACCGACGCCCGCTGCGCAAAAGTAATCGCAAAGCGGTTCTCGGCTGTTTGGGCCGCGTCACGGTCCAAGGTTCCGCCGTAATCTGACGACGACAAATCATGCGGCAGATCGATCATAAAGCCGGAGTTGCGACCTGCTGGCCCCTTGGCGACTTCGCTGGCTTCTAACACAACGATACGGTCCTGCGGGTGCAATTGGCGCAAGCGTCGCGCAGCAGACAGCCCAGCAAATCCCGCGCCTATTACCAGCCAATCGGCCGTAATTTTAGCTTCGAGACGAGACTGTGCAACCCTGTTTGGCAGGATCGCATTCCAAGCCGCAGGGCCGGGATCAATGGGCAAACGACGGACTTTCATCAGAGGTCTTGGTTCAGTGCGTCAGCGGCAGGAATCTCCCGCTCACGCCGCGCGATATAGTCCAGCAGCGCCTCGTTGACGCCCGCGTCCAGCTTCGGTTCCTCGTATTCGCCCAGCATATCTTTTGCCCGCTTGATCGCCCGCTCGTTGATCTCGACCGACCCTTCGGCCTGCCACTGTTCAATCGAGTTATTGTCGAACATTTCAGGCATGAAAAACGCCCGTTGAAAATTCTCTAATGTATGGGGGTGACCGAGATAATGCCCTCCGGGGCCAACATCTCGAACCGCCTGCATCGCCTCGTCAAAATCATCCCAACGCACGCCTTCGGCCATACGGTAGGCCATCGCGCATTGCTCTGCATCGACAATGAATTTCGCCATCGAGCAATGCATGCCCGCCTCGTTCCAGCCCGCAGAATGCCAGATGTAGTTTGCCCCCGACATCATCACGGCCATGAGTGTCGTCGCACTCTCATAGCCCGCCTGCGCGTCGAAGGTTTTCGCGCCCCCAAGCGTGTTCGAGGTCCGCCAAGGCACATCGTAAAATCGGGCCATTTGCCCGATCATCATGTTCATCAGGCTGATCTCGGGCGTGCCCGCCATAGGTGCGCCCGACTTCATCGAGACGGTCGAAAGGTAGTGCCCGTAAATCGCGGGGCAGCCTTTGCGCACGACTTGTGTGTAGGCGAGCGCCGACAGCGCCTCGGCGTTCAACTGCGCCACGGTGGGCGCGACAGAAGCGGGTGTGTTTGCGCCACCCAACACAAACGGCGAGCAAAGCACAGGCTGGTTACGCTTACAAAACGCCCGCATCGCGCCCAGCATGGTTTCATCCCAGACCAGCGGCGAGTTGCCGTTGCAATTGCCCGTCACAACGGGGTGGCTGTCGATATAGCCCTCGCCAAACAGAATATCGCACATCGCCATGACGTCTTCGGCGTTTTTGGGGCTGGTGGTCATGCCCATAAACGTCTTGTCGGAATGCTTCATCGAGGAATAGGTGATCCGCAAATGGCGCTGCGAAATCGGGTGATCGTAAGGCTCCACGATGTGATGCGCGGAGGAATGGATTGCGGGGAGCATATGGCTCAATTTGTGAAAATTCGCGAGGTCATCCAGCGTCGGATTGCGGCGCTTGTCCTCTAGGTCGCGCAGGAAAGGCGCACCCGTCATCGGCACAAAGATCGAGTGATCGTTGCCAAAGGGCAGGTTATTCTTCGGGTTGCGCGCGTGATAGGTAAACGTTGCAGGGATCGACGAGATCAACTCGCGCACCAGCGCACGGTCGAGATAGACCCGCTCGCCCACTACCTTGGCACCTGCACGTTTCCAATCGGCCAGCGCAATATCATCGCGGAAATGCACGCCGACGTTTTCGAGAATTTCCATCGAGGCATTGTCGATCTTGAGCACGTGCTCGGCATCCATCATCTCGGTCACTGGCAGCTTGCGCTTGAGCGCAGGCAGCATGTTTATATCCCTGATCGCCCGCTGGGCTTGGCGCGCGCCACGGCCACGGCGGATAGTGCCAACTGCATCAACGCTCATGCGACGTTATCTCCGTCTGCCGGATCGGTCAGGTCGATCCAGATGGTTTTGAGTTCGGTGTATTGGTCGTGCGCGTGGATGCCGTTGTCGCGGCCGCCAAAACCCGATTGCTTGTAGCCGCCAAAGGGTGTCGTGATGTCACCCTCGCCGTAGCAGTTGATCGTCACGGTGCCTGCCTTGATGTCACGCGCCGCACGAATGCCGCGGCGTCCGTTGGCGGTAAACACGGCGGCGGCGAGGCCGTAGGCTGTGGCATTGGCGGTCGCAATCGCCTCGTCATATGTCGCCACTTCGATCACGCTCAGGATCGGGCCGAAAATCTCGTCGGTGGCCTTCATGTCATCCGCTTTTACCTCATAAATCGACGGCTGCACAAAGGGGCCCTCGGCGGTGCCGCCCACCAAGGCCGCGCCTTTGAGATATCCAGAAACCTTCGCGCAATGTTCCGCGTCGATCAACGCTCCAAGGTGGTTTGTCGGATCCAACGGATCGCCAATACGCATCTCGCGGGTCCGTGCGATGATCCGTTCCATCAGAGCGGCTTTCACGCCAGACTGCACGATGAGGCGAGAGGTCGCAGAGCAATTCTCGCCCATATTCCAGAACGCCGCGTTGACCACATGACCCGCGACAGCATCAAGATTTTCGGCGTCATCCAAAACAACGGCAGGGTTCTTGCCACCGCATTCGAGTACGACCTTTTTGAGGTTACTATCCGCCGAATACCGCAAGAACCGCCTGCCCGTTTCCGTCGAGCCCGTGAAGCTGACCATATCCACATCCATGTGCAGACCAAGCGGCTCGCCCACGGTTGGGCCATGCCCCGGCAGCACTTGCAGCACGCCGCGCGGCAGGCCCGCTTCCATCGCCAATTCCGCCACCCGCAGAGCGGTTAATGTCGTCTGCTCGGCAGGTTTTACGATCACAGAGCAGCCAGCAGCCAGTGCTGGTCCGATCTTCCACGCGAGCATCATTAACGGGAAATTCCAAGGCAGGATCGCAGCCACAACGCCAATCGGCTCACGCACAATCATCGCAATCGCGTCGTCACCCGCAGGGGCGGTTTGGTCGTAGATTTTATCAATCGCCTCGGCGTGCCATTTGATCGTGTTGATCGTCTCGGGCACATCAATCGTCGCGCAATCACGGATCGGCTTGCCGCTATCAAGGCTTTCCATCACGGCCAGTTCCCGCGCGTTCCGCTGGATCAGTTTTGCGAGTTTGATCAGAACAGCTTTGCGGTCCGCAGGGTGCATTTTCGCCCAATGACCCTCGTCGAATGCGGCGCGGGCGCGGGCGACGGCGAGGTCGACATCCTCCACGCTACAGGTCGTAATTTCACAGATGACGTCGCCCGTCGCTGGGTTGATCGCCTGCATTTTCGGGCCGCGTCCCGCCTGAAACTTTCCGTCGATAAACGGCGAACGGGGTGGGTCCAACTCGGCGGCGATGGCTTTATATTCAGCGTGTGAAAGCAGCTCGGTCATTGGGCCTCTCCTGTGATGGCGGCGATGGTGGTGTTCATGGTGCGGATGACTTGTTCAAGCTCGCGCTTGTCGTCCTTGTTCAAGGGTTGCAGCGGGCGACGCACGATGCCCGCGTCGATGCCGCGCAAGGTCAGCCCGTATTTGATGCATTGCACAAATTTGCCGCCCTGCTCTAACACCCTCATCAGCGGCAGCATCGCCGACATAATCGCGCGGCCTTTGGTGAAATCACCCTCAACGGCGCAGGCCTGATAAAGCGCGATATGGGCCTTGGGGGCAAAGTTGGAACCTGCACAGACCCAAGATCGCGCACCCCAAGCAAAGAAATCCAAGGCTTGATCGTCCATGCCGCAAGACAGCTGGATTTGCGGGTAATCGCGGGCAAGCATATGCAGGCGGTTCGGATCACCCGAGCTTTCCTTGATCGCGCAGAAATTCGGCGAACGGCCCAAACGGTCAAGCGTCTCCTCATCCATATTCACCGACATCCGCCCCGGATAGTTATACAACATCACAGGCAGGTTCGCGGCCTTGTCAATCGCAAGGGCATGTAGCGCAATCTCGCGCGCGGTGGGGTAAGCGTAGGGCGGTGTAGCGATCAGCAGGGCGTCAGCGCCCGCCTTCTTTGCGGCCTCCGCATAGACGATACTATCTTCGGTACGAATGGCGCCCGTGCCGATAATCATCGGCACACGCCCTGCGATGAGGCCTGCGGCGCGGTCCATCATCTCAAGGCGTTCTTCCATCGACTGCGCGTAATATTCGCCCGTCGTGCCCGCGATAATCAACCCGTGCACACCGCTCTCGATCAGGAAATCAATCGTCTGTTTGAGCGCGCCCTCATTAAGGCTAAAATCGTCGTGATAGGGGGTCACGACAGGGGTGTAGATACCTTCAAACTGCATGGCGGCGGTCTTTCATTGAAATCACATCAAGGGAGAGAGGGTCGGGGCGCACAAACCGTTCAATGCGGTCGCGCGACAGGTCCCAATGCTGCAAAGTGAGGTCCATCATCAGCGCAGGTTCTTGCGCCTCAATCGCGCAAATCATCGCCTCGTGCTGGTCAACGGCTTTTGTGACAAGGGCACTCTCGGCTTCCGAAGCAGGACGATAGAACGTCTGGCTCAAACGTGTGTGGTCGATCAACATGCGATTCAGGCTCGCGACCAGATAAAGATTATGCGCCATTGCCCCAATCTGCGCATGGAACGCGTGATTATAAAGTGCCGCAGCAGCAGGATCGCCGATCCCCGTGACGCGGTCAAAATCCCGTTGAATGGTGCGGAGCTTATCGAGTTGCTCGGTCGTGCGATGCTCTGCGGCCAAACGCCCGATATTGGCATAAATCAGCGGGGCGGTTTGGAAAAACGTGCGCATCACACCAAAATCCATCGAGGCCACTTTGGCCCCGCGGTTGTCAGCAAGGGTCAGATAACCATCGCCCGCAAGCCGCTGCAAAACTTCACGCAGCGGGGTGCGCGAAATACCGTAGGTCTCGCAAAGGCGTTGTTCATCAAGATCAGACCCAGGTGCGATTTCAAGCGACAGGATACGATTGCGCAGATCATCAAGGCATTGGATTTTGGCGGAACCAGACATGGATTTCTCCCCTTCTGGTTTGGATTGTATACAAACATTATACAAAAAATCCTGCGTGAATCCGACAGATCAGCGGGCTGCAATGTCGGAAACGGTTACTCTTCGAGGGCGCGCACGAATGTCCGTGTCGGGAACGGAATATCGATTCCGCCTGCGTCAAACGCCTCTTTGATCTTGCGTTTGATGTCCGCCTGATAGGCGAAATACTCGGCCCGATCACACCAGACCCGCACCAGAAAGTCGACGGAACTATCGTTCAACGCATTGACTTGCACAAAGGGTTCAGGCTCGGCGTGGCTGCGTGGATCGGCGGCAATCACATCGCGAATGATTTGCTCGGCATTGGCCAGATTGGCCCCATAGCCGACGCCAAAAACCCACTCGGCTCGGCGCGTGTCATAGACTGAAAAGTTGGTGATCGTATTGCCCCAAACCTGCGCGTTCGGAATGATGATCTGCACGTTATCCACCGAGGCGAGCTCGATAAAATTCAACGTAATCGCCTTCACGGTCCCAGACTGCCCGCTGACCTCTACAAAATCACCAAGCTTGATCGGGCGGAAGAAAATTATCATCACACCCGCAGCTACGTTCGACAAAGTACCCTGCAACGCCAGACCAATGGCAAGACCTGCCGCACCGATCACCGCCACAAAAGATGTCGTTTGAATGCCGAAAGTATTGAGAACGAAAAGGAAGGCAAAACCAGTAATCACATAGCTGGTGATATTGCCCAAAAAGTTGAACAGCGTTTCGTCAAGGTGGCGATTGATCTGCCCTAACCGCACAATCCGGCTTCTCGCCCAACGTCCGATGATCATGCCAACGACCAGAATGGCAATCGCAGCCAGCACATTACCAACAATGGAGGATAAGAATTCTAGCGTGATCAAATCGGCAAGTGATTTACCGTTCCAGATTTCTTTGCTGAGTAATTCGGTCACACTATTCTCCTGCCAACTTATCCATTTTCGCCGCCAATTTCACGTCTCGCGCCGAAAGACCATCTACGTCATGGCTCGTCAGGGTCACGTTTACGGTCTTGTAAACGTTCGACCACTCAGGATGATGATCCCACTTCTCGGCCCAAAGGGCGGCTTTGGTCATAAACCCGAATGCCTCGATAAAGTTCCGAAAAACGAACGTTTTGTGGATCGCATCGCGTCCCTCAACCATCGCCCAACCCGTCGCAAAAAGTGGCGCCAGTTCCGTCGCGGGGTCCGTTAGAATATCACTCATGGCTGTTCCTCTACATTTGTTCTTCGGAAGGGGCCGTAGCTTGTGAGCACCTCAATTTCGTGGTCAACGGCCTCGCGTTCGGCCTTCAAGTACCGCGCAATTGCGTCCCGAAAACCCGCGTCGCCAAACCAATGCAGCGAGTGGGTTGTATGGGGCAAATATCCCCGCGCCAATTTATGCTCACCCTGCGCTCCGGCCTCAACACGGGTCAAACCATGTGCAATCGCATAGTCAATCGCGGTATAATAGCAAAGTTCGAAATGCAAACAATCGTGGTGCTCCACACATCCCCAATAGCGCCCGAACAGCGTTTCGCGCCCGATGAAATTGAGCGCCCCCGCAACGGGCACGCCATCGCGAATAGCAAACGCCAGCAGGATATCATCACGCAGCCGCTCCTGCGCCAAATCGAAAAACGCGCGGGTCAGATAGGGGGATCCCCATTTGCGCGCGCCGGTATCTTGGTAAAATTGCCAGAAATAATCCCAATGCGCGGGTTGGATTTGATCGCCCGTCAGCATGACAATCTCGCCGCCGAAACCTTGGGCGCTGCTACGTTCCTTGCGGATATTTTTACGCTTACGGCTCGACAGGCTGTTCAGAAAATCATCAAAGGTTTTGTAGCCCTCATTGACCCAATGAAACTGCTGCCCGATCCGTGGCATAAGGCCCAACTCAGCCCCCGCCAGTGCTTCGGCTTCGGTGCAGAACGTCGCATGGATCGACGACACCTCATTATCTGCTGCAATCTGAACTGCGCCTTGGATCAGCGCAGACATCCCGACAACGTCAAATCCTTCACGGGTCAAAAACCGCCGCCCCGTCGCAGGCGTAAACGGCACGGCAATCTGCAGTTTCGGGTAATAATTCCCGCCCGCGTTCTCATAGGCCTGTGCCCAGTTATGGTCGAACATATATTCGCCTTGGCTATGCGACTTTGCATAAAGCGGGGCGACAGCAATAACTTGCCCGTCTTGCACAGCCCGCAAATACCGCGGCTGCCAGCCAGAACGGCCCCCAACCGATCCGCTCTCCTCTAGCGCCAGCAAAAACCGATATGTGGTGAACGGATCAACAGGCCGCCCTACCTCGGGACACGCGCAAGCATCCCAATCGGCTTGCCCAATCTCGGTTATGCTCGGATGTGTGCTGATCTCAATCGGGCTGCTCATAACAGGTAACTTGGGGGTGCTGTGCCCGTCGTCAAGCCAAGTACTGCTCAAACGTGATGTTATCGGCAACTTCGCGGCCCTTTGCCTCTACCGCCGGCGATTTCACCGTCCAGCACAGGATTGTGGCACCCTCGGCCTTCAATTCCGCAATGCGGGGTGCGCCAAGATCGTCAACATTGTGGCTGACGAAACTGGACCCGGTTCGTGCAAAGTCTGGAATGTCGCGTAGGTTTTCACGGATCGATTGCGGCAAGAGCGGCCAATCCTCGGCCGTATAGGGATCGGTCACAAGCCCACGAGGCGCGTCGGGCAACAGCTGCGCCATTTCCGCTATGACATGAGGGTTGAATGACATCACGGCAAACGGGCCCGCGTAACCGCGTAAGCAACGCGCGGCCGCTTCGCCCAAGGGGCCAACATTCCGCCCCATCTGGCCGTCCTGATCCTTGATCTCGATCAGCAGCGGGACACGACCAGCGACCAGTTCCAAAACTTCTGCGAAGGTTGGTATCCCGTCACCATCGTGCAGTAGCGCAATTGCCCTCAGTTGCGCCGCAGTCTGTTGTGCGACGGCCCCCTTTGAAGCTGTCAGGCGCCCCAGATCATAGTCGTGAAACACCATTGCCACCCCATCGCTGGAGATCTGCAAATCCATCTCAATGCCGTAATTAGCATCAATCGCGGCCTGAAACGCCTTGCGACTATTCTCGGCGCGGCCTGCCATTTTGTCATGCAGGCCACGGTGCGCCAATGGGCGGCTTATGAAAATCTCGGGCAGCTTCATTTGAGTGCAAAGATCGCTTCAATTTCGACGGCAACGCCGAGCGGCAGGCTTGCGGCACTTACCGCAGACCGCGCGTGATGACCTTGACTGCCAAGTGCTGCAACCATGAAGTCAGACGCACCGTTGATCACCTTCGGCTGGTCGATAAAATCAGGTGTGGAATTCACGAAGCCCACCAATTTCACTACGCGGTCCAGACGGTCGAGGTCGCCACCGCACGCCGCTTTGAGTTGCGCCAACAGGCTAATGGCGCAGGCCTTCGCCGCATCTGCACCTTGCTCTGTGCTCAGGTCGTCGCCGAGCTTGCCAAGGATCAACCCGTCAGGCCCCGCCGAAATCTGGCCGGACACATAAACGGTTTTGCCGTCCACGACATAGGGCACATAGTTCGCTGCAGGCGCGGGCGCGTCAGGCAGGGTCACGCCAAGTTCGGCAAGTTTCGTCTCAATCGCGCTGGTCATGGGATAGCCTTTCATGTGCATTTGCCGTGAGGCTATCCAGACGCAGGGGCGAGCGCAATCACGACTCGCGGAATGCCTTCGCAAAATAATCGGCGACGGGCTTGAGCAAGTAGTCCATCGGGCTACGATCTGCCGTGCGCACAAAGGCCTCAACAGGCATGCCGGGGATCAATACCATCCCTTCAGGAAGGCGCGTTGCCTCGCCCTCGTTGAGCTGAATTTCCGCTTGATAAAACGACATGCCGCTCGTGTCGTCTTGGAAGATATCCGCAGAAACAAGCGTCACTGTGCCGTGCAATTCGGGCGTGCGTCGTTGGTCAAAGGCAGAGAAACGTAGCACAACATCTTGCCCAAGGTGGATTTGGTCAATGTCGATCGGGCGCACTTTGGCCGCGATCACCAGCGGGCGGTCTTGCGGGACAAGAAACATCACCGGATCAGCCGCGCGAATAACAGAGCGGGGGGCAAAAACTTGCATCCCATAAACCACGCCGGACACAGGTGCGCGGATGTCCAGACGGTCAAGCTGTTGCAACAGGGTGCGGCGGCGCTCTGACAGTTCAAGCTCGTTATACTGCAAGTCGCGCAGGCGCGTAATCGCCTCTTCGCGGCGGGTCGTCGTCAGGGTCAAAACCTGAATCTCGATTTCGGTCATGCGTTCAGCCGCTTGTGCGGCAGACGCCGTCAATTCGCCCATGCGTCCCAGAATATTCGCCTGTTCGCGCTGCAATGCCAGCACGCGACTGGCCTGTATCAATTGCTGATCCAAAAGCTTTTTCTGATCTGCCAACTCTTGGTCCATCAGGTCGCTTTGAGCTTGCATGGCCGTTTGCTGTGCGGCGATCCCATCCAGTTGGCTCGCGATTTGCGCACGTTGCTGGTCAAGCTGTTCTGTCGCGCGCTTTGTGCTTTCCAAGCGAGCCTCAAACAGGCGCGATTGCCCCTCCATCAGATCAGGCCCCGTTGGTGCTGCCATCAAAACAGGATCGAATGTCAGCGATTCCGCACCGTCACGTTCAGCCTCCATACGGGCGCGGCGCGCCATGATTTCAAACAACTGGCCTTCGACGACTGCCAATTCAGAGAGCAACGCGTCGGCATCCAGTTTGATGAGCAGGTCACCTTCTTTCACAGTATCGCCTTCATCGACCAAAATCTCGGCCACAACGCCGCCATCAGGGTGCTGAATAACCTGCCTGTTGCGGTCCACTTCGATTTGACCGGAAACAATAACCGCGCCTGTAATCTGCGCCATCACCGCCCATGTGCCAAAGCCGCCGACAAGCACCACAAGCGCCAAAAGCCCTGCAATCATCGGGCCGCGCGTGGACCAACGTATCTTTGGGTTTTGCTGTTGGTTTATCATGATACGCCCGCACCTTTGCCTGCCGCTTTGACAATTTCGTCGCGGTTCTTCGTCACTTCGCGCAACACGTCATCCTTGGGGCCGTAAGCCCGCTTTGTGCCGTTTTCCAGCACCAAAAGCGTGTCGCAATGGAAAATTGCATCGGGTCGGTGGGCCATGACAAACACGATGCCGCCCGCCGCCTTTTGCTGCTGCACGGCCTTGTTCAGCGCCGCCGAGCCCGAGTTATCAAGGTTCGAGTTTGGCTCGTCGAGGACCAGCACGACAGGGTCGCCATACATCGCACGGGCAAGGCCGACACGCTGGATTTGCCCGCCAGAAAGTTGCCCGCCAGTTGCCGTCACACGGGTGTCATAGCCGTCAGGCAGCCGCAATATCATCTCATGCGCATCCGCCTTCTTTGCGGCGGCCACTACCATCGCATCGTCAGGTGTCAGCGACATACGCGCGATGTTTTCTTTGACCGTGCCGTCAAACAATTGGACGCGTTGGGGCAAATACCCAATATACTGGCCCAATACGTCAGGATCATATTGATCAAGCGAAGCCCCATCCAAGCGGATTTTTCCACCCGCAGGCCTCCAAACACCTGTCAACGCCCGCGCCAACGTCGATTTACCCGCCCCGGACGTGCCAATAATCCCGATCGCCTGACCGGGTTCGACCGAAAAACTAATCATGCGCAACGTGGCTTGCTGCCCACCTGGCGGCAGCATCGTCACCTGATCGGCAACCAAACGCGCGGCAGGTTTTGGCAGATCGGTGCGTGCCTTTTCGACAGGAACACTGCCGAGCAAAACAGACAAACGGGCCCAGCCTTCGCGACCCTTTTGGAACACGGCCCATTGACCCACAATCATCTCAATCGGCGCAAGACCACGGCCCAGCAGGATCGAACCCGCAATCATCGCACCTGGTGTCAATTCTTCGCGTAGCACCAAAAACGCCCCTAGGCCCAGCATCGCGGACTGCAAAAACAGACGGAAGGCTTTGGTCAGGGAGGTAAACGTGCCCGCCGCATCCGCCGCTCCAATCGTCGCATCAAGCGAGGCGCCACGGGCGATCTGCCAACGGTCGAACGCCGCACCGCGCATCCCCAACGAGTGCACCATCTCGCTCTCTGAGCGGATCTGTGAGCCTAGTGTCTCGGAGGCAAAAGAGGTGGCATTGGCCTTCTCAAGTGGTGCGCGTGTCATCGCTTGGTTCAAAATCGCTACGAAAATCAGCACGACCGCACCAGCCAAGGCCAAATACCCCATCAACGGATGGAAAATGAAAATTCCCGCAAAGAAAAGCGGCGATCATGGCAAATCGAACAGGGCCATCAGGGCAGGCGATGTGATCAGGCGTTGCACGGCCTCTAGGTCGCGCAGGCCTGTTGCAGCCTCGCGCGGGGCGCGTCCCAATGTCGTCGCTTTCAATGCGGCAGAAAACACGCGGCGGTCCATTTGCGCCTGAAACCGCGCGCCAACGCGGCCCATTACACGGCCTCGGACAAAGTCCAAAACACCCATACAGCTATACAAAAACGCTACCAGAACAGACAGCGCGATCAATGTTTCAAGCGAACGGGACCCCAATACGCGATCATAGACGTTGAGCATGTAAAGTGGCCCGGTGAGCATCATCATGTTCACAACAAAGCTGAAGATAGCCACCATCCAATAGAGGACACGGCTTTCGCTGCGGGCTTTGATCAATTCGGCCCTGCCGCGTGAGAATATTTCGTCGGACATGCGTATAATTCGCCTCAGTTTAAACACGTGGGTTCGCTGGGAACCTACGTCGCATATGAAGACTGCATAGTTAATGGCTAATCACGTATCCTTGTAAAACAGTCGTAATCTAGTGACATTTGACATACATGATGCGCAAGCGATTATTTTTTCGGAGATCAGGTATGCCCGCAATGACCTTCATACGCCGTAGGATTGGTGCAACAGTGATGATAGTGGCGCTGCCTGCTGCCGTTTTGGCGGGCCCCTATGACGGCATCTATAAACAGGTCGCCAACGCCGAATGTTCGCTGGTCGGTGTTGATGGCGGCTCGCTTAAGATCGAGAACGACATTTTCTACGGGGTCGAGGTCGAGTGCCGCATGACCAAGCCTGTCAGCGTTGTTGATATGGATGCCACGCTTTACACCATGCAATGTTCTGGCGGCGATCAGTCGTGGACTGAACGCGCCATGTTGATGAACAGCAAAGAAAGCGACGGCCTGATAATGGTCTGGAACGGCTACGCCTTTATTTACGATCGCTGCGCGGACGACGCCTCTTAATTTCCGCCGCCCAAGATGTTCTCCAAAACGTTGTTGATCTCGGCATTCGGGATAACAGGCCCAGTGCCGCCTTCCATGATCGGCGCAGCGGATACCGCGTTTGTCGGTGCATCCATAGGCAGCGGTACGGCGGGCCGCCCTGCCAAAACGCGGGTCATCGTTTCGCGCCAGATATCGGCAGGCAAGCCGCCACCTGTCACGCCCGACAAGGGGCGGTTGTCATCGTAGCCCATCCAGACGCCCGTCACATATTCACCCGTAAATGCGATGAACCATGCGTCACGGGCCGCAGATGTTGTGCCTGATTTGCCCGCAATCTCCCATCCGTCGATTTTGGCCCGTGTGCCCGTGCCTTCTTCGACAACACGGCTCATCATCCACGTCAGTTCGCGGGCGGCGTGTTCTTGGATCACGCGCTCACCGATGCCAGCACCCATACTGTCCATCAACGGCTCTGTGTCGCCTTTGAACCGCAGGTCAATCAGCCCGTAAGGCGTCACAGAGGATCCACCGTTCAAGATGCCCGCATAAGCGCCCGTCATCTCGATCAGCGTGCTTTCAGACGCGCCAAGTGCCAGGGCAGGGCCAGCGGCCAGATCGCTCTCGATCCCAAATCCGGTGGTGACATTGCGCACGATCTCGCGGCCCATTTGCTCTGACAAGACGACGGCAGGAATGTTGCGGCTTTCCTGCAGGGCTTGGGTCAGGGTCACGGGGCCTTTGAATTTACGGTCATAGTTCTCAGGGCACCATTCGCCAGAGCCGCTGATATACCAGCAGGTCGGCACATCATTCACCATGTCATTGGGCGTCATGCCCAGATCAAGCGCTGTCGCGTAAACAAACGGCTTGAACGCCGATCCTGTTTGACGCTTCGCTTGAATCGCGCGGTTAAACGCACCTGTCACCGTATTGTCGCGCCCGCCGACCATGGCGCGCACGGCACCATCCGCAGACATCACCACAATCGCGGCTTGGGCGTCCGAGCCCGCCTTGATCTTGTTCTCGAATACCCACGCAAGCGCATCCTCGGCAGCAGTCTGAATCCGTTGGTCGATTGTCGTGTGGATAATCACATCTTCGGTCGTGTTGCGGGTGAAAAACTCAGGCCCGCTGGCCATCACCCAGTCGGCGAAATACCCACCTGCACGGCGCTCCGCTGCGGCGGACAATGTGGCGGGGTTTGCGCGGGCTTCGGCTGCGGCAGAGGCGGAGAGATACCCTTGCACCTCCATCAATCCAATCACGATATTCGCAAATTCCTGCGCACGGCCAAGATCGCGCGTCGGTGCGCGGCTGGTTGGCGCAGGCAACAGCGACGACAGCATCGCGGCCTCGGCAGGCGTCACCTCAGCAGAGGATTTCCCGAAATAGCGTTGCGAAGCCGCCTCAAACCCACGCGACCCCGCACCAAGATAGGCACGGTTCAAATAAATCGTCAGAATTTCGTCCTTTGTATAGGCGACTTCCATGCCCATCGCGAAAACGGCTTCTTTGATCTTGCGCCACAACGTCGTGCGGCGGCAATCGTCCTCATAGTCCTTTTCGCTATCCCATTTATTGGGATCAAACGGGACACCAAGGCACAAAAGCTTGCCGACCTGCTGTGTAATCGTAGAGCCACCGTTCCCCGACAACGGGCCGCGACCAGCATTCAGGTTGATGCGGATCGCAGAAGCGATACCGCGCGGCGATAGACCAAAGTGGCCGTAGAAACGTTTGTCCTCCGATGAAACCACAGCGTTCTTGAGGTGAACCGAGACCGTATCCGTCGTGATCATTCCGCCAAACTGGTCACCGCGCCACGCAAACACCGCGCCGTCATTATCCATCATTGTGACGGAGCCGCGCGCACGGCCATCAATCACTTCCGCAATCGGGGGCATTTGGCTTGCGAAATAGAAAACACCCATGGCGATAATCAATGTCATCACGAGGGCACCGCGCCACATCAGGCGCCAGACAAACATCAACGCAAAGCGGACAATTCCGACAATCGACGCCACCAACCAGCCAATCGGGCCGCGCTTGACCTTTGCCTTTGCAGGCTTTGCCGCTTTGCGCGGTGCAGGTGTCTTGGACGCAGGCTTTTTCGGCTCTGGCGCGTTTGTGTATCGTTTTTCGGCAACCAAAGGCGGCTGCTTTTTACCGGAATTGCTCATACTCTGCCCAACTGACTTTTGCGTCTTTTGCAGCACCTTAGCGCCTTTGTTCGGGAATGTTTAGATTTAGAATTTCACCACATCCCTTTAGATTCCGATTAAAATTTAGTCACAATTGGGCATTTGTGCAAAAATTGTGCAACTTTGCGCGCTTACCATGCGGTTCATGCCCTGTGAATCATTGCTGCACCTGCAGCATGGCGTTTGGATCACTTCAAGCGGTTCGACACATATCGAACTTGCGAAGTGTAACGACAAGGGGAAGACCGTGAAACTTATCATTGCAACAATCAAACCGTTCAAGCTGGAGGAGGTCCGTGAAGCGCTGACCACCGCTGGCGTGCGCGGCATGATGGTATCTGAAATCAAAGGGTTCGGCACGCAGTCGGGCCATACCGAAATCTACCGTGGCGCTGAATACGCGGTCAACTTCGTGCCCAAGATCAAGCTTGAGATCGTGGTGGCCGACAACATGGCCGAGCTGATCGTCAGCACCATCGCAAAAACCGCCAAGACCGACAAAATCGGTGACGGCAAAATTTTCGTCCTCGACGTGGAAAGTGCGCTGCGCGTGCGGACCGGCGAGACAGACGACGACGCGCTGTAAGCGCAAAAGGGGATTGATACTATGACACGACTTAAGACAATCACGGCTGGTTTGGGGTTGGCGCTTCTTCCGACGCTGGCACTGGCGCAAGACGTTGAGTACGCACCGCTCGCCGACACTCAATTTATCTTCAACACACTGCTGTTCTTGATCGGGGGCTTCTTGGTGTTCTGGATGGCCGCGGGTTTTGCGATGCTGGAGGCAGGCCTTGTGCGCTCCAAAAACGTGACAACGCAGCTTACCAAAAACATCGCACTTTTCGCAATCGCAGGACTGATGTTCTGGCTCATGGGCTACAACATCATGTATCCGGGCGAAGGCAACTGGATCATCGACGGGGTGTTCGGCTCCATCTCGCCAAAAGACATCAAAACAGAAATCGACGCTGGCGGCTATTCGAATGCTTCCGACTTCTTCTTCCAATTGATGTTCTGCGGGGCAACAGCCTCCATCGTTTCTGGCACCTTGGCCGAGCGTATCAAGCTGTGGCCTTTCCTTGGATTTGTGGTGCTGCTCACAGGCGTGATCTACCCTGTTGAAGCATCTTGGCAGTGGGGCGGCGGCTGGTTGTCTGCTGCTGGTTTCTCCGACTTCGCGGGTTCCACACTTGTACACGCAGCTGGCGGCTTTGCAGCCCTCGCGGGTGTCCTGATCCTCGGCCCACGTATCGGCAAGTATAAAGACGGCCGCGTTGTGCCAATGCCAGGCTCGAACCTTGCACTCGCAACTTTGGGCACATTCATCTTGTGGCTCGGTTGGTTCGGCTTCAACGGCGCATCCCAATTGGCGATGGGAACAATTGAAGACGCGGACGCCGTGGCGCAGATTTTCGTGAACACCAACATGGCGGCCTCCGCTGGTGCGGTTGTGGCGATGATTCTGACGCAGCTGCTTTACGGCAAAATCGACCTGACAATGGTTCTGAACGGTGCACTTGCTGGTCTGGTGTCCATCACAGCGGGTCCGCTTGACCCAACTATCTTTGGCGCGATTTGGATCGGTGCTGTTGGTGGCGTGATCATGGTCCTCGCGGTGCCTTTCCTCGACAAGCTGAAAATCGACGACGTCGTTGGTGCGATCCCTGTGCACCTGATGGCTGGCTTCTGGGGGACAATGGCGGTGCCATTCTACACGAGCGGCACAAGCTTTGTGACACAGTTCATCGGCTTCGCGGCAATCGGCGTGTTCGTCTTTGTTGTCAGCTTCATCGGCTTCGGTGTGCTCAAGGCAGTCTTCGGCATCCGTGTTCCAGAAGAAGACGAAATCAAAGGGTTGGATATGTCCGAATTGGGCATGGAAGCCTACCCAGAATTCTCACGCGGCTAATCCAGTTTCCTTTTAGCCAAGTGATCTACCCCGGGCGTTCGCGCCCGGGTTTTTTGTTTGGGCGACACATTAAAACCCATCCACCAGTATTGACGCAAAAACATTCGAAGAATTTCGTCATTGGCGCGAAAATATCCTATATTTTCGCTGAAAGTGTGCACAGTTCACGACGACATTTCGCGATTGACGCGCAATTATCGTCAAAATAACGCAAATTCACGGAGCTGCCCCCATGATCCAGACACCTTACCTCTTATTTCTCGGCGATGCGCCAGATCAGCTTTCTGCGAAAGTCGCCCAAGGCATCAAGGATTGGCGGCCAGAGAATGCCGTGGGTCAGTTCCGTATGGACAACTGCGGTGCAACAGTGGGCCTGCAAGACATGACTTTGGCCGAGGCGAAAGAGGCGGGCGCTAAGACCCTTGTGATCGGCGTGGCAAATCGCGGCGGGTATATTTCCCCCGCTTGGAAAGACATTCTGATCGAAGCACTTGGCATGGGCTATGACATCGCGTCTGGCCTGCACAACCTTTTGCGCGACGAGAACGACCTTGTCGCCGCAGCCCAGCTCAACGGGCGCTCCCTGTTCGACGTGCGGATCCCGTCGGTCGCCTATCCGATTGCCAACGGCAAGAAGCGGACGGGCAAGCGGTGCCTTGCCGTCGGCACCGATTGCTCCGTCGGTAAGATGTATACAGGCCTCGCGATGGACGCCGAAATGCAAGCGCGCGGTATGAAATCGACCTTCCGTCCAACTGGCCAGACAGGGATTTTGATCACAGGCGGCGGCGTGCCGCTTGATGCGGTCATCGCCGACTTTATGGCTGGTGCGGTCGAATATCTGACCCCTGACAACGACGCCGACCACTGGGATCACATCGAAGGGCAGGGCAGCCTTTATCACGTGTCCTATTCTGGCGTGACTATGGCCCTCATCCATGGCGGCCAGCCTGACGCAATGGTCCTGTGTCACGAGCCGACCCGCACACACATGCGCGGCCTGCCAGAGTATCAGCAGCCAAGCCTTGCCGATTTGCGTGATCTGTCGTTGCAGGCTGCAAAGATAGCCAACCCGACCTGCAAAGTCATTGGGATTTCGGTGAACACGCAGCACATCGCAGCAGATAAATTCGAAGCTTACTTGGCTGAGGTCGAAGCCGAAATGGGCTTGCCAACAGTCGATCCATTCCGTCAGGGTGCGGCTCGCTTGGTGGACGCTCTCGCGGAAATCTAGCAGACTGCCCTTCGGGACAGTTATCTTAATAAAAAAGGCAGACACATGCGCATCACAGTGACAGCGGAAAGTTTTAAACTGGCGCAGGTGTTTACCATCAGCCGCGGATCGCGCACGCAGGCGGACGTGCTTACCGTGCGTGTGACTGACGGCGCTCATGAGGGCTGGGGCGAATGCGTCCCCTATGCCCGCTACGGCGAAACACTGGAACGCGTCGCTGCCGAAATCCACGGCTTGCCCGACGATATTACCCGCGAAAGCCTTCAATCTCTTCTCCCCGCAGGTGCCGCACGCAACGCCGTTGATTGCGCGCTGTGGGATTTGGCCGCAAAACAAGCGGGCAAACGTGTGTGGGACTTGATCGGCCTACCAGCCCCACGCCCTGAAATCACAGCCTATACCCTCTCACTCGACACACCCGACGCGATGCAGGCGCAAGCCGCCAAGAACGCCTCCCGCCCACTCCTGAAGATCAAACTCGGCACACCCGACGACATGGCCCGCCTAGAGGCCGTGCGCCGTGGTGCGCCCAAATCCCGCATCATCGTGGACGCGAATGAAGGCTGGAACGCAGATGTCTACGCCGAGCTTGCTCCGCATCTCATCCGCCTTGGTGTGCAAATGGTCGAGCAACCCTTGCCTGCTGGTGCCGACGAAATGCTCGCAGAAATCAAACGCCCTTTGCCTGTTTGCGCTGATGAGGCCTGCCATGACCGTGCCTCGCTCCCAGCGCTCAGGGGGAAATATGATATGGTGAACATTAAACTGGACAAGACAGGCGGGCTCACCGAAGGCCTTCTTCTCAAGCAAGCGGCCTTAGCCGAAGGCTACGATGTCATGGTCGGTTGCATGGTCGGCACTTCCCTCGCCATGGCCCCCGCGACCATCCTTGCGCAGGGCGTGGCGTTTACAGACCTTGACGGCCCGCTTCTTCTGGCCGAAGACCGTATTGCACCTTTGATATTTGACGAAGCTGGCGTCCATGCACCGACCCCAGCACTATGGGGATAAACCGATGCGCACAGTCTATTTGAACGGCGAATACTTGCCCGAGAACGAAGCCAAAGTCTCGATCTTTGATCGCGGCTTTCTGATGGCCGATGGGGTCTATGAGGTCACGACTGTTTTGGACGGCAAGTTGATCGATTTTGACGGGCACGCAGTCCGCCTTCAACGCTCGCTCTCAGAACTGCAAATGGGCAACCCTATTTCAAAAGAAGACCTGCTGGAAGTTCACCGCGAGCTCGTGCGCGTCAACGAGATCGACCAAGGCATGATCTACCTGCAAATCACTCGCGGCGCGCCAAACGACCGCGACTTTGCTTTTCCACCTGCGGACACACCGCAAACGATCGTGCTGTTTACCCAAAACAAGCCCGGCTTGGCCGAAAGCCCTGCTGCCAAAAAAGGCATCAAAGTCATCTCGATCGCAGACCAGCGCTGGGCGCGCCGCGACATCAAAACCGTGCAGCTGCTCTATCCGTCACTGGGCAAGATGATGGCCAAGGCCGCAGGCTGTGACGATGCATGGATGGTCGAAGATGGCGTCGTGACCGAAGGCACCTCTAACAACGCCTATATCGTCAAGGGCAACACAATCATCACGCGCAACTTGGGCAATGAAATCCTGCACGGGATCACCCGCGCCGCTGTTCTGCGCTTTGCCCGCGAGGCACAGATGAACGTCGAGGAGCGTCCCTTCACCATCGCAGAGGCGCAAGAAGCGGACGAGGCGTTTATCACCTCCGCCTCCACCTTCGTCATGCCCGTCGTAGAAATCGACGGTGCGGCCATTGGCACAGGGTCCGTTGGCCCCATCGCCACACGTCTGCGCGAAATCTATCTGGACGAGAGCCGCAAGGCAGCGGTCTAAACCAGACCTCGGGACAAACAAAAAGGGCCGCTCAAACGAGCGGCCCTTTCGCGTTAACTCCCCCAAACGCTTACGGGGTGGAATTCGTGAAGCTTACGTTGGTCGCATCCAGATCCGCAGGATCAACATCAATCAACAATGCAACCACACGACCTTCGACCAAGACGTAGGCCCCCAGATCGGTGCCAGAGCCGTCAACCGCGGCTGCGAACGTCACATTAGGTGTCACGCCAGATGCCAAGGCAACCGTCCCTGACAGCGTTTCGTTCCCGGGGTCAAAGTCGCCGATACGGACAGCTTCCCCAATCGGATCGGACATGTCGATCTCAAACGTATCGACACCGGCACCGCCGCTCAAAGCATCGCCATCATCGCCGATAAGCAGATCGTTACCTTCGCCGCCCTCAACGATGTCAGACCCGTCAGGCACACCCAGATCAAGCGTGTTGATCTCGTCGTTGCCGTAGCCGCCAAGGATTTCGTCGTTACCAAGGCCACCAGTGATCGTATCCGCGCCAAGGCCGCCTATGATCGTGTCGTCGCCATCCCCCGATGTCACCACATCGTCGCCGTCGCCTGCATTGATCAGCATGTCACGATCCGCCGTCGCCGCACCCTCGGCAAAGCTGATCGTATCGTCACCACCAAAGGAATAGACCGCGTGGGCATAGTCATTGATCACGATGTCATCATCAAAATCGTCGTCCACAACCACACCGTCTTCATCAATCACGCGCTCGCCATACATGGGCGGGGCCGTCGGATTCTTCAGCGCACCCTCTTCGATTTCGGTCACACCTTTGAGAACCAGAACAACGTCGCCGTCGAGCATCACATTGGTGTCTTCGCCGTCCTCGGTCAGCGCCGATGTGATCCGCTCGGTGATATAGAAACCGCCGTCAGGGTCTCGCAGGGCAAATTCCTCGCCAGCTTGGTAATCTTCGATTACGGCTGGGTTTGCAGTATCGGTCACAACGATCTGGAATTTGTCGTCTTGTCCGCCGCCAAACAGCGTATCGCCGCTATCGCCAAACAGAACGTCTTCACCAAAGCCGCCGTACATCGTGTCAGCCATCCGCGTCATCGACAGAATTCATGCGGTCGTAGCCAGTGTCGCCGTAAATTATGTTCGACCCGAGGGAATCGACCAAGATGTCGCGGCCATCGCCGCCACGGATAAAGTCGTCACCTTCCATGCCGGCATTGTCAAAGCTACCGTCAGCATTCAGCTCAACAGACTTATCCTGACCATCGCCAAAGAAGATTTTGTCGTCGCCTTCGCCACCTGTGGCAAAGTCATCGCCGTCGCCCATATACATGGCGTCATCGCCGTCGGTGCCGCCCGAGATATCGTCTTCAGCGCCAAACTGCATGTAATTGACGTCTGGCTCAACGGGTGGATCGACAGGATCAGTATCCCCGTCATCGTCATCCCCGCTCGAATCAAGAAAGTACGCCAAACCAAGTAATGCCAAGATCGGCAACAGATAAACTTCATACATAATAACACCCCCCAAAGGACTAAAAAACCGAATCAAAACTCTTGGGTGATTATCAGGGTGCACCATAATTTTGTCAAAATTTTGAGGGAGTTAAGGCAATTTTGGTGCAGTATTTATTGAGATTGCGCCTATTGTTTCCAGTGCTGATGCAATGGGCGCAATCATAGAGTGTTAATATTGAGTTAACCTACTCCTTGGGGTGAGTTGCATCAAAAGCGGCCTTGGCCTGCGCATCCGCCTCGGTCTGAAACTGCGCCTTCCAATCGGCAAAAGGCATCCCGTAATACGCCTCGCGGCCCTCGTCTTTGCTCATCTCAATGCCGCGCTCATTTGCGGCCTCTTGATACCAGCGCGCCAGACAATTGCGGCAAAACCCCGTGAGGTTCATCATGTCGATGTTCTGAACATCGGTGCGATCTTCCATCAGGTGCTTTTGCAAGCGACGAAAAGCGGCTGCCTCTATTTCGATCTGTGTTTGTGCGTCCATGAGTGTTTCTTCCTTATAAACCGGATTGGGCCAAGACATCCTTGAGAATGGGGGCGAGGTTGGCCGCCCACAAGGCCTGTCCCGCGCCGTCCGCGACCAAATCATTGCGCACCTCGATCAGCACATTGGGCCTGCCGCCTTGCAACGCGTGACGGTCCACCGCATCGCCGGGCAAATGGCCCGCGTAGGGTTCGTTGTCCCCCACACACCATCCCTGCGCACGACACGCCGCTATAAATGGCTTTGCGAGCCGATCATCACCTGCGTAAAGCACACCAACTTCCCACGGGCGGGGCGCACGACCTTTGAGTTGCGGGGTAAATGAATGCACGGCGCACACCACCACATCATCGCGGCGACTGACCAAATCAGCGTAAGCTTTATGATAGGGGCGGTACAACGCGTTCAATCGGCGCTCCCGCTCGGCCTCATCCGCATGGCGGTTAGCTGGAATAATCGTGCCGTCATACAGCTTCATCAAAAGCGTCGGATCGTCCTCGCCACGGTTCGGATCAATCACCAACCGCGAGAAATCCGACAGGATCGCGGGGCTGCTTAAGGCCTCGGCCAGCAACCGCGTCACACCCGCAGCGCCAACATCGTAGGCAATGTGCCTTTGCATGTCGGCGGGATCGAGTCCCAAACACCCGCCATTGACCCATTCGGGCACGCGATTTGTCGCGTGATCGCAAGTGATTAGCCAGCGGCCCTCGCGGTCCGCGCCCAGAATTTCAAAAGATGGATGTGTCATGATCACCTGTAATTCGCATGTTACAACGTTTAGGCTAGTTGTATGGCAAATGGAATTGCGCAATAAGGGCGCAACGCGCGGCGTTACCGCTAACATCCGCGTTTTTTGATGCTCGAAGGGAAATGCGATGAGACGCCACCGGAATGTGAAAATTGTAGCCACACTTGGACCTGCGTCCAATGATTACGAGATGATCCGTGCGCTGCACGAAGCAGGCGCTGACGTCTTCCGCCTCAACATGAGTCACGGCGACCACGAAGAGATTCGCGCACGCCACGCAATTATCCGCAAGGTTGAAGAAGACCTCGATAGCCCAATCGGCATTCTCGCCGACCTTCAGGGGCCAAAACTGCGCGTTGGTGTTTTTGCAAACGACGACGGCGAAGAGCTGATCGTTGGCGCATCTTTCCGTTTGGATCTTGATAAAGAGCCGGGCGATGTGAACCGCGTGCAACTGCCACATAAAGAGATTTTCGATGCCCTAGAGCCCGGTGCTCACCTGCTCGTCAACGACGGCAAAATCAAACTGCGCGTAAAAGAATGCGGCCCGACCTTTGCGGATTGCGAAGTCATCGTCGGCGGCACGATTTCCAACCGTAAAGGCGTGAACGTCCCTGACGTGACACTGCCGCTCGCAGCCTTGTCTGACAAAGACCGCCGCGATCTGGAGTTCGTTTGTGATCTGGGCGTTGATTGGCTGGCTCTGTCCTTTGTGCAGCGTCCCGCCGACGTCGAAGAGGCCCGCGCCTTGGCCAAAGGCCGTGCTGCGATCCTGTCCAAGATTGAAAAGCCGAACGCTGTGAAAATGTTCGACGAAATCCTTGCCGTGTCTGACGGTATCATGGTGGCCCGTGGCGACCTTGGCGTTGAGCTGCCTGTGCAAAACGTGCCGCCAATCCAGAAACAGCTCGTGCGCAAATGCCGTGCCGCAGCAAAGCCTGTGATCGTTGCGACACAGATGCTCGAATCAATGATCGACAGCCCAATGCCGACACGCGCCGAGGTCTCAGACGTGGCGACCGCAATCTACGAAGGCGCAGACGCCATCATGTTGTCGGCCGAATCGGCAGCGGGTTCCTTCCCGATTGAGGCCGTGACCACAATGAACAACGTGGCGATGGAGGTCGAATCCGATCCGACCTATACCGAGATCATCGAGGCATCACGCAAGGCTGTGCGCACAAGCGTTGCTGACGGGATCGTGGCTGCCGCACGTGAAATCGCAGAAACCGCTGACGTCAAAGCAATCTGCTGCTTCTCGCAGTCTGGCACAACAGCACTTCTCGTGGCGCGTGAACGTCCACGCGTGCCAATCATCGCGCTGACCAGCTACAAATCAACTGCGCGCAGGCTTTGCCTGACATGGGGCACCAACTGCACCGTGACTGGCCCCGTGGACCGCTTTAAAACTGCGGTTATCGCGGCTGTGCGCGCGTCTCTGAAGCAGGGCATTGCGACTGAAAAGGACATGATTGTCGTCACTGCTGGTGTGCCATTCAACACACCAGGTTCGACCAATATCCTTAGGGTTGCGCCTTGTGCAGAAAATTTGATTTACGCCGCCGATCCAGAGTAAGATTAATCTAGTATTAATCTTCTAGGAACTCTCTCGATGGATTTGGAACTCATTTTTGTGCTCGGCTGCGTGATTGCGGCATTCTCGATTCCCGCAATCGTCTCTGCTTTTTCAGACAGCCGGTCACCTCGCTACCCCGCTATGATTATTCTGATCGGGGTCGTAATGATTAGTTATGCGATCAAAGAGCGGCCCGGTGCGTTTACCTATGAAACCGTGCCTGATGTTTTTGTCAAAGTTATTGGGCGTTATTTAGGCTAAACCCACTTGCACCAACATAGGTTGCCCCCTATACGGCAGCTTCAACCCGCGCGACCGGCCAAAGTGGCATGCCGAGTCGTGCGTTTTACCGATACTCAATAGAGGAGACGGAAATGCCTAAGATGAAGACAAAATCGAGCTGCAAAAAGCGGTTCAAAATGACAGCCTCCGGCAAAGTCAAAGCAGGTCAAGCAGGCAAGCGCCACGGCATGATCAAGCGGACTACTAAATTCATCCGTGACGCCCGCGGCACGACACTACTTTCAGCTCCTGATGCGAAAATCATCAAGAGCATGATGCCATACGCGCGCTAAGGAGAATTTGATATGCGAGTTAAAGGTGGAACAGTCACGCACCGTCGTCACAAGAAAGTTCTCGACGCTGCAAAAGGTTATTACGATCGCCGCTCCAAGACCTTCAAGGTCGCCAAGCAGGCCGTCGAAAAAGCAAACCAGTACGCAACACGCGACCGTCACAACCGCAAGCGGAACTTCCGCGCGTTGTGGATCCAGCGTATCAACGCTGGCGTGCGCTCTGTTGATGAGACACTGAACTATTCCAAGTTCATCAACGGTCTGATGCTTGCTGGCATCGAAGTTGACCGTAAGGTTCTGGCCGATCTGGCCGTGAACGAGCCAGAAGCATTTGCGACAATCGTTGGCAAAGCTAAGGCAGCAATGGCGTAAGCCAAAGCAATCGTCTGAATTAAGGGGCCACCTTTGCGGGTGGCCCTTTTTTTATTTGAACTCACGATAAACGCGGTTTTTTCGTAAGGTCTGAAATGCTTGGGCAGCTGACATAAACGCCCGCGATACTGATTTCGAGCGGTTCGGCAAAAAGGGGAACGCAAAGTTCACCAGCAGCGCAGCTCCTCACCTCACTCCTGCCTTCGCTCAATTCAAGATCAAGTGCGGCGGCGCTCAGGCGTCGGGATTCAGGATCCTTGATATAACGCGTCACCTTGTGTTCTGCGCCTAGGACAATGTACTGCTGCTGAAGGCCGTTACCAAGCGCACCAGCCCTAATGCCAATGCGGCGCTGGTCTTCTGTGCTGCTTGTATCGAATTGGTTGTGCAGAAGGGCGACAGGGTGCATGAACCCATGATTGCGACTGATAACTTGGTGTGATTTGGTCAGGTTTTTGATCTTCGTCAGGCCATCCCGGCACGCCACTTCACAATCACCACAAATGCCATAGCGCAAAAATGTCTTCGGGCTACAATCCACAGCCGAGAAGCCCCAGTCGCGCCGCCAGACGAATGGCGATTTTATTTGTTTTGCGTCGGGCGCGGTAAAAATTCTTGCGATCATATCAGTGATACCCCCCCAGATACGTTTGCTTAGAACGGCGTTGCTTTCTTCGAGTTAGTCATAATTGGAATTGATATGCAACCTGAAGTTGCTTTGATTGTAGGGCCTACTCACATCTGAGTATTGACCAACTGGGTTAATGGGGCGTTAAAAGTTTGGTGTGCACGCCTAAGCCCCTTCGGCGCATCTCCGCCAAGCCGGCAACTTTCTATGCAACCTTACTGCTTGCTTGTGGTTCAACTGGTGTGAAGCGCGTTTTTGCGCCAAAAAGCATCGAGGTTTACATGTTAAAATCGCACCTGAAATCTGGCACTGCCCTGCTGGTCTCTATTTCTCTCATCACCCCATTTCCCGCCTTCGCGCAAACCGCTTTCCCCTGCGTCGCGCCCAACGGCGATGAGGTAACCGATGGCGCAAGCTTCGCTCACAACCTCATCGCAACTGGCAATGCAGAGCTCACCGCAGGCACCTGCTCTCAAGAGGCGCTCGCCGAAGCGTTAGATATCGGCGGCGACGCCCTCGCAGCCGCGCTTGCACCCGCAGAGGCCGTGGTTGAAGAGGCCGCACCCGCGGTTGAGGAGACCATAGTCGAAGAGGCTGCACCTGCTGAAGAGGTCGCACCAGAAGCGCCAGCTGAAGAACCAGCCGCGCCTGCTGAAGAACCAGCTGCGCCTGCTGAAGAAGAAGCCGCGCCTGTTGAAGAACCGGCAGCCGAAGCTATCGTCGAAGAAGCCGCTCCCGTTGAGGAAGTCATCGTAGAAGAGGCCGCTCCCGCCGAAGAAGTAGTCCCCGTCGAAGAGGCGCCCGTGGCCCAAGAGGCAGCACCAGAAGCTGAAGTCGCAGCAGAGCCTGTTGCCACCGAAGAACCAGAGGCCGAACCTGCTGCAGTAGAACCAGCCGCTGAACCCGTCGCAGAAGAGCCCGCTGCAACGGCAGAGCCAGCCGCTGAACCTGTTGAAACAACAACACAAACAGAAGCGGCACCTGCAGAAGAGACGACACCTGTTACCGAGTCTACTGCAGAGCCAGCAGTCACCGAACCAGCTGATGCAGCACCCGTCGCAGCCGAAATTCTCGTTCCAGAAGCGGGCGAGGCAGGTGGCGAGGTCGTCACCGATGAAGAGCGTCAAGCGATTGCAGAGGCCAAGGGCGCAGACCAAGCCGAACCCTCAGCCGCAGCAACAGCGGACGCCGAGGCGACAGAAGCTGAAGTTGTCACCGAGACAATCACGGCCGACGACGTACGCACAAGCGACCAAGACTTCGCGACCGCCATCGGCGACGCGGCCTCAACCGAGGCGGCAACAACCGAGAGCGAAAAAGGCCTTTCCAGCTTTGAAAAAGCCCTGCTTTTGGGTCTTGGCGCGGTTGTCGTCGGGACGGTCTTGAATAACGGCGACCAAGTCATTGAGAACACAGGCGACCGCATTGTAGTTGAGCGCGACGGCGAATTGCGTGTCTTGAAAAACGACGACCAATTGCTGCAACGCCCGGGCGCGCAGGTCCAAACCCAGACCTTCAACGACGGCTCGACCCGCAGTGTTTTGACCTATGAAGACGGCAGCCAAGTCATCACGATCCGCTCCACTGATGGCACCGTTTTGCGCCGCACCTTGATCCAGGCGGGCGAAGGAACCGAGGTGGTCCTATTCGATGATACGACCAAAGCCGAACCCGTCGATTTCGCAAAGCTACCTACCTTGCAGGCCCTAGAGGCAGAGCAGCTCCCGCAGAATACATCGCTTGTGGCGGCCCTTCAGCAGGCGCTTTTGGCGGATGTCGGGCGCAAATTCTCGCTACAACAAATCCGCGACTACAAGAGAGTTCGCGCCCTTGCCCCGCAGGTCGAGATCGATGCCGTGACCTTCGCCTCTGGCTCTGCCGCGATTGACCCGAACCAAGCAGAGGAACTCGCCGATCTTGGCCTGACCATCCGCGATATCATCGCGGCCGATCCGACGGCAGTTTTCCTGATTGAGGGGCATACCGATGCGGTGGGCGCTGCCAGCTATAACTTGGCGCTCTCGGATCGTCGGGCTGAAACAGTTGCACTGGCGCTGACCGAGTATTTTGCCGTGCCGCCACAAAACCTGATCACGCAAGGCTACGGCGAGGCGGATTTGAAGATACCCGTTTTGACCAACGAGCGCGAGAACCGCCGCGCCGTCGTGCGCAATATCTCACGGCTTTTGAACTAAACCCGAAACCAATCACCAGCCCGCCACTCTGTGCGGGCTGGTGCACGTCCTGTGCACGCGCGGTGCACGTATAAAACACCGCAAACCTTGCGCACGCGCCGCCATTTCGCTAACTCCCCACTAACGGATTTGAGAGGCGGACCATGGACGATCTGAAAGCAAAATATCTCGACTTAATCGGCAAGGCAGACAGCGAGTCTGGGCTTGAGGATTTGCGCGTCGCAGCGCTTGGTAAAAAGGGCGAGATCAGCTTGCAAATGCGCGAGCTTGGCAAGATGAGCCCCGAGGAGCGCCAGACCGCTGGCCCTGCGCTAAACGCCCTGAAAGACGAGATTAATTCGGCCCTGATGGCCAAGAAAACCGCCCTTGGTGACGCTGCATTGGATGAACGTCTGCGTGGCGAGTGGCTTGATGTGACGCTGCCAGCGCGCGACCATCGCGTGGGCTCGATCCATCCGATTTCGCAAGTCAGCGAGGAAGTGACTGCCATCTTCGCCGACATGGGTTTCTCGGTTGCCGAGGGTCCGCAGATCGAATCTGATTGGTACAACTTCGACGCGCTCAACATCCCCGGCCACCACCCCGCCCGCGCCGAGATGGACACCTTCTATACGCACCGCGCGGAGGGTGATGATCGCCCGCCGCACGTCTTGCGCACGCATACTTCTCCCGTTCAAATCAGGAGCTTAGAAGCAAACGGAGCGCCGATCCGCATCATCTGCCCGGGCCGTGTTTACCGTGCTGACTACGACCAAACCCACACCCCGATGTTCCACCAAGTCGAAGGTTTGGCCATCGACAAAGACGTCTCAATGGCCAACTTGAAATGGTGCCTTGAGGAGTTCGTGAAATCCTTCTTTGAAGTGGACAGCGTCGACCTGCGGTTCCGCGCCTCGCACTTCCCGTTCACCGAACCTTCAGCCGAAGTTGATATCCGCTGTTCATGGGACAACGGCACGCTGAAAATTGGCGAAGGCGACGATTGGCTCGAAATCTTGGGATCTGGCATGGTCCACCCAAAAGTGCTGCAAGCCGCAGGCGTTGATCCATCCGTCTACCAAGGCTTCGCATTCGGCGTCGGCATCGACCGCATCGCCATGCTGAAATACGGCATCCCAGACCTGCGCGCGTTCTTCGACAGCGACCTGCGCTGGCTGCGCCACTACGGTTTCCGATCACTCGATGTGCCAACGCTGCACGGGGGGCTTTCCAAATGAAATTCACACTCTCTTGGCTGAAAGCCCACCTCGATACCACAGCGACTGTCGATGAAATCTGCGAGGCTCTGACTGATCTGGGTCTTGAAGTCGAAGGCGTTGAAAACCCTGCCGAAAAGCTGAAGGCGTTCACGCTGGGCTACGTTAAGCACGCGGAGAAGCACCCCGATGCGGACAAGCTGCGGGTGTGTAAGGTCGATACTGACGAGGGCGAGTTGCAGATCATTTGCGGCGCGCCGAATGCCCGCGAAGGGATCACCGTTGTTGTGGCCAAACCGGGCGTTTACGTCCCGGGGATTGATACGACGATTGGCGTAGGCAAAATCCGTGGCATCGACAGTTATGGCATGATGGCCTCCGAGCGCGAGCTGGAGTTGTCCGAGGAACACGACGGTATTATCGAGCTGCCAAGTGGTGAAGTGGGTGAGCGCTTCATCGACTGGCTGGCCAAGAATGACCCTTCCAAAGTTGACACCACAATCGAGATCGCGATCACGCCGAACCGCCCTGATGCGCTTGGCGTGCGCGGCATTGCGCGTGATTTAGCGGCCCGTGGTTTGGGCACGTTAAAGGCGCGTGAGGTCGTGCCTGTCGAGGCGGCGTTTAAGTCGGACCTAAGCGTGAGCATTGATGCTGATACGCTTGATGGCGCCCCTGTGTTTTATGGTCGTTTGATCAAAGGCGTTACGAACGGACCGTCCCCAGAGTGGCTGCAAGATCTGCTACGCGCGATTGGCCTGCGCCCGATTTCCTTCCTCGTTGATGTGACCAACTATTTCACCTACGACCTAAATCGTCCGTTGCATGTTTTTGATGCCGATAAAGTCAAAGGCAACCTGCGCGTTCACCGTGCCAAGGGTGGCGAGACCATTCTGGCGCTGGACGATAAAACCTACACCCTGCAAGCGGGGCAGATGGTGATTTCCGACGATAACGGCGTGCAAAGCATTGCTGGTATCATGGGCGGCGAGGCGACTGGCTGCACCGAGGACACGGTGAATGTGTTCGTGGAAAGCGCCTATTGGGATCCGATCCAGATCGCTTACACGGGCCGCGCGCTTAAGATTAACTCCGATGCGCGCTACCGTTTTGAGCGCGGAATCGACCCTGCATTCACGCCTGAGGGACTTGAACATGCTGTGCGGATGATCGTCGACAACGCAGGCGGCGAGGCGTCGAGCGTTGTTGTCGCGGGCAAGATACCTGATGTGTCGCGGGCCTATAAACTGGACGCGAAGCGGGTGATTTCGCTTGTTGGTATGGACATCCCCGAGAGCACGCAGCGCCAGACGTTGACGGCTCTTGGTTTTCGTCTGGAAGGCGATATGGCCCATGTGCCAAGCTGGCGCCCTGATGTGTTGGGCGAGGCCGATCTGGTCGAGGAAGTGGCGCGGATTGCGTCCCTGACCAAGCTGGTGGGCAAGCCTTTGCCACGTGTGGCGGGTGTGCCAAAGCCGATCCTGACAACCCTGCAATCGCGCCAGCAGATGGCGAAGCGGACGGCTGCGGCCTTGGGTTACAACGAATGCGTGACCTATAGCTTCATTGATCGCGAGGCGGCGGCGATGTTCGGCGGCGGTCATGATGCGACGATGCTGCAAAACCCGATCTCTGCCGATATGTCCCACATGCGCCCCGGTCTTTTGCCAGGTCTATTGCGGGCTGCGGCGCGTAACCAAGCACGCGGTTTTGCCGATATGGCGCTGTTCGAGGTTGGCCACGCGTTCCAAGGCGGCGAGCCGAACGAGCAGCATGTGCAGATTGCGGGTATCTTGATTGGCAAGACTGGCCCGAAGGACGTGCATGGCACATCGCGCGGCGTTGATGTCTTTGATGCCAAGGCTGACGCCGAGGCTGTTCTCGCGGCAATCGGTGCCCCTGCGAAGGTGCAGATTTTGCGCGGCGCAGAGGGTTGGTGGCATCCGGGTCGTCACGGCAAGATTTGCCTTGGTCCGAAAAAGGTGATGGGCGTCTTTGGCGAATTGCACCCGAAAATCCTGCGCGACATGGATATCAAGGGTCCAGCGGTTGCTTTTGTTCTTTACCCTGAGGAAATTCCTGAGCCTAAGAACAAGATCATAGCTCGCCCCGCGCTGGTTGCGACAGACCTGCAAGCGGTTGAGCGTGACTTCGCCTTTGTGGTGGATGCTGACGTTGAGGCGCTGACCTTGGTCAATGCCGCTGCAGGTGCTGACAAGGTGCTGATCTCTGAGGTGCGCGTCTTTGACGAGTTCATCGGCGGGAGCCTTGGTGAAGGTAAGAAATCGCTCGCGATTACGGTGCGTTTGCAGCCCACTGATGCCACGTTGAAAGACAAGGACATCGAGGCGGTTGCGGCCAATATCGTGGCGAAGGTGACCAAGGCAACTGGCGGCGTGCTGCGCGGATGATCCGCCGCGCCACCCTTGACGATGTGACCGGTTTGCGGGCCGCAGTGATTGCGGCCTACGCACCTTTTGCCGCGCAGGGAATCGGGCTGCCGCCCTTGGCCGAGGGGCTGGACGCGGATATCCGCGACCACCTGGTCTGGGTTGCCGATGATCGTGGCATTATCCTTGGCGGGATCGTTTTGGCGGTTTCTGACGGGCACGCGCATTTGGTGAATGTCGCCGTGCACCCCGACTTTGCGGGCAAGGGGCTTGGGCGCGAGTTGATCGACACGGCTCAGAACGAGGCGATCGACTTGGGCTGCACCGAGATGTCGCTAACCACGCACCCCGATATGACCGCAACCATTGGCTTTTACGCAAAGCTAGGCTGGGTCGAGACGGGGCGCGATGCGGACAAGGTGTTCATGTCAACGAGCCTTATGTGATGCTACGGTGGTTGGTTTTCAGTGCGCTTCTACTGTTTGCCAATTCTGCCAAAGCTGACTTATGCCTCGTGCCCGTGATTGATGGGCAACCGACGGAAGAGCCTGAAATCAGTAAGCCTTATCTGATGGCGAATGACGCATCGGTTATCGCGGGATACCCGCATGTATTGATTAAGCGGTCCGGTAGTCCCGAGCTTTATACCATTCAAAACGACAGTTTTGAACCGCTCGTTGCCGAGTTTCAATCATGGAGCTGGGGATTTTGGCCTGATACCTTCGTCCTGCCCGATGGGCGGACAATTGGCTTTGGCGGACATCAAGACAAGCTGTTTGAACTAAAACAGGGCGCTTTCGAGTTCACGCCCATTGCGGGGACGGAAAAATACCGTCTCGCGCATTTCGACAAGGAGGCTGGCGTCGTAAGGTATCTTGCGGTGAATGGAATGCTGATGGAGTTGACCGCTGATGGCGTCACGCAAAGTGCACTTCCACAGGCCCGTGACGGGGTGGTTGAAAACAATCTTATACCACAGCGGGACTTATTGCCGCGTTACGTCGCCGCGATGCATGGTTATCTGGCGATTGACGACGAACAGTTATTGTTTTTGGGGCAGAATGCTGACGCGTGGGTTAGCATTCTGGCTTTTGAGAGAAATGCAGTCCCTTTCGATTTTGAAGTCACGTTTGATCCCTTGCTCGGGATGGCTCATCTTTATCTAATTGCATATAACTACACATATTTTGCCAGCTTTGATGTCTCTGAGGACGCTCCGGAATTTGTCTATTTAACTCATAACGTGAGTGGTTCGGCACGGGTCGGCGACAGCATACTTGTTAAGCAGAGGCAGTATTACAAATCTTGGTGGGGCGGGCGGACAAACAAACGCGCCCCATTTGCAAAGCTTTTTATTTTGAGGCGAGAGGGCGCAAATGACGTGCTGGGTTTGTCCGAAGGCGACATTGATAGGGACGTGGGGATCACAACTTTCCTGACCTATCCAGAGCCACCCTTAGAGATCGCTATGGTGCGATTGCAGCAAGGTCGGATGATCTTTGACGGGGAAAAGCTGATCCCAGCGCCTCAACTGGATGCCCTTCCTCTGAGCGTTTGGCCCGTGCAAATTAACGGTCAGAACTTTCTGACGAATAGCAAAGCCCTGTTTCGCGTAGGCGCGGACCTGAGTGTGACACAGGTTGCCTTGCCGACAGATGATGACTTCGAGGTTTATACATCCCAGAATTTCGGCGGTGCATTCTTTTCTCATAGGTGGACAGGTGACTTGTTTTTCACACCGGATTTGATCACCTTTGAACCCGTCCGCGTGCCGTCTGATGTCACAATTACCGAAGTGAAGGCGGATTTACCTGATGCACCGGCGACCTTGGCAGTGGGCTCTGGTGGTCTATACTTGATCCAACATTGCGAAGGGGCGGACTAATGACGTTGAAGATCTATCTTTCTGGCGAAATTCATACCGATTGGCGCGATGAGATTATTGCAGGGGCTGCAGGCCTTGATGTGGTCTTCTCTGGCCCTGTCACGGATCATGCGGCGTCTGATGATTGCGGTGTCGCGATTATGGGTGCGGAGCCTGACAAGTTTTGGCACGACAATAAGGGTGCAAAGCTGAACGCTATTCGCACCCGTCATGGGATCGAGGCGGCAGATATCGTCGTGGTCCGCTTTGGCGAGAAATACAAACAATGGAACGCGGCGTTTGATGCGGGCTATGCTGCGGCCTTGGGCAAGTCCCTCATTGTCATGCATGGCGCAGATCATCAACACGCGCTCAAGGAGGTGGACGCGGCGGCGCTTGCCGTCGTTCAAGAGCCAAAACAGGTGGTGGAAATTGTGAATTACGTCTTGAATGGTCAATTGCCGCGGTAGTTGATTTCTGAGGGGAAAAAATAGGCATTTAAACCCGTTCTTTTGTTCGTAGGTCTCCGGTATAAAGCCTTACCACGCGCAATCGGCGACAGATCGTAAATGCGCTTTTAAACTTAGGGGACTACTCATGATCAACGAATTCAAAGACTTTATCGCCAAAGGCAATGTCATGGACATGGCAGTTGGTATCATCATCGGTGCTGCATTCACTGCAATCGTCACGTCGCTTGTTGGCGACCTGATCAACCCAATCATCAGCCTCTTTATGGGCGGCGTTGATTTCTCGAACATGTTCGTGAACTTGGGCGGTGGTGAGTATACTACAATCGCAGCCGCAGACGAAGCTGGCTCCGCGGTATTCGCATATGGTCGCTTTATCATGGCGATCATCAACTTCCTGATCGTCGCTTTCGTTGTGTTCATGCTGGTAAAAGCTGTGAACAGCGTGAAGAAGAAAGAGGAAGCGGCACCAGAGGCGCCAAAAGGCCCAACACAAGAAGAGCTGCTTGCAGAAATCCTAGTAGCACTGAAGAAGTAATTTTCGGTTCTATGTCAGTGAAAAGGCCCGCCAGAACGGCGGGCCTTTTTGCGTTGAGGCGGCTGCAGCATAGACCCGGCGTTGTAGCGATTTCCACATGGTTCCCATGCGGTCGAAAAAAGTAGATCGGCGGGACACGTTATTTCCTGAAGTAACTTTGGTTATACGGCGTCCCGCCAGTCTTCCGGCGTTATTTTTTCAACGCAAGCGCGGGCGCGATGACGTCAATCCCGAGCGCCTTGCCGACAGCGTAGTAAGTGAGCTCGCCCGCATGCACGTTAAGCCCCGCGAGAAGGTGCGGATCGTCTTCGCAGGCTCGCCGCCAGCCCTTGTTCGCGAGGGCCAACATGAACGGCATTGTTGCGTTGCCAAGGGCGATGGTCGAAGTCCGTGCGACCGCGCCCGGCATGTTGGCCACGCAATAGTGCATGATGCCGTCGACCTCGTAGATCGGGTCTTGGTGGGTGGTGGCACGGGATGTCTCGAAACAGCCGCCTTGGTCAATGGCCACGTCAACAAGCGCTGCGCCAGGTTTGAGTTCCGACAGTTGTGCGCGGCTGATCAGCTTTGGCGCAGCAGCACCCGGGATCAGGACAGCACCGATGATCATGTCGGCCTGTCGGGCGAGTTCAATCGTGTTGCCTTCAGAGGCGTAGGAGTTTTTGAACGTGCCACCAAAGACGTCATCGAGATAGCGCAGACGCTGGATCGAGCGGTCAAGCACGGTCACATCCGCACCCATGCCAGCCGCGATTTTCGCCGCATGTGTGCCGACGACACCGCCGCCGATCACGAGAACCTTCGCAGGGCCAACACCGGGAACGCCGCCCAGCAAAACACCGCGTCCGCCGTTTGCCTTTTGCAGGGTCCAAGCGCCGACTTGTGGTGCCAAGCGACCCGCGACTTCGGACATTGGCGCGAGAAGAGGAAGGCCACCATTGCGGTCGGTTACGGTTTCATATGCGATGCAGGTGGCACCAGACGCGATCAGGTCACGGGTTTGCTCTGGATCGGGCGCAAGGTGCAGATAGGTAAAGAGGATTTGGCCCTCGCGGAGCATTTTGCGCTCAACTGGTTGGGGTTCTTTCACCTTCACAATCATGTCGGCGGCGGCAAATATTTCGGCGGCTGTGCCCGCGATTTTCGCCCCTGCTGCGATGTAATCCTCGTCAGTGAACCCTGCGCCAATGCCGCATTGGGTCTCGACGGTCACGGTGTGGCCCGCGTTCACGGCCTCGCGTGCGGCGTTGGGCGTCATGCCGACGCGGAATTCCTGTGGTTTGATCTCTTTTGGGCAACCGATGTGCATACTTTGTTTCCTCCCTGAAACGTATTGCCTGCACTATCTGCCTGATGTGGCGCAATTTCTTGGTCAATCCTCTTGGGGCTTGACGCTAAATGTGAGAGAAACCTGCGGAAGAGTGTGTTTTTTTCGAAGAAAGCTGCGCGAGATGGAACTTGATAACATAGACCGCCGAATCCTTGAGGTTTTGCAGAAGAAGGGGCGCATGTCGAATGCGGAGCTGTCCGAGCTGGTGAACTTGTCGGCATCGGCCTGTCACAGGCGCGTCCAACGCTTGGAAAAGGATGGGTTTATCCGCGATTATGTAGCGCTTTTGAATCCGCGCAAGGTCGCACTGCCGACGACGGTGTTTGTCGAAATCACACTGTCAGGGCAGGCGGATGAGGTGCTTGATGCGTTTGAAAAGGCCGTCGCCCGCGTGCCGAATGTTCTGGAATGTCACCTTATGGCGGGCTCGGCGGATTATCTGTTGAAAGTTGTTGCAGGTGATACCGAGGACTTTGCTCGCATCCATCGCCGTCACCTCGCGACATTGCCCGGAGTTGCGCAGATGCAGTCGTCTTTTGCTCTGCGCACGGTGCGCCAAACCACGGCTTTACCCGTGCGCGACTAAGGCGGCTTGTAGGAGCAGGGGGTTCGTGCGACCAAGCGTTAACGAATAACGAAAGTAGTGATATGAAGCGCGGACTCCTGGCTCTGAGCATGGCCTATATTCTTTCACAGTTTTATCGCGCGTTCTTGCCCGTTTTGGCACCTGTTCTGGCAAGCGAAATCGGGGCGACCCCTGATGATCTGGCCCGTGCCTCTGGCATTTGGTTTCTGGTTTTTGCGGCGATGCAGATTCCCGTTGGCATGAGCTTGGATAACATCGGCCCGCGGCGCACAGCCTCCGCGTTGTTCATTTTTGGCGGAGCAGGTGGCGCACTGATGTTTGGTTTGGCGCAGTCGCCGCTGCATATCTCAATCGCGATGGCGCTGATTGGGGTAGGATGCTCGCCCGTGTTGATGGCGTCTTATTACATAATTGCACGGACCTATTCTGCTGCGATGTTTGGCACATTGGCGGGGGGCATGATCGGGTTTGGTTCGATCGGGAACCTTGCGGGGTCGGCCCCGCTGGCCTGGTCGATTGAGACCTTTGGTTGGCGGCCAACGATGACTGGGCCAGCTGCGGT